>Ga0247843_1010032_pt1 | contig 10234 bp, 11 predicted proteins | sample LaCruzMarch2017__FD_192420 | JGI IMG/M metagenome (GOLD analysis project Ga0247843, IMG submission 192420) | Freshwater microbial communities from meromictic Lake La Cruz, Castile-La Mancha, Spain - LaCruzMarch2017_8m | ecosystem: Environmental > Aquatic > Freshwater > Lake | place: Spain...
TCCTTAAATTTTTGGACAATCTGTACTCTAACCCGAAAAAGTCGATTGCAGCACGGTTGTATCAATTCCTAGAGGTCGGCCAACTGCCTATCACCGAAGATGGGCACTTCCTCGCATACAAAAGGATCGCCAAAGATGGGACCGACATTTATACTCACACAATCGATAACAGTGTTGGGAAAATCATATCCATGCCTCGAGAGAGCGTTAATCCGAACGACGACGACACGTGCTCAAGAGGGTTGCATTTTTGTTCATATGATTATCTGAAATCGTTCGGCAATGCTTCGAACGGGGACCGCATCGTGGTGCTAAAAATCAATCCCGCCGACGTTGTGTCGATTCCAACGGACTACAAAGACACTAAAGGCCGAACCTGTCGGTATGAGGTAATCAGCGAAATCACCACTGAGGCTGCCCGTGGTCCAGTGCTATCACGTGCACCAAGTATTGTTCCAGCAAATGCATTCACTGCCTCGTTTGCTGGAAGCCGACCCGATGCAATTGTCGCCCACCAGTTGGGTACACTGTCAAAATCAGCTCTTGCTGCAATCTACAACAAAATGGCAATTTACCCAATCTCACACTTCCGTGACAAAGCGACAGGCGTTAAACGATTGATGGCGATGACTGATCGAGCTGGTCTCGAAAAGCATCTCAATCAACCGTAATTTCGTTAAAATTACACCTAAAAATCCGGACTTGTTCCGGATTTTGTTGTTGCCTTTTTGTAAAAGTGGGGGATAATTACCCTATCGGTAAACAGCACAGACAGGACACAATATGCAATTCGTTAAAACAGATGGTGGAATGCGTAGCTCTGGTTTTGCCGAGCACACTGACTGTGCAGTCCGCGCTTACGCTCTGTTCAAGGACATTCCGTATAACGAAGCTCACAGCATTTTCAAGAAGCTCGGTCGTCGTGACGGTCACGGTACCAAAAACCACATTATCTACGATCTGATCGGTCGCACCACTCGTAAAGATGGTGCTGGTCTGACACTGAATCAACTGGTTGCTGCAAATCCTACAGGTCGTGTGTACGGTCTGAAGCGTGGACACGCATTTGCAATCATCAATGGTGTGTTGCATGATTCGTGGAAAGTTGGTGGTAAGTCGCGCATCACTTTTTATTGGGTTGATTCTGCTCCCTTCGTCTCTCCTGTTGCCCCAGCTACTTTGCTGCGTACATACACTCCTGCTGCTCCTACCAAACACTACTCTGTTGTGTCTCCTACTGACAAGCAAGCCAGTGCTCGGTTGACGTTCGATCGCCTGAATGCATATGGGACACTGAGCAACTACGCTATCGCAAAGCGGATTGCATCGGAATTGAATATCAGCGTCGCAAATGCCAGTTATTACATAGCAAAATTCACTGGTAAGCGTTAAACTGTTGACCTTAATTGAATTAGGGTAGATAATTGACTCAACGCAACCAAACAAGGAACTGAAAATGACTACATCCACACACCCTTTTGAAAAAGCAGGTCTTGGTTATGCTCCTTTCCGTTGCGTAGGTTGCCGTGAAAACTGGTTCGAAATGCCTGGTGTCGGTCGCAAGCCTGGTGGTACTTGTGACTACTGTGGTACCGGGATCTTGTACGAATTCGTGATTAATGACAAGAACGGTAAGTCATTTGTTGTCGGGTGTGACTGCGTTGCAAAAACTGGTGGTGTGGTTGCAAACTTCCGTGAAGTGCGTTTGCAAAATGCTCGCGAACGTCGTACTGTGAAAGTCGCAGAACGTCGTGCAGCCCGTCAAGCTCGATGGGAAGCTGAGCGCCAAGCTCGCCAAGCTGACCGTCGGGAGTCCACTGCCTCTTGGAGAGAGCAGCACGCAGAATTGGTGAAAGCGCTGAGCGGGTACACTGGTCAAAACTCATTCCTGACCTCGATGCAACAACAACTCGCTCACTGGGGATCTCTGACACCTCGTCAGGTTGAGTCGATCGCCTCTGTGTTTGCTGTGATTGCTCGTCAAGAAGCTGCGAAGATGACTAGCAAACACGTTGGGGAAGTTGGTCAACGAATCAAAAAAGTGCCTGTGCGTGTAACACGTAGTCTACACGTTGGTTGGAATGAATTTGTCTATCCTCGTCAGCCACGTGTGTTGGTCACACTGGAAACTGAATCTGGTGATCAGTTGACGTGGTGGACGAGTCGCTTCTGCGACGTGTCGGATCAGTACTCTCCCGCAGCGTTCACGGTGAAAGAGCACACCGTCTATAACGATGTCAAGCAGACAGTTGTACAACGTGTTGCTTTTTAAGTAACACTGTGTTGTCGAAATCACGATTATCGGTTATAATTAACACTCTTCACTAAAGGACTTAAAAATGGAAATCTTCGACGTTATCTCCAAGCTCCGCGACAAAGGTATCGACGTTAATGACGCCACACGTGCCGTCACTGCTGCAGAGGACTTTGAAACTGACCAAGCTGGTTACGAACGTGCAATGTTCGAGATCACTGGAGACTTGACGTACACTCAGTTCGAAGCTCAAGCGAAAATCTACTTCATCAACTTTGTTCGTGAAGCTGTCGTACAGTACCAAAAGACGGATGACATTGCTTTGCATCGAGCGATTCGCGATGCCCAGCGTGGTACCGAACAGTATTTTTCGGTGTTTAGTTCGCGAGTTCCGACAGGGAAGCGCGTCGACTGGAGGATGGCGAGTCGGACTGAAGTTCGTGCACTGACTGAAAAGCACGCAGAGGAATATGTCCGTCCAGCCTCGAAGCAGAGCCATGCTATCGACATCGTCAAAGCGAACCCCACTGCGACTTCACGTCAGCTGCAGGATATGTTCATTGCTGAACTGAAACTGACTCCGAACGGCGCCGCGACGTACGTTTATAATGTACGCAAACTGATTGCTGCTGGTAAGTAATATGAACATCGTGTTTCTCGACATCGACGGAGTACTAAACTCCGTCGCATCTACCATCGCTTTCCATCATCTACGCGGTCCGTCCAAGACAATCTACAGTGAGACGGACCGCCTTGACCCTGTTGCTATTGGGTTGTTGAAGTTTTTGGTTGATGCAACCGATGCTAAAATCGTCGTATCAAGCACGTGGAGACTGAACTACTCTCTACAAGAGTTTATCGATATCTTTGCATCATACGGCTGGGAAGATGCTCCATTCATCGGCAAGACTGGTCGAGGTGGAGTGGGGTCTGTACGTGGAGACGAAATCGAGGCGCATCTTGACATAGTCAGGGACATACTTGCTGGGTACGTGATCATTGATGATGACAGTGATATGCTGGAAGAACAGCTGCCACACTTCGTGAACACGTCAGGTACGACAGGGTTTACGTTAGTAAACCTCTGTGAAGCATTGCGGATATTTGGCGTGCCCAACAAGGACCTTGAAGCACACACCTATTTTGCGGCGTCTTAAACGTATCGTTCAACGATTCGTTGCCAATTTGGCACGCCGGAAGCACACATATTCAGGCCACGGACCAGCTTACGCAAGTTAGCTGCGCCTGGCTGCTTCTCGATGAGGTCAATCACCTCCATACGCTCAGCATCAGTTGGTTGTCTATCGCCACCCTCTGTCTTCAAGTTCTTGACGATCTTGCGCATGAAAGCAAACACTTCATCCTTGGTTGGATTTAGTGTGAGAATAAATCCACGAGTAGCAAGAGCCCCGTCTGGATCGAGTGTTTCAGCTGGTAAATTGCTGATCATGATCACTCGTCCCTCAAAATCGTAGTATCGTGGGAATACTTCAGGCTCTTCACCAACCGCGATTGAGTCCATTGCTTTAGCCATTTCTTCTTCGTTCGCTGGATCAAACAGCCATGACGCAGCTTTTGCCCAAACGAGTTTGCGTTTTTTCTTTGTGTCAAGTGCAGCCTTCATCAGATTGCGACCTTCTTGTGTTGACACAATAGTATCGCAGTCATCTAACACAACAATCCCTGTGCGATTCATGAATAGAGTTTTATATAGTCCAGCTGCAGACCCGCTTGATGTATTTTTAAAGTAGCCGTTACCATCTTCCAATCCTAGTTCACTAAGCGTCTCTTCAACGGTGTGCGTCTTGCCCAATCCGCCCGCTCCGAGAATAACTGCAAAATTACTCGCACCCTTCGCAACAGCATTAATGATTGTTTTCATATCCTCTAATTGCTCTTCGTACGGAAGACGAGCTGGTGCTGCTGGGTAGTCCCGTTGCGCTTGCAACTCTGCATCCGTCACCGTATCCTCGTCGCCTCCAGGAGAGATACTTAATCCCAGCCGCGCCCGCTTAACCTGGCCACCCAGTACTGCATTAACTATCGACTCTCTATCAAAATCTTCAATATCACCAGCCAGCGTATACCGCATGCGTCCTACACCATCGGTCTTCGTAGTGAACAGATCCTTATATGTTGAAAACAATTCTTTGAAAATTCGCTCTTGATTCCGTCCCATCTTCGCAAATGTATAGCCAGACACTGGACCGCTCTCGATCGCGTCTACAACATCGTCGTACGCATCCTCTTTAAGTGCACTCTCCGTGAGCTGTTTATCTAGTTCGGCATAAACTTCTGTAGACTCCTGTGCTGAAAGTTCAACTTCACCAACTTTTGGATTCTTTAGTGCCTTTGCAAGTGTTGGTAGAATCTTGGCAAGTGATAATTGACCGAGTGGAACATCGCCAATACCACGGATTTGATAATTTGGGTATTTGGTAGATCCGTCCCACATCGATATCGAATCTAGCTTGGATGATGCAGCTGTGGATGTCCAGTTGAATCGAATACTTGTCCCGTCTTGTACAAAGTACCGAAGACCAATCCCACTTCCCTGTGTACCTTTGTATGTCTCAATTGACGGGTACTTGTGTAGCGTTCCCAAGGTCTTTGACAGGTATGATACGATTGCAGCAACAGCTCGCTCAAAATCCGCAGTACGAATGCCTTCATATAGATATTGTGAGAATTTCATAATGGTAACAAAATAGTTATCCGCTATTTAGCTAAATACCTTAATAGCATAACTTAACACGTGTACCTATCTCAATCTCAGCAGCAATTTATTCGCGAGAACTGCAGTCAGGCAGTTGGGCAGGAGCTTTGTTTGATCAAGTATCGCCCACCCTGTGCCAAGGTAATGTCGGTAGTAAAGGTTCGGCACCGTGATTACACTCATACGACCACTGAAGTGATCATTGAAAAGTTGATAGGAATCAAGGGAGTGCTCAGTAAATCGATAGAGGTAGACTGGGTGCAGTCGCAGTCTAGTGTTTACGTGCTGCCGTTCGATGGATATGATTGGCGACCAACAGTATTTGATAGGACCGACTCAATAGCCAACTCATTGGAACCTCTGTTGCTCGAGCAAATCATAACTGATCGATTTAGTCAAGTGACGAACATGAAATACGCAACAGCATCAAAAACGCCAATGCACTTGTTTGGGGTTAGTAAGTATGTTGCAATTCGAACAGTGGCATATCCCAAATTCGATACCCTGCTGGATCAACTGTCATGAGTAACAAGCGCGCAAATCAGCAAAAAATTTTCAAGTGCAGCGTGTGTGGCAAAGCTGACTACCGAACAATCGTTCCAGGCGCATTGTCATTTTTTGACAGATGCACGCTAACGGTAAATTGTACTGGTCGGATTACGATTGATCCTACAGCGGATGTCACAATCCGAAGTGAGCTAACCTGGGCTCAAACTCCAGTAATTTACAAAGAGGACTTCATAACTCAACGATTGCTAGTTGTCTCCCACAAGTTTGGTCATATTGGGTCTTTGATTATTGAAGTGTTCATTCAAGTTATTACCCCTGCAGGTTTGAGTCGAATCAAGTATTCTGGATTTAAAGTAGTCAACCAAACCTCCGATAGTGTTACTATTGACTTAACAACGCCACATACAGGAGTAGTCATGATCACGGATAATCAATACTACACTGCACCGCTGGTGACCACATCTACAGCGGCATGGATTCCTCCGAATTTACTGACATCAAATATCATTACAATAGGAGCCGATCTTGACACTGCAGAATTCAATTTACAACTATCATCAAGACGATTGAACTCGACAGCATCGTTTGAAAATACATTAACTTTCAAGAGTCACTCCAAAAGCAACTCTCCCGTTGGCGGGACTTCGTGGGCACAGTATCGTGTGCTTGTTGCAGAAAAGCCGTTTTTCCTATACTCTGCTTCGCTTCCGTCATCTGTATTCCAAAAAGGAACAACGATTCAACTAACCGGCACTTCAATTCCGACGATTGTTTGGCCAATGGCAATGGCTGACAAGTCTACAGCCAGAGACATCGTTACCAATAAACTGATTAAGAATTCCACAATTAGATTAGGTGACCTTGTTGTTGACAACATGCAGCTGATTGTAGCAAACTCATCGATAATCGACGATCTTCGTAAACCTTTCACAATATACTAATAAATGTTAGACACTAAACAGCAAGAACTGCTCATCTCTTTGTGGATGGCAGATGCGAAGCTATTCACCAAAACCCTTACCATAATCCAACCTGAGTACTTCGACCCTCAGTATCGCAAAGTAATCACATTCATCAAAGACTACCACAACAAATACAACGGTATTCCATCTGGTGAGATTGTTGAGAGCGAAACCAAGCATACACTAAAAAAGGTCAAAGCATTAGAGCCGGCTGAATTAAAGTACACGCAAGACCAGATCGAGACATTCTGCAGACAAAGTGCACTTCGCAACATCATCCTAGAAAAGTCTCCGGGGCTGATCATGGACGAGAAGTACGACCAGTTAGAGCATTTGGTTCGTAATGCAATCTCGATAAAGGTTGACTCCAACATCGGGATTTCATTCTTCGAGAATATCGAAGATCGTCAGGGAGCAACGGAGAATGCGGTTCGGTATTCGACTGGATACCCAACACTCGATCAAAAAATGGACGGAGGACCTGCTCGCGGAGAAATGTTGCTCGTTCTTGCAATTTCAGGTGGCGGTAAAAGTGTCACGATCCTGAACTTTGCGCTAAACATGCTCAAGCAGCGTGGATTGAATGGGAAATTTCTCAATGCGCTGTACGTATCGCTTGAATTGAGCGAACCAATGATCGATAAGCGCGCGCAAATGATTGTGTCAAGAAAGAGCTCGACTGAGCTTGGTCGTCACCCGGAACTTGCTGAGGCAGCGATAAACGGGCTTGTTGGGCAAACCGGCGAGATAATTATCAAAAAGTTGCGTCTTGGTGCAACAGCAAACGACTTGCGTGCACTAATCAAAGAAATTGAAATTCAAAAGGGGTGGATTCCAGATATCATTGTGTTGGATTACTTGGATAAAATGCATCCGATCCAACAAGTGTCGGCGGAGAACATCGGTACTCGGGACAAATTTATCACAGAAGAGTTCTACGACGTACTTGGCGAGTATGATATGATTGGACTGACTGCAAGCCAGTTAACAAAGGGAGCAGCATCTGTCGAGGTATATGATCAAAGCCACCAGGCTGGTGGGGCGGAAAAAATACGTAGTTCGGATTGGACGCTCGCAATTCACCTGACCGATGCGATGCGCGCTGCCGGTCAAATAGGTTTTCAATTTCTAAAAACTCGTAGTTCGGATGGGGTCGGAAGTATCGTTAACATCGGATGGGACGCTAAAACTCTACGAATTTTCAATAATAATGAGCAATCTACAGGATTTGGCAGAGCTCGAAAGGATAGTCAACCTGCAAAAAAGTCGATTAATGACCTACTTGACCTTACTGAGTGATAAATAACACATACTGCCAATAAAATATTATGAAACTCACCGCTTTGTTAGAAATCGCCGCAGCTGGGTCAATAGCAACCTCAAGCATTGCGGGCAACCCGTTTATGGCACACAGTTCCGTTAAACGCCGCCCTGGACTTTCGAAACCTCCGAAAGTTCGAAAGCTAAAGCTATCAGAAAGCAACATTGCGACATTTGATGTCAAAACAGCAATCTTATTTGAATATGATGGTGCTGTACCATCAATGACGTCAGATAAGAATTCAAAAATCGTAGCCGATACGAATGACAAGGTCAGTAATGCGGTCAAGCGTGCGGAGACGGACGACAAGTTCGATACGTCGACGTTTGGATTACAGGATGCTGATGGCAAGATCATTAAGGTAACCGTCAAGCGAGACCAAGCGAATGATTTCGAATCGCGGTTAAACTCATTGCTGTCCGATACAGAAAACCCAAAAGAAATTGCCGAAGTGTTGTACCTCTTAAAACAGGACTACGACATCGTTGACGTTGAGTGGGATGAACCCATCACCGAAGATGAAGCACCAGTACCAGAAGCGGATGGCGACGAAGAAGAAACCCTACCAGCTGATGGTGAAGGCGACGGCGAAACAGACGTTGAAGATATGGATCTGGACCTTGAAGACGAAGAAGGCGACGAAGCCGGAATGGGAGAAACGCCACCTGCAGACGCTGCAGATTTGCAATCAGGTACAGTAGACTTACTACAACAAGTTATCAACTTGCTGAAAGCAGAGACAGAAGCTCGAACAGCAAACGCAAAAGTAGCCACAGCAGACGCAGAATCAAAAATGACTAACGTCGAGCACCAAAAGCAAGAAAAAGAAATTAGCTCCCAGCAAGAAATTGCTGACATGGAAGAATTCGAAGAAGCAGAAAAAGAAAAGAAGAAAAACGAGCGGTTGATTGCCCGAGTTGCAAAATTCCGGTCTGCAAAGCAGCAGGCAGGAGTCTAGGAATGAATTTAGAATAGCCTAAAATTATTGCCCCCAGTTTAACTAACATAGATAAGAGAAGACCTTCCTCTCTTATATTTTGATACCACGACAACCTCCACCAACCTGGGCCGTTGAGCTCGAATCAAAAACATCAATTCACGGCAAGAGATCGTATAAAGTGGCCGACAATGTTTGGTACCCTAGTGTTACGACCGTAATTGGGCAATCCAATCCTGACAAGCAAGAGGGGCTAAATGTTTGGCGCAAGGAGATTGGTTTCAACAAAGCTGCACAAGTAACAAAGCAGGCAACTGATCGTGGAACAGCTGTGCATCAACCTCTCGACGATTGGCTGAATGATCAGACGTTTGTGTTGGAAGAAGAGCAACCTAGAGAAATTGCCATTCCCTTCCGACAAATTAAGAAGCAACTGATTGCCAACCTAACAGAAATCTGGTGCAATGAGCAGTGTTTGGTCTCTCACGAACTCAAAACAGCAGGCCGAGTAGACTTAATTGGAATTTGGAAAGGTAAGCCAGCAATTATTGATTTCAAGACAGCAAGTAAGAAGAAGCAAGAAGATTGGATTGTGGACTATTTCCTACAGAAGACTACGTATAGCCTGATGCTGTATGAGATGACAGGTATTCTTGTTGAAAATATCGTAACGCTAATTGGGAATGAAACACTTTTCAAACCCCAAGTGTTTGAAAAAAAGATCTACCCTTACGTAAACCAAGTAAATAAAATCTTCAGTCAGTACCACACTTCAAAACTATCAAGATGACAATCAGATCTCCATTTTTTATTATTGACGAAGCAATTTCACCACTTCAGTGCGAGCAAATTGTTGATTCTGCTGAATTTATCTACTTAGATGTAGATAAATCAAACTTGCCGATAATGACAGCGAAGCATACCGAGTTGTCTCACATGCTGATCCAACAAGCACTGTCTGCCCACCAACCTGCAATTGAACAGCATTATCAAGCAAAATTTGCCCACACTGAGCCCACACGTGTCCTATGGTCCGACCAAACCGTATCTCCAACTGCTATCTCGGATAACTCAGTTCGTATTAAGGATAAGTGGTTGCGAGTGCACAATAGGGATATCACGGCGCTGGTGTTTTTATGTGACTACAACGACAATGTTCCATTTGATGGAGAATTTGAAGTGTACGGTGGAAAAATGGAATTCCCGTCGCACAATTTCGGGTTTAACCCAATTAGAGGAACAATGATACTGTATCCTTGCGACCCGCATTTCACTCACGTATTTTCAAAAATTGGGATGGGAAATCTTGTCGTGTCAAAAACATTTATTCAGCTGGATCCGCCACTGATTTACTCACCAAGTAATTTTCCAGGCTCCTGGCAACAATGGTTAGAACATGCAATATGAAGCCAACAATAGCCTTTGTGTATAAGTGGACCGAGTTATCCACATTGAAGTGGTATATTGGTTCTCGTGCAAAAGCTGGTTGCCACCCGGGAGACGGATATCTTTGTAGTAGCAAGTTAGTAAAACC
>Ga0247843_1010039_pt1 | contig 10228 bp, 8 predicted proteins | sample LaCruzMarch2017__FD_192420 | JGI IMG/M metagenome (GOLD analysis project Ga0247843, IMG submission 192420) | Freshwater microbial communities from meromictic Lake La Cruz, Castile-La Mancha, Spain - LaCruzMarch2017_8m | ecosystem: Environmental > Aquatic > Freshwater > Lake | place: Spain...
GGTCACCCTCTTGGCGTACTCCGCTTAATTCGCTAACCCGACTCAAATCCACCAATTTCTCAGGCTGCATCAGACGTTGCTTCATTGAAGCAAGCATGGTCTGTCCACCGGCAAGCGCCTGGCCACCAGCCTGTACTAACTTAGCTGCCTCAGCTAATGAAGCAGGACGATCGTATGTAAATGCGTACATGTCGAAATCCTTTGTTTATGCTTTCGCTGATTGAATGGCTTGCCACACGCGATGAGGCGTAGCAGGCATATCCAAGTCTTTTACGCCTAACGGTGCCAAGGCGTCTAACACAGCGTTCATCACCGCAGGAGGTGAACCAATCGCACCGGCTTCACCACACCCTTTTGTACCCAATGGGTTGTGCGTGCAGGGCGTGCAGACATGTCCGATGTTGAACTGCGGAAAATCATCGGCGCGCGGCATCGCGTAATCCATAAACGAACCGGTTAACAGCTGCCCAGTCTCGCGATCGTAGACGCAATTTTCAATTAAGGCCTGACCGATACCCTGCACCAAACCACCATGCACTTGGCCCTCGACAATCATCGGATTAATGATGGTGCCAAAGTCGTCAACCGCAGTGAAGCGATCTAAGCGCACAGTGCCAGTCTCTGGGTCAATCTCAACCTCAGCAATGTAGGTACCAGAAGGAAAGGTGAAGTTAGTTGGATCGTAGAACGCGGTTTCATTCAAGCCGGGTTCAAGAGTTTCGAGAGGATAGTTATGAGGCACGTAAGCCGTCAGCGCTACAGTGCCAAACGGAATTTTTTTATCGGTACCACGCACGGTAAATTCACCGTTCGCGAAATCGATATCCGTATCCGAAGCCTCCATCAAATGCGCGGCAATCTTTTTGGCCTTTGCTTCGATCTTATCGAGCGCCTTCATGATTGCAGCGCCCCCGACTGATATCGAACGCGAGCCATACGTCCCCATGCCAAAAGGCACGCGACCAGTATCGCCGTGAACAATATCCACCGCATCTACCGCAATCCCTAACCGCGAAGCGACAACCTGTGCAAATGTAGTTTCGTGACCTTGTCCGTGGCTATGCGAACCGGTAAAAACCGTCACACTACCCGTAGGATGTACACGCACTTCGCCGCACTCAAACAAACCGGCACGGGCACCTAACGCACCCGCGATATTGCTCGGAGCCAAACCACAGGCCTCGATGTAACTCGAGTATCCAATGCCACGCAGCTTACCCTGTGCCTGACTTGCCGCTTGACGCGCTTTGAAGCCCGCAACATCAGCAAGTTTTTGCGAAGCGTCCATACAGGCGACATAGTCACCAATGTCATATTGCAAAGCGACAGGGGTTTGATACGGAAATTGAGTGATGAAGTTACGGCGACGAATTTCATCTTGCGACAGACCAAGTTCGAACGCGGCACGGCTAACGATACGCTCAAGCAGGTAAGTTGCCTCGGGGCGACCAGCACCACGATAGGCGTCAACCGGCGCGGTGTTGGTAAACCAGGCATCGACCTCGGCGTAGACAAGCGGCGTGGTGTACTGCCCTGCGAGCAAGGTCGCATACAAAATGGTTGGCACACAGGTTGAAAACGTTGAAAGATAAGCGCCAAGATTAGCGTCTGTATGTACGCGCAAGGCTAAGAACTTACCGTCTTTATCCATCGCCAATTCGGCATGGCTTGAGTGATCGCGGCCATGCGCGTCAGACAAGAAGGCTTCGCCACGTTCGCAAACCCACTTGATATTACGATTCAGTTTTTTAGATGCCCAAGTCAGGCAAACGTCTTCGGCATACAAATAAATTTTCGAGCCAAAACCACCACCGACATCTGGGGCAATGACGCGAACCTTATGCTCTGGCAAGCCCATCACAAACGCTGTCATCAACAAGCGCTCAACGTGAGGGTTTTGATTTGAGACATATAAGGTGTAATCATCGTTGGCACGGCTATACGAACCAATGGCAGCGCGAGGCTCCATTGCATTGGGCACCAGACGATTGTTGATCAAATCAAGTTTGGTGATATGCGCCGCCTTGGTGAAGGCCTCGTCAACCAGACCTTTGTCACCAATCGCCCACTTGTAGCAGTGATTATCAGGTGCAATGTCATGTAACGCTGGGCCACCATTTGCATCACGCACATCCACTGCTGCGGGTAACGGGTCGTAATCAACCTCGACAAGCTCAGCTGCATTTTTTGCCTGCTCAAGCGTTTCAGCGACAACCATGACAACGTGATCACCAACATAACGTACTTTATCAAGCGCCAGCACGGGATGTGGCGGCTCTTTCATGGGTTGACCATCAGTGCTGGTGATCAACCACCCGCAAGGCAAGCCGTTGAGTTTGTCATTTGCGACATCTTTACCTTCAAGCACGCCAATGACGCCTGGTGCAGCTTTCGCCGCACTTGTATTGACGCTCTTGATATTGGCATGTGCATGAGGTGAGCGCACAAATACCGCGTGCGCCATACGCGTGAGTGTGATGTCGTCGGTGTATTGTCCGGCACCTGTTAAAAAGCGATAGTCTTCTTTGCGTAAAACTGACTCCCCGATATGAGGAAGCTTGGCGAATTCATTTGCACCCATGGCAGTCTCCTTAGGCTTTCATGGCGGCAGCACCTTGCTGCACGGCCTTGACGATGTTTTGATACCCGGTACAGCGGCAAATATTGCCATCGAGTTTCTCTCGGATTTGCTGTTCTGTTGGATTGGGATGATGCCGACAGATGTCGACAGCATTCATCACCATCCCTGGCGTGCAGTAGCCGCACTGCAGTCCATGACAGTCTTTAAACGCAGCCTGCATAGGATGCATCGTGCCATCAGGCTGAGCGAGCCCTTCAATCGTGGCAATCTGCGCACCCTCTGCTTGGGCCAGTAAAACATTACAGGACTTAATCGCCTGACCATTCATAATGACGGTGCACGCCCCGCACTGGGCCGTGTCGCAACCCACATGGGTACCTGTCAAATTAAGATGTTCGCGAAGCGCCTGCACCAACAAGGTATTCTCTGGCGCATTCAGCGTGACGGCGGCGCCGTTTACTGTCAATTGAACCTGCATCATCGAGCGGTCTCCAAGAGCAAAATTATTGTCGAACAACGAAAAACAAGGCAGGCAATACGTTGACAGGCGCCTAACGACCCCTGATTTTGACGGAATCGCCTATTCTAGTTTTTCTTGTTGATTCAATCTAACACGAGTAGATCGAAATAGAATGGTATTTTTCAGTGATTACGTGAGACTTACGGACAAACCATGACAACAACATCTAAAGAACTCTCAGCTTCGCTTCGCGCCCGCTACGGTCACAGCCCAGACGTTCTTGATGCACTGAATCCCACAATCGAGACCATGCTGCAGCACCGCTCAGTGCGCGCCTATACCGCGCAGCCGGTGCCGGCCAACACGGCCGAGCTTCTTGTTGCAGCTGCACAATCGGCCTCGACGTCGTCGAACATGCAAACCTGGAGCGTGATTGCGGTCACCGATCCCGGTCGGAAAGATCGGTTAGCCAAAATTGCCAATAACCAAGAGTTTGTGCGCGCCTGCCCGCTCTTTTTAGTTTGGGTCACTGACCTGGCGCGACTCAAAGCCCTGGGTATTGATCGCCAAAAGCCTCACGAAAGCCTAAATTACCTTGAGATGCTCTTAGTGGGTGCAATCGACTCAGCGTTGGCCGCACAAAACGCTGCGGTAGCCGCCGAGTCAATGAATTTAGGCATGGTGTATATCGGCGCAATTCGCAATGACCCCGCCGCCGTGGCCAAAGAGCTCAATTTGCCGCCCATGAGCTTTGCGACCTTCGGAATGTGTATCGGTTATGCCGAACCTTCGCTCACAACCGCCGTCAAGCCGCGCTTGCCGCAGTCTGCAATTTTGCATAAAGACACCTATGACTCTCAGGCCTATAAAGCCGGCGTCGAATCCTATAACCAGACGATGGATACTTTTTACGCAGAGCAAAAGATGACCCCGCTCGGGCCCTGGGATCTGCATACCTTGAATCGAGTGCGCGGCCCGGAGGCAATGGGTGGACGTCACACTCTGATGGAAACCCTGCGTTCAATGGGTTTTGAAATTCGTTAAGTCACCTGATCGTCTTGGCGCTTTTGCATGTTCCACATTTGTGCATAAGTGCCTTGTTTAGCGATCAACTCGGCGTGGCTACCTCGCTCGACAATTTGTCCTTGATCCATCACTAAGATTTGATCGGCATGCACAATTGTCGATAGTCTATGGGCGATGATCAGCGTGGTGTGATTGCGCGCCAGACCTGTGAGCTCCTCTTGCAAGGCGCGCTCGGTTTTTGAATCTAATGCAGAGGTCGCTTCATCAAAAATTAGCATCGCCGGTTTTTTCAGTAAGGTCCGTGCAATCGCCACGCGTTGTTTTTCACCACCCGACAATTTCAGACCGCGTTCACCGACTTGCGTGTTGTAACCCTCGGGCAGATGCGCAATGAATTGATCCATCTGCGCCGCACGCGCCGCGCTTTGTATATCGGCCTCAGAGGCACCAGGGCGCCCGTACGCTATGTTGTAAGCGATGGTGTCATTAAACAAAACCGTATCTTGCGGAACAATGCCGATCGACTGACGCAAACTGGCTTGCTGCACACGTTTAATATCTTGCCCATCGATCAGGATCGCACCCGACTGCACATCGTAAAAGCGGAACAACAAGCGCGCTAATGTGCTTTTACCGGCCCCGCTGCGCCCTACCACCGCGGTAATCGTCCCGGCCGGAATCGTAAAGCTCAAGTCATGCAAAATGGTTCGATTTGACTCGTAGTGAAAACGTACCCGTTCAAAACGCACTTCAGGTCCCTGAATTTGATCTGCAATGACAAGCGCAGGAGCACCCGGATCATCCGCAATTTCGCGATCGGCCATCAGTAGGGTGAACATTCGATCGAGGTCAGTGAGCGACTGTTTGATCTCACGATAAATAACGCCTAGAAAATTCAAGGGTATGTAAAGCTGGATCATCAAGGTGTTCACCAAGACGAGGTCTCCGAGCGTCATCGAGCCGTTAGCCACGCCAACGGTTGAGCGCCATAATATAAGCACTAAGCCCACGCCTATGATGAGCTGCTGACCCACATTGAGCAACGACAAGGATTTTTGCGACTTAATTGCCGCGGCCTGATAACGCACAAGATTCTCGTCATAGCGCCTGGCCTCGAACGACTCGTTACCAAAATATTTAACGGTTTCAAAGTTCAATAAAGAATCGATCGCCTTTTGATTGGCCCGCGAATCCATATCGTTCATGGTTCGACGCAAATGTGTGCGCCATTCAGTCACGACGATCGTAAAAGCAATATAAATAATCAAGGCGCCCAGGGTGATCGCGGCAAACCAAATGTTGTATTGATAGGCAAAATAACCAAGTACCAACAGAAACTCAATGAGCGTTGGCACGATGCTGTAAAGCGAATACGAGACTAGCGATTGAATCGCACGCGTGCCGCGCTCGATGTCACGACTGACGCCACCCGTTTGACGCGACAAATGAAACCGAAGAGATAGCGCATGTAAATGCTGAAATACCTCGAGTGCAATTTGTCTGACCGCGTGCTGAGTCACTCGCGAAAACAGCAGTTCGCGAAGTTCGGTAAATAAAGACGCCGAAAATCTCAACAAACCGTAACCAATAATCAGACCCAGTGGTACCACCAATAAAGCGGATGACACGCTTTTGTGCGCATCCAGATCGTCGATGAGCGTTTTAAGCAGAATGGGAATACCCAAATTGGCGAACTTGGCCGCAAGCAAACAGGAGATTGCTAACAGGACTCGGTAGCGATACGCCAGTAGGTAGGGCAGTAAGTCTCGAATCACATACCAGTCGCCTAACTGGCGCCTGGCAGCTGGCTGATTAGGGTCGTGCTGAAATTCTGTTGAACGCCTGGTGGAATGTCTCATCTGATGATTTTATACGCTAGCCGCCCCCGGCCTAGCGCTTGCCCCTCTGCCGACAGATACAGAATTGCCCACATTTGGCGAGTCCGCGAAGCGAATGCTCGGGGATGCTTGCCCTAAAAATGTCACAATGGCTATAAAAGCTAGCCCGTCCTTCATCAACCGACCTTCAGGCAGGCTGCATCCTTCACTCTCTTTCTTATCTGACGTAGCCCTCCATGATTAGCCAACTTGACCTATCGAAACTTAAGCCAAACGCTGACGCCTTGCTTGAAGATGCAGTCCGTCGGGGGCACATACCCGGAGTCGTCGCCGCAATGAGCACGTCTCAAGGCACCGTCTATGAGGCTGCTTTCGGCGAACGGGCGTTGGGGCAAGGGGTCGCGATGACGCCTGACACCGTATTTTGGCTGGCTTCGATGACTAAACCCATCGTTGGCGCTGCCGCCATGCAGCTCGTAGAGCAGGGCAAACTCACACTCGACGAGCCAGCAGCTAAGTTTTTACCTGAATTGGCGGACGTAAAACTCTTGACTGGCTGGGATGCGAACGGGCAGCCTGTCCTTAGAGCCCCTAAGGCGCAAATTACCTTACGGCAGTTACTCACACACACCGCAGGCTTTACCTCTGATATCTGGAACGCTGAGTCTGCGCATTATCTAAAAACGATGAACTTGCCTCGCGCCGGTTCAGGAAAAAAAATCGCCCTGTCGGTACCGCTGACCTTTGAACCCGGTACGCGCTGGGAGTACGGGATCAATATTGATTGGGTCGGCCAAGTCGTTGCTGCAGTCAGCGACATGCGTTTGGGTGAATATATTCAGAAGAACATTGCCGAACCACTAGGGATGGGTAGCACGGGATTCAAAATATCGCCGAGTATGCGTAGCCGACTAGCCACGGTGCATCAACGCGATACGCTCACCGGCGTGTTAAGCCCTACCTCTTTTGAGGTATCGCAAGACACCGAATTTGATCCGGGCGGTGGCGGCTTGTATTCAACAACCGGAGACTATCTGCGCTTTACGCGCATGATCTTGAATCAAGGCCGCGGTAATGGCCATCAAATTTTAAAACCTGAAACGATCGCCCTGATGTCGAAAAATGCCATGGGCCCCTTGCGCGTAGGTTTGTTGCGAACGCAAAATCCGGCTGCTTCGCTCGATGCAGAGTTTTTTCCCGGCATCGAAAAGTCGTGGGGGTTGACCTTTATGATCAATGAACAACAAGCGCCCACTGGTCGTTCAACGGGCAGCCTTGCTTGGGCAGGCTTGCCCAATGCTTTCTTCTGGATTGATCCTAAAAAAGATCTGGCCGGGGTCATCTTGATGCAGGTGTTGCCTTTTGTTGACCCACACGCAATCGGGCTCTTTACTGCCTACGAAAAAGCCGTGTACGCGGCGAGCGAGTAGACGCGTCACTATTTTTGCGGGTACCAAGACGGCAGACGTTTTTCTAAAAACGAGGCGGTCCCTTCTGCAGCGTCGGCTTGTTGACGCAGTTCAGAATGCTGTCGCACAAGATCAGCAAACAAAACGTCGTCGAGCAGTGAGTCTGACACTGCGAGCGTGCGTATCTTAGTCGCAGAGACCGCACTTGGCGAGTTCATCAACAACCCATCCACGATGCGTGCACCCGTCGCACCTAGCTCATCAAGCTTACAAATTTCGTGCACCAAACCGATATGCAAGGCGACCGCAGGGGTAAAACGCTCGCAGGTGAGCGCGTAGCGACGCACGTTGCGTACGCCGATTGACATGCACAATTGCGGCAAAATAATCCCAGCGATCAATCCCCAACGCGCCTCAGTAATTGCAAAGATCGCGTTATCAGCAGCCACCACAATGTCGCACACTGAGGCGATACCCGTGCCGCCCCCAAAGCAACCACCCTGGATCAGAGCAACCGTCGGGATTGGCAACGTATCCAAACGACGAACCGCCTCGCCGGTTAAGCGCGACACCTGTTCGTTTTCTTCGGGGCTTTTGGGCGCGACACTCGATATCCAAGCTAAATCAGCCCCCGCCTGAAAATGTTTGCCGTTACCCTGCACCACCACCACCCGCGCATGTGGCAATGAAGGCAACAGATCCATGGCCTGATGTAAGCCCTGAATCATGTCTTCGTTATAGGCGTTATTCACACCGGGGCGATTGAGCGTCACGGTCACAACTCCGCGTGAATCGACGTCACACAACACTGCACCGTTACCAAGTTCTTTTGACATGAGAGCCTCTTTGTACGTTTAGCTATGGGTTAAGTGTAATCAGTTTATGAATCGAATCAGCCAGACAAATCATGTGTATGCATTACGACACCTCGAACACGAACGATTAGCTTTTTACCTCGACCGGATGTTAAAACCAGAATAACAATATCTGAGCACGCCACCCAATAAACGTTTATTGCGGCTGTCGGCCACCCTGGACGGAGACAAACGTGAAATTTTTCCCAACGATACTGCGCCTGATGGCGTTTTTGCCCTTAACCTTGGTCAACCCCGCACACGCGCAAACCACCGAGTCTTTTCCTAACCGCGCCATCAAGATGGTTGTACCGTTCGGCCCTGGTAGCGGCACGGACACAGTCGCCCGTGTGGTGGCCCAGCAAATGCAAACGTACGTTGGGCAAAAAAGATCAGTGAGGCGGGCGTGAAGCCCGAATGAATAGCTTTCGTGTAGAAAATGTTCAAAACCCGTCATCGGCTAGCGACGCATGAGCCCTTGAGCAAACACCTGCTCTGCGTCACCTCTTGAAAGCAACATCATGCAGTCATACCGGAAAACATAGATGAACGATCGACTCGAACTACGTGCCCTGGGCCAAAGCAAACAACACGAACTTTTCGGTGATACCCCACCTGAGAGTGGTCACGTAGCGTTTGATCAATTTGAGCAAGAATTCGTCTTTGGTCGCGTTTGGTCAAGGCCCGGGCTTGACTTAGTTTCGCGAATGATTGCGACCCTTTCGGCCCTCTGCGTTGGCCGCAGGCTCTCGTCGCTCGAGCACTATATTGACGCGGCGCTCGATGCTGGCTTAAGCGCTCAAACCATTAACGAAATATTTATGCAATGTGGCATCTATGCAGGGTTTTCAACCACAACAAAAGAGTGTTTGACTCTGGCACAACGCGTCTTTGACGCGCGAGGCGTCTCGCTGGCAGTGGTCGCCAGCCGAGATGATCCCTTGGCGCTCGTTGCCGAGCGTGGTCAAGAGGTCATGACAACACTTCACGCCGAGCGTCGCCACGTTGGTTACGCCAACCCCGAGAACTCGATCGCCTCAACGTTTTACCCAGACGTCGTACAGTTTTGCTATGGCGAGCTCTGGAAGCGCCCAGGCATGGAAATGCGTGAGCGTGCTATCTGTGCAATTGCCTCGTTCACCGCTTTAACGTTTTCAGGCTTAGTCACTAAGTTTTCTAAAGCAGGTTTGAACTGCGGACTGACGCAAGCCGAAGTTGTTGAGGTTGTTATTCAAACCGGCCCCTATACAGGGCTCGCGCCGGTGTTGATGGGCTTAGCCGCGCTTTGTGCGTAACCTCGCTAACGACTGGTTGCCGTACGCTAAGCAATCTTTCACCTAAGGCTATTTTGTCGATCTTTCACTCGACCCCAACAAGTCACGCATTTTGTCGATCTTTTTCTCGACCCCAACAGCTCACTCGGTTTAACATGTGTCTTTTTTTTCGCTTCAAGTTTCATGAAAACATCGATCACACGCCTTGCAACAGTCGCCGTACTCAGCACACTATTCAGCTTTAACGCAGCGGCAGAAGTCACCCGGCTCGAGATCACCTCGACCCAGCCATATGGCACCTTTCGCGCGGGCAACTACACCATCATTCAAGCGACGCTACACGGCCAGTTATCGCCCAAAGAAAAGATTCCAGGGCTAGAGAAAGCTCCTCTTAATGCAGCGGGGCAAGTCGAGTACTCGACCAAGCTGGTACTCACGATTCCAACAGACAAATCACGCGGCAATGGTGCCCTGTTAATCGATGTGCCCAATCGAGGCAAGGCGTACGCCAGTGCGCTCTACAACTCGCCTCGCGACGAACCTTTTCAATCGGGTACCTTTGAGCAAGGTACCGGTTTTTTACAGGACAACGGTTTTTCAGTTGCAGAGGTCTACTGGGAACTAGGCCAAGGGGCGAACCTCCCGTCATTCATAGACGCTGATAACCAGAGAAAGTACGTCGAGGGCGTTGGCTTTGCCATCATGCGCGATGCAGGAATTTTTCTCACGCATGCCGCACAAGACTCAAAAGGTAACGCGAATCCGCTTGCTGGAATGATTAGCCGC
>Ga0247843_1010040_pt1 | contig 10226 bp, 8 predicted proteins | sample LaCruzMarch2017__FD_192420 | JGI IMG/M metagenome (GOLD analysis project Ga0247843, IMG submission 192420) | Freshwater microbial communities from meromictic Lake La Cruz, Castile-La Mancha, Spain - LaCruzMarch2017_8m | ecosystem: Environmental > Aquatic > Freshwater > Lake | place: Spain...
TAATTGCGCAGGTGTTATCTTGGCCTTAGACACGCAGCGGAGAAGGCCCGGACAGTTTGTTTGTCCCAATAGTGTCCCAATGACACAGGTTGTTTAATAATAATCTAGTCCGTCGCATTGTTTCAATTGACATCATGGAGGAGAAATACTAAAGTGCGACTCATAGGCACAGCCTTCGAGTCCCGAGAACACGGTTTGCGTTTTGCCCTCTTTTGGCTTCCCACCATGCATGCCGTTGTTTCTCAAACGACTCCGGGGATGATTTAGTGCGGCTACTCATTATGGCTCGAAGTCCCAAAAACGCTCGTGACCGTGGCTACGGTGCCCCAACGGATGAGGCGGAGTACGAGTACGATGTTGTCATATGCGGTACAGATTTAATCCAATCGGTACTATCGTCGGCATTAAGCCGTGCCGGTAAAAAAGTACTGCATTGCGATGGGAATGAATGGTACGGTGGATTTGATGCCGTCCTATCAAGTGGGTCAACATTAAATTCATTCATTGAACAGCTTTATTCTAGGACGTCGACTTCATCGTCGTCGGAGAGAAAAGTTGAGGAGGAGATTGATGACACGATCGATAATTCGATGCTACTTCGTTTGTTGCCACGTGAGGAACAAGGAGATCTGAGACTACATTCTCAATCTTTCATAGTTGTCAGCGAAAAAGAAGATGCATATGAAAGAATTTCCATAAATGCAGTTATTGATATTCTCACCGTCAAAGATGATGACAATATAATGAAGGAGAAAATGTCAAGTGAACCGATTGATGAAACATCTTCCATACAGCTACCCCCCCCACAACCTTTAGAGAATGGATTTTGCTTAGACCTCACCCCGACTCTTCTGTACGCATCGGGCGATGCAGTGGAATGCTTAGTCAAGAGTGGTGTTTCTGACTATTTGGAGTTCAAGAGTTTGAAAGGTCTATATCTGCTCACGGAAGACGAGAAACCATCCATGAAGACTGGGGGACTAGGAAGGCATAGCAATACCTCTGCCAACGGTCGCGATACTATTAGCAGGACAGACAATGGTCAGTTGATGTTGTACCGTGTACCATGTTCGAAAGGCGACGTGTTTCGTTCCAAGCTTCTTTCGCCCATAGACAAGCGTCGCCTCATGAAGTTTTTACAGCTCATCTCAGATTATGGGATGGCTACTGCTGGCGGGACACCGAATGTAGACGAAGACACGAAATCAGACGATGAACTTGATTGTAATAATATAGAAACTATGACCCGCGAGGGTGAGACTGGTGAGGATGTCATACGATCCATCAATGAACGTCATCTTCATCGTGGTCGAGCATTATCTCGACCACAGAACAAAGCAACACCATCAACATCTGAGATGGATGCATTGATGCGTTGTGTTCGTGAAAAGTTAAGCTTTACAGACTTTCTTACCCAAGTCGCAAAACTACCGGCCAAACTTGCCACGGTGATAATGTATGCCTTGGCATTAACTCCATTTGGACAAGCGCAGTACTCCATGATTGACGGACTGGATGATCTCGTTCGGCACATGACGGCCCTTGGTAGATTTGGTGATACTGCATTCCTTGTTCCCATGTATGGTAGTGGAGAGCTAAGTCAAGCATTCTGTCGAAGTGGGGCCGTGTATGGATCGACGTATATGCTCCGTCGCTCACCTTTGGCAGTATTATGGGATGTGAGTGCAAATAACGTAAAAGGCGTGCTCCTAAGCGGCGAAGAGCACATTGGAGGAATGTACGATTTAGACACAAATGATATTTCGGATAAAGAATTCAAATGCAAACATATTGTTGTTCCCAGTACGATGCTTCCTCCTTTACGGAGGTCTCAAGAGACAAGGACGTATCGTCGGATAAGTATTTTACAAGGCAAGCTGATGCAGGGAGAAGACCAAAATAATGGCGGTGCCGACAGTGAACAAAGACAAGCAATCGTTATACCACCAGGAATATGTGACACGGAAAACAGGTCTGCAATTCATGGAGTTACGGTGGACGATACTGCATTTGTGGCACCTCCTGGAAAGAATTACACTGTACTACACCTTACCACAAGTAGTCAGCAAGGCGAGATTCATCAAGACGAAGTCTTTGTTAATGCACTGAGTCAAGCTGTGAAATATTTGACTACCATCCAATTTTCCAACGATAGTGAACCATGCGTTGAGCTACATCATATTTCATTCAGTTATGCTATCGATGGGTCAAATACAATTGACGAGACTACTAAATCAGCAGACTACCCAGTCGGTTTACATGTTTGTCATCGTGATATACAATCACTTACCTGTGATTCTTCATTCAGAGAAGCTAGGAGGATATTTCGTGAAATATGTCCTGATTGTGATTTTTTAACATTGGCGAAGAATGTTGAAGATGCGATTGTGTATCGGAATGAGGATGATGGGGACGATGAGAATGCAGTTCTTGAAAGTGCATGTGCTATAATATCAACAAATATGGAGAACGGAGAAACCGCAAGTTGAAAAGCGAAATGTTTCTAGAAATATTGCGATGGTGCCTCATCGAAGAGTAAACAAGTTAAAAACAACTTAACATTTCCACACATAGTCCATTACAAAATATAGAATTCGGGATTTATGAAGTAGATAACCTCAACAACAATCCTGACAAGGAATTGGAGAGGTTTTGTACTGGCGGAGACCCAGACCCAGATTTTATTTCTTACTATTTACTTGATGTTCTACAATCTCTTTTATGCCTTGAGTTCCTTCATCTTCTTTGCAATGATACTACTCTTTTGTTTCTTGGCAACCATAACCTTGAACCTATCAAAGTCGGTCAAATTCGACCTCTTCTTCTTATCCGCAAGCTTCTTTGCCCATGACGAGCCCTCCCACTTGGCAAGAATATCGTCTGCGGCCCATGCCGCCTTTAATGACTTGGCACGTGCATTACGTTGGATCGCGGCCTTGTGATCGGTAAGCGAAATCTTCTTGTAGGAAATAACCTGACGTTTCACACCGGTAATTTCCTCCGGACCATCGATGAGACATTTGTTCTGGTCGACAATATCAATGACTGTGGCAATCTTACCCGCATCTGGTCCATTATTGATGAAGATTACACGACCGACTTCGACGTAACGAGAGAATCCCATGTTTATAATATGTACTGCTTGTTATTTAGTTGTCTGGAGTCTGGAGGGGAAGGAAGAAGAGCAAAACAAAATATTGAGAAGAACGGTCGCAGAATGGTAAATTAACTTTTCTCCTCATTTACACGCTTCTTTAGAAGAAGAACAACAGCTACACCCGCTCGATCCCTCGATAACATACATCTATGCTGCGATAATGACGACGCTCCATTATGAACGCACCTTTTTGAGTGATTTTGAGTAAAGCGGTAAGTGATTCCGATAGGGTTAGGGTTAGGGTTATTTAGCTCGCTCCAAACACACCACAACTTTCTTCCGTACGTCTCTCGACATTTGTTCCGCTGAAAGCAGCAGCGGCGCGGTAACCGCGGTAACGACACATCACCATGAGCAGTTCTCTCCGACTATAGCACTACCCTCGCAGATGGTAATCTTGATGGGAATCGTCACTCATCATCATCATCACAGATGTCGCCGCCTCCTTCAAGTTTGAATCTTCCCCACCTCCCCTCCCGTTCCGGGGAACAGAAAGTAGAAGAAGCGGAGGACGTGATCGCATCGAGCATTATTTCGTCGCCCACTAGCGTCTCGAAGTCATCATCATCATCATCATCGGGTAATCATAAATGCGAGTCTTCCTTGGCGGATCGCCGCACCAATGCGAACAACAATGCCGCCTTCTCTTCGGATAGTAACGTCGTCGAGGTCGAGGCTCCACCTTCGGACATCGGCAACGTCGAAACTAAAGATAATATTGCACGATCCATTACTCATTCGACATCCGAGCGAACGATTCCAACTATTACGCGAATACCAAAAATTGCGACCGTTGCCGCTCCGGCGACATCGTCGAGTTGCAACCACCCGCCCTCGTCATTTCCGAAGATACCATCATCGAACCCTACCCCCACTACTACTACGAATACTACAACTGCTACTCGGCGTGGTTATGTTTCCGCTCCAATGATATATGTAACCATAACATTACGACGCAATCCCAGCAAGGTCCGATCGTGGGGATTGGTATTCACGAAAGAAAGGCGGCATTCGACCCTCGCGTACATTATACGCGTCACCACGCCGCCCGCCGCCGAGGGAGAAATCGATGGCGGACGACGACCGATAGTAGTAACGCATTGTCGAATGACCAATTCTGCGCAATATGCGTTCGAAGATGACATGTACACCGAGTACGTATTGCCGGGGGATGGGATATATTCCATCAACGGGATGAATATATCGTCGTTCGCGACGACGTACGAACTGGCGTCGTATATACGCAAGGAATGTACGACGCGCATTACCCTCGTCATCTTGCGTCACGAATACGTACGGAGGGCCGTGAATGAATGTCGCGATTTACAAATCGAGCGAAAGGATGAACCGAACGATGATCATAACGACGATGACGATACCGACGACGACGGCGGTAGCGGCAGCAACTCGATACGGGGGATGGTGGAATGTTGTGTTTCAAGGTCCGTGAATAATGCATGGCGATGTGTACTAGCTCCCATTACCAATAATAATGATAATAGTAATCAATTATTATACTCGTCGACGTCCAATGGTTGTTGCAATCGTCCGACCACCAATACTACTACTGGTGCCATGAAACGACCGAGAGAGGATGAAATCGAAGTCGATGGGGGAGATGATGATACCGCCGTAGTGGTACATGATTTTTGGATAGCAAATGGTCATGCAACATTTGGCGCTTGGCACGAGGCTGCCAAATCGAGATGGGCTAAATCCTACACATGGAATAATGATAAAATTGATGTCGAAGAAGGAGAGTCTAATGCAGCAGTAGTACATGATTTTTGGTTAGTAAATAATAATCAGTATGATTCATTTCAAAGTTGGCATGCCACTTCCAAGGCCAAATGGGCACGATCGTATTCCTGGCACAAGACACGACGGGATGAATTTCAAATGAAGTGTGAAAGGGAAGTTCATTTCCCAACAGTAGTAACAACAGCAACAACGAGCGATCATACTACTAGTAATAATAATACACTTGTCAAATTTGAAAATTGGCTCGGTGTGCGTAAGAATCAATGGAGATTGGAAAGGAGGAAACGTCGACGTTTACTACGTGCCGTTGATGCTACTCCCCACACCACCACCACCAACGGCAGTAGCACCATATCAGTCAATGTCAATAATAATAATAGTAAGATGCAACCAACGACGTCGTTCGTTGGTAATGTAAATGACATGTACATTGATGACATGATACGGGATCAGGAGCAACACGCCTCGTTGGATTCAAGAACGAGTAGTAATAGTTGTCGTTGCTATCAACCAATAGATATATTGTGGATATTCGATTCACGACTGGGTGCACCCGATGACGTGATTGCTAATCTAATGACGTACCTAAATCCATGCGATCACGGGTCGCTATTGTGCCTATCATCGACCACGAATACATTATTCAAGCAACGTAATGATATGTGGCGAGCGCTATTCCCATTACATTGGATCGTGCCCCGACGACCGCGACGGTCATGGTGTACGATGTATATAACAAGAATACGTACCGAGGAGGTAATGTCGCGTAAACGTTCCGATACTGTACTGCTCAGGGCCAATGTAATAATCGACAAAGGCGATCAATTGCATAAAATGGAAACATTGATACGCAAGGCGATGAAAGAATTTGATTTTTCGATCAATTACACCAGCGGGGTAGTGTTGGAATGTAATTCCATATTAAACCTATCGGTCATTGCACGACGGCACAAAATAACCAAATGGTTAATCGAGACGAAGGGCGCCGATGTTGAATCATTCGATCGAGGAGGATTCACCCCATTAATGAACGCGGCGTGGAATGGCGATAAGTACATTACGCGATATTTATTGTCCAAAAAGTGCGATCGGACCAAAGTTGGTTATTATCATTCAAGTAAAGGTATTGCACCACCATCATTCGAAGGGTTGACTGCCGAAGGATGGGCATGTAAATGTGGTCATGATGATGTTGCCGAATTGATTCGTCTTGGACTGTAGGTGTGTGCTATAATAGCATGTAATACTATTATACGAACGGGCTAGTTTTTTTTTTGATGGGATGGAGATAGATGGACAAGAAGACTCTATCATCTTTAGGCATGTATAGTAATTAAATAATATAACCACCATCTACATTGTAATAATTATATCACTTCGTGGTTAACAACAACAACAACAATTATATATAGAAAATGGTCAGGATGTGATAATAATTGCCATAATTCAACTAATGGACAATTCAAACTTGGCTTTACACCCTGTATTGAATAATAAACATTATTACTATTTGATGTAGCTGTTGTTGTTATTATACCTGTAGTATCATTAGTAGTAGTTGTTGTAAAATAGTTGGGTAAACAAGTGGATAAATATTGTCCCAATGTGGTATAATAGGATGAAGATGCCTCCTCCTCCAATGTTGTTGTTGTTGTTGTTGTTGTTGTTGTTGTTGCTGCTGCTGCTGCTGTTTCAAATATCTCCCATAATGGTCTACTATTCCTCGTCTGTTGTTGCGGTTGTTGACTAGTAGTACTATACTTCACTCCATCATTATTATTAATGTACTGACGTACTGGTCGTTGTATTGCTGGTTGATCATTTACCATTATTCGTACAGGTATAAGTTGCAATATTGATTCATTTGTTGTAGTAGTAGTAGTAGCAGTTGTAGTAGTTGCAGCAGCAGCAGATGATGATGATGCATTATTATTATTGTTGTTATAATAACAACAGCATTGTAAATTAACATTCACTTCATAATATAAATTATAATTTGAATTCAGTATTGACGTCCATAATTGTTCATGTGTTTGTTTCGTTATCGACATGGCAACTTTACTCGACCCGTATTGTAAATATAATGCCTGTTTTAATGAATTACGATATATTTGTCCAATTATACTACAAATACGATTATTTTTTTCTTGCCGTTGCTGTTGTTCATGACGACTAGTACTACTATTACTGTCATTATCAATTGCATTATTGTTGTTGCCATTGCCATCGACTGCTGCTGTTGTTGTTGTTGTTGTTGTTGTTGTTGTTGTTGTTGTTGTTTTAATTTTAGAACCACCATCATCCAACGGTAATAATTTATCGTATGGGTATAATGTAAAATGTACACGTATTTTCCACGGTAGTAATAGATGATTATGATTACTACCATCACCACTACTAATACTACTCCCTCTTCCTCCTACTGCTACTTGTTGTTGTTGCTGTTGCTGTTGACGCTGCGCTTCCGCCACCAATGCAGCCTTACCTTTCATAATGTCATATAATATACCAATAAATAATTGATATCGTAATGGCGTACCACTATTTTCATCCTCGAACCAAACATTTTCATACGATGACAACGACGATGACGACGAAGAGGAGATTGATGATGAATTGCTTTTATTGTTATCATTGTGCAATAACGATGATGATTTTGTCATGATATTATTATTATTTGTAGACGGAGGAGGTTGGTGGTGGTGGTGTTGCCGTGACAATGACGACAATGGTGAATTACAATTTGATATTATTTCTTCGTTTGTTGCTGTTGTTGTTGCTGCTGCTGCTGCTGCTGTAATACTACTACTACTCTCACCTACCACCAACGACGATGAAATAATTGCCTCATTATTCTCATTACTATTTATTGCATCAACATAATCATTATCATCCTTCGTCGTTGTGGTGTCAACATGACGATCATTATCATTATCTACCTTCTCTGTTTTCAAGGTCCCAAGACTGCTCGCATTGTCGTTGGCAGTCGTGGTACCCTCCTTTATTTCCACCTCGTCGTCGTCGTCGGGTGGTTCTTCAACTACCATCATTGATGACGTCGTGTTAGTCGCCCCTCCTCCTCCTCCTCCTCCTCCATCGCCGGCAACCAACGTCCTCGTCGTCGTCCCTGCCGCCATCCATCCAACTGCCGCCGACCATGCGGGTGCATAATTCGCCAAATATCGTACCTCGTCGAACAACGCCACATGCAAGTACGAATTACGAGGTATTAATTTATGTATCGGGCGTGGATGACTCATGGCCGATGTCGTCGAAACCGACAGGGATGATGATGCCAATGTTAGCACGATGGGGATACGTCCCGACCAATTCGTTGATTGGAGCGATGGAGAAGATATGGCATTGCTGGTAGGTTGTAGAGAGGAGGGCATGATCTAAGTACATGTCGATTACATGTCTAGATGATGCGCAGTAGAAAAGAATGAAATGGGTTTCGTCCACAAAAAATGGCGGCCGTTAAGAGGCGAAGCCCTTTTTATGTTCAATTACAGTGCTCTCTAATAATAATGATGGATATAATGGCTAGTATTATCAAAAAATTGCAAAGTAATACTCGCCCAGACATTTCCATGGCTGTCCATCAATTAGCACGATTTTCTCAAGATCCTAAACTCAGTCATGAACAAGCGGCTACTCGGCTTGGTAAATATCTAGCATCAACTCAATCCCGAGGCATAGTATATGAACCTAATAAATCAATGGGTCTCGAATGCTACGTCGATGCAGATTTTGCTGGGGCTTGGACTCCAGAAACTGCTCACGACGCTAATAATGTTATGTCTCGTACAGGATTTGTCATAATGTACGCTAATTGTCCTATTCATTGGGCAAGTAGGCTGCAGTACTGCAGAGGCTGAATACATAGCTCTTTCATCTGCCTTACGCGAAGTCATACCACTTATGACATTAATGCAGGAACTTCATCTAGTGTTCCCAGTCCATATTAAGAAACCAAACTTTCACTGCAAGGTTCATGAAGACAATCAGTCATGCATTAAAATGGCTCAGTCAGACAAGTTCACACCAAGAACTAAACACATTGCTTTAAAATATCATCATTTTCGCAGATACGTTAAACGAGGCGACGTATCCATACTCTACTGCCAGACTGATGAACAAAGGCAGACATACTAACGAAACCACTACCTGATAATATATTCTTTAAATTACGATATATGCTCAGTGGTTGGTAATTGGACACACCCCAAGGGGCGGGATTAAGTCGTTTTTGTTTGTCCGCAAGGATTGGAACCCCTCCTTATTATCGGGATTTTATTTTTTTTGCCCAATGACAATTTCAAATTCAAATTTGTATGGACCAGATACAATATAGTGTCACGAGGGAGTGTGATATATTCGGATCTTCTTTATGTCCGAAATATCCCTTTCTTGCTTCGCTTCTCTCGCTGCGACGGTTTCTGACTCTAGATAGTTTCTGTCAGTTGGTCACTGGCGATTTCTCGCCGATTTGGACTTTGCCGCCGTAGATTAATCCTTTTACTTAGTCACTTCTTCATCTCTGCTCTCGTCTTCACCATCTTCATCATCGCCGCTATTGGAGGTCAATACCCCAATAGTCACACCCAGCTGTACTATTCGCAGGGGCTTGCTGTGCCAGTGATGTCGCTTCGAATCAATCACAGGAGGTATACAAGGGTGTACATGATATCTGCGTCGAGGCCTCGAAACGTAATAGCAACGTGAGCTATCATTTCAGGGGGAATACTGAACCAACGCAGACAGCAGAAGGTACACACGAACATAACATTTACATTGAGGTGATATTTTGTGATCAAAATATTATGAGTGTAGTGCAGGAGTTTCCGCCGAGTAATAGCTATCCTACATTAGCCGTTGCCGTGTTGATGACGCCAGAGGCAAGACTTCAGCAACTTGAGGATATGAAACATTTGTTATCGGCACGAGAGTATGATGATAAGCGTTCTAGTATTAGCATCCGTGTAAAAATGAAAAAGCTTGAATTGGTCAAAGTGCAGAATGGGTAAAAAAAGTTTGATTTTATTCCCACAGCAGACAGCAGGATCAATTATGTCCATTTAATGGGGAAGGGAATCTACTCTAGAGGGGGGAGGAGGAGGAGGAGGGGGGTCATACTGGATGTCATTTAGTAAGTTTTGGTAATGTTTAAAAGAGACAGTAAGAAATCATGTTTAGTATAGCCTCTACTATACTCTTTCATGCACAGCAATTATTACTGGGGGGGCTAGTCCCTGTTTGTTACTAGTGCTTTGTCTTCATGTCTTTGTCCAAGCATGGTAGGTTTATT
>Ga0247843_1010041_pt1 | contig 10226 bp, 9 predicted proteins | sample LaCruzMarch2017__FD_192420 | JGI IMG/M metagenome (GOLD analysis project Ga0247843, IMG submission 192420) | Freshwater microbial communities from meromictic Lake La Cruz, Castile-La Mancha, Spain - LaCruzMarch2017_8m | ecosystem: Environmental > Aquatic > Freshwater > Lake | place: Spain...
GTTGTCGCCGCGCGATATCGTGGCGCGCGGCGTGTTTGCCGAAATCAAGGCCGGGCGCGGCGCTTATCTGGATTGCCGGACGGAACCGGGCGCGCGGCTGCGCGAGGCATTCCCGACGGTCTATGCGTTCTGTAAAGAGGCGGGGCTTGATCCCGCGCTCGATTTGCTGCCAGTCGCACCGGCTGCGCATTATCACATGGGCGGCGTTGCAACCGACGTGAACGGGCGGACGAGCATCGCGGGTCTTTGGGCTGCTGGCGAATGCGCCTCGACGGGGTTGCATGGAGCGAACCGGCTCGCGTCGAATTCGCTGCTGGAAGCCGTCGTCGTCGGCGACCGGGTGGCGGCCGACATCAAGGCCCGCAAGCGAACCGCGACGGAGCCGATGGGCCTTTTGCTCGCGGGCGAGCGACCGGTGACTGTCGATCAGGAGATGCGGTCGGTGTTGTTTGACCGGCTGCGGGCGACGATGAGCGAGCATGTCGGGGTCATTCGGGATGCGGACGGGCTGGCCGAGGCGCTCGCGATTTTGGCCGATATCGAGGTCAAGGCTGGGGCGGATGTCGTGCTTGCCAACATGGCGCTGACGGCGCGGCTTATTGCGCGCGGGGCTTTGGCGCGGCAGGAGAGCCGGGGCGGGCACTGGCGGAGCGATTTCCCGGCAGCCGATCCGGCGCTGGCGCGGCGGAGCTTTGTGCGGGTGGTGGATGGACGGATTGAGGCGTTGGGGCCGAGTGCCGAGGTGCGACGCGAGGCGGTTTTGGGCGCCATTGCAAGCTAATGCGCGACGCGCGTGGGTTTATCACCCCACACCCCATTCGAGGGGACACCCCTCGAACTCCCCGCTTTTTGGGACTTAAGAGTTCGTCTGTACGTTTGGTTCGGAGATCGATTGGATGACGCCGTCTGGGTTGAGCGGATCGCTGCCGCAGGGGTTGATTGTACGGGCGGTGGCTGACGCGCTGGCCGAAGATCTGGGGCTGGCCGGGGATATCACGACGGATGCGACAGTGCCCGCGTCGGCGATGGCGCAGGCGGTGTTTGCGGCGCGTAAACCGGGGGTGATTTCGGGGCTCGACGTTGCGGCGGCGACGTTTGCGACTGTCGATGGGCGGATCGTGTTTGAGGCGGTGGCGCAGGACGCCGCGCGGGTCGAGGCGGGTGCCATCGTCGCGCGGTTGCATGGGCCGGCGCGCGGGATTTTGACGGGCGAGCGGGTGGCGCTCAACTTCATGGGGCGGATGTGTGGGATCGCTACGCTGACGCGGGCTTATGTGGACGCGATTGCCGGGACGGGCGCGGTGATCGTCGACACGCGCAAGACGACGCCGGGGCTGCGGGCGTTTGAAAAGTATGCCGTGCGGTGTGGTGGGGGGATGAACCATCGCGTCGGGCTGTTCGATGCGATTTTGATCAAAGACAATCACATCGTGGCGGCGGGGGGATTGGCGGCAGCGATTGCGGGCGCGCGGGCGCGGGCGGGGCATCTGGTCAAGATCGAAGTCGAGGTCGACACGCTGGCGCAGCTCGACGAGGTGATGGCGCACAAGGTGGATGTGGTGCTGCTCGACAATATGACGCCCGCGCAGTTGAAGGCGGCGGTTAAGCGGGTTGGCGGGGCGATGATCACCGAGGCGTCGGGGGGGGTGTCACTGGAGAGCGTGCGGGGGATTGCCGAGGCGGGGGTGGATTTGATTTCGGTCGGGGCGCTGACGCACTCCGCGCCGGTGTTGGATTTGGGGTTGGATTTTGTGGGGTAGGGGTCAATGCTCGGCGGGTTTGACCTTGCTATCGGAGGATTGATCGTACCAGCTCAAATAGCGCTTCGCCCAGTCAACCCATTCGGCTCGTTCCGACTCGACGCGTTCTAAGGCAAGGCTGAGCGGGCCGGCGTTTCGTAATCGCGGAATAAGGCGACTTACTACACTAAAAGTGAACGTCAAAAAGCGCGGAATTTTTGGCAGCGGTTCGGGGTAAAGTTCGAGACCTTTGCGAGCGTGGAAGGCTGCTTGGCCGAACTCGCTTTTTTCGGCCAGCAGTTGCGCAAGCATTGCGTGCGAGTCAAAGGACGCAGGATCGCAATTCAATGCTTCATGGCAGGCTGCAATTGCTGCGTCTGCCCGACCTGCCCAACGGTGGCAATGCGCGATCATTTCGTGCGAGGCGAGGTCCGAGCGGTTGCCTTTGAGATCTGCGCGCAGGGTGTCGATGGCCGCATCGAATTCTTGGCGTCCAATCTGACGGGCAAAGCGCAGAGAGAAAGGCGGCATGGTGTTCATGTTCCTATGGTATATTCGCATCGACCCCCACCCCTAACCCCTCCCCGCATGGGGGAGGGGAATCCGGGCGGTTTGTGGCCGCCGCTCCTTAAGGGCGTTGTCTGTGGCCGCTCCTCAACCTCTCTCCGTAAGGACTGGGAGAGGGGATTTACTCCAAATCCGCGTCCGTGAACCGGTACGCCGTGGAGCAGAATTCGCAGGTGACGCGGATGTTGCAGGTTTCGTCGCGCATGTCGGCGAGTTCGGCTTTGCCGAAGCGGTGGAGCATGTTGGCGACGGCGTCGCGGGAGCAGCCGCAGCGCATGACGATGGGTTGGGGCGCATTCACCGCGACGCCCTCTTCGTGGAACAGGCGAAAAAGCAGGCGGTCGGGGGTCAGGGTCGGATCAAGGAGTTCGTGGTCCTGCGCGGTGGAGGCTAGGATTTCAACGCGGTTCCAGTTGTCGTCGTCGGTGCCAGCCAGGTAGGACGGGTCGCTGTCGTCGACGCCGTCTGGTCCGGACTTGCCGCCTTGGGCTGTCAGGTGCTGCACCATAATGCCGCCGGCGCGCCAATGCCATTTGCCTCCGCCCGCCGATGGGTTGGCGGCGTAATGGCGGGCGACGCTGAGCTTGATGAAGGTCGGGAGCTGTTCGGACTGGCGGAAGTATTCCAGCGCTGCCTCGGCGAGGGTGTCGCCGTCGAGGGCGACAATGCCCTGGTAGCGCTCCATGTCGCCGCCGGGGTCTATGGTCATCGCGAGGTAGCCTTTGCCGAGGAGGTCTGCCTCGTTCACCGGGCCTGCCGCTTCAAGGGCTTTGATGGCTTCACGGTCGAAGCTGGCGTAGCCGCGGATGGCGCCGCCTGTGTTGTAGTTGACGACGAGGAAGCCGAGTGGGCCGCTGGAATTGGTCTGGAGGATCAGCTTGCCGTCGAATTTCAACTGGCTGCCGAGCATGGCGGTGAGGGCGAGGGCTTGGCCCAAGACCTTGCTCACGGGTTCGGGGTAGTCGTGCTTGCTCAGAATTTCGTCGACGGCGGGGCCCAAGCGCACGATGCGGCCCGACATGCCGGATGCGACGGTCTGGAAGGCGATGACCCTATCGTCTGTGGCGAGCGTTTCAGTCGTGGTGGTGGTGGTCATGAGGCACTCGTGCTGTCGGGCGATCGGGGGATGAGCGGAACGTGGGACATACCCAGGCCAGGTCGAGGGTTGGCAACGTCGCGGGTTGTCGAACAGTGAAGCCACCCCTCATCTGCCCTGACGGGCATCTTTTCCCCAGGGGGAGAAGAAAGTGAAGGGTGCCGCCAAGAGAAGTTAGAAAGGGCTATGCCCTCTATCGATGGTTGCTTGGGTTCCGGCGCAACGCCTGGATGGGTGGCGGCAAACGGAAACTTGTCGTGGGTGGCCGCCTTCGCGGCCATGACGAATGTGTGTCAGTTGGCGCCGAGGCACCAGGCGAGGATGGCTTTCTGGACGTGGAGGCGGTTTTCAGCTTCGTCAAATACGACCGACTGCGGGCCGTCGATCACGTCGGCGGTGACTTCGTGGCCGCGATAGGCGGGCAGGCAATGCATGAAGATGGCATTCTTGGCCGCGTGTTCCATCAAGCTCGCATCGACCGCATAGGGGCGCAGGAGCTTTTTGCGTTTGGCGGCATCGGTTTGGCCCATGGAGACCCAGGTGTCGGTCACCACGCAGTCTGCGCCTTTGACGGCGGTGACGGGGTCGTCCATGACCTCGACCGCGCCGTGCTCGGCCTTGACCCAAGAGACCACTTCGGGTTCGGGGGCAAGCGTTGGCGGCGTTGCGACGCGCAGCTTGAAGCCGAATTTGACGGCTGCATGCATCCAAGAGGCCGCGACGTTGTTGCCGTCGCCAACCCAGGCGATCGTGCGGCCACCGATAGGGCCTAAGTGTTCTTCAAACGTCATGATGTCTGCCATGATCTGGCAGGGGTGGCTCTTTTCGGTCAGGCCGTTGATGACCGGGATCGTCGCATAGTGGGCGAGTTCGTCGACGGTTGCCTGCGCATTCGCGCGGATCATGACGATGTCGATATACCGGGAGAGCACCCGCGCGGTGTCGGCGATGCTTTCGCCGCGACCCAGCTGGAGGTCTGTGTTGTTAAGCGTGATTGTCTGGCCGCCAAGCTGGCGCATGGCAACGTCAAACGATATCCGGGTGCGCGTCGAGGGCTTTTCAAAAATCAGTCCGAGGACCGTATCGGCGATGCTTGGGGGGCACAGCGCCGCCGGTACCCGTTTGCCAGCTTTTTTCATGGCGTGGGCGCTGTCGATAATGTGGCGCAGCGTCAGCGCATCCAGGGAATGAATGTCGATGAAATGGCGGACGACTTTTCGATTTGACATCAGCATCTGGTGACCCTTGGGTCATCTCCTCATGAGAGGTTCGTTAAAGACTGCGCGGCGCGAACAAGGCGATCGCAGGCGAGACTGATTTCTTCGTCGCTGGCATTCAAGGCTGGCAAGACGCGCACCGTCTGGTCGGCGGCCCCCACCAGCAACAGGTTTTCTGCGAGGGCTGCTTTCACGAAATCGGCGGTCGGGACCTTAAGCTTCAGACCCATCAAGAAACCGCGTCCGCGCACGCCCTCGATGATCGTGGGGGCGGCATCCTGCACGCGGGCCAGAGCCTGCTTGAGGCGTTGGGCTTTGGCCTGCACGTCTTCGAGAAAGCCCTGTTCCAGCACGACGTCGAGCACGGCATTGCCGACCGCCGTCGCCAGCGGGTTGCCGCCGAAGGTTGAGCCGTGGGTGCCAGCCGTCATGCCGACGGCGGCTTTTTCGGTCGCCAGGAATGCGCCGAGCGGGAAGCCGCCGCCGATACCCTTGGCAATGGCCATGATGTCGGGCGTAATGCCAGCCCACTCATGGGCGAAAAATTTTCCGGTGCGACCGACGCCGGTTTGGACTTCATCCAATACCAGCAGGATGCCGTGGCGGTCGCACAACTCGCGCAAACCCTTTAGGCATTGGTCTGGCACGACGCGAACGCCGCCTTCGCCCTGGAGGGGCTCAATCATGATGGCAGCCGTCTCGTCGGTGATCGCCGCCTCAAGCGCTGCGTGGTCGCCAAATGGAACGTGGTCAAAGCCGTCGGCTGGATGGCCAAAGCCTCTCAGGTAGGTCTCGTTGCCCGCCGCCGACAACGTGGCCAGCGTCCGGCCATGGAAGGCACCACTGAAGGTGATAATGCGCCAACGTTTGGTTTCGGGATCGTGGGCGTAGTGGTATTTGCGGGCGGCTTTGATCGCGCCTTCGCAGGCTTCAGCGCCGGAATTGCAGAAAAACACGCGGTCGGCGAACGTCGCCGCGACGAGCCGCTCGGCCAAGCGCTCCTGACCAGCGACGCGGTACAGGTTCGACGTGTGCCAGAGCGTTGCTGCCTGCTTTTGCAGGGCGGCGACGAGGTGGGGATGGGCATGGCCCAGCACGTTCACAGCGACGCCGGATGCGAAATCGAGATAGCGGCCACCTTCGCTTGAAATCAGCCAGGACCCTTCGCCACGCTCGAATACGATGTTTTGGCGGGCGTAGGTGGGCATCACGGCCGATGAGGGGACGCGGGAAGTCGGAGGCACGCTCATGCTCCGGTCGCCTTCAACGTTTGAACGCAAGGGTGCTGTCATGCGCCCTCCAGTTAAAAACCAAAAAAGCCGCCCACGAAGGCGGCTCAACACGAATACCCGTTGTGATAAGCAGCATCGTTCCCAGTGTCAATTGGTGCCTCACGCGCTGAAGGCGCGACCTGCGGGGCGCGCGGCTCTGTTTGACTGCATCGCGCTGCGATGACGCGCGGGTCGCCGTGCTCCCTACGGCCTGCGGCCGTGAAGGGGGATTGAGGGATTGAGGGATTGAGGGATTGAGGGGCCATGCGGGTAATCAAGGCGCAATTTGGGCGGCTTGCTGGGGCAACCTGCGACGAATCGTTCTGTGGCTGCAAAGCAACGCGCTCCTGTCAACCGCTTCATTGTTCGTTAACCTCACTTGTCGCAGGGACTCCGGACTGGTTTAATGTCCTTGCTGCAGACGTTCCCAAAGTAATGAACGAGTACTGCCAGCCGCTGTCGCGCTCCTTTATGAGTAGAGCAGGCAGTTTTGTTGTGATGGGTGCACCCAGGCGAGAAGTATTCGCCTCCTGTATTGGTGCCTTCCCAAGTTGTGTCCCCGTAAGCGTTTGGTAATGGCACGGCCGCGAGCCTCAAGCCCTAGCGCCTCTGTTTGCGCCTTGGTCTCCGGTCAATGCCCCCGTTTGCGTCTTGTGCGCCCACTGATGGTGCGCGCTCGGTCCTGTTTTATTGTAGGGGAGCCACCGAAATGGCCTGGAATGATGAACGCGTCGAGATGCTGAAAAAGCTTTGGGCTGAAGGCCTCAGCGCCAGCCAGATCGCCGGGCGCCTCGGCAACGTCACGCGCAACGCCGTGATCGGCAAAGTCCACCGGCTGGGATTGTCGGGACGCGCTACAACATCGCGCATGAAGAGCATGCGGCCTCGTCCACGGGCGAATGCTGCCGGCGTCGTCGGGTCGAACGCTTTGGCCAAGCGGAACGGCAAGTCGCGCTTTGGCGCTTCCGGAAATTCAGCCGTTCGCGCGCTCTATCAGCCAGATGCCGAACCTTATGTCTCCCCGGTTGAAGAACTGGTTATCCCGTTGGCCGAGCGGCGCTCGATACAGACACTGACAGAGTGCAGCTGCCGCTGGCCAATCGGCGACCCGCAACTCGCCGACTTCCACTTCTGCGGTAAGGACAAGGTTATGGGCCTGCCGTATTGCGAATTCCACGCCCGCCGCGCCTTCCAGCCGCCGCAGCCGCGCCGCCGCGAACGCGAGCACACCATTGTCGCAGCACCAGCCTTGGCTGCGCCGTCGAAGCAGAAGGTCGGCGCTTGATTGCTGTCGAAAGCGATCACCTGAAGAAGGTCATCACTTTCGAGGGCGGCGCGCTTTAGTACTTACGCCAATCAAGAGACGCCGGGGGCTGGGTTCAGCGGCCGGCGTTTTTCGTGTTACGGAACGGGTAGGACAGTTGCGCCCACAGGCCTTCGGGAACCGGCGTTGCGGTGCCAAAGTTTGCGGGCAGGCGATCTTTCGGCATGTAGTACGTGCCGAACACGATGTCGAAGATCGGAAAGAGGCCCGCGAAGTTTTTGTCGCGCGCCTGCGGGTCTTCGCTGTGGTGCCAACGGTGGAAGCGGGGGCTGGCGATGACAGTGCGCAGACGGCCCCAATCCCAGTCTAGGTTGGCGTGTAGCAAGAGGGCGAAGACTGCAAAAACCGGCGCAATCCAGAGCGCTGCTGCTGGAGAAAAGCCGAGCGCGAGAAGAGGTAGTGTCGTCGCGATCCGCGAAATCAGGTCGTTGACGGGGTGCTGGCGGATGGACGAAAGCCAGTCGAGCGTCGTCGAGGAATGATGGATCGCGTGGAATGGCCAAAGCCGACGGCGGTGGAACAACCGATGGGTCCAATAGCCCAGGAAATCCGCGATAACGAGCATGAGTAGCGCCTGCACAGCGGCTGGCAACTGCGCGAGCGGGCCGAAGCCCATCATGATCTGATCTTTGTCGATGCGCCCATAGGCTGCGAATGCAAAGCCGATCACGGTCGCCAGGACGACCGCACCGACGACGTAATGGTGGATGAAGGGGAAGACGAACCAGTAGGCGAGGTCGGTTTTGAGGCCAGGGCGGATGAGCGGCAGGCGTTGCGATTTAGGTCGCGAGAATTCAAGCAGGCGAAAGACGATGCCGAGCACGATGAGTGCGGCTGCCAGGCCGACAAGCTTTGGTGCATCCATGGGACTCTCGCTCGGGCTGCAAATGCCGACAGTTTAGCGGAGGTTTGCGGTCAACGCATGTTGCGACAGGGAACATGGTTTGCGTTCGCGACGCTGTCGCGAGTGGGGCCAGCCCCATACCCCGCTGGGAAGCGCAGCTTCCCAGACCCATCTGTTTTTTTAACTAAATTGAACTTGAGCTTTGGGCGGACCGTTAGTTTGCGGCGCGGGTGCCGAAAACGTAGCCTGCTCCGCGCACGGTGCGGATCGGGTCTTGGTCTTTGCCGCGGACGAGGGCTTTGCGCAGGCGGCCTATGTGGACGTCGACGGTGCGTTCGTCGACGTCGACGTCGCGGCCCCATACGCCATTGAGAAGCTGGGTGCGCGACAGCACGCGGCCTGGGCTTTCCATAAGGAATTCGAGCAGGCGGAACTCGGTTGGTCCAAGGCGGATTTCGCGATGGCCACGGGTGACGCAATGGGCGACGCGATCCAGTTCGATATCGCCCGACATGAGACGCTCGGACATGCGTTCGGGCGAGGCGCGGCGCAGGATTGCCTTCAGGCGGGCAATCAGTTCCGGCAGCGAGAAGGGCTTCACGATGTAGTCGTCGGCGCCGGTCGATAGACCACGCACGCGATCGCCTTCTTCGCCACGCGCAGTCAGCATGACGATGGGGATCGCGCGCGTGTCGGGACGGGCGCGGAGGCGGCGGCAGATCTCGATGCCTGACACCTGTGGTAGCATCCAGTCCAACAGGATCAGGTCGGGCCGGTCTTCGGCCACGAGCAACTCCGCCTCATCTCCCGAAGCCGTTTGCGACACGAGGAAGCCTTCGGCCTCCAAATTGTAGCGCAACAACTCCGCGAGAGGGGCTTCATCCTCAACGATCAGGATACGAGCCGTCATTCGTCCTACTTCCTGCAGCGTTTAGTCGTTGCTATTTCCGATTGTGCCGACTTGTTCGAGCTTGGGACGATCGTCGGTGATCGAGTTTCCGTTGACCATGTAGTTCACGGTTTCGGCGATGTTGGTCGTGTGGTCGCCGACGCGCTCGATGTTCTTTGCGCCAAACAACAGATGGGTCGAAAGACCGATGTTGCGCGGGTCTTCCATCATGTAGGTCAGCAGTTCGCGGAAGATCGAGTTGTACATCGCGTCGATCTGCGTGTCTTCGCGCCAGACCCGCATGGCGCGCTCGGCGTCGCGCTCGGCGTAGGCGTCGAGCACGTCCTTCAACTGGCGGAGTGCCAGTTCGACCATGTGCCGGAAGCCCGAGATCAGGGGCTTGGGGTGTGGTTCATGAGCGATGGCCAAGGCGCGCTTTGCGATGTTCTTGGCCAGGTCGCCGATGCGTTCGAGGTCGCCCGAAATGCGAATGGCCGACATCACATGGCGCAGGTCGTTTGCCATCGGCTGACGGCGGGCGATCATGGAGATCACCTGCTCTTCGATTTCGCGCTGCAGTGCGTCGATGTTGCGGTCTGAACGAATGACTGTTTCGGCTACTCGGGGATCGCGCTTTTCAAGGGCGTCGAAGGCACGGCCCAGATTGTGCTCTGCAAGGCCGCCCATCTGGGCGACCTTCTTATCTAGCAACGCGAGTTCGTCCTCGTAGGACCTGACGATGTGTTCGTTCATTTGACTTCCTTGGAAGCAATTGGTTCAGCGTTCAACCCGTGCGGCCGGTGATGTAGTCTTGGGTCCGCTTGTCGACTGGGTTCGTGAAGATATCGGTGGTCTTGCCTTCTTCGACGAGCGAGCCGAGGTGGAAGAACGCCGTACGCTGGGACACACGAGCGGCCTGCTGCATCGAGTGGGTGACGATGATGATGCAGAAGTTTTCACGCAGTTCGTCGATGAGTTCTTCGACTTTTGCCGTAGCAATAGGGTCGAGGGCCGAGCAGGGCTCGTCCATCAAAATGACTTCGGGGCCGACGGCGACGGCGCGTGCAATGCACAGGCGCTGCTGCTGGCCGCCCGAAAGTCCAGTGCCGGACTCTTGAAGGCGATCTTTGACTTCTTTCCAGAGGCCGGCCTTTTCGAGGCTGGAGTTGACGATCTCGTCCATCTCGGACTTGGAGGTGGCGAGACCGTGGATGCGCGGGCCGTAAGCGACGTTTTCGTAAATCGACTTAGGGAACGGGTTTGGTTTCTGGAACACCAT
>Ga0247843_1010042_pt1 | contig 10225 bp, 9 predicted proteins | sample LaCruzMarch2017__FD_192420 | JGI IMG/M metagenome (GOLD analysis project Ga0247843, IMG submission 192420) | Freshwater microbial communities from meromictic Lake La Cruz, Castile-La Mancha, Spain - LaCruzMarch2017_8m | ecosystem: Environmental > Aquatic > Freshwater > Lake | place: Spain...
GCCATTCTCACTTTTGGCAGTTTGGGCAGCATCAACGTCTCCGCAGTGGATAATGTTATCGACGATGACAGTGGATATGGCGAAAGAAGCTCACGCAATGCGTCGAATGCGCGGCTGCCAGAAATACGTATTACTGATACGGCTGTTGCACCTGCACTGAAGGATGCCCCGCCTCCTCCCGACGATAGTGCATAAATTGTATCGTCATCAAGAATTCCAGCCTCGATGGAATGGCATAATGACGTTGCAAATTGACGATTAATCGAACGAAGACATCGTTGGACTACGTTGACTGTGTGTTGATGCGTTGTAATCATCGTCTTTTTGTTGCATGTTGTAGCAAAGAAGCAAGGGAATGCATGTCTTTGACGTCCACGCACGAGGTGGATCATCATCGTCATCATCGCCATCGTACACGTTAACAATACCATTCTCGTGAAATGAGATTGCAACCGATTTGGCGGGAACTATATAGTTGAAACAACATCATGTTCTGAAAAAGTTGCCATATTTAACTAATAAATAAGTTCTCGTTCTATCTTTAATTGCTCAATTTCATCACATCAAGTCTAATTCTTTTCACTTCTCAGCTTCTTCAACCTTGAATCAATCAACTGCATTCTTGTAAATTTTTCATCACATATATTTTCATGTTCTCAGTGCCTCTCAGCTCTAGTGCAATCATGCCTTGAATAAACCAACAACTCAAAAAAGCTTGGATTTAAATCAGTGGAGTTGCCTCCGTCGTCGTCGACGTCGTCGTTTCAGTATCCATATCCACTAACCCAGTCCTACTTGATCTTTTTTTGTGTACAAACCTGGTCCACTTCTTCACCGCTTTACGTCTGATAGATTCATAGTCAACATCAGCCTCGTCATATATCTCCTCTTGTAATAATTCCTCAACGACATCCTCAAGTGTAATAATCCCCACTACTCCTGCTTCCTCTGGAATTGGCATACCCTTTTCTAATGCCGCAGTACCTACATCTGGATGGAGGCAAACTACTGCCAAATGCAGCCCGCCCTTACCACGTCCACCGCCGGCCTGGAAGTGATTAATAACGTCCACTAGATGCATCTGTGGTGATATACAGCTAGGCCGGCGTAATTCCATCATCGATATTGGACGAGATTCGGATGAATCAACGACGATTAGCTGTCTTACTAGCAAAACACCGATGATACCGGATACATCCTCCATTTGGTAGGAGGTACGCCTTGTCAATACCTTACCCTCCACCACTTCATCCTCTCTACGATGGTACACTGGCACTCTACTGTACCCCTGCGCAAGTAGCTGCACTTTCACACTCTCATTGAGGATTGTATCATCAGGCAACGCATATACCCGACTCAATGGAGTACAAACGTCAGTGGCACATTTCGTTTTCAGTTGCAGTGCACCTTCGACCATCTTAATTTCGTCAACATGTATACCAATCGATTGTCTCCTACCTGGCCTGCTTGGGGATATCGGAGACGAAACATCGCGCTTTACCGCATCCCCAAACGCTGACGCGGCTTTGCTTAGTAGCATCTTTTCATTTTCCACCTTCCTCCGTCTCTTCGCGGCCAATTGACTTTCATACTGTATCCGAACCATTGCCGTGAGTTCATTCCTGTTGTAATAATTCCCTTCGGTTACATCTCCTCCCCCAACTTCTTCAACCTCCTCCTCCTCATGCCCCTCCTGATGCAGTACCACATCCAACAAACGTGCTATCGGGACTGCAATGGGTGATAGGATACACATCACCGCCCTGGCCAATGGAACCAACCTCGCCGCTATCTGTATTTGATTAGGACCCGTAAAGAAAGCACTTGGGATAATCTCGCCAAAGAACAATACAAACGTTACACTAACAATAATGGCAACAATTTTGTTTGGTAGCAATTCATCCAAAAACAATGGCAATGCCTCATTCGCCAAACTATTCAACAGTAGTAAACTAACAAGTAATTGATGTTTCTTCGTATGTCCCACAAGCATGGGCAGTAATAGCTCCGCATGACGGACCTCGGGTGAATTTGGTATTTCTGCATTAGCTCGACGTTTGATTTCAAGGAATACTGGGTCAATACTAAGCATCCCCAGTGTGAGACCAGCGGCGGTGGCAGCACTTGTAACGCAAAAGAGAGAGAGGAGTATGTGTACAATGATGTCTTGCAAATCACCACCTTCATTTTCATTTTCTTCTTCTTCTTCTACTTCTTCTGTATCTACTTCATCTATGACGATGCTTTCGTTTTTGTCAAGACGACGATTGTCAGCATTAGTTTTAGTAGCCGCGAAAAGTTTGGATTTGAGCATACGATGGACTTCCCACTTTTCTCCTCCGCCGTAGTCGTTCTCAACATTATCTCCTTTTGATAGTCCAAAGCTATACCAATGATCCTCGTCGAAGAAGACATCACTGTCGTCGAGTAATAATGCGAACATTTGGTCGTTATTAGGTGCACCGTCATCGGCGTTGTAGTCTTGCCTTCTAGTAGCAGTAGTAGTAGCATCAGCAGGATCATCAGCCCAACTAGCAGTTAACACTCGCACATTCGCATCAACCGGTAAGATCACCGACGCCGTTGCTGTAGCAAACGCGACGAGGGTCGAGAGCATTATTAGCGGCATTTTAGTGGTGTATCTAGATATCTTATGTGGAGCGCGGGAACGATTTGAAGAAGGGGAAACAGGCTAAACAAACTACATGACATGGACATCAAGAATTCAACCCCAATTTTGCTGTCGCTGTCGCAATGAGCGCACCGGACGTCGAGTCTCAAGAGCCGAAGGAGGTGATGGAAGAGAATACAACAATGATCGATGACGATGACAACGCCGGGAAGGGTATGGGGATCGCAATGTTCGTCCTCATCATCGTTGGATTTGTCTCCGCCTTCTTCATTCCGTATATCAGCTCAGCATGCTATATTGCCGCGCTTGTGCTTGCATCCGTACTAACATGTGGATGTTGCTGTGTAAAACAATACAATTTGAAGCCACATGTCAAAAAGAGGCCACCGCAACACTTATTACACTTATCCTCTTGTTCGTCGTCAATATTATATATGTCTTGGTCTGGGTCATGCTCCAGGTGGGCACGTATGATCCAACCACTGGAACTTTTGATACCTCAGTCAACGAAACAATGATATTGATACTTTCCATTATTGGGTATATTCTCATTGGTTTGGCGCTCATCTTCTCTGGTATCTTTACTTGGGGTCGTAAATGTGGCGCACCACGTGTTTGATGACGTCAAGGTCACGTAGAGAAGGATGTCATTTTTTTCGTTCAAAGTTTAATGGACTATCTAATTGTCATGTACGTGGCAGTATTAAAGCTGAACATCGCGGTGATTTAAAAGACTCTCTTGGATATTCCAAGATGGGTCCAAAGTCAGCCTTTGATAATAAGTCAACTCGTATATTAATAATACTCCCCTTAGCTATATTCGTCATTGTTTTGATCGCTTCTGTTTCCAAGTATAACATGCTCCTCGATAATCTCCTACAACAAGACAACAGGATATTCAACTTAAAATAACTTTACATCATACCGCCCATCCCTCCCATCCCCCCCATGCCTCCCATTCCTCCACCACCTCCTCCACCACCCTCCTTTGAAGGCATGTCAGCAATCATCGCCTCACTTGTGGCCAATAGTCCAGCCACGCTTGCAGCATCAACAAGGGCTGTTCGCGTGACCTTGGTCGGATCGATGATTCCAGCATCAAACATGTTCACATACACACCATTCCGTCCATCAAATCCAGTCTCAACAGGTGTGTCTGGCTTCATCAACTCACCGCAAACAACGGCACCCTCTTCGCCAGCATTCATCGCAATGGTTGTCAATGGAGCCCTAAGAGCCTTTTGGATAATTTCAATCCCAATACGCTGATCCATATTCTCAGCTGCCGCGGCAACAGCATCCAGCTTTGTCGAGCAGTACAGTAATGCCTTACCACCACCGGGAATAATACCCTCTTCGACTGCCGCACGTGTCGCATTAAGAGCATCCACGACACGATCCTTCTTCTCATTCACTTCGACCTCACTGGCGCCACCAACCTTAATTACAGCAACGCCACCGGCAATCTTGGCCAAACGTTCCTGTAACTTCTCGCGCTCATAGTCACTCTTTGTGGTTTCAATACTTGAACGGATCAATTCACACCGTTCATCAATCATACCCTTATCACCAGCCCCATCAAGGACGATGGTATCATTCTTTGTTATGCGTACACGTTTGCTATGTCCAAGCTGGTCGGGTGTGACGTCCTCAATCTTCATACCCATTTCCTGAGAAATGACAGTCCCGCCCGTCAAGATGGCAAGATCTTGCATTATGGCCTTGCGATTGTCGCCAAATCCGGGTGCCTTTACGGCACAAACTTTAATACCGGCACGTAATTTGTTAACAACGAGCGTGGCGAGTGCCTCACTTTCCACATCTTCGGCCACGATAAGTAAACTCTGTTGTGCCTTAATAACACTTTCCAATACCGGGATAAGTTGTTGGATGCTACTAACCTTCTTCTCGACCAGTAGGATGACGGGATTTTCCAATTCACAAATCTGCGTTTTCGGATCGGTAATAAAGTAGGGACTAATGTAACCACGATCGAATTTCATCCCTTCCACGACTTCTAATTCATCCTCGATGGTCTTGCCATCCTGGACAGTAATGACACCCTCCTTGCCCACACGTTCCATGGCATCGCTAATTAACTTTCCAATTTCTTCGTCGCCATTGGCGGAGATGGTGCCCACCTGACTCACCTCCTCGCGACTGGTAATGGGTCGACTAATCGACGTTAACGTTTCCACCACGACATTCACGGCCTGCTGGATCCCCCGTCGTACATCCAACGGATTCATCCCGGCAGCGACGGCCTTGCACCCCTCGCGGTAAATGGCACGCGCGAGTACCGTGGCCGTGGTGGTGCCGTCTCCGGCGACATCGTTCGTCTTCGATGCGACCGACTTGACGAGCTGGGCGCCCATATTCTCGAAATTATCCTCGAAGTCGATGGATTTGGCGACGGTGACGCCATCCTTGGTGATTTTCGGTGCACCGTACGGCTGAGCGATGATTACATTCCTTCCCTTGGGACCAAGTGTTACCTTTTGTTGTTGTTGTTGTTGTTGTTATCGTTAACCAGAGCAAGAAGAGTGAGAGTGTGTATTATGTGAGCATTGAAGAGGATGTATGTAAGAGATGATACATGCAAAAATGTGTAAATTAGAGGAGTAATTTAATAATATATATCATCATATAAGGTAATATAAACAATATCACCAACCTGTACAGCATCGGCCATCAAATCCACGCCCCGTAGCATGGCCGCACGTCCCTCGACACCAAAACGTATCTCCTTCCCACCCGCCATCGTTCGTGTCGATCCGAGCAACGCATTCTTACTACTCTTGGCAACAATAGACGACGATGACCGTAGCGCAGCGTTACTCAGTGTAGTGCTCATGATTGATGAGTACTGTTTGATTGATAGAGGTATCAGCGTATGTAAGAATTGAGAGATCTCGAGGATATCGATCGAGGCCTCGAAGTGGGTCTGCGATTTGTTGTGCGGCGACGATCTCCCGCCAAATCGTCTATCTTCAAACGCCTCGTATGTAGTATGATATGTATGAGGTATGTACTCAAAAGAGGAAGGCGCAGCAGTCGATGTGTGGTAGTAATGGGATCGACAACAATAATGACTCCATCATGATACCACTAATTGTAACGGAATGGCTCCAAAGGCGCAAAATGAAGGTACCCGATGCACTACTCTCGCTACACATATCAACATCGTCATCAATGACGACGACAACGACAAGTAATGTCGATGATATAATACTACGTTATCTACCAGGATTACGCGAACGCGAACGTCGTGCGTTAGTTCGACATGTGACGAAAGCAATTGCAACAAGGAAGACGACGACGATTGATCTCGAGGCTACTGCTGGGGGTAGTAGTGATGGAAGCGTAGGAAAAGACAAGCGGCAGTCGGCCATTGATGAATTAGAGGGCAGTGATGGAGAATATTACGAAGACGGCAATGATTGTGTACGACAACAAATTAGCAACGTCAAGAATGATTCAAATAATAGTGGTAGTGGTGGCGATGAAAGCATTGACTGCTGGCCGATGAATGTGGAATTCTCGAATGAATATAAATGGGATGATCGAATTACGAATGAGATTAAGGAATTATATCGTCCATCAAATCGGCAACAAAAGCAACGACGACGTTCGAATCGACGTAGTCATAAAGTATACATGCGTAAAATACTCGATCCTGCTCATCCGGCATATGGAGAGTATGGTTTATATTGTGCACTCGACCATGCCAAACCAGGAACGTGGCTACTTGACTACATTGGTCAAATAACATTGGGCGAACATCAAAATAAGTCTTCCGATTATGTATGTGACTTTGGTACACGAAGTGAATTGGCATGTGATGCCCTATCTCATGGCAATGAATCACGATATATAAATGATTTTCGTAATACCGGGAAGTATCCCAATGTAGAATTTAATGTAAGGCGTGATTCACATGGTGAATTACGACAGGGTGTATATGTAAAGCAAATTAAGGATATGGTTAGGAGTGATGGTAACTTTGATGGAATACATCGAGATGAAGAATTGTTGATATCGTATGGGAAGAATTATTGGAGAAGTCGAGTGGGTAATTTGAGTGACTTTGTTACAGTCTGGCCCAATAAAAAGAAGATAACTTAATTTTTTGATACATCAATCGCCATGCCTGCTTGTCCAACCTCCTTCTATGTAGCCCACACACATTCTAGGTTTCAGTAACACTTCATTCGTGGGCAGAGAATCGTATTTTCCATAGCCATCTTTAGCTTTAAGATGACCACGGATGATCGTGTCCCTGTTTTCACTTCTCATCTCAGCACGGGATTTATTGTAAGCTTTTAACAAAACCGTTTTCAACGTTTGTTCTCAAGGCATGCATAGCTGCATGATTTCCAGCTGATGTAGCAATTGTCCAATGCTTAATAGCTTGTTCCACATGTCCTGATGCTCCCTTTATTGTTCCAAGGTTCCATCTTGCGACTTCGTGTCCAGCCATAGTGGAACTTGGCTTTCTTCAAATTCAAATGTCCCCCTTCATAATAATACACACCCAAGTTATAATGCGCCATACTAGAACCAAGCTCCGCGGCCTGTTTCCATAATTCCAGTGCTTTTGCCTGATCTTGCAGCAAACCATAATGACCATGGTCATACAAATGAGCGAGTGCATAAATTGCAGCAGCATCATTTGCCTCAGCCCGCTTCATCAATTCTTCAGCTATTTCTTCATTTGTTTTTCCTATTCCATCGGATTTGCAAAACGGACACGTCCCACGTCCCAAGCACATCATTTGCAAATAATCTTTCCACAACACAAATAATATGCTTCTGTGTCCCTAAAACTGCCAACCTATCATTTGCAACAGCCGGACGATATAGTCGCGGGTGAAAGCGAGACACAACATATCAATTTTACTGGCATTGGTAGGAAGCAGATGGGACATTCTTCCTTAGCTGGCGGGTCCTTGAAGAGCGCCTCGTCCCGTAGCACAGCGTGGCCCGTTCCTTGCATTGTTTTTTATGTTTCGCCCAATGATTCCTTTGACATGAGGCATTGCAGTACTTGACGAGCATACACGACTTACATGCCTTGATACTAACGCCTCCATCAGCGCCGCATTCGGCACAGCAGGCGTTGATCTGGTTCATAATAATATTGAGTGATAGAAAATTGTCTTTCTTGAGCATTCGCAAGGCGAAATATTTATGTAAACTAAACTAGTCGAAAGAGTCTCGACATGACGGTTGACACCAGCAGACGACGATCTCGGCCGCGATTGATGGCCTCAGCCATCCATGCTGTGGCACTCGGTTTATTCGTCACGACGGAAGCGTTCCAACCACCGTTGTTGTCACCCCATCTTCGTCGCATTGGTCGTCGTGGGGAAGAAGAAGAATGTCTACGTTCATCAGGTGCACTCACGTCGACTGGTACCTCCTTATACATGGTATTTGACTTCTTTAAAAAGGCAAGTACTGAAGCCACCGAACAAATGAATGCCATCGCTACAGGCTTAGCTAAATCACGGAATCAATTCCTTTACTCGCTCGAGGATTCACTTGCATCATTATCCTCGGGTGGGTTAGACGGTGGTGGAGGGGGAGGGAATTTGCTTGATAATTTAGAAGATACATTACTCCAAGCAGATTTAGGGCTGGCCACGACGGAGGATGTTTTGTCGGAGGCACGATTTTTACGTGAAGAGAGTACTGAGATATTTAGTCGTGACGATGTCAAGGCATTATTACGTGGGAAGTTGTTAGAGGCATTAGGGACGAGTGTTGGGGGAATGAACTCGGATTATAATCGTGTTCGTGCCAGAGCGACTGAAGTTGTCAACGATGCTACTGCCACTAGTAATGAGGACATTAATAGCAATGAAGGAAGCAGCAGCAGCAGTAGTAGTAAAGGAGTAGGATCATTCGCATTGCAATATGCTAATGCAAATGATGACAAGCCCATCGGCGCCAAGCGTCCACTAACTGTACACTTTATTATGGGTGCCAATGGTATGGGTAAAACTACCACAATTGGTAAATTAGCCTACCGTCTAAAAAATGAGGCAAAGCAAAAGGTCCTATTGGCGGCATGTGATACCTTCCGTGCGGGTGCTGTTGCACAGCTCGAACAGTGGGCTATCCGTGCCGGAGTAGATTGTCATTCACCCACGGATATTGCCAACGGGCCAAGTGCTGTACTATATGGTGCGTTAGACAAGGCAATTGATGAAAGTTATGATATATTACTCGTGGATACCTCTGGTCGATTAAGTAACAATGATGCATTAACTGCCGAATTAATGAAGATGAAACGTGTTATACGTAAGCGCATGACAACGAAATTTGATGAGAATATCAAACCAGTACCAAATGATAATGTCCCACATGAAACACTCCTTGTTATTGATGCAGCACAGGGACGGATGGCACTTGATTCGGCGAAACAATGGGATAAGGAATTAGGGCTGACGGGGTTGATACTAACCAAGTTAGATGGTAGTGCCAAGGGTGGGAGTGTTGTGGCCGTAAGTCGAGAACTTGGATTACCGGTAAAGCTTGTTGGCGTTGGTGAAGGTATAGAAGACTTGAAAGATGTAAGTAAAAAATGATATTTGACATGTTACCTTAAATATTGAAATTGAGTTCTGACTGTACGTTGATGTTGGTGTTATGGATTTGTTTACACAAATTGTTCAAAATACACACTTTATAATCAAAGTTTGATCCAGAATCGTTTGTCGATGGTCTTCTAGGTATTGGTATTGCCAGTGGAGGTACGTCTAAAAGTGAGGGTAAGGCATTGGCATCACGGTTAACTCAAATGAGAAAAGAGAGGAATGACCGTGCGAAAATAATTACAACAACAGCAAAGAAAGAGCAACAAACAATTCTTTCATCGACACTCAGACCTGATGTTGGAGGGATGAACAACTTCGTGTCACTAGACGAATCGGACACTGCTGATGATGAAATGGAATTGATCACACCAGGTGGAGGAGGTGGTATTAGTCAAGGAAAGTCAAAGATTAAGAAGAAAAAGAAGGGAAAACGTTGAACCCAGACATGGTCCATGAAGTCAATCAAACAAATAATAACTACTTATTTGATACAAAGTTGTTGAAGTAGGTTACTTATGTTGTTTAGGATTTAACTCTCATTTAATCGATCACTAATTAACATGATTGACATGGGCGTTAGCTGGGTCTAAAACATGGTGACTGTCGTCAATCGATGGCTATGACAATCATGGCCGCCAATGCAATCTTTCTTCTTCTGACATACTTCACCGAGGACGCGGCGAAGGTAAAAAATGAGCGTTTTCCGAGTCCCGCGGGTGTCTCAGCGAGAGCTCACCGCCCACGCCACACCACGGACTCACCACACATCGCACAAAAAATAAAGAGACAGCACGTACCAACAACCATCAGCCATGACACCCACCTCCACCTTCCTCCTCCTTATCTCCGTGACAATGATCAATACCATAGCCGCTCAAATTCCAAACTGGGACATACGCTTCTCATCCCTTGAGACCAACTTTGATGCTTCCGTCAAAGATGAAATTATCATGCAGTATCAAATTGGTAAGGATCGATCATACACTGTGCA
>Ga0247843_1010045_pt1 | contig 10225 bp, 8 predicted proteins | sample LaCruzMarch2017__FD_192420 | JGI IMG/M metagenome (GOLD analysis project Ga0247843, IMG submission 192420) | Freshwater microbial communities from meromictic Lake La Cruz, Castile-La Mancha, Spain - LaCruzMarch2017_8m | ecosystem: Environmental > Aquatic > Freshwater > Lake | place: Spain...
AGGGGCCACAATTGCCTGTGAATACGGACCGACGGCTGCGGGGGCCGCGTTAGTGTGAATGACTGACTTTGACATGGGGGCTATCCTTCAGTTGACTGCTGAATTGTACCGCCCGCCCGTCACACGTCAGAGTCAGCCCCTACCTGATCCATCCCGAGCTCGCGCAATTTACGCGTAATGGTATTGCGACCCATCCCTAACCGAGCTGCTGCTTCGACACGTCTGCCCCGACACACCTCAAGCGAAGACTGCAACAACGCGCGCTCAAACTGACGGGTCAAGGCGGTCCAAACCTCGGGTTCTGAGCGCGACAAGCGAACGTTTGCCTCAAGTGCCAGCAGTTCTTGCCAAGTGTGGTTGACGCCGCCTAAGTCGTGGCCTGAACCAATGCGTGTCGCGCCAGTTTTGGCCGCGCGAACTTCAGGAGGTAAATCTCCTAGCTCAACAGTTTGCCCAGGTGCCATGACGGTCACCCAATGACAAAAATTTTCGAGCTGCCGCACATTGCCTGGATAATCGAATTGTGCAAGCGCATGCACAGCCGATTCTGATAATCGTTTGACCGGAACACCCACTGCTCTGGCTGACACTGACAAAAAATGCTTGGCAAGATCGGCGACATCTTCGCGCCTTTCACGCAGCGCAGGTAATCTTAGGCGAATGACATTCAAACGATGAAATAAATCTTCGCGAAACTTGCCTTCTTGAACGCGCTCTTCAAGAGGCTGATGGGTAGCCGCCACAATCCTCACGTCAACCCGCACGGGCTGTGCCCCTCCTACCCGGTAGAAGGTTCCTTCTGACAAGACGCGCAACAGACGCGTTTGTAATTCAAAGGGCATGTCGCCGATTTCGTCTAAAAATAAGGTTCCACCACCTGCTTCTTCAAAACGACCGCGACGCAACGCATTGGCACCCGTAAAGGCGCCGCGCTCGTGCCCAAACAACTCAGCCTCGAGCAAATCACGCGGAATGGCAGCAGTGTTTAAGGCAACAAACGGCCCTTTTGAACGTGCACCATGACTGTGCAACGCGCGTGCCACCAACTCTTTTCCTGTTCCAGACTCTCCGGTGATTAACACCGTGACGTTGGATTGTGCCAAACGACCGATGGCACGAAACACCTCTTGCATGGCAACCGAGGCCGACTGCGTCAACATCCCCCGATCCGTGGCAAGCGCATTAGGAGCCGAAGCTTGTGCCGAGAGCTCTTCTGCCGAGGGCTCTTGCATCGCGCGCGAAATCAGAGCTACCGCCTCGTTAATATCGAACGGTTTGGCGAGGTAATCAAACGCCCCACCTTGAAAGGCAGAAACGGTGCTATCTAGATCGCTATACGCCGTCATAATAATGACCGGCAGTGTGGGATATTTTTCTTTGACTTCTTTGAGCAGTGCCAAGCCATCCGTACCCGGCATCCTGATATCTGAGACGAGGGCCGAAGGAGACTCGAGCTTTAAAGCCGCTGACACCTCAGAGGCGTTTACAAAACTACGCGTAGGGATATTGGCACGGCTCAGCGCCTTTTCAAGCACCCAGCGAATAGCTTGATCATCATCCACGATCCAGACTGGTTTCATCAAAAAGGCTCCATAGGTAACTGCAAACGAAACTCGGTGTGTCCAGGTTGCGACTCGAATTCAATCACACCACCATGCTGTTGGATAAAATCTTGCGCGAGACTTAAGCCAAGCCCCGTCCCCCCATCTCGCCCGGTCACGAGCGGATGAAAAATACGTTCTTTCAGGCTCTCTGGCACCCCTGGCCCGTTATCGATTACCGTGACAACAGCCGCCAGACGGTGCTGTTTGTGTCGCAACAGTACCTGGCGGGCAATACGCGTTTTGATCGTAATGTGAGGTGACTGCGTTGGCTGAAAACCCGTCATCACTTGCGCAGCATTACGAACAATATTCAACAGCGCTTGCAACGCTCTCGCCGGATCCGCCCGAAACTCTGGCATTGACGCATCGTAGTCACGCAGCAATGCCACCTCGCGAAACTCAGCGCGCACCAAGGCACACACGCGTTCGCAAATCTCGTGAATATTGACGGCTTGCCATTGAACCGGCATACGCTGCGGCGCTGCCAAGCGGTCAACTAAGGCCTGCAGGCGGTCAGCCTCAGAAATAATGACGCTGGTGTACTCACGCAAGGCTGGGTCAGGTAATTCTGACTCGAGCAGCTGGGCGGCGCCGCGCAAACCACCAAGTGGGTTTTTCACCTCATGCGCAAGGTTGCGCAACAATTCGTGTTGGGTATCAATTTCGTCGACTAGGCGACTGCTGCGATCGACCAGTACTCGCTGCTCTAAGTCTTTGATTTCTATCAAAGCAGACCACAACGGTTGAGACAAGGCCACAGAAGTGACCGCAACTTCAACGGTCTCTGCACCCCGCCGTAAGCGAGCAAATTGCCGGCAATCCGCAACCTCGCCACGACAGGCTTGTTGAATCGAGTGCGCAAGCGCCTTGTCGCGTTCAAACAAAAAGGCGGCCGGCTGCCCCAATAAGTTGCGCCGAGACCGCCCAAACATCACTTCTGCTGCCGCATTCGCCTCTACGACTTCTCCAGACGAGTTCAATAAAAGAACTGTCGTAGAGAGTAAATCGAAGGCTTCAGCGGAGTACATGGTATTCGGGCCACTACAGGCCCGACTCCAGGGTTAAACAGCAAATTACAGGCTGTAATACATGTCGAATTCGACGGGATGGGTCGTCATACGCAAGCGATTCACTTCTTGCATTTTCAGATCCACGTAGGCATCAAGCATTGCATTACTAAACACACCACCACGAGTTAAGAATTCGCGATCTTTGTTGAGCTCTTCGAGCGCTTGCTCGAGCGAACTGCAAACGGTTGGGATCTTTGCATCTTCTTCGGGTGGCAAATCGTACAGATTTTTGTCTGCGGGATCGCCTGGGTGAATCTTGTTTTGCACGCCGTCAAGACCGGCCATCATCAAGGCTGAGAACGCCAAGTATGGGTTAGCAAGCGGATCAGGGAAACGTGTTTCAATACGGCGGCCTTTTGGATTGGCGACGTAAGGAATACGAATCGATGCTGAGCGATTGCGTGCAGAGTAAGCAAGCTTCACAGGCGCTTCGTAGTGGGGGACCAAACGCTTGTACGAGTTTGTGCCAGGGTTGGTGATCGCATTCAGCGCGCGCGCGTGCTTGATAACGCCACCGATGTAATACAGCGCAAACTCAGACAAACCAGCGTAGCCATTGCCTGCAAACAAGTTTTGACCGTCTTTCCAGATTGACTGGTGAACGTGCATCCCTGAACCGTTGTCGCCGACAACAGGCTTTGGCAAGAACGTTGCTGTTTTGCCGTAAGCGTGAGCAACGTTGTGCACGGTGTACTTGAGGATTTGGTTCCAGTCGGCACGCGTAACAAGGGTGCTGAACTTGGTACCGATTTCCATCTGTCCAGCGCCAGCCACTTCGTGGTGATGCACTTCGACAGGGATGCCGGCTTCTTCAAGCAACAAGCACATCTCTGAACGCATGTCTTGCATCGAATCGACAGGAGGAACTGGAAAGTAACCGCCCTTCACGCGTGGACGATGGGCCATGTTGCCGCCCTCTGAGTCAATGCTGCTTGACCAGTGTGCTTCGTCTGACTTGATCTTGACGTGGCAGCCTGACATGTCGTCGCCCCAGGTCACGCCGTCGAAGACAAAAAATTCTGGCTCAGGGCCAAAAAAGGCGGTGTCGCCTAAACCACTGGCCTTGAGGTAGGCTTCAGCACGCTTGGCCAGCGAACGTGGATCGCGATCGTAGCCTTTCATGTCTGAGGGCTCGACTACGTCGCAGGTCAGAATCATGGTTGATTCTTCACGGAACGGATCCATGTGAGCAGTGTTTGGATCGGGAATCAGGAGCATGTCCGAGGCTTCGATGCCTTTCCAGCCAGCAATTGACGAACCGTCAAACGCGTGACCTTCGGTAAACTTTTCGGCGTTCATCTGGCTGACAGGAACCGAAACGTGTTGCTCTTTGCCCATGGTGTCCGTAAAACGAAAGTCGACAAACTTGACTTCGTCTTCGGCAATCTTCTTTAGAACATCTTGAGAGGTGCTCATACTGACTCCGGAAAAGTGAAAATGATGACTATTAAAATTTGCTGCGAGATCATCTTGGTTGATATCAAGCAACATTCGTGCCAGACATTTTGAACTAAAAATGCCTAAAAAAGTGCATTAAAGCACCAAAACAGTGCATTTTACAGAAAAAAATGCACCAAAATAGTGATTTTACAAAAACAACGCTTGTAATTCATTCAGAAACCGCCAGCCTAGCTCGGTTGCCTGCAAACGCAACGGATCGTCGACCAACAAACCTTTTTGCGTGGCTAACAGCAAAGCTTTGTTCATTGAGGCGATCGGTAACCCACAGCGCTCAGTGTACAGCGTGGACGCCACGCCTTTTTCAAGCCGCAGGGCATTTAGCATGAACTCAAACGGTAATTCGGCAGTTTTGAGCTGTCGCCTTTGGGTGATGTGTGTGGCGTCGCGCGCAAGGGCCGCACGCATCCAGTTTTCGGGATGACGTTGGCGGGTCTGCCGTTCAATCCGATCGAGAAACGAGAGCTTGCCGTGCGCGCCAGGACCAATTCCTAAATAATCGCCAAACTCCCAGTAGTTCATGTTATGGCGCGCACGTGCACCCGGCTTGGCAAACGCCGAGACCTCATAGCGTTCAAAACCACCCTTCTGCGCCAAGGACACGATGGTCTCTTGCATGTCACAGGCAAGCTCATCATCAGGCACGGCAGGTGGATACTTGGCGAAGACGGTATTGGGCTCGAAGGTCAAGTGATACATCGACAAATGTTCGGTGCCAAAACTGAGCGCCTCGCGCGCATCTTGCTCACATTGCGCAAGCGTTTGCCCCGGCAAGGCAAACATCAAATCTAAATTGACGCGCCCCACCGCGCGCTGCGCCATCTCAATGGCGGCGCGCGCTTGCTGCGCGTCGTGCACTCGGCCCAACGTTAATAATTTGGCATCTTCAAACGACTGGATCCCCAGTGAAATCCGATTAACCCCGCTGGCTGCGTAAGACATAAAGCGTTCTGCTTCGGCAGCGCCTGGGTTGGCTTCCAGCGTGATTTCAGCATCAGGCCAAAGGTTTAAATGCGAGCGCAACATTGCCAATAAGCGATCAATACCCGCGGCACTGAGCAAACTCGGTGTGCCACCGCCAATAAAAACGGTGTGCACCTGCCGGCCCCAAATATCAGGCAAGGCTTGTTCAAGGTCAGCTTGCAGCGCATCAAGATAGCGCGCCTCAGGAAGCACCGCCGGTTGCTCGTGTGAGTTGAAATCACAGTACGGGCACTTGCGCACGCACCACGGCACATGCACATAAACAGATAAAGGTGGCAATGCACTTAAGCGCGGGCGATCGGCGATATCAGCGATTGCGCCCAACTTTGGCTGCTGCACACTCGCAATCGGAATGACGCGACTCATCGTGATGGCGCCGTCACTAAACCACGCGCCGTTAATTGGATGAGTAATTGCTGCAGTGCCTGGCCGCGATGACTGATTTCATTTTTAAGTGCGGGGTCGAGCTCTGCTGCGGTACAGCCCTGCTCGGGCAAATAAAAATAGGGGTCATACCCGAAACCGTTTGCGCCTTGCGGTTGGTCAACGATTTCACCAAACCAGTTTGCATCGGCAACAAGAGGCTGTGGGTCATCGTGGCGAGTGACCAGCACCAATACTGCAACGTACCAGGCGCGGCGGTTGCTTTGCCCTTGCAACACACGCACCAGCTTTTGATTGTTGGCGGCATCACTGCGCGAACCGTGCTCAGCTTCAGCGTACCGAGCAGAATGAATACCGGGCTCGGCGTTGAGCGCGGCGACGCACAGGCCCGAGTCATCGGCCAAGGCTGGCAGGCCTGATAACAAGCTGGCATGACGTGCCTTAGCGAGCGCGTTTTCGAGAAACGTGGGGTGCGGCTCAGGCGCATCGGGGATGTTCAGTGCACCTTGCGGGGTCAACTTCACGCCAAGCGGCGCGAACAGCGCGTCAAACTCGCGCAGTTTTCCGGCGTTGCCAGAGGCTAGGACAATCGACGTTAAAGCGCTCATCGCTTGGGGGTCTCGGCCGAGGGCACATCTTCTAACAACATCGTCACGAGATCGCGTGCGAAGCTCGGTAAGCGCTCAAGCTCGCGCACACAGATATGCAGGTTACGCACCGACCACTCGTCTGACAGCCTGACGATCTTGATATTCAAGCGCTGGGCATAACGTCGCGCGGCTTGCTCGGGTACAACGCCAATGCCGACACCCGCCTCAATCATGCGGCAAACAGACTCAAAATTACTCACCTCAACCCGAAAGCGAAACGAATGGCCCAGATTATCGGCTGCCTGAATCAAAAACGCATGAATTGCGCTCCATTCTGACAACCCAACGTATTCAAAGCCAAGCGTGTCAGCAAAGGCGACTTCAGACATTGCCCCCAACGGTTGCTCGGCCGCAGTCACCAACACCAGGCGATCGGCGCGATAGGGCAAAAACTCAAGCGTTGAGGCAGCGGGCTGGCCAGCAACAATCCCAATGTCAGCCGAACCTTCGGCTACGGCCTTCACCACCAAATAACTTAAGCGCTCGCGCAACTCAACGGTGACATCAGGGTGAGAGGCCAAATAGCGGCTCAAGACCGCTGGCATGAATTCGGTCATAGCAGTTGTGTTGGCCAGCACCCGAATTTGCCCCTTAATCCCCCTTGAATATTCATGGATATCGCCGCGCAGATGGTCGATTTGCCGCAAGACTAAACGTGCGTGCCGCATAAACGCTTCGCCCGAGGGGGTTAGCGTCACGCCCTGGCTATTGCGATGAAACAAGCGGGTACCGAAATGATCTTCGAGATTTTTCACGCGATTACTGGCGGCGGGCAGCGAAAGATGGGATTTTTCGGCCCCCCGGGTCAGGCTGCTCGCGTCGCCAATATTGACCATCAGCTGCAAGTCGGTCAAATCAAAATGGTTGGCCATTGTGTTTTTTTAGTACCTTAATCATTCGAAAAGCCGAGGTTAATGAAACACCAATGGTCAAAAAGCTCGCACTGGGGCACATTATCGGCTGAATCTCAGCCCATAATCATAAAGCCATACGCAAAATCATGAATACCCACGATCATCAGTACCAAGACATTCGCGATGCCATCCGTGACCTGTGCAAACAGTTTCCAGACGAGTATTTTCGCAAAGTCGACGAGGTGCGCGGCTACCCCGAAGAGTTTGTCAACGCGCTCACCCAAGCGGGCTGGATGGCGGCACTGATCCCTCAAGAATACGGCGGCTCAGGATTGGGGTTGACCGAAGCCTCGGTCATCATGGAAGAAATCAACCGCTGCGGCGGTAACTCGGGCGCCTGCCACGGTCAGCTCTACAACATGGGCACTCTGCTGCGCCATGGTTCAACCGAGCAAAAAAATCAGTACTTACCCAAAATTGCTGCAGGCGAGCTGCGCCTGCAATCGATGGGTGTAACCGAACCGACCACTGGCACTGACACCACAAAGATCAAAACGACCGCCGTCAAAAAAGGTGATCGCTATGTGATTAACGGCCAAAAAGTCTGGATTTCACGTGTTCAGCACTCGGATCTGATGATTTTGTTGGCACGCACGACCCCGCTTGAACAGGTCACGAAAAAATCTGAAGGCATGTCAATTTTTATCGTTAACCTGCATGACGCGATTGGTCACGGCTTAACCGTTCGGCCAATCCTGAATATGGTTAACCACGAAACCAATGAATTATTTTTCGACAACCTCGAGATCCCTGCCGAAAACTTAATCGGCGAAGAAGGCAAAGGTTTTAAATACATTCTTGACGGCTTAAATGCCGAGCGTGCACTGATCGCCGCCGAGTGTATCGGCGACGGCTATTGGTTTGTGGATCGCATCTCGAAGTATGTGAAAGATCGTATTGTGTTTGGTCGCCCAATCGGACAAAACCAAGGCGTGCAATTTCCGATCGCGCGCTCGTTCATCAACGTTGAGGCCGCAAGCCTCATGCGTTATGAGGCTTGCCGTTTGTTTGATAACAAACAGCCCTGCGGCACCCAGGCCAACATGGCTAAGCTCTTGGCCGCGGATGCCTCGTGGGAAGCTGCGAACGCCTGCCTGCAATTTCACGGCGGCTACGGTTTTGCCTGCGAGTACGACGTTGAGCGCAAGTTCCGCGAAACCCGCTTGTATCAAGTTGCCCCGATTTCAACTAATCTGATTTTGTCGTATGTCGCCGAACACGTGCTCGGCCTTCCTCGTTCGTTTTAATAGGTGATAGACATGACTGCTGCTCGCCCTTCAGCCTCACCCCTCGTGTTGTACCCCAGCGCAGAGTTGGCGAAATTTGCCTCCCAGCTTCAATACAGCGATATCCCTGAAGCCGTCAGTTTGCGCTGTGAAGATTTGTTTTTAGACACCATGGCCTCAATTTTGGCTGGCTCAGGCGCTCGCGCAGTGAAGGCGATGGGCAAATACGCAGAACGGATGGGGCCCGCCGACGGCAAGTCAGAAGACTTTGTCAATCGTCGCAAAACCTCGCCTGTGTTTGCCGCGATGGTGAACGCAGCGGCTTCGCACGTAGTTGAACAAGACGACGTGCACAATGGTTCGGTGTTTCACCCCGCCGCAGTGATTTTTCCACCTGCGTTAGCGGTGGCTCAGGCCATCGGCGCTTCGGGTAAAGACTTCATCACCGCCTCGGTGGTTGGTTACGAAGTCGGTATACGAGTTGGCGAGTTTTTGGGTCGCTCGCATTACAAGATTTTTCACACCACAGGCACCGCCGGTACGGTGGCTGCGGCGGTCACCGTGGGTCGCTTGCTGAAACTGAACCCCGAGCAAATGCTGCACGCGATCGGTTCTGCCGGCACACAGGCCGCTGGGCTCTGGGAGTTTTTGCGTGACGCAGCCGATTCGAAGCAGCTACACACTGCTCACGCCGCTGCAAACGGCTTAGCCTCGGCCTATTTAGCGCTGGATGGTTTTACCGGTGCACGCCGTATTCTTGAAGGCGCGCAAGGCATGGCCGCGGGCATGTCAACCGATGCCGATCCGGCCAAGCTCGTGGATCGCCTGGGCACTCGCTGGGCCTTACCTGAAACCTCGTTTAAGTTTCACGCCTCATGCCGCCATACCCACCCTGCTGCTGATGCTTTGCAGCACGCCATGAAGCAGCACAACCTAAAGGCTAGCGACATCGCCTCGGTGGTCACACACGTCCACCAAGGGGCCATTGATGTGCTGGGCCCCGTGACTGATCCGCAGACTGTGCATCAGTCGAAGTTTTCGATGGGCACCGTGTTGGCGCTGATCGCCTTGCGTAACTCGGCCGATTTGGCTGGTTTCGACGGCGCGTTAAAAGACGCCACCGTTGCGGACTTTCGCGATCGTGTCACCATGGAGCTCGACGAAGAGGTCGACACAGCTTATCCGCAGCGCTGGATTGGTAAGGTCACTGTCAAGACGACCGACGGTCGTTCACTGACGGGTCGTGTTGACGAGCCCAAAGGCGACCCAGGCAACACCTTATCGCGCGATGAGATCGAATTCAAAGCGATGCGCTTAGGGACTTACGAAGGTGCAGCCACTGAAGCTCAAGTCAAAGCGTTGATTCAAACGGTTTGGGGCATTCGTGGGCAAGGCGTGCTTGGCGACATCTTGACCAAGGCCTAGTCCTGCTTAGATCTGAAACTCGAGTCGAGTCTGATGCGGCTAAACACAGCGCCGCATCACGACTTCGAGATCTTGACCTTCTCGACCCACGTCAGTTCACATCACACCAATAGGATGACAACATCATGCGTTTAAACAATAAGGTAGCAATCGTGACCGGTGCTGCTAGCGGCTTTGGCGCAGAAATCGCGCGTTGCTATGTGCGCGAAGGCGCCAAAGTTGTGATTGCAGATCTAAACGAAGCAGGCGCTCAAAAGGTAGCCGCCGAGCTTGGCGCTGCAGCGGTGGCCGTGAAGTGCGACGTGAGCAAGCGCGCAGATGTTGACCGAGCTGTTGCCTTAGCCGTTAGCGCGTTCGGTGGCGTCGATATCGTTGTCAACAACGCTGGTTATACCCACAAAAACCAGCCGTTTTTGAATGTTGACGAGGCCTCGTTTGATCGTTGCTTTGATGTCAACGTGAAGGCGATTTATCACATGATCAACGCTGTCGTACCGATGATGCGCTTAA
>Ga0247843_1010046_pt1 | contig 10224 bp, 14 predicted proteins | sample LaCruzMarch2017__FD_192420 | JGI IMG/M metagenome (GOLD analysis project Ga0247843, IMG submission 192420) | Freshwater microbial communities from meromictic Lake La Cruz, Castile-La Mancha, Spain - LaCruzMarch2017_8m | ecosystem: Environmental > Aquatic > Freshwater > Lake | place: Spain...
ACTATTGAGTTTGTGATTAGTCAGGAAGCGATTGATAAAGCAAGAGGTATGTAACCCCTATTGAAGTCTATTTTTTTTATTTTTGATGCGTTTTGAACTTCATTTGTACCTTATTTGTACCTCGAAAGTATAACTAACTGAAAATCAATATCATTTACTTTCTGTATCGGTAAGTGAATCGCTTCCTAATTTCGTCAAGATTAATTATATTCCAAGAATAGTTGGCAATGACCACTAAAGAACATATTCTCCAAACGCTGAAAGCAAATAAAGCAGACCTAAGCGAATTAGGTATTTCTGCTATAGGGTTGTTTGGCTCGTATATTCGAAATGAACAAACCCCTCAAAGTGATATTGATGTATTAGTTGACTTTGAGCCTGAGCAGGAGACTTTTGATAATTTTATGGCCGTTTATGACAAGTTGGAGGAGCTGTTTCAAAATGAGGTTGTGGAGGTAGTAACCCGTAATGGACTGAGTCCAAATATGGGGCCCAGGATTTTGAATGAGGTGGAATATGTATAAGGATGTGGCAGATTTAATAAAGCATCTTTCACGCCCTGTCAAACTCACTTGTTAGATAGAATACGGTATCGATGAAATACAAAAACCCATGTCTTGTGAGTACATTTTCGTCATGAAGGTCCTCTAATATTATTCCTAATTCTTCGTTAAGATAGTCATTATTTCGGGAGTTGATAAACCCATTATACTTCATGAATTCTTTCACTTTTTCAAGATCTGTTGGTTCAGTATTTGTGACAAAAGTTTGTTCTACAATTGCATACAGAAAATCATCTTGTTTTGTAAATCCAATTAATTGATATGCTGTATCAGGAAAAAAATAGTTGTGAAGTAATAGGCTAATGAGGTAATCTCTCCAGGTTTCATAGTAAATCGCATCATTCAATTTTAGCACATGAGCGGAATCTTTCAGATAAACCCTTTGCTCGGCCCCTTCACTCACATAAAGCGTAAAGTCAATTTCACGCCAAAAGCTATGGGCAGTTATGAATCGCTCAAGATTCTCTTTTTCTTGTTCTTTGAATTGCTTTGTTCCCTTAATTTCAGCGCTTGCTGCCGTGCTTTTTTCAAGGTAGTCGGCGATTGTTTGGATAATAGTTCCATACCTAACTTCGCTCTTTCCTGAAATGATATCTTGTAGGTCATTTTTGGTGGTATTTTGCAAGATTCAAATTTAATGAAATAATTGGTGAATTCCAAGTTGCAAGGAGTTGCTTGGGCAAGAAAAAGTTACTTGTATACTTTTAAACGCATGACACAAGGGTTTTGTTTATTTCTTAATCCTTCAGCAAGCAATGGTTTTATTTGAAGTATTCCAAAGGTTCATCAAAATCCGGGGCGAGTTTGATTTGCCCTTTTAAAAGGCCAAACTCACGAGCTTTTAGCTTGGGTTTTAATCTGGCTTTATTTTTTCTGGTGATGAACTCAACAAAATCAGCGACCTCCTGCCTAAGGTCTTTGGGCAAGGCATTAATTGCTAGTCTTAAGGAAGTATTGTTCATGATTCAAAGTTGTGCAAATAATACGATAAAAACAAGACCTTGTTGCAGTTCTAGCTTTAGATTCTTATGCTCAGATTACATTGAATTGGGGAAAGAATTATTACCTAAGCCAGTAGACCGATAGCGATATGATTCAGCACCGCCGGCTTAGGATAGATGCCCGGAAATGGATTTTTTAAAAGTGGATGTCTAAGAAGTATGGGGATAGTACACAGGTTCAAAACAGCGAGCAGGCGGAAATTTACCAACCCCCAGTTATTGAAGTGGTCATTAGTCCGGACGCAGTTAGGAAGGCAAAGGAATTATAAGCAGAATCAAATTAGGTAAATAAACTTCTCTTTTGTCTTACTTAACTACATGCTTTTTTACTATTGAAGTAAACTCATTTGAACACCGTACCATCGGGCATAGTAGCTCCCTTCAGCGTTTTTACTCCAGATAATTTGGCCCAAACTAGGTTAGCCAAGTCATCTTTAGATGTAGTGTTTCTAGATAGGTTATCCCAAGTTAGGATATGGTTAAACAGGATATCCTCATTTATACAGTCGCAAATTTCATCCAAATTTAGGATGTTTGATAAGAAATGGCAGGTTAATGTGGCTCCTTTCAGGTTAGCCCCAGATAGATCAGCTTTAAAAAGGTTAGCATTATAAAGGATAGTCGCCTCTAGGTTAGCATAAGAAAGATTAGTCTCAGTTAGGTCAGCCCCTGTTAGATCAGCCCCAGTTAGATTAGCCCCGGTTAGGTTAGCCTCGGTTAGATTAGCCTCAGATAGATCACATCCAAATAGGTCACATCTAGTCAGGTTACATCTACATAGGTTAGATTTAGTGAAACCGAGTCCATGCACATATATTGGAGTGAGTTCAGCCCCTACAAGGCTAGCCCCTTCTAGGTTGGCACCTTCTAGATTAGCTCCGCTAAGGCTTAGTTTGCTTAAATCCAAATTTCTTAAATCCGCCCCTGCTAAATTTAGAGTTGCTCCGGTTAATAGAGCTGTTTGAATTTCTTTCCTAGTAAAATCACTCATTTTTTTTTGATAAGAAATTAACCGTTCAAAGATAACCACTAATTTCAAATGAGAAATTGGGTTTATTTCAGGTTATTTGCCTCGGTTTTGTCCCCTAATTGTCCCTCAAGCGTATAACTAACTGAAAATCAATATTGGTTACTTTCTGTATCGGAAAGTAACCACTGACTTGAAAACCCAACCCTCGTGTTAAATTTGTTAGAACAACTATAAAATATGACTATCCGGGAAGAAAAATTGTCTTGAGACGATTTGCATGGAAGGATGCTAACGAAATTATCAATAGATATTTTGCGAAAAGTACCGTAAAATGGTATCTTTCGCAAAATTTCACTCTTGAAATGACTCGTAAAAACGAAATATCAATTCAGCAATGGTTGGATAATTTACAGGCAAAGGGAGTTCATGGCTTTTCTAAAGACAGTTTGCAACATGAAATTCCGGAATACTCTGATATTGCCGTTAAGCGGGCGCTAAGCAGGCTAAGCACAAAAGGGAAAATAATTTCCTTGTATAAAGGGTATTACCTGATGATTCCACCCCAATACAGATCCAAAGGCATTTTGCCACCTGCTTTGTATCTGGATGCTTTTATGAAACACTTAAATAGACCCTATTATGTAGCACTCCTCAATGCCGCAGCCTTTCATGGGGCATCGCATCAGCAGCCACAGGAATACTATCTAATGACCAACTTTCCGGTTCTACGGTCAACTCAAAAAAAAGGGCAAAAAGTCAATTATATTAGTATTAAAGAAATTCCGGAAACGCTTACTGAGCTTAGGAAAACGGAGGCCGGTTATTTGAAAATATCTAACGCAGCTCTCACAGCCTGTGATTTGATACAATTTGAAAGACGGGTGGGTGGCATTAACAGAGTGGTAACGGTACTTGATGAATTGATAGAAGTGATCAAAGAATCAAATTTCTCGCCTATGCTTTTGAAACATGTACATGTAACCACACTGCAACGTTTGGGCTACTTGTTAGAGATGGTTTTATGCCATCAGGAATTGGCCGATAGCTTATTTAGAATTATGAAAGAGGAGAACCTAAACCTTTTTCGAGTACCGCTCAAGGCGTCTACGAAGACACATGGATTTTCATCAAATAACCGATGGAAAGTAATTGTTAACACTGAGATTGATTCATGATACCGCAGGCTTACATAACAGAATGGCGTCAACAAGTACCTTGGCAAACTAGCGAACAAGTGGAGCAGGATCTGGTGATATGCCGTACGCTTGTAGAAATTTTTTCAGACGAATGGCTGGCTAACAGTCTGGCTTTTCGGGGTGGTACAGCACTGCACAAACTCTATTTGCAACCACAACCCCGTTATTCGGAGGATATAGACCTGGTGCAGGTTCGTTCAGAGTCAATTAAAGAAACGGTTCAAAGATTGCAAGCAGTATTGGCCTTCTTAGGTGAATCATCTGTAAAGCCTCGTAGAGATGGTATCCAGATTGTATTTCGTTTTGATTCAGAATTTACACCCTCCATTCGATTGCGCCTGAAGGTAGAAGTCAATACCCGGGAACATTTTACAGTTCATGGCTTACAGCAATTCCCTTTTGATGTAAAGTCTTTTTGGTTTGATGGTAGCTGTCAAATCAACACGTATTGCATAGAAGAGTTATTGGGTACAAAACTTCGCGCACTTTATCAACGCAGAAAAGGACGAGACTTGTACGATATGTTTATAGCGCTTACTCAAAGTCCGGAATTGAACATAGATGCTTTGATTCAAAGCTATAGGGAGTACATTGCTTTTTCAGTTGAAAAACCACCTACCCAAAGGGAGTATATCTTAAACATGGAAGCTAAATTGAAAGATAAGGAATTCCTGGGTGACACAATGGGCTTACTAAGGCCGGATATTCCCTACAATCCTTCGGAGGCTTATGAATTAGTTAAAACAAAATTGATTGAATGTATTTGAAATGGCATCATACTAAAAATGAATATCAGGTACTGTTCAAACGATTTCATCCATAATACCTATGCGAAAGACAAGATGTCGTTTGATTTATGATGATTATGGAGTAAATTATTTTATTGTTTGGAATGTAGTGAAGAATAAAATTCCTGAGTTGCAGAGGTAAAGGGCTGGAAATAGCAGACACCTTAGAGATGGGGCATACCACCACCACCAAAGCTGGCGTGAAGGAAGTAACCGAAAGCGATATGATTCAACACCGCTGGCTAAGGATTTATGCTCGGAAATGGATAGTTTCTAAGTTGATGCCCCGGAAGTATGGGGATAGTACCCAAATGGATATTGGGCAAATCAAAGAAGAACAATCTTACCAGCCCCCGAATATTGTATTTCAAATATCAAAAGACGTAGCAAACAAAGCAGTTCAGCAAGCGGAAAAGGAAAGAGGAAATGTATAGAACCATATCAGCCCCCTAAGATAGAGTTTGTGATTAGCCGAGAAGCAGTAAGGAATGCAATCGAATAGTATTACCACTTCCTGCTTTCAGCCTCTGATTCTTTGAATAATGCTTTGAGATCAATTGTTTCGCCTTCTTTTTCGACTATCTTTTGAAGTAACTTTGTTTGCATCAAAGCATAAATTTTCGCTTTTTTTAGATTACTGTAAACGCCTGCCATCCAAGCCAGCATTATTATAAATCCTATTATTCCTATGAATCCTTCCATGTTTTTATTTTTACTATTGAGATTTTGACAAAGATACCCACTAATTTCATATGAGAATTTAGGTTTCTTAACTGTTGTTTTTCCTCTATTTTATACCCTGTTTGTCTATGCAAGGCATAAATAATTGAATATCAAATATATTCACTATCTGTATCGGTAAGTAAATCACTTCCTAATTTCGTCCTGACCCGCTAAGTCGGGTTAAATAGTTTCAAGATGACGTGATTGTGAAGTCAAGTATATATCTGATTTTGTCACAAATATTTGTAAATTTGTGACATGAGTGACTCTGTAAATAGCCAAATTGAAGCAAAGATTCGGCGTGCAAAGCTGGGGCAAATCTTTTTGCCCTCTGACTTTAAAGATCTGGGAACTTCTACTGCGATCCGGAAAGCGCTCTCTCGATTGGTAGAGCAAAAAATGATAGTACGGATGGGGCAGGGGATTTATACCAAGCCTGTTCAAGATAAAGTGCTTGGGGAGGTATTGCCTTCAATAGAAAAAATCGCAGCAACACTGGCAAAAAAGGAACATGTTAAAATCATGCCTACCGGTCAATATGCTTTGAATAAGATTGGTCTTTCCACTCAGGTGCCGATGAAAATGATATTTCTGACCAACGGTACTAAAAAAAATATAACCATTGGGAAAAGTTCAATTATCTTTCTGCCTACCACAGCGAAAAAATTAGCCATGATGGGGCCAATTACAAGTTTGCTGTTTTTGGGTTTGGAAGAGCTGGACTTAGATAAGCTCTCAAATAGAGAAATACATAAGATCATCAGTTTGCTGGAAAAAGAGGATGCCAAAAAGCTGAGACATGATTTGAAATTAGCCCCTTCAAGCGTTAGTGATTTTGTAATAAAACATTTTTTAAATCAAAAGATATGATTGGATGGCTTCATTCAATAGACGACGATACTCGAAGAATATCTTTAAATCAAGCATTATTAAAGTCAGGGATTACCCCAAAAGCTATTGAAAAAGATTGGTGGGTGACACTGGTATTGCAATTGTTATTTACTTCAAAATATGCGGCGTACTTTGCATTCAAAGGAGGAACTTCTTTAAGTAAGGGGTGGGGTATAATAGATCGGTTTTCAGAAGACATCGATATTGCCTTAAACTCAGCAGCGTTTGGAAAAGTGTATAAAGCCAATCCCTCAAAAACATTTGTAGAACAGTTAAGGAGAGCAGGGTGTTTATTTACCAGCCCTTTACCCGTGGTCAATAACGGGAATTCACAAAAGGGTTGCATGTAGAAATGGCGAATACTTTTGACATTCAATATGAATAGGGTTCATGTATTTTGCGTGAGCTGTAGGAAAGCAGTATCTGTGAGGGATTGCAGCGGTTAGCCCTTCTGTGCCCCGTTTTTTTGGGGTACAGAAGGCTATGAGCGTAAAGCCCGACCCCCGACCTTCTGTAGAGAAGGTCGGGGGCACAGCCAAAGAATGAACCATAACAATAGCAGGCTTATTACAGCTAAGTATTCGTAACGATGGAAATCAGATTGTGAGGGGAGAAGGGGGATTGGCTATTGCGTGGGGCGCTGCCAGTATTGTTGTATTTTTCGAAGGGGTTTCAATAGTAGGGTAAAGAAGCAGGGTCGAATGTCGTTGATGGTCCATGCTTTGCGGTCTTCCATATTTGCGCGCAGTCTATTCTGCAATCCAGCATTAGACACGCCACCAGCGCGCATATGCACCATGACTCCGGGGCACCAGACTGCTTTTAGCTTATGTTTATATAGCATTCTTAACATGAGCTCATAATCTGCTGCTGTTTTGAGGGTTTCGTTAAAGACCCCGAATTGTGTATAGGCAGATTTTCTAAGAAAAAAGACAGGATGTGGGGGCATCCATCCCCACAAAAAACGAGAACGCTTGAAGGTGCCAGATTTCCAATACCTGAGGATTTTTGATGTATCCTCTTTATGAACGTAAACTAAATCGCCATATACGGCATCGGCTTTTGAGGCATTGAAGCAAGCTTGTATTTGGCTGAGTACTGAGTTATGGGCATAAAAATCGTCAGCATTCAGTATAGCCACCCACTCACCAGTGCAATGCTGGAGTGCTTTATTCATGGCATGATAAATACCTTTATCAGGGGCACTTTCTGTGAATGCCAAACGATGCTGATATGATTGAATAATTTCCCAGCTGCCGTCATTAGAGCCACCATCGAGAATTATATATTCTATATCTTGAAGGTCTTGACTGAGCACACTATCTATAGCTTGCTGCAAGGTTGCAGCACCATTATATACGACCGTAATGACAGAAACAGTTTGCAATTTGGGCAATTTAGGCAAGCTTACCAGACGTTTTTAAGGTCTTTTGCTGTATAGGTATGGTTTCGAACAAAATAGAAAGAGGATGCATTTTTTCCTTCTGATTTTTTTCGTGTGATACGATAGAGTAATGCAATTGGGGTCAGGAAGAGGAAGAACACAATGGATAGTAAAACTTTCGACATTACAAACCCCATAGCATGTGCTAGTTTCATCCATAAGATATGAATCCATCTACTTAGCCAACTCGAAAAGGCAGCAATTAAAAGCACCGACAGGCTGACCCACTTGAGCCAGCTGATGTCCAGAATCATATAAAAAACTAAAAAACCAGCGGCAATAACGATGAGCGATTCTTGGATTTTTATTTTTTCTTCCTGTTGATTTTGCATTTGGGTAGATTAAAATAGGGTATAAATAAAGGGAGAAATAGCAGAACCACCGCTAACAACGAGGATGAGGCCAATAATGAGAAGCACAAGAATCACGGGCATCAGCCACCATTTTTTTCTTTCTCTCATAAATTCCCAGAGTTCTTTTAAGAAATCCATAAAATTTGTTCGTTAAAATTGGGTTGTATTAATCGTGACCGTATTCCAACTTCCAGTCTATTTTTTCTTTCCATTCGGGTTGATCTTTTTTAGCAAAGAGGTAATTTCCGATAACGAGGTAATCCATTTCAGTGCGCATCAAGCATTTATATCCATCATCGGGCGTATTGACGATAGGTTCTCCCCTCACGTTGAAGCTGGTATTGACCAATACACCATATCCGGTAATATCTTTAAATGCCTGCAATAGACCTGTAAGTCTGGGGTTTGTTTCAGCATGAGCTGTCTGAATACGTGCGGAAAAATCGAGGTGTGTTACAGAAGGAATATCAGACCTCAAGTGGTATAATTTTTCTTTAAGATTCAGAGCATTGTAATTATTGGGCAGGGGATGTCTACGTTTTTTCTGTACATCAGCCACGAGCAACATATAGGGTGAATTGCCTTCAAGTTCAAAGAATTCGGCCGCATCTTCGGCGAGTACAACAGGTGCAAATGGTCTGAAACTTTCTCTGTATTTTATTTTTAGATTAAGTTTCATTTGCATTTCTTCGTTTCGCGGATCTGCTAGGATACTTCTATTACCAAGTGACCTGGGTCCCCATTCCATTCTGCCTTGGCACCACCCGATGACATTACTTTCTGAAATCACTTTGGCAGCAGCTTTTGCTAAATCATCAAAATGTTCAAATCGGGTGTAAACAGCTTTGTGGCGTTTTGCCATCAGCTCAACGTCTTGATCGGTATATTCAGGTCCGAGATAAGATCCCTGCATATCATCCATTTTTGTATAGGCATTACGATTTCTTTCGACACCAAAATGAATATGATATGCTGCAAGCGCGGCACCTAATGCGCCACCGGCGTCGCCGGAAGCTGGTTGGAAGTAATGGTTTTTAAAATTTTTATTTCGTAACAGTTTACCATTTGCTACGCAATTTAAGGCAACACCACCCGCCATGCAGAGATTTTCAGAGCCGGTAAGTTTTTGGGCTTCGGCAGCCATTTTCATGACAATTTCTTCTGTTACTTCTTGTATGGCATAACCGAGATTACAATGTTTTTGCTCTAGTTCTGATTCAGGCTTTCTGCGTTCAATACCAAACAATTTCTGGAAAGCATCATCATGCACCATGGTAAGCCCTGTTGCATAATTAAAGTATTTTTGATTCAACCCAATAGAGCCATCTTCATGAATGACAATAAGTTCTTTTTTGATAAGGTCAACGTACTTTCGGGTTTCAGCGGCATCAGGGTCGCCATAAGGGGCAAGCCCCATGAGCTTATACTCTCCTGAATTGACTTTAAATCCGAGGAAGTAAGTGAAGGCAGAGTATAGTAAACCCACGGAATTGGGGAATCTCAATTCTTTAAGTATAGTGATATCTTTACCTTTGCCATGGCATATAGAAGCGGTTGCCCATTCACCGACACCATCAATTGTAAGAATCGCGGCTTCATCAAAAGGGGAGGGGTAAAAAGCAGATGCTGTATGCGAGAGGTGATGTTCGGTAAAGAGCAGGGGTATTTTTTTGAAATTTGTTTTTTCAATTTTGTTAAATTCTTCTTTTATCAATCTTTTGAGGAAGAATTTTTCTTTGAGCCAAACGGGCATCGCAATTACAAAAGAGCGAATACCGGCAGGCGCATTTTCGTAATAGGTTTCAAGTAGTCGTTCAAATTTCAGTAGCGGCTTATCATAAAAGACGATAGCGTCAAGATCATTAAGACCAATACCGCCAAATTTCAGGCAATACTCTATTGCTTTTGTCGGAAATCCGGGGTCATGTTTTTTACGTGTAAATCTTTCCTCTTGAGCGGCAGCTATTATTACTCCATATTGAATGAGAGTAGCAGCGGAGTCATGATAAAAGGCTGATATGCCAAGAATATTCATTTTGGCGAAATTAGTTAAAAATCCTTTATGCTTATTTTTTCCATGATTTTACGGGCAAGATGTTCGTTGACTTTGAAATTGCATTGCTGCTAAGAATGAAAATATTCTATAGCTGTTAAATCGTCAAAGTCATCGTTCAAATCATATAATTCCAGCTGGACGTATTCCGTCTCTAGGCCCGATTTGTTGAAGTTGTTCTCTGAATATTATAAAAAACCCGTCTACACTTTTTCTATCGAACCCGATTATAGCGGTAGAGT
>Ga0247843_1010047_pt1 | contig 10223 bp, 3 predicted proteins | sample LaCruzMarch2017__FD_192420 | JGI IMG/M metagenome (GOLD analysis project Ga0247843, IMG submission 192420) | Freshwater microbial communities from meromictic Lake La Cruz, Castile-La Mancha, Spain - LaCruzMarch2017_8m | ecosystem: Environmental > Aquatic > Freshwater > Lake | place: Spain...
CGCTTCTTCCCCCCCCCCCCTCCTCCCCCTTTCCCCCGTCCAAACAAAATCAACAATAACAACATCAAATATACACAACAACAACTCTAGTGGGCCCATCAGCTTCATTCACATCCGACTTCATCGACCTTGCATTTGTGCTCTTGCTCGACTTTGGACCCTATCCTCAAGCAAAAACCCTACCCGTCGGGCCGCAATGGCCATTTTTGTACCATGGTACCGACGGTCCAGATTGTGTGGTTCTAGGCGCAGGCAGAGCCATTTGCCAAATTCCTCAGTCTACATCCGAGTATTGCATATCGTCGGGACGAATACAAACACCATTTTGGATTCACCGTAATTGACACGACATGCGCACACAAAATAATACAACACGCACAAATTTTTGTATATAAAAAAAACGACGTACTCTCCGGTCAAATATGCCGTGGCGGTATAATTGATGCCGTAGAAACAGAAACGTTCCATGATTTCGACGAATAATATGTACATCACCGACGCCCTCGTGGGTTTCAGGTAGTACGCATATTCGTTACCGTGCGCGTCGACGTGCAATAACGGCCTACAGTTCGCATCCGTCGTCGTCGAAATGATCGACGCATTTTCGTCGGCATCGGCGTCCCTCGACGATAGGAATTCCGACGGCAGGTATCGCAATTGTTCGATCGTGGACACGCTCGTCAGGTGGATGGTCGTGCCGCCCTCGTCGTCGTCGGTGGGAGGAGCGGCATTGCCGCCGCCGGGCAACGTGGGAGAAGACGGAGATGATGATGATGCGGCCGCCGGAGGAGGAAGAGGGTGCGGTATCAAACGATTGGGATGGGGAAGGACGAGGGGTGGAAGTGGCGGCCGCGGCGGCGTGGATGATGGCTCGGCCATCGGCACCGACGTGAATCTTAATGGAGCCAACGCACCTCAAAACGAGAACACGTTGAAGCTCTTGTATCAGGTTTTGTGTCGTAACTCACCCATTATTACGTCTTTCTCGAAAAAAATTGAATGAATCCTTTAACGACCAACGGTGTTTCCTTTTCTTTACTTCCCACCGATGCGCACCGTGTTGATGAGGATCGGATAGCGTCTCCGTGATATTATTGTACTCCGCCAATCGTATTATTGTACTCCGCCAATCGTCGCAAGTACACTATCTAGAAATAACGGTGCTTTTATTGGTTCCATGTGTTTCGGAGATATTATACTCCAATCCACCGATGTGATGAAGCGAAGTAAGTAGTGCACCTCTCGTGCGTAGTAGTGATTATTTATGCCGTTTTTCATCACTGGTCAAGTCATATCGAGCCACAAGATTGGGGTGTTGGCACTCTCACACTCCCAGCCTTTTTCAAACAGGGATGAAAATAACGACACATGACCCACGGCATATAACATTTGTACATTCCTCATACATTCGATAAACTTATAGTTGATCATAATATAAAATAGTAGTAAGAAGAAGGAAGAAGAAGTATGCGGCAGTCATCATCATCTCGTCAACGGCAGATTATCAGTTTTCTCATCTTCGTTTCAATTATTTTATTCATTTCTATATTTGCAATTGTGAGTACGAGTCAACGTCGTGATGCCAACATCAATAATGATACCGGCGATGATGATGGAACGATAGTAGTAACAACACCGGGCATCAATAATGGGACGATGATGATACGCGGGACACTCCGGCCAAGCGTCGCACCGACGACGACGACCGCCACCCTTGCGCCGTCTGCCAATCAAGAATTAATGACGATTGTCATTGTTTCGGATGGCAGTGGCAACATGACCATAGTCGAGAATCCAACCGAAGAAGAAGGAGAACCACAACCACAATTGGAACCGGCCGATTTTTATACGCCAACCGATGAAACAACGAAGGCTCCCGTTCCAGCGGCCACGACGACGACGAACGGAGAAACTGGAGAGGCATCATCACATCCATCATCATACTCACTTCCGACTGTATCTCCAACAGCGGACGTGGTATACCTCACTAGTACCTCGCCATCGACCGATTCCCCTTCCAGGCGTCCATCGAACGTACCGACGGATTATCCAACGAGGCATCCAACGAACGAACCCATTCCGACTCAGGAGCCCTCGAACGTACCAACGGATTATCCAACGAGGCGTCCAACGAACAAACCCACGGATTATCCCAGTAGTGATTATGCTCCCACATTAAAACCAACCTTTATTCCTACTCAGGAGCCCACGTTGCCATCATCATCATCATCACCACTGGCAATGTCGCCATTCGCATACGACAATGTTGATGGATCAGTGGCATCATGTACATCCTCGCAAATACATTTGCGCATCGAATTAGTCACGGACAATTATCCTCGAGATACATCGTGGCAATTCATCGATAGGACCGATAATGTCATACTGCTATCCTCGCCCGCGGATGGATATTCGGGCACCGATTTGGGCAATGGACGGATGGAATCGCAATCCGATACGCGCGATATATGTCTCGGAGGCGATGATGACGGCGGCAGTGGCAGTAGTAGTACGTCGAGGACTGCTACTGCTACTACGGGACCAACGAAAAGAGAGTATGAATTCATAATACGAGATATCTACGGCGATGGACTGTGTTGTCGACCTGACGTGGCTTCGGGATATTATAAGATATATCGTAAACGCGAGGACGGGAATAAGAAGTGGCAACTACTGGTGGCAGGATCCGAGTTCGATACCAAGGTGGTGGCTCATCACTTCGTCATGCATCATGCCGTGGGCGTTAGGAATCCCAATTTACCATCATCATCAAGTAGTCAAACTACCGGCGAACTAGTACAGGCAGGCTTGGCACTTCCATCAACAACGGTAGTAATGACATCATTAGCGCTCACGTGTCCACCACCGCGACGTAAAATTACCGTACAAATAAAGACGGATAAGAATGGCGGAGACATATCATGGGACTTTCGCACTAAGGATGGTCCGATAATTGCCAAGAATGAAAAGAAATATCAAAGTTATGAACTAGACGAACGTGATATTTGTGTGGACGACTCGGCATTATATGAATTGAGCGTGTATGATGATGATATGGATGGGATGCATGCATTCAATAGAGCGAAGGGCCCGAATGGACATTATAAAATTCTTGCACATCGTGATGGTGGTGGTGGTGGTATGTATGCAGATCTTATGAGAGAAACTATATTATATGGCGGATACTTCAAATCGAACAATATTACGCATTTGATCAATACGACCGTGCCCACCATGACGGCACGAGATGCGTCCTGGCTAGATTCACACAATAAACGACGTAAGTATTGGCATCCATACTATAATACCACATATGTACCATTACAGTGGAGCGAATCACTCAAGGCCGAGGCTCAAGTTTGGGCGAACAAATTACTTGATGCATGTGGAGATGGGATGTATCATGACCCGGAGCGAGATTATGGAGAGAATGCAGCCGCGAATGTAGGTGCGGGTAGTTGGGGCGAGCTACGCGTGCCTGATAAGATTGTTGCACGGTTTATCGATAATGAGGTTGATCTACCGTGGCCACATAATGGTCACCTTACACAGGCGGTGAGTTATTGAGCATTGTGTTTATGATATATATGCACAGCTTGAACTTTACTTCGATCAGTCGATACTAATGTGCGTTTTTGCATTGACAATTTAACCTTTTTCAAGCTATGGAGAGCATCGCATTATGTTGGATGTGCCGATAGTCACAAATTAATGGACGATGCTGGTATACGCCAATGTCATACACAGGTTTGTAGGTGAGTAAAATGATGACGAGACGATAATATTTTGGATGTTGCTGGCTGCACACTCACAGCTTATTGATACTTTATCGCGTTCTAGATACGCTAGGACTGGAAATTGTAACATGGGTGCGTTTAAGGATGAGGCAGGTGAAATTGACTGGCTCACACCCACCCTTGAGGATGTACGTATTTCATACTGCTGCGTCTTGTATTTGTATCATTAGTATCTAGTCAGCTTATTTCCTTTTATCTCACAACTTTTATTGTCACAGGAAAACTATTGTTCTGACATTTGTCCAATTGATGGTTGTCGAGCTTGAAAGATATAGAAAACTAGCTACACAACAGGGCTGGTAAATGTGTGTGTGTGTATGCTTCTTAGGTTATTTTCTAAAATTGTATACAGTAGAGAATGTGGATTAGCCACAATTGAATGATTTGAAATAGAGTAGGTATTATCTTTAATGCCATATAGACTGACAGTGTATGAGTAACCACCAACAGTGATTTTAACTGTTTTACATTCTTATTCGAATGTACATAACGCTCACTTCGAGAGTAAACCTCAGTCCCCCTACGTAGTACGTAAGCAAGCCGTATGGCAAAATTGGCGAATCGCTGAAGAAAGAACTGTGAAACGACAGGAAGCCTTGAATTTTACTGCTTCTTGCTTCCCCACTTGCCTCGTCCAATAATCGACGGAGCAAATTATTTGCAATGGATAACTTCCCTACAGATGCCGTGTATGGTCCAGGGTGCAACGCCTCTTCGCTCTCGGGGTGGGATGGTCGCGACAGGTATCAAGATGTGGTAGTGCACGTTAATGAAACGCGCGATGATGATACGCTTGGAAATGATTATGGTTGCGATGATGGCGTCGAGGGTGGAAGTATCGAGGTAATGCACAGTCTCAACGTGGCAGGTCAAACTGCCAAGAATGCCGTATTTAGCTTACTCTCGACGTCGTGGTCGTGCAGTCCAGCGGCGATCGAGGGGAGCGAATCACACGATGGTCCACGGATGGAATACCATTCACCCTTATCCTCGGGCGGACTAGCATCTCCCAATTCGCTAATGATGGACCTAAGTGACCTGGAGCACTCATTGAATGATGAAGTATCCACCGTGAAGGATTGGCTACGACGTGTCAAGACAGAGCGCGATAAGCTCCGACGCGACAAAACACGCATGACACAGGAATTAATGGCCGAACGACAGATGCGTGATGGGGAGGTATCGCGTCTCCAAGCCGCGATCGCGGTAACAATGGCCAAGGCTGATCACGAAAAAGAACACTTGTGGAGTGAAATTAAATGCTTGAAGGATCAGTTGGGTGAGAATGAGGCTGTCAAACAGAAGGAGGCTGCTAGTGCTATGACTGAAATGAGGAATCTCCAAAGATTGGTGGATAGTGCCAATGCAGATGTTAAGTCCATGGAGGAGGCATTGATGAAAGAAAAGGGTGCGAGCACCATACGTGAGATGAATAAGATTGAGGAGATACGAAAGTTGCACTTCACACAAATGGGGCAGGCGATATCAGAGCTTGAGACGAAATTCGAGAAGGATTTGAGGGACATGACAGTACGAAAAGCGGCCATGCTTAAGGAGGAAGTGGAGGCACATGCCAACACCACGAGGCAACTAGAGATTATGAGCAGTGAGAAGGAGCATGTGACGAAAGAATGGAGTCACAAAGTTAGTGAGTTGGATGAGTTGATATCACAGTACAAAAAGAAAGCTAGAATAATGGATGAAAAGAACTCTTTCGCTAATGATGAAATTAAGTCTCTGCGAGAAGAACTTCATTCGTCAAAGATATCTCATGATACAATCGTCGAAGAAGTTCAGACTATCACTACCGAGAATGAGGATTTACAATTGCAATTGGCAGTTAATAAAGCTGAATTAATGAGTTTGCAAAAGCAATTCCAACAGGCCAAGTCATATCAACTTCTTGAGGATAATCGGACCAAGGAAGAGGTGAAAAAATTGAGTGACTTGGTCGAGGCTACGTCAGCTGATAGAGATATGGCACGACATGAACTCAGTGAATCAAAAGATCGTGTACAACATTTGACAAAGTCAAATGATAAGGCACAACAGGAGATAAATCAGCTAAAGGATGAGGTACAGAGACAGGTTATTGAAATCGAAACTTTGAATGAAGCACGCAACTGCTCTGTCGTATACGAAGAGAAAAGTAAGATTGAGATAAACAGACTTCGACACAAACTTGATGAAACGACGGGAGATATTCTACGATCGATTCAGAATAGCACACCATATAGTCAGAATGGAAGTAGTACAGACCTACACAACGATAATAATGTGCTGGTACTGCCTAGTCTTGTTGATGATGTTAATATACCAAGTGCCGAGAAAGTAATTGGAAAAGATGTTCAGGATGAGAATGGTGAATTGTCAAGGTTGGAATGTACCAGTCTCCGTGCCGTCATTGCTCGATTAAATCGCGAGCGTGACGCACTACGTAGAATGGTCGATACGCTGAAGCCACTTGCCAGTGATGGTGAGATCATTCAATTGGATGCTATGGAGAATGAAATTGAGGATCTCAAGACGAAGCTATTCCAAGCCGAGGAGGCATATTGTAAGATCAAGGTTGAGAGAGACATATTGTTATTATCTGAGGCCAAGAAGATTGGCAATCTGGATTCAAGCTTGGATGCTAAGGCGAAGGAAAAGTGTGAGGCAAATAGCAAGGTCGAAGTTGATGGAGACGCATTGGTATGTGAGCGGATTGCCGACCTGGAATCACTATTGGATGCTAAGGTGAAGGAAAATGAACTGTTGAGTGCCGAGTTGAATACAATGAGAGCAAATACTACCGGCAATGCCAATTATGAACTCGAGTCGCTTCTCGATGTCAAAGAAAAAACAAATGAGCGGTTAAGGTCGGAGTTGGATGAACTGAGGGATAAAGCCATAGACACTGATACCGGTGCTGCCATGCAGATGAGCAAGGAAATAGAGGAATTGAAACAGGAGCATCGTGTTGAAGTCAAACTGTTGAAGCAGGAACATGCTGAAATCAAGACAAGCATCAAGCTTTTACAAAAGGAGAAAGATGAAATTGCTAGTGCTTATGAGCAAGAAAAGCTCTCAAATGTTGATTTGGAGTCATCATTGCAAGATCTTGTGACATTATTTGAGCAAGAGAGGGCGATGCATGAGGAGAAGATACAAGCTCACAAACTCGTTAAAAAGAAGTACAACAGCATGAGGAAGAAGCGCGTCCCGATAGATGCTGCGTACAAGGCATGCTGTTTGACCCTTGATCGTCTGGAGAGCAGTAAATCCCAAGAGCATCGTAGCCAAAGTGCTCAAGATGCAACCAAGCTGATTGAGTTACTTGATATTCTTAACCACGAACTTGATGGACAATCTGGGTCGAGATTATCTTCACCCTCTACTTACGAATGTTTCTCGTCAGATAGGAATCTGGTTGAGGAATTGGTTTTCAGAGGAAAGTGCATCGAGCTCAAAGTTTTGGAAATGAAAGTCAAAGTAAAGATGGATCATCTTTCGACGCTGCCAAAACAATCAATAGACAGTGAACTCTCCTCTCCTGAATCATATGAAGCTTTACATGCCGCTCATCAAGCTTTACAAGAAAAATCAAGAAATCTTACAAAGGAGCTTGTTGACAGCACTAAGGCTTTTGAGGAGACTATATCATCATATGAGTCAGTTATTTCAAAGATGAATGGTTTACTTTCCGCGAAGAAAGACGAGAATACGATCCTCAAGAGTGAGTTGGCGAAGGCTAAAAGCATGGTACATTATAAGTCAGATATAACTAACATGATGGAAGCACACCACGAAGAGCTGAATGCCTACCGTGAGGCTGTAGATGTACTTAAAGGAAGGCTTGAGGAGGAAGCAAATGTGAAGGCTAAATTGCACATGGAGGTGGAACGTCTCAAGTCAGACTTCACCGTTGTCATATCTCAATTTGAGCAGGAGTTGCTGTTATCCAACGAGGCTAGCAATAAGGCTCTCCAGAGGATTCGAGAGGAAAGAGATACTGCCAATTTGGCTCTTTCTGCCAAGGAGGAGGAATATGATCATTTGGCGTCAGAACTAGAAGCTGTGCAGGAAGCGATATCGAAGTTGGATGAAAATGGAAGCATCATGTCGCAACAAGCCACTGAATACGAACAAACAATCCAATCATTGCAGACTAAATTGGCTGAGAATGAATCAGAAAGGCAAAAGTTGATGACTACATTTGATCAGATGAAAGAATCGAAGCAGATGCAAGTCCAACTATTGCAAAACAAGTTGGATGATGCCATGGCCTCAAATAGCGAGGAGGTGCAATTGTATGATCAACTCCGAGCTGATTGTACGAGTTTGAAGGAAGAGAAAGAATCGGTTATTGAGAAGAACGCTGAGCTCACTGCCACCATAGCAAATATAACAGAGGAAAATTTAGCTTTGATAGCCCAAAATGAAATGCAGCGGCAATCTCTTGAGACTATTGAAAAAGAGCTAGAAAATGCAAGGCAACAAGAAATACAAAAGGTGGATAGTTCACGGCATGAATTAGAAAAGGCACAATCACAAATAGAATCTTTGATTGTTGAGAATAAAAGTCTTTTGGTAAAGAATGAGGAGCAGCGTCACCAGCTTGAGATCTTACGATCTGTGAAATTAGAGAAAGAGACTCTGGCAGCTAAAAATGATGAGCAGAAACATTCACTTGAGATCATCAAAGCTCAGCTTGAGAATATACGTCAAGATGTACATGCGTCGAAAGAATCGGCCGACGATAAAATTGCATCATTAATCGAAGAGAGAGAATCCCTCAAGATAACCAATGAAAAACAGAAACAATCTCTTACTTTAATCGAGAATCAGCTCGCGAATATACGCCTCAAAGTAAGCGAGGCCGATAATACTCAAAAGATGGCAACTGAAAAGACAAATGAACTAGAAGCTCGAATCTCTAGCTTGCAGGAAGAAATCAAGTTGGCTGAGACGGCGAAGAATGAGGCAATAATTGCTGCTGATGCTACACAAGTCCAGCTTACAAAGGCGAGCAAACGGATTGAGGAATTGACAGTTTACACTCAGACGATGAAAGTAGACCACGAAAAGAAGGAGTTGGAATTAAAGAATGATATTGATTCACAAATGGTATGCATGAATGAAGTTGTAGGATCCCTTCAACGGCAGATTCAGTCGATTGAACTGGAAAAAGAGACCAACAGAAAGAAGTACAAACATGAGATTGAAATGCAACAGAAGGTGAGTTTAGTATATTATTGCCATTTTTTATGCCACTGTAATTTTCCTTTCTTACATTCAATATATAACTTGCGGTTGCAGGAAATTCTAAAGTTGCAAAATGGTCAACTAGATGCCCTTCAAAAGATTGACTCGTTGTCAGATGTAGTATCCGCCCTTAAGTCGACACTGGCAAGTGAGAAGGATAATGCACAAATTCTATTGTCTCAACTCAAAACAAGCGAAGAGGAGAGGAAGTCCTACATGAAGCAGAAGGACGAGCTGGAGGCCGAAGTCGCGTCGAGGCTTTTATCCGAAAGCGCCATGTCAGAACGAATCCGTAATTTAGAAGGAGTAGAAACAGAACTCGCGTCGAGGATAGAATCTGAGAATACCAAGGCAATGCGCATTACTCGACTCGAGTCGGAATTGAAGGATATGCTCACTAGTATACGAGCTAAGGATGATGATTTGAACAATCTTAGTGCTCGTATGCTGGAGCAAACAAATTTATACAATACCGAGCTCAATATGTTAAAATCTAAGATGAATGAGGAAAGCAGGACAAATGAAGTATTACAAGAGCGTATATTGTCAATGGAGACACATATAGCCAATTTACAGCATGAATTCAAGCGTACACTCAACAAAACAGAGGAGGAGACATCAAAGCTTCGAGTGGTACTGAAGGAGGCAAAGAGTAAGATTAAGCAATTACATGATCAGCAACAAGAGTTGAAAGATAATTCACAGAGTCTTGAGAAGATGCTTAATGATGCAGTCCGTGGTCGTGCTAGTAGTGATGCATCACTGCAGGAAAGTTTGCAACTGTTAGAACAACAAAAACGTATTGATATTAAGAGGAAGGGTGAGATATCCAAGCTAGAACAAACAGTAGAAATATTGAAATCAAAAGAACGGTATTTGGAAAGCTATGTTGCTTCGTTGAAAAAGCAGAATAGACGTGGCTAAGAGAAAGTAGTGTACAATAAGTAGTCATCACGATATGGTACGATAATTGTGATAGTAGAAGAAATATATTGCTTATCAGTAGATACTTCATTATTTTCTTTCCTTGTCTGATACATCAACATGAATAATAGATGGGGTTGGTAAGTCCTCTCAGAAATCTAGCTTAAAAACTACCTGAACAGCATCTTGTTTCTTCGTCTAGATTTTTCCTCTTGACCTCAACCTTTTCTTCGACCAATGACATCGTCTTCGAAC
>Ga0247843_1010054_pt1 | contig 10219 bp, 8 predicted proteins | sample LaCruzMarch2017__FD_192420 | JGI IMG/M metagenome (GOLD analysis project Ga0247843, IMG submission 192420) | Freshwater microbial communities from meromictic Lake La Cruz, Castile-La Mancha, Spain - LaCruzMarch2017_8m | ecosystem: Environmental > Aquatic > Freshwater > Lake | place: Spain...
AGGCAGCTTATAGAGAAATGCTCCACCAAACGGCACATAATCTTGGAAAAGCTCAGCATATCTACGACTGAACACCTCCACTATGCCATCACTTGCCCGCTTCTTGTAGTCAAAATCATTGCTATAACTACCGCTAAAAAACCCACTGCCCTGGAGCTCCGGATGTAGCTCATCGAAGAACACATCCAACATAGCCACTTCATTCTCGGTGAGAAAAGGAAGCACAATGAAGCCCTGTTTTTCAAACAGCACCTGATGCTCATCTGAAAGGAAGATGCGTTTGGCCATCAGGAAACAAGCTCTTTCAGGCGTGCAAAAAAACCACGTTTCACTTCGGGTAGTGCCTGATGTTCGGCAACCACTGCTTCATTTTTCGGTGCTGCGGCTTCAATCTGTTTCCGAGCATCGGTTCGCCCAAACTCTTTGTCAAAAAAATCTGTGCTCAATTCAGGAAAGTCATAATCGACTAACCCAAGTGACTCGCCCACAGTTGGGCGGTTGTGGATGTTTCTTCCAAACTGCTCGAAGTCAGTCATGAACGTATTGCTCTGTTTGAAAAGCTCCACCTTGCCTGAGTGTTCTTTCGAGAAATAGCACGTTCGAAATTCAGCATCCTTGTGTGTGAAATACGTGTTGGTGACGATGCGAACACTGTTTGAATAATTTGGCGGAGAGAAATGGATGATGCTTTGGTCGAAGAAAACGGCTTGTCCCGCTTTCACCATCACGGGGTGCAAATAATCCACCATGTGGTCCATAATCCCGCAGAACATTTCGCGGACTGTGCTACCTCGATAAGTAGGATGAATGCGGTGACTTTTGGGCAGCACAAACAGGCCACCGTTCTCAATAGTCAAATCAATCAGCGGTACCCAAATATTGATGCCTGTGAAACGGCTTTCGTCCACCAAGGTCATATCCTGATGCACACACATACCGCTCTCAGGTCCCGGACTTTTCACAATGAAACTCCCGTTCATAACTTGCACATCCATGAAGTAGGCGCTGATAGACCGCTCGCACACCCGCTGTATCTCGCGGTCGGCTGTTTGGCGATAATTCTTGTCGGAAGAAAACGTACTTGGGAAAAAGCCTTTCTCATCCTGTGGGTGCAAGCGGTGATAAAGTGCCGTCAGCTCCTCAATCTCTTCAGTCGTGTAAAATGGCAGGATGATATAGCCGTCCCGCTCGAACTGCTCTTGATGTGCTTCCTCACGGAACACGCGTTTCATTTTTTCTGGGAATTGGAACATGGCTTATTTGATAAATTGCGAATTAGCTGATGAAATGCTTCAAGCACAATTACGCCCCCACCAACCGTTTCTTCACTTCTGTCACGATATTTTTAGGGCTGTATTTTTCGAAAAAACTCCGGTCGTCCACCCATACATTTTCCTCAGTAGTAGCGGTTTCTGTAACTAACGCAGTTTCTGGAGTCACTTTTTTCTCTTCTTGCGGAGGGCCGCTTATGTTGCCAAAAATGGCTGCCAATTTCTCGCACATCGGCACATTGTATGCATTTCCCGAGTCTTTGATGATGGCCACCAGATCTTCGCTCGTATAGTCTGTGAATTCATATGGCACTTCCACAGGTTCTCCATAGCCTTCAATCACTTCGCCTCGATCGTACATCTGCGATAGAGTAGCATTCTCGTATTTGAGGAAGAAATCAGGGTCAACATTGTAGCGCAGCATCGTTTTGAACTGCGCATCGGGTTTGGTGTAATAATGCACCAGCTGCGCATTCTTTTGCGTTACGCCCACGCCAACTGCCAAACGATTGAACGCTGTAGTATTGGGCGGAGAAGCGTGGAATGTGCGGTTGTCGAACATCAATACTTCACCAGCTTTTACATCCAATGTGTGCAGATATGGGAAAATGCTAAACATGTGATTGCTCAATGGAACAGGTGTTTGAGGGCTGGGCGAAGGTCGCTTGTTCTGCATAAAACGATGACTGCCGCGAATCACGCCCATACCTCCGTTTTCCAGATTGGTGTCTACCAAAGCAATCCAACACGTTATGCTACAGAACCCCTCATCTTCTCGGTCTACAAAGCTCCAATCCTGATGCGCGGGCACCACGCCCTTTGGATTTGACTCCTTCGCCACGAAACTGCTTACGAATGGTTTGAACTCGGTTAAATGTTCCTCCAGACGAGGTAGTGCCACACTCCAGATTTTCTCGCGTACCCTACGGCACATCTCCTTGTCGGTTTGGTCCATACTTACATGAAACCCAAAACCCTTCTCGTCCTTCAGGTTCAGCGATTCGTAGTAGCCTTTTAAATCGGCCACTTCGCTTTCGTTTAGAAGTGGAAATACGGAATAACCTTCTTTCTCAAAAAAAGATTGTTGGTCTGCATTCTTGAAAAGGGGAATCATCTTGTAGCTCATTTTAGCTTTCTGAGTTTGATAATAGCGTTTGGCGCGTTGATAGTCGCCCGAAGTTACAGGCTTTGAAAGGTAGTCGAACGTATCGTTTAGGGTACCAATTGTAGGCCGCTGGCCTATCTGCGTGTTGTATTCCTGAAAGAAATCGTTCGGCACGGCATAGTGCTCCACCTTTCCCTCCTCGTTCTTGTGATAGAAACCCAGCTCTGCCTCTTCTGCAATGAAACCGTAGGTCACTGCGATGCGGGGCTCTGTGCCCGTGTTGGGCGGTGAGGCATGCAACAGCGCCTGATTGAAGATGATGGCCTCGCCAGCTTTCAAAGGAACGGTGCGGAGGTCTGCGCGCATTTCGGCATGAAGGTCTCGGAATGGGTCGGGCAGTGTGGGCGAACGCAGCGCATCGCTGAAATGGTGACTTCCTGCTATTACTTGCATGGCTCCGTTGCGTTCGTCCGTGTCTTGCAATGCACACCAGATGGTGACCGAGTAGAACCGCGTTTCATCAACCACTGTCCAATCCTGATGGATGGGCATTTCTCCCTGCGGCCCAGGTGATTTGCTGAGAAAACAACTGCCAAGTTTTTTTATAGGATGAAATAGCGTGCCGACCTTGGAACCAAAAACCTCCTCCACACGGGCATTGACACGTTCTTTCTCCGACCTGTTCTTGCTGAAGCTACTGCTGTGAAAGCCTACCGGAACCGTGGGGTGTGTTTCAAGAAAGAACGCCTGCAACGAAGCCACCTCATCCGCATTGAGGAATGGGACGGTAACATAACCATCAAGGGCGAATCGCTGGTCAAGTATTGGGTCTTGGAAGAGCATTTTTTCAAGCAAAAACCTTCTTCAACCGTGAGAATATTCCGCCCGCAGAAGCAGGTGTTTCAGGCAGTTCATCAAACCTTGGCCCTTTGAGCCGTTGGATGAACTCCGTTTCGTCAATGAAGCGCGTGGCATGAGGCATGGAACGTAGTTTCTTCGCGCCTTCTGGTTTCTTCCAAGGGTTGAACTGCATGTAAAAAGGCACGTCCACCTCAAGCACATCGACCATTCCCGGGTTGTTGGCCGAATCCATGTGATAGTGGATGCTCGGCATTTCCGAAGGGATACAAATGAGTTGGATGGCCAAGCGCAGCCCTTCGGTGCGGTTGATGGCCGAGTAGTGTACAATGCTGTCGTCAAGAATCACGCAGTCGCCCGCCTTGGTCTCCAACTGCACAAGGTGGTTGTCGATGATCTCGCGCTTGATGTTGTCCAACTCCCATGGAATCATTGGGCCGCGCACTTCTCCAAAACGTTTGTGACTTCCGGGCACTACCTGCAACGTGCCGTTCTCAATGGTTGAATCCACCAGTGGGCACCAGATACTGACGGTGAAACATTTGCGCTCATCCGCAAATGCCCAGTTCTCGTGAAGAGGCACCTCACCGTTGTCGCTCATCTTGCGGATATAGTTGGCAATGATGGGGCGATAGTCGGCCAGCAATGCATCCATCCGCGCTTTGAACCGCGCGGTAATGATATCAAACACCTGCTGTTTGTACTCCGGGTTCTTGTCAATAAAGGTGAAGTCATAGGTCACCAACCGACTGTTCTTAACACCTGTTTCTTCGGTGGTAATCTGGCCGCCACTGTTAGGCAACGTATCGAAGAACAGCTGCTTCAGTTCGGCCACCTCATCGGGTGAGATGAACGGCACACGGACATAACCGTCACGCACGAACTGGGCATTCAGAGCATCATCGTTCAGAACTTTTCTCATGGTCAAATATCTGTCCGCTAAAGGTAAGCGTTAACCAAACCGAATTTGAAATGATAAAGGTCAGTTCAACCTACAGGTAATCAATCATTTCTCCCTCGCGCTCCTTAAAAAAGTAAATACCCGAAAGTGTTGTTGCCAAAGCAAGAAAAGTAGTCCAAGCAATGGCTACAAGATTGAAAGCCTCATTGAAAAGCGCCCAGCGATAGAGGTTTAACACTCCGGTCATAGGGTTTAGATTGGCCAGCCAGAGAAATTCAGTTGGAATAAGTGTTACTGGAAAAAATACAGGCGTTAGCCAAATTCCCATGCCAATAAGACTTGGTAGAATGTGGTTTAAATCCCAAAAGCGAATGCTGGTCACATTCATCCAAAGGATAATACCAGCAGCTAAAAGCACATTGATAAGCACCGCAATAGGTAAAAAAACAACTTGCACGGGTGGCAAAACACCCATTATCAGCATCAATAAAACCAACAATCCAAATGTTACCAGCCATTCCGTTAGTGCATTGGCAATAGCAAGAATGGGAAGTATCAACAACGGGAAACTCATTTTTCGGATAAGACCTGAATTGGATTTCACCGCACCCATTCCGTTGTTTACAATAGAGGAGAATAAATTCCATGACAAATGGCCCGAAAGCGCGAACAACAAGTAGGGATAATTTCCCGTTTTGATATTCATGAGGTACGAAAACAGGATAGAAAACACCGACACAATAACCAAGGGCTTGACCACAGCCCACAAAAGACCGAGTCGTGTTTGCACATATTGCTGTTTGATGTCTCTTAGAAATAAGGCATGCAGCACATGGCGATGCAGCCACACTTGCCTTAGATATTCCAAATAGGGCAGCGCATCGGCCGTGATAATCTTAGTTGGGCGCTCTGTGGAGGTGGTTGACATGGTTGCTGCGCACAAATATAACGGGATGGGCAAGGCTACACCATGATTTAAGAATCTACTTCGTCAACCTATCTTCAATGTTGTATGTTTGGGCAAGGAACAAAACCAACGTCATACCTTATGCTACCCATCATTGTAACAGGTGCCGCTGGTTTCATTGGCTTTCATGTATGTAAGGAATTGTTGAATCGCGGGCATCACGTGGTGGCCTTAGATAATTTGAATGCATATTATGACGTGCAATTGAAGCACGACCGCTTAAAGCTGTTAATGGGAAATGCAGGGTTCACATTTCATGAAGTGGACATTTTTAACCGCGAACGGTTGGTGTCTTTATTTAAGGAAAGTAAGGCAGACCGCGTCATTCATCTCGCTGCTCAGGCGGGAGTGCGCTATTCTATTAGCGACCCGCACAGTTACGCGGACAGTAATTTGACGGGTTTCTTGAACATTTTGGAGGTGTGCCGTCAAAATGGAATTGGCCATTTGGTGTTTGCATCATCCAGTTCGGTGTATGGTGCAAATGCTAAAACACCTTTTTCTGTGTCTGATGCGGTTGATAAGCCCGTTAGCTTATATGCTGCTACAAAACGTGCCAACGAATTAATGGCTTATACCTACAGTCATTTGTACAGAATACCTGTAACTGGATTACGGTTTTTTACGGTGTATGGACCTTGGGGTCGGCCAGATATGGCCTATTTTAAGTTTACCAAAGCCATTCTGGAAGGCAGTCCGATAGATGTGTACAACCACGGGAACATGCTGCGCGATTTTACTTACGTAGACGATATTGTAGATGGAGTGCTACGTGTATTGAAGACTGTTCCGAAAGGAGAGGACGCGGATGCTACACCCTACAAATTGTACAACATTGGAAACAACAGTCCTGTTCGCTTAGGCGATTTCATAAGCACTTTGGAAAAAGCAACTGGCAAAAAAGCCATCATCAGTTACCTTCCTATGCAATCTGGAGATGTGCCCGCAACCTTTGCTGATATTGCAGACTTGACGAACGATACTGGATTTTGCCCAAAGACTTCTATCGAAATAGGACTGCCCAAATTTGTGGAGTGGTATAACTCCTATACCTCTTCTGTAAAAGAATAAAACCCAAAACGCCCCGCATCCCGATTGCTCGGGGGCAGGGCGTTCTTACCATGAATTGACGTTGGAACTGGCAGGTTCCAACAATTCGTTGGGTTTGGGAATTAAGCAGTTGCTTTAGCAGCAGGTTTAGCAGCAGCAGCTTTTGCAGATACTTTACCGATTTTGCTTTCCAAGTCAGCAACTTTTTGTTTCAACTCAGCAAGAATTTCTTCTTCGGTTTTCTTAACAACACCGATTTTTTCTTTAATCTCTTGAAATTTAGCTTCGAACTCTTCTTTGCGAGCTTCTGTTTTTTCGAACAAGTCATCAACGAGTTTCTTGCCTTCTACATCAGAGATGCGACCTTTCTCTACAAGTTCTTTAACACCTGCTTCGAATTTGCTTGATACTTCTGCAGCCAAATCAACACCAGCATACAGGAACTTTTTGAATGAATCTTCCATTTTGTTTGTTTTTTAAAAGGTTAAGTTTATTTGTTTTTGGATATTTCCCATTAGGCAACAATCATGCAGGTTTCTGTGCCAAACCACTTTAGTAGAAGTAGTAAACATCAGGAAACGTAGGCCAGTACTGGGAAAGAAAAAAAGATGAGCAACTTTGGCACGCGCTTGTGCCAAAACCAACGCACACTGACAGCACTGACAGGCATATTCATTTCGTTGGGTTTGACAGACGTGCTGTCATGCCTGTCAGTACTTTGAGGGCGAAGCGGTTACATTTGCTCGGTAGCCTTCTATGAAAACAAATCGTGCACTGCAGGCCAACTGGCCGCTTATTCTGCTTTTCGGGAGCTATACCTGTTATGCGCTTTGGGCATTGTGCTTTGGAGAGCGAATTCCTGTGCGGGGAGGTTTGGGTTGGGATGGAGAGATTTACTATTTCATTTCGCAAGATTTTTTCCAGTATTGGAAAGGGCGAGGACTGGATGGATATTACATCCAACGCATTGTGCCATCATTAATAGTGAAAGGAATGCACTACGTAATGGGAATCGAGCATGCTTATTGGCGAACGGGAACCTACTTCGGTTTGCTCAATTTGGTGAGTATGCTGGGCGGCACAGGATTTCTATTGTTCGCTCTAAAATCTGTTTCTCAAAAATGGAAATGGATGGCGGCATTAATGGCGCTAATCAGCTTTGGAACACTTAAGCATCCATACTACTATCCCATTCTTACCGATTCGGTTGCATTTCTGTTGGGCGCATGTTTCAGAGAAACGGGGGTTTGTTGTGCTAGCAGCAATAGTAGGTGCGTTTACCTTTCCATGGTTTCTCCTAATGGCATTGCCACTAATCGTTTTTGGCAAGCAGTCAATTGTGCATCATCCCACACATGTTTTAGACAAAGTGCAGGTATCTGCCGTTTTACTTGCGCTGACAGCATTGGCTTTTTTGGGACCTGCGTTTAACGGAACTATGCTTTTTGGGACCATGCAACCATCAAAAATTATGGTTTTGTTGGCTATCCCGTTCCTATTGGGGTATGTGTTCATGCTTTGGACAAACATTGGAATCATCAGCAGATTGAAGCATTCATTCTACAGTGTAAATGCAGGGGGTTTGGTTATTTGGGCACTATTATTTCTGTTTATGGCCCTGGTTAAGTATTGGGCAAAGCCTTCACCTTTTGGATTGTGGCACGTGGCTACTAGCACTGTTGCCAGCGCGTTAGTGCATCCAGGTGTTGCTATGGTTGCACACGCCACGTATTTCGGGCCAGTGTTGTTGTTGTTTATTCTTTATTGGAAAAAGCTGAAGCAAACGTTACTCGAAATGCCGTTGCCCTTGTTTTGGAGCACATTCTTGTCGCTCACCTTAATGATGGGTTCTGAAAGCAGGGCACTAATTGCAGGCCTTCCGTTCATTATTTTCGTGATGGTGATGGCTTTGAGGCAACTTCAATTGAACGGTTGGCAACAAGTTTCTTTTCTGTTGCTGGCAATTGCGTTTTCCCAAGTTTGGCTTCCCATTAATAATGGAGAAATGTCGGGCGAGTTTCTCCAATTTCCTATGCAGCGCTATTTTATGCACTTCGGCCCGTGGATGTCGAACACGGGTTATATCCTAAATCTTATTCTCGTGGTGACGGCAGGCGCAACAGTCTGGGCAATTTTCCGAAAATCAGCCGTTGATTAACGAGGAAGACTAATCCAATTTCTTGGCATTGGGTTCATATCGTACAAAGAAATTGAACCAAATGGCGCGCGATAATCGAAGAATGATGGGAAAAAATAACAGAATAGTTAGCGCGTTCAATCCCAAATACCACAAGGTATCGAAATGCCACAAAACATGCATGGCCACAAAAACAGCCACACTCATAGCTATTGTTAGTGCATAGCTCACATACATGGCACCATAGAAAAAGCCTGGTTCTAGTAGATATTTTTGACCACAATGCGCGCAGTTGTCTGGCATTTCAGACAGCTGATTGGGGTTGTAGGGATTGGGATTGACGAACAAATCACCTTGATGACAACGTGGGCATTTTAACCGAAGAATGCTGTATAATTTCTGTCCTTTTTTCATGCGGGCACAAAGGAACGAACCATAGTGAAAGAGTCGAGTGATTGGGGTTACAATTCCCTTTAAGTTTTGCGAATTTCGCGGCATGGTATCATTGAATCAAATTTCGGTGCAGTTCAACGGGGAATTCCTGTTTAACGGCATCTCGTTTTTAGTTAATCCACGCGATAGGATTGGCTTAGTAGGCAAGAACGGTGCGGGTAAATCCACCATGCTGAAAATAATTGCAGGCAAACAAAACCCTGAATCGGGCAATGTGACTCGGCCACAAGGTGTGACGATTGGCTATTTGTCGCAAGACATAAAACCCGCCAAGGGTAAAACTGTATTTGACGAATGCTATTCGGCATTGGCTGAGTTGAAGCATTTGGAAGAGCGCGTTGATTTTTATGGCAATGAATTGGCCACGCGCACCGACTATGAAAGCGATGCTTACATGGAGGTGATTGAAAAGTTTAACGACTGCAACGAGCGGTTTTCGCTTTTGGGTGGGCACACAGCCGATGCCGAAGTGGAAAAAGTGCTGATGGGTCTTGGATTTTTGCGCACTGATTTGGGTCGTCCCATTGAGGAGTTTAGTGGAGGCTGGCAAATGCGCGTGGAATTGGCAAAAATTCTTGTGCAGCGTCCAGACGTGTTGCTGCTGGATGAACCAACAAACCATTTGGACATACTTTCCATCGAATGGTTGGAGACTTTTTTGAAGGAACATAAAGGGTCTGTGATTCTAGTATCGCACGATAGGGCATTTCTAGACAACATTACCAATAGAACCATTGAAATTACCCTTGGGCGCATAAACGATTACAAGGTTCCGTATTCGCGCTATGTGGAGCAACGGGCCGAGAGGCGTGCTTTGCAGATGGCATCTTTTGAAAATCAACAAAAGATGATAGCCGACACCGAACGGTTTATCGAACGTTTTAGAGCAAAAGCATCGAAAGCCACGCAGGTGCAAAGCCGCATTAAGCAGTTGGACAAAGTGGATAGACTGGAAGTAGAGGAGGAGGATAATGCTTCGTTGCGCTTTCGGTTTCCACCCGCGCCTAGAGCAGGAAAAGTGGTGGTGAATGCTGTGGGAATATCCAAAAGTTATGGCGAGAAAAAGATTTTGGACCGCATTGACCTTATGCTTGACAGGGGCGAGAAGGTGGCTTTTCTGGGTAAGAATGGAGAGGGAAAAACCACGTTTGCCAAAATAATTGTAGGGCAAAACAGCTATGATTCAGGGAAGTTGGAGCAAGTGCACAACGTTTCGTTGGGATATTATGCTCAGGATCAAGCCGAAACATTGGACCCAGAGCGCACCGTTTTCGAAACCTTGGATGACGTGGCTGCTGGCGAAGTGCGCAAGCGGGTGCGCGATATTCTTGGGTCGTTTCTTTTTAGTGGCGAAAGTGTAGACAAGAAGGTGAAAGTGCTTTCGGGTGGTGAACGCGCACGGTTGGCTATGGCCAAACTATTGCTCGAACCGCGCAACCTATTGGTGTTGGACGAACCGACCAATCACTTGGATATG
>Ga0247843_1010057_pt1 | contig 10217 bp, 11 predicted proteins | sample LaCruzMarch2017__FD_192420 | JGI IMG/M metagenome (GOLD analysis project Ga0247843, IMG submission 192420) | Freshwater microbial communities from meromictic Lake La Cruz, Castile-La Mancha, Spain - LaCruzMarch2017_8m | ecosystem: Environmental > Aquatic > Freshwater > Lake | place: Spain...
CAATGGGCGCTGTCAGTCAACAGTCAGATAACAGACTTGGATGGAATGCACTTGACATAGATCAAGCTTTGGGTCGTGCTGGATGACTATGCTGGCAGGCATGAATGCAGCCTATGCCTTGCTCGATGACCCTCAGCGCTGGGCCGCTTTCAGCCTGCCTGCCCGCCATCATCTGGCTACCGACACAAAGCCTGGCGCCCATGCTTGGCAATCACAAGTGGTGGTGCAGGGCATGCATTGCGCCGCATGTGCATTGAATGTGGAAGCCGCTTTGAGCGCTGTGCCTGGCGTCAAGCAAGTCACTGTCAATGGCGCCACACACCGAGCCCAAATCACCTGGTCTGCCGATGAAGTCCGGCCATCTGCATGGATGCAGGCTTTGGTCAATGCCGGATACCAAGCCTTACCAGCCCAGGATTTCATGGCCCGTGATGCGGGTCAAACCGAAATGCGTCAGCAACTGTGGCGATGGTTGGTGGCGGGTTTTTGCATGATGCAAGTGATGATGTACGCCTGGCCTGCTTATGTGTCTGCGCCCGGTGAGATTGCACCCAACATGCTTGATTTGCTGCGTTGGGCCTCTTGGGTGTTGAGCTTGCCAGTCATGTTTTTTTCTGCAGATGTGTTCACTGCTGCTGCATGGCGAGACCTCAAACAGGGACGCATCAGCATGGATTTACCGGTTGCCCTGGGGATTTGGGTGACTTTCATCGTCAGTTCAGCCGCTGTCTTTGAGCCCAACGGGTTGCTGGGTGACCAGGTCTATTTCGACTCGCTCACCATGTTTGTTTTTTTCTTGCTCACGGGGCGGTGGCTGCAATCGCGTCTGCGAGAGCGCACAGCAGGGGCTTTAGAGGCGTTGATCAATCAATTACCGCAAACCGTTCAGCGGTTTCACCACAACGGCCGTTTGGAAACCGTGGGCGTGCACCAGTTGAAACCAGGTGATGTCCTGCAAATCTGCCCTGGAGAGGTGATCGCAGCAGACGGTGAAGTGGTGAAAGGGCACACCTGGGTGGAAGAGGCCTTGCTGACCGGCGAGTCTGCGCCTTTGCTGCGCAAAACGGGAGACAACTTATTGGCGGGCTCGCATAACCTGCGCGAGACCATTGAGATGCGTGTGGACAAGATCGGTGAGTCCACCCGCTATGCAGCCATTGTCAGCTTGATGCAAAGTGCGTCGCTGCACAAACCCCGCCTGGCATGGTTGGCCGATCGATTGGCCAAACCCTTTTTAGGGACGGTGTTGTTGGCGGCAGGTTTGAGTGCCTTGCTTGCATGGCCGACTTCCCCGGGACAAGCATTGATGGTGGCTGTGGCCGTGTTGATCGTCACCTGTCCGTGTGCATTGTCCTTGGCAACCCCAGCTGCCATGTTGGCCGCCGCCGGGCGTTTGGCTCGGCAAGGCGTGTTGTTGCGAGATGTGCAGTCTTTGGAAACCATGTCTCAGGTCAAAGCGGTGGTCTTTGACAAGACAGGCACATTGACCAAAGACAAAATGCAATTGCAAGCCATGTTCACACCGGAAGGCTCTTGGTCTGCGCACCAGCAATCAGACATTCAGGCAAACACCTCTTTCCTGTTGGCTGCGCAGTTGACCAAACATTCATCCCATCCCTATGCACGCGCCGTGCTTGGCTTGTTGGATGAATCACTGCCTGCTCTTCCCCTGGAGGATGTGCAAGAGCATGTCGGGCAAGGCTTGTCCGCACGCTTGAGAAGCCCAGATGGTTTGCAGACCAAAGGCTTGCGACTGGGCTCATTGGCGTTTTGCCAAAGCTGGCCTGAGTGTGGGTCGGTGCCGCACCAGGCCATGGGTGCGCAAGTACACCTGTGCGACGAAAGTGGTTGGCTGGCTTCATTTGCTTTCGAGGAGACGGTTCGAGATGATGCCGTGTCAAGCGTTGACAGGCTGCGCGCACTGGGGATGGCGGTCTATGTGATGTCAGGTGACAAGCCGGATGCAGTCGAGAGGGTTCGTGCCGTTTTGCGGTTGCCCGCCGACCAAGTGTTTGCTGCATGCTCGCCTCAAGACAAGTTGTTCCACCTCAAGGCCTTGCAAGCCAAAGGCTTGCAGGTGGCCATGGTGGGCGACGGTTTCAATGACATGCCCGTGTTGGCTGGCGCCCACGTGTCATTTGCCTTTGGTCAGGCCGTGCCTTTGGCGCAAGCCAAGGCCGATGTGGTGGTGCAAGGACAGCAATTGCAAGCCGTTGCAGACACCTTTGCATTGGCACAGCGAACCCAGACCGTGGTTCATCAAAACCTGATGTGGGCCGCGCTTTACAACGCGGTTTGTGTGCCTTTGGCCTTCTTTGGCTACTTGCCACCTTGGTTGGCTGGTTTGGGCATGGCCGCGAGCTCCCTGTGGGTGGTGCTCAATGCCATGCGACTGACTTTACCGCCCAAGCCCCAGGCATTGGCCGCAACGCAAGCGTGACATGGATATTTTGTACCTGCTGATTCCCTTGTCGGTGGTGCTGGTGTTGCTTGTCCTGCTGGCTCTTTACTGGGCGATCAATCAAGGGCAATTTGAAGCATTGGAGGCAGAAGGTGAACGCATTCTTCGCAGTGATTGACATAGATCAAACCGCACTGACATGGTTGAAACGAAACTGAATGAACGCACGTGAAAGGCAGCCCATGAGTTTTTCTGATCAACACAACTACAGCGACACGGTGGTGAGGCAGTTTGCCATCATGACGGTTGTTTGGGGTGTGGTGGGCATGTTGGTCGGTTTGATCATCGCAGCCCAATTGGCATGGCCTGAACTCAATGTCGGGATTCCGTGGCTGAGTTATGGTCGCCTGCGGCCTCTGCACACCAATGCAGTTATTTTTGCGTTTGGCGGTTCGGCTTTGTTTGCTTCCACCTATTACGTGGTTCAGCGCACGGGACAAACCCGTTTGTTCGCACCTGGGTTGGCGGCATTCACTTTTTGGGGGTGGACCTTGGTTATCTTGGCTGCTGCGATCAGCTTGCCGATGGGATACACCACAGGCAAGGAATATGCTGAGCTGGAATGGCCGATTGACATCCTGATCACCCTGGTGTGGGTGTCTTTTGCGATCGTGTTCTTTGGAACCATCGCCAAGCGCAAGGTCAAACACATCTATGTGGCCAATTGGTTTTTTGGCGCGTTCATCTTGACCGTTGCTGTCTTGCACCTGGTCAACAGTGCCGCCATTCCAGCGGGTTGGATGAAGTCCTACTCTGCCTATGCAGGCGTACAAGATGCAATGGTGCAATGGTGGTATGGACACAATGCAGTGGGTTTTTTCCTAACCGCTGGCTTCTTGGGCATGATGTATTACTTTGTGCCCAAGCAAGCCGAGCGACCCGTCTACTCATACCGTTTGTCAATCGTGCACTTTTGGGCTTTGATCTTTACTTACATGTGGGCAGGCCCACACCATTTGCACTACACCGCACTGCCTGACTGGACCCAGTCATTGGGCATGGTGTTTTCATTGATATTGTTGGCACCCAGCTGGGGGGGCATGATCAATGGTGTCATGACCTTGTCAGGCGCTTGGCACAAGTTGCGCGATGACCCGGTGTTGCGCTTCATGATTGTGTCTTTGTCCTTTTATGGCATGAGTACATTTGAAGGCCCAATGATGGCCATCAAGACGGTCAATGCATTGAGTCACTACACCGACTGGACCATTGGCCATGTGCACTCAGGCGCATTGGGTTGGGTTGGGTTGATTTCCATGGGTGCGATGTATTTCTTGATTCCTCGCTTGTTTGGCACCAAAACCATGTACAGCGTCCCAGCCATTGAGCTGCACTTTTGGACGGCCACGATCGGCATCGTTCTCTACATCGCTGCCATGTGGATTGCAGGCGTCATGCAGGGCTTGATGTGGCGCTCCATCAACGAGGACGGAACCCTGACCTACACCTTTGTGGAAAGTGTGAAAGCCACTTACCCCTATTACGTGGTCCGTGTCGTGGGCGGTGCGTTGTACCTGTTTGGCATGTTGGTGATGCTTTGGAATGTGCTCATGACGGCATTCAAAGGTCGGGCAGCGCTTGTTGCCATTCCGGTCGTCACTGCTGCACACGCTTGAGGAAGTCACCATGTCAGACAAACAACCGCAAGGCTTCAGCCACGAAAAAATCGAAACCAACAGTTTGTTGATGGTGGTGCTGATCGTTTTGGTCATTGCAGTGGGTGGTTTGATCGAAATCGTCCCGCTGTTCTTCCAAAAATCCACCACGCAACCGATTGAAGGCGTGAAGCCATACACCGCTTTGCAATTGGCTGGCCGAGATGTGTATTTGCGTGAGGGTTGCTACAACTGCCACTCACAGATGATTCGTCCATTTCGTTCGGAAACCCTGCGTTACGGGCATTACTCGGTCGCAGGCGAGTTCGTTTATGACCACCCGTTCCAGTGGGGCAGCAAACGCACTGGGCCCGATTTGCACCGTGTCGGCGGCAAATACAGCGACGATTGGCACAGGGTGCACTTGGTCAACCCGCGCGACTTGGTGCCAGAGTCCAACATGCCTGCCTACCCTTGGCTCGAAAAAGACCTGGTGGACGCGAATGCACTGCCAGCGCACATGCGGGCATTGCGAATCGTCGGGGTGCCCTATACCGATGAAGAAATAGCCCAATCAGCAGATGCAGTGCGGGGCAAGTCGGAGCTAGATGCCTTGGTCGCCTATCTCCAACACATGGGCCTCGCGCTCAAGTAAGGAGGCCACATGGACAGCATCACCACCCTGCGTGTCATCGCAACTGTTTTGGGGTTTTTGTGCTTTGTGGGTATTTTGATTTGGGTGTCTGACCGGAGAAAAAACCAACGCTTTGACGAAGCCTCCCAATTGCCTTTTTTGGATGAGTAAGGATAGCCATGAGTGACTTCACTGGTTCGTTTTGGTCCAGCTACGTGGCCATTGCATCTCTGGTTGGCATCTTTGCCTGCTTGGTGTTGCTGTGGGTGACTGCCCGCAAAAAATCGGTTGGCAACGCGGACAACACCACTGGTCATGTCTGGGACGAGGACTTGCGTGAAATGAACAACCCGCTTCCTTTATGGTGGGTAGGACTGTTCGTGATCACCGTGGTGTTCGGCTTGGCTTATTTGTTTTTGTATCCTGGCTTGGGTTCATTTGCGGGCAGCCAAGATTGGTCTTCCACAGCCGAGTACGACGCTGAAATCAAAGAGGCAAACACTGCTTTGGCACCTTTGTACGCCAAATTTGACGCCATGCCTGTCGAGCAAGTTGCACTCAACCCGCAAGCCCAGGCGATTGGCGAGCGCTTGTTCATGAACAACTGTGCACAATGCCATGGCTCGGATGCCAGGGGCTCAAAGGGTTACCCTAACCTCACCGATGGCGATTGGTTGTATGGCGGCTCGCCTGCAAAGATCAAAGAGAGCATCGCTATGGGGCGGGTGGGCAATATGCCGCCAATGGCACAAGCGGTAGGTACGCCAGAAGAAGTCAAACTTTTGGCGCAGTATGTGTTGAGCTTGTCTGGCAGTCCGCACGACTCGCTCAAGGCTGCCTTTGGAAGACCCAAATTTGGCACTTGCGCAGCATGTCATGGCATGGATGGCAAGGGCAATCAAGCTTTGGGCGCCCCCAATTTGGCTGACCAAGTTTGGTTGCATGGTTGGGGTGAGGCGGCCATTGTGGCCATGGTCAATCTTGGCAAGCAAAACATCATGCCCGCGCAAAAGGACCGCCTGAGCGAGTCTCAAATCCACGTTTTGACCGGCTACGTCTTGTCAATGTCCAACGGTCAAAAAGCAGCCCAACCTTGACCTCAACTGATCTGGCAAAGAAGCACATTCCCATTGCCCTGGCAGACGGGCATGATTCGTCTGCCTTTTTGTACGCGGCCACGCCCAAAATCTACCCGCGGACCGTTCAAGGCATTTTTGCCTATTGGCGCTGGCTGGGTGTGTTCATCACCCAGTTGGTTTTTTATGGCTTGCCTTGGCTGGAGTGGGGTCAACGACAAGCGGTGTTGTTTGACCTGGGTGCAAGACGTTTTTACGTGTTTGGCCTGGTGTTGTACCCCCAGGATTTCATTTACCTCACCGGCTTGCTGGTCGTCAGCGCCTTGTCACTGTTTTTGTTCACAGCAGTGGCTGGGCGCTTGTGGTGCGGCTACGCCTGCCCACAAACTGTGTACAGCGAAATTTTCATGTACATCGAACAAAAGATAGAAGGTGATCGAACATCGCGCATGCGTTTGGATGCGGGTGGGTTCAGCTTGGAAAAGCTCGTCAAAAAAACCTATAAGCACATCGTCTGGTTGGGTTTTTCCGTCTGGACGGGATTTACGTTTGTGGGTTATTTCACGCCAATCCAAGAACTGGGTATGGCGTTTTTGCAAACCCACATGGGCTCATGGGAAGTGTTTTGGGTGTTTTTCTATGGCTTTGCAACCTACGGAAACGCCGGCTTCATGCGAGAGCAGGTGTGTAAATACATGTGTCCCTACGCACGCTTTCAAAGCGCCATGTTTGACCATGACACTTTGACCGTGACTTACGATGAAAAGCGTGGCGAACCCAGGGGACACCGATCGCACTCGGCTGCATTGGCTGAAACGGGTCTGGGCGCCTGCATCGATTGCAATCTGTGTGTCCAAGTGTGTCCCACCGGCATCGACATACGCAATGGCTTGCAATACGAATGCATTGGGTGCGCGGCCTGCGCCGATGTGTGCGATGGCGTGATGGACAAAATGGGCTATCCACGCGGGTTGGTTCGCTACTCTACCCAAAATGCCATGAAAAATGGTTGGTCAGCTTCGACCATGTTGAAAAGTGTGTTTCGACCACGTGTATTGGTTTACACCGCGATTTTGTGGTCACTGATTTTTGCGCTGGGCATCAGTCTGTACCTTCGCACCCCTTTGAAAGTGGATGTGGTCAAGGACCGTGGCATGCCTCGCTACAGTCAAACCGGTGAAATTGAAAATGTGTATCGACTGCAGTTGATGAACGCCACTGAACACCGACTTCAATTGAACATCGAAGTCAAAGGGGCGCCCGGTATCGCGATGGAGACCGCAGACGCCATCTTTGTTGAGGCTGCGCAGTCACGTTGGGTGCCAGTGCGAGTGCAATTGCCGCATGATGCATTGAAACCTGGCTCGCATCCCATTTGGTTTGAGATCACCAATCAAGAAGGCAGCATGCATGTGACCGAGGCCTCGGTCTTTGTGGTGCCGCGCTAGGGGTGCAGGAATGGAAAGCTTATGAATGCAATCAAATCCACGGGTCTCGCTTGGTGGCGTTTCGGCTATGTTTGGCTGGTGATCGCTGGCCCTTTGCTGGTGGTGGTGGCCAGTTTGATTTCAGCCTTGTTTGCTTTTCAAGGCAATGACACGGCTTCACAAGACGACCCTGCGGCCATTCGGGCAACACGCGCCATGCAATTGGCCAAAGACCGTGGCATGGCGCCTGCGGTGCAAGCGCGTAACCATGTGGTCACGCCAACAGGACAGGCTTGGGCCCCAAAGCCTTGAGGGCTTGTGCGTTCAGCAGTTGGCTGGTGCATGGACCAGTTGTTGCAAGGCATCGGGTTTGAGGATGCGCAGGTTTTTTTGCTTGACGTCGAGCACGCCATCTTCCACGAACTTTGAAAAAGTACGGCTGACGGTTTCGATTTTGAGCCCGAGGTAGCTACCAATCTCTTCACGGGTCATGCGAAGCACCAGTTCTGACTTGGAGAAGCCCCGGGCATGCAGACGTTGGGTCAAGTTGAGCAGAAAAGCAGCCAAGCGTTCTTCAGCCCGCATGCTGCCCAGCATCATCATCACCGTGTGTTCGCGCACAATTTCACGGCTCATGATTTTGTGTACATGGTGTTGCAGGGCGATGACTTCACGAGAGAGTTCCTCGATTTGGTTGAAAGGCATGACACAGACTTCCGAGTTTTCCATTGCCACCGCGTCGCAGGTATGGCGATCGCTCACGATGCCATCCAAACCGATGATTTCCCCAGCCATTTGAAAGCCCGTGACTTGTTCTCTGCCGTCCTCCAAGGTGAGGCTGGTTTTGAAAAAGCCCGATCGAATGGCATACAGAGAAGAGAAGGTGCCGCCAAGGTGGTAAAGGGAATCACCGCGCATGACTGTGCGGCGGGTACCAACGATTTCATCGATCCGGTCCAAGTCGGTGGGGCTCAGGTCAACCGGCATGCACAGCTCACGCAGATTGCAGTTGGAGCAGGCAACTTTGAAACTTTGAGGATTCATGAATGGCACTTGTTTGATTTAGCTCAAATGTAAAAACATCAAGCACCCACACATTATGAACCCTTGACTTGATAAACATGCTCATTTCAACAGAATGTTCGCAACGATTTGCCATTTAGATGACCGACGGGCGCAGTTGTCACCATGCCTTTGATGAAATCCTCACTGTTGTTGACCGCTGCCGTGATGGGTTTGGCAGGTGGTCCCCACTGTTTGGCCATGTGTGGTGCCGCATGTTTGGGTATTTCCCGTTGGACACCTGGACGACCGTGGGCTTCGTTGCTGTGGTTTCAATGTGGCCGCTTGATCGGTTATGGACTGCTTGGCGGTTTGGCAGCTGCGTCCATGCAGTCTTTAGGTTGGCTCACGCTTCAAAGCGCTGCCTTCCGACCAGTTTGGACCATGGTTCATGTGATGGCTGTGCTGTTGGGGTTGGTCTTGGTCTGGCGCGCTGATCAACCGCTTTGGTTGACCGACTGGGCTCAAGGACTGTGGCAACGGGTTGCGTCCCCAGCCCAACGCGAAGCTTTTCAAAACAACCCTGCTGGCCCTGTGCTCTTGGGCATGGCTTGGTCTTTGCTGCCTTGTGGACTGTTGTATTCGGCTTTGATGGTGGCCGTGTTCAGTGGCGGTCCATTGGAGGGTGCCATGGTCATGGTGGTTTTCGCCCTTGGCGGTGGTTTCATGCTCACGGTTTTTCCGCTGATGTGGTTCAAGCTGTTGGCCCGGCCATCGCTGTCTGGACGCTGGTCCCAGTGGGGTACACGTTTGGCAGGCGTGGCCCTGAGTGCCACAGCAGGTTGGGGATTGTGGTTGGGTTTGGTACATGACCAAGCACCTTGGTGTGTCCAGCCACTTTGAACACAGCTCGCTGGATTCATTGACCTGTGTCAAGTCCAAGCGCACGCATCCGCTTAAGCTGGCTGCGTGAACCGAACCGGGTTCAGTCGTTCAATGCAATCAAAGGAAAAACCATGTTCAAGCATATTTTGCTGGCCACCGACGGCTCTCATTTGTCACAAAAAGCGGTTGACAGTGCCATCGAGGTGGCGTTGACATTCAACGCCTCACTCATTGCGGTGAAAGTGATTCCGCATTACATCCCAACCTATTTCGAGGGATCTTTTGCCCTCAGCGAAGTCGATGTCAGCAGCATCGAAAAAGAGTGGGAAGCCAGCGCTGAAAAAGTGTTGGAACAAGCAGTGGCGCAGGCCAAGTCCAAAGGTTTGAGCATCGCCAGCCAGGTGGTCAAGTCCGACGACATTGCACAGGGGCTGCTGGACACGGCTGAAAAACGCTCATGCGACTTGATTGTCATGGCCTCGCACGGCCGAAAAGGTATCAAACGCTTGCTGTTGGGCAGTGAAACCATCTCTGTGTTGACCCATGCCAAAGTCCCGGTATTGGTATTGCGTTAACTGTTGAGGCCGCGGTAGAGCATGGAACTGGCCAAGGCATAGAGCAGCAGGGCAAAGACGCGCTTGAGTTTGCTCACTGGCCACCGGTGGGCCATGCGTGCCCCCATCGGTGCAGTGAACACGGTGCTGACACAAATCACCAGCAATGCTGGCAGCCAAATGTAGCCATAAGACATGGCAGGTGTACCGGTGACCGACCAACCGCTGATCACATAGCCGATGGCATTGAACACGGCAATCGGAAAACCCAGGGCGGCACTGGTCGCCACCACTTGACGCATGGGAACGTTGCACCAGACCATGAAGGGGACGCTGATGAAGGCGCCACCTGCACCTACCAGGCCGGAAAACACGCCAATGAAACTGCCAGCCAACCATTGCCCAAAGGTGCCCGGCATGTCGCGAGAAGGCTTGGGTTTGCGATCAAGCAGCATCTGCGTGGCTGAAAAAGCCGCAAAGCCCGCAAACACCAAGGCCAACACAGCGCCATTGATGAACGCGAACAGCCACAAGCTGGAAATCAAACTGCCCACAATCAAACCAGGGGTCAGGCCTTTGACAA
>Ga0247843_1010060_pt1 | contig 10215 bp, 6 predicted proteins | sample LaCruzMarch2017__FD_192420 | JGI IMG/M metagenome (GOLD analysis project Ga0247843, IMG submission 192420) | Freshwater microbial communities from meromictic Lake La Cruz, Castile-La Mancha, Spain - LaCruzMarch2017_8m | ecosystem: Environmental > Aquatic > Freshwater > Lake | place: Spain...
TCATAGCCGCAAGATCAATCTTGCGCATTCCAAGCATTGCCTGCGTTGCTCGCTGCGAACCTGCAGCATCTGGCCCACCTAAGTACTGGCCCATCTCGGATGAAACAACCTGCCATGAAAATCCGAACTTATCTTTAAGCCAACCACACTGACTTTCTTGCCCGCCATCTGCAATGAGTAGCTCCCAGTACTTATCGATCTCGGACTGATCGGCACATGGAATCTGTAGTGAAACGGCTTCAGTGAATGTAAATTGCGGTCCCCCATTAAGTCCAATAAATGGCCGACCGAAGATGCGGAAATTAACGACAATCTCTTCGCCTTGCTTATTGCCTGGTGTTTCAGTCGGTGCGATCCAGTTATCTTCCATCGAGCTATCGGGAAAGATACTTGTGTAAAAGATTGCGGCCTCGCGTGCGCGACCGTTAAACCAGAGACAGGTAGTTAATTCCATACACAAATCTTAAGGCAGAAAAACTAGAAACCAGCACCGACCCTTACCCGATCAAGTAAGGGTTTAAGTAGACCGCGGCGACATCGGTTGTCACCTGGTTACCAATTGATCCGGTGACTTCGGCAACTAGATACGAACCAGCGCTCTGCTGCAACAAAGACCAGGTGAGATAGATCGATGGTCCCGTGCTGACCAAGCGGCCCACGCGATTCATCGGTGCATTAGGCATTGTTGTGACATACCAGCGAATGCTCTCTGCCTCGACATTGCTCTCCCACCACCATCCATCAACTGTGAGCATCTGCCCGTGATAGAAACGATTATTTGGATAGAGGCCGTTGATGTAGAGCTGTCCGTTCAAGACTGGTGCATCTACCTTTACAACGCTCTTTGTAATTCTGACTGACTTGGCAGCTGCCTTCACATCGATGACAGCCTTAGCAATATCTTTTGCATAGTAGGAAACTCGTGCAAAGACGGTAGGTGCTGCAACTTTGCAATCCTTAGCAAACCAGCTGGTGATACCGATCAGCTTTGTCACGCCATTGACCTGTGCAACTAGAGGCGCACCAGCATCGCCCACGCAGCCTCCTGCATAAACCTTCTCAACAGGAATGCCGCGACCGGCAGCCATCATCAAAGATTTATTGAAGTGCTTGCCGTAGTAACGGCTTGCGACCGCATCTTGTGGAGTAAGCGTTGCACTTCGTAGAAGATCAGCACCCTGCATATTCTGATCACTTCCCCATCCGTACATCATGTATGGACGAGTACGTGCAATCGCGCTTACATCTGCTTCGCTGGCGATACCAGGAATAACTGAACCGATGTATGTTCCGGCTAAATGCATGACAGCAATATCGCTAATTGGAGACTTTGCGGTAAAGCGAGGTAGCGCCATCCAATTGGTAGCGGCTAGAAATTCTGTGTCGTCATCAAGGGTATTTGCACCCACTTTAGCGAAGTAAAAGACCTTCTCTGTAAGGCAGTTAGCCGCAGTAACGACAACGCGAGGATCAACGAGAGTGCCGGTACAGATGTATTTCTTATCTCCATCGATCGTAGGAGAAGACCAGATCGATACAACGTATGGAGCTTGTGCAACAGGATCTGTTACTAAGTCTCCATAAGTAATTGCCGATGCTTGGTTTGGCACTGCAACAACTATGCCTGCAACCATTGCAATAAGAGCGAGTACTTTTCTCATTTTCTTCTCCTTAAAAGCGTTTCGTTTTTTCGCTTTACATGGGCTAAGACGCAAGGGCGCTCGAATTGGTTCCATCCAGAATCGGCATGGAACTTTTTTGGTACCGGTTGCGTCAAAGCCTATGTAAGCCACTCGAAACGAAATTTCAGAAAGTGAAATTCGAAAACAAAGAAGGAGAATGGCCGTGAATGTAATGAATAGATCAATCTCACGAGCAGCAATTGCTCTCACCCTCGTTGTTGGCTTGGTTGCATCAGTTGCACCTGCCAACGCCTTAGGAACTCCAAGAGCTCAAGCTGCAGTTAGTTGGGCTTGGCAAGATGGTGCAGATCGCGTGCATCGCGATTTCGCTGAAGAGGATTACGACATGATCACCGATATGCCTATGGTGCGCGTGGTTGTTGCTCCCCCATCTGTAAGCCGTCGCGTCATCCTTGATGAATTCGATGAACTTAGTGGCGAATGGATACTCTCGTACTCAGGTCGCACAGATGCCCTTGGTGTCGCACTCTTGCCGGTCAACCCATTGTGCCTTGGGGATTTTGGAACCGCACCAGTCTGGTGTGACCACGATGTCACCTATCGCATCCGCGTTCTACGCTCAGGAACTCAGAAGAATATGACTTCCCGCTCCTTTACCGTCAGCTACCTCGCTGCAGGGGAAGGTACTTTCTAGAAATAGGAATTAAACTCCCAGCATGTGCCACAACCGGCACGTGTTGGGAGTTTTTCCATGTCGGCAGATGTGCGCAGCGATGAAGAGCTGATGCACGCCTATTTAGCCGGCGAGAAGAACGCAATCGCAATTCTGCTCACACGCCGTCGCGACTGGATGTGGAGCGTTGCTCGCAAAACTGTGCGCGATGTTGCTATCGCAGAAGATGCCGTCCAGGAAGCAATGACTGCAGTCTTTCGCAAGGCCCACACTTTTCGTAGCGAATCCAAAGTAACAACCTGGATGTACATGATCGTGCAGAACGCCTGCATCGATTTATTGCGCAAAGAATCCGTCCGCCCTCAACTCAGCGAGAGCGATAGCGAGGGAATTCATGAGACCACATCCTTTGCCGACCAAAGCGATACCAAAGTCATCATTACCCAAGCGCTTGCAACTCTGCCCGAGGATCAACGCCTTGCCCTGACCATGACAATCATCGAGGGGTACTCAATAGATGAGGCAGCTGCCATTGCAGGGGTTGCCCCAGGCACGATCAAATCGCGCTGTTCGCGGGGCAAGGAAGCCCTCGCTGCGTATCTGAGCGGGCGCGAAGGCGGGAACCAAATGCCCGCTCAATCCGTCAAAGAAGAGAAAGGTGGCCAGTAATGGATCCAAGAGATGAACGCGAGATTGAGCAAGCGCTGGCATCTCTGGCGAGCGAGAAGCAGCCAGAATCAATGCCAGCCGATGTTGCCTCCCGCTTTGATGCCCACCTGAATTCTTTAGTGGCAGAAGATGCCACTGTCATTCGCAGCAATCGCTTTGGGAAATCCTTCGCAGATCGCATAACTAAAAACTCATCGTGGTTAGTCGCCGCATCAATTTTGACTGTTATGGCATTTGTTGGAGTCAATGGACTTTCCAATGACGGAACAACAGTGATCCCACCGATTACAAGTGAAGAGACAACGGCTCCAACAACAAATGAGCCAACGGATTCTGTAGATTCAACAGCACCTGCAACGGATGCGACAGCAGAACCAACTTCTGAACCGGAAATTCCAACGGCTGTTGAACCACAGGATGGTGGCGCGATCTATGGCAATGGTGAGGATGTTGGAAGCGATCTCTCCGAATCTGTCCGAGCTACAAATTCAGGGGCTAATTACGGCGGCTACATCGGGCCAATCGCTGAAAAGATCCTCCCCCTCGAACTTCCAGGAAGTCTGACCAGTCTCTCTGGGACACATCAAGCGTGCATAAAATCCTTAGGCATTTCCGGTATCACTATTGGAGTTGATTCAGGTACCTATAAGGGAAGTAAAATTACTGCCTACTGGATTGCGACAGGAACTTTTGAGCGCGGAGCAGTCCTCGTATCACCTGGGTGTAGCAAGATAACTTTCGTAAAGGAGTAACGATGTCGATCCGTCGTCGCGGCCTTGCCGTCTCCCTCGCGACCTCGCTCATCGTTGGTCTTCTTGTTGCACCTTTTGCAACCACTCAAGCTAATGCCGTTGTATTCGGTGAAGAAGTTCCGGAAGCAAGCACTACTGCTCCTTGGGTTGCCTCGATTTGGTACACAAAGAACCTTAGCCAGGAGAAAGAATTCATCTGTACTGGCTCGTTGATCCGCGCAGATATCGTGATCACGGCAGCACACTGCACATTCGATAGAGGTTTCTACTGGGTCAAGCTTGGTTCAGACACTCTCGATAGCGATGAACCCCTACGTGAAGTTTCAGGAACATGGCGCGATACGCGATATAGCAAGAAGACAATTACCAACGACTTAGGACTTCTCAAGCTCACCATTCCTGTCACAGACATTAAACCTGTATCTATTCCAACGGCTGCGCAGATTGCAAAAGTTAGCAAGCTCACCAAGTTTAAAATGTACGGCTGGGGCCAAGATCAAAACGAAGAGGTTGCAAAATTTTTGCGTACTGCAAACCTTGATCTACAAGATGCAGCAGCAAAGCGTGCCTACGGCAGCTTATTCAAACCAGAAGTAATGCTTGCAAGTGGTCGCTACATCAAGGCAGAGAAGCTCTATGCCGGTGGATGTAGTGGAGATTCAGGCGGCCCACTGATGGGCGTTGTCGACGGCAAACAAATACTTGTTGGATTAACAAGCTGGGGATCTGCACAAGGGTGTGATCGTGGAAAACCAACGATTTTTACCCGCGTAACTTATTACTTAAAGAATATTTCATCTGGAATTGTTCTCGTCACAAAGGCAGCTAAGGAATATAACCAAGCAGCTCCAACAAACATTATTCCTGCATCCATCTCCGGTAGCGCACGCGTTGGCTCCACACTCACCTGCGATAAAGGCACATGGTCTGAAAACACTGTTGATTTTGATGTGTATTGGTCAACACCATCGCGTATTTCAGGTGATCGCAGCGCTTCGGTTCTGGTCACCAATGAAGATGCGGGACAGACTTTCACCTGTCTGGTTTTCGGTAAGTCGCGAACAGCTCAATTGCAGGTTGTAAATAAGGTCAGCATTCCTTCAGCGCCGGTCCTTGATACTCCGCAATCAATTAGCGGCCTTGGATCATCTGCGCCAAAGGTGGGAACGAATATCACTTGTTCAAATGCCACTTGGCGCAATAACGCGGGAACCACCCTTCGCCCAGTTTGGTATGTCGGTAATTTCTACTCACGCGATCAATTGAGTTCTGGCACAACGCAGGTTGGTGAAGGCACCACGTTGATTCTGACCAAAGAGATTATTTTAAAAGCGCTTAACAAATCGATTATCTGCGGATCTGGTGTCACTGGAGATGGCGGCACACGCTATAACTACGTAAGTGTTTCGATGCCATATATCGGTACACCTTCTCCTTCAGTCACCATTGAAGGTCTGGAAGCAAACGTCACTCCAACATCAGGACAGATTGTTACCTGCCAAGTTCAACAGCCTGATCAATACGAGTCAATTAAATATGAGTGGACCGTGCAGACTTATTCATGGTCAAACTCAGCTACAGCACCGGTTGTTGGACTCAACTCAACTTTTGTCTTCGATCAAGCAAATATTTTGACCAGTGTTCGCAAGTATTTGCAGTGCAAAGTCACCGTCACAAACCTTGTTGCGCAAGGCACCGCCGCGGTACAGACCTACGTTAAAGAGCCAACGGCCCCAGAATATTTCAAAGCAGATATCAAGGGGCTCACCTCTCAATCAATTCCTGATAATCAGGTACTCACCTGTGAGATTCGCAAGCTTGTCGGTGACGAGAAGGCGACCTATACATGGGGTGTTATCTCTAATTCGTACTCATCCACCTTTGACACAATTCTGGGGTCAACTCAAAATTTGACCTTTACCGGGGATGTTTATGATTTGGCAGTTGGCAAGAGACTTACTTGTGCCGTTGAAATTAAGAACAGCATAGGTAAGGCAACTGCCTCCGATGATGTTGTGCTGGAAGTTCCTACCGTTCAGCTTTACGGTAAGAATGGCCACTACTACCAATTCATCTACGACAGAATTCCTTGGCAGACAGCCCGCACCAATGCTCTCGGTATGACTTACCTCGGTATGCAGGGTTACCTTGCAACACCAAATACAGCGGCTGAGTTTGAACTTCTTCGCAGAAAAGCTGGAAATAACAGCTTCTGGCTCGGAGTCAGCGACGCACAACAAGAGGGTTGCTGGCGATATGCCGATGGACCAGAAGCAAACGTTGCTTTCTTTGCCGCTCCTGGAACTTCTAATTGCCCAGTCGCAACCGGCTATTCCAATTGGGGTTCGGGAGAACCAAATAATGCCTATGGCGGTGAAAACTGGGCGATGGCTGATTCATATGGTGTGTGGAATGACGGACCAATCGACACACTCAGTAATTCTCGTTGGAGTTGGGCGTTGGGATACATCGTTGAATACGGTGGACCAGTTGTTCCTCTTGCAGTGACACCAGGCAGTGCAGCTGCTGCTCCAAAGATGAGTGCTACTGCTTCTACCTCAACCGGATTTACAACAGCTTCACAGACTGTCACAACAACATTTACAAATGATCGATTCACTAATGCCAGCTTTGCCACAGCACGCATTGCGATTAGGTTGCAGGGACCTAACGGCTTTACTGCGGCAAATTACCTTCCAACACTGGCCGGCAGCAGTGCAACTCGCGAAACAACTAGCCCACTCGGTGATTACTCATGGGCGACAAATCCAGGATCGCCAGCATCAATTAACTTTAGCTTTGTCTCATTGCCACAAGGCCGCTACACAATGACGATTACTGCTCAAGATGCAGCCGGAACGATCATCTCTTCTAATCCAATGACATTTGATGTCTTTGTAAAGGTTCCAACAGTGAACGCGACAACTGTTGCGGGCAAGATTGATTCAGTTGCCCTTTCTTGGATGGCACCATCACAGACAACAGGAATTACGACTTATCGCGTTGAATACAGCAAAGATGGCAACACCTGGACAACTTTCACTCGCCCAGATTCAACTGTTACAGCAACTACTGTTACAGGTCTTGAAGCCGGTACTGCATATACATTCCGCGTGACTCCAAGTATCGGCACCTCAGTCTCTGCAGCTGCCGCCACAGTTTCAAATAGCGCAACGACAAACTTCCAGAAGGTCACAAATGCCCTTGCGACACCTTCGACTTCCATCTTCTCAACAGTGAGCCTTGCTTGGTCTGCTCCAACCATCACTACCAACCTTGATAATTACCAGATCGAAGTCTCTACAGATGGCGCAACTTGGGTCGTCTTCGAGCGCACTGCATCAACTGCCACATCTGCAACGGTCACAGGACTTACCTTCGGAACTTCATATCGGTTCCGCATCACTCCAAGCTTTAGCGCAGCACTTGAACTCACTGGTCAAGCAACAACTGCCGCGATCACTACTGGAAGCCCAACAGTTACCAATGTTGTGGCTTCGAAGGTTTCATTGAGCAATACCTCACTCGCGCTTACGTGGAACGCACCAGCAATGACATCAAGTCTTGCAACCTACAAGGTAGAAGTTTCAACAGATGGCACAACCTGGTCTGAATTCGTTCGTGCCAACAGCACACTCACGTCAACCACAGTCACAGGTCTCACCCCAGGAACTTCATACCGATTCCGCGTCACGCCAGTATTTAACGGAATCACACCTGATGCACGCTTTAGTGGAACTTCAGCCGCGCTCACCGTCAACCTATATGCGATCGCATATTCACAGAACTTGTTGCAAGATGCGCCTGCCTACTACTTCCGCATGAATGGTGTGCTTGCAAACTCTGGATCAACTGCGTTGACGCTCAACACTAACTTGTGGCTTGGTTCATCTTCCTCAGTTCGCACCACAGGTGGCGTAACTGATGGCTTTGTCTCTGCCACAAATAACAACTCTGGCTTCTATCTCCGCCAGATAAATGACTTATTCTCAGATTCAGTATTCACAATTTCTGGTTGGGTTTACTCGAATCGAGTCGCATCTGCGGAGACCATTTTCTACGCTGCAAATGGCGTGAGTTATTTGAGGCTTTCGCTCAATCCTGAAGGAACTATCTCAGGCGAGTTCTCTCGTTCCGCATCTGATCGTCGCGCAATTGTGACTGCAGCACCTTTAGCTAATGACCTTTACAACGGTAAGTATCATCACTTCGCCTGGGTAGCTAACGGTGCAACACAGAGCCTCTACATCGATGGTCAACTTGTCGGACAAGCTGCAACAGATGCCATCAACATTGGCACCAATGCCGATATTCACTTCGCTCGCACTCTCTCTTACCCATCAAATAAGTGTCTCGGCAGCGACATACTTTGCCCAGTTACTTATCAGGGTTCTTGGGCATCACTTGATGAGATCGCGATCTTTAACTCAGCACTCGAAGCCGGAATTATCAACCGCCACTTCGTTGCTGGACGCGAACTTCTTCCTTAAGCGTTAGTGCTTGAACTGCTTTAAGAACTCAGCACCCTCAGCACACCACGATTGAAAGAAGCCCTTTGCGTTGCGGCTCATCTCTTTCATCTCTGCTTTCATGTCATCCCACTGCTGATCGCTCATCCCCCGCAGAGTGAGATCTCGCCCCTCAAACTCACCAACTTTATGTTGGGACATAGCCAAGAAGAAACGTGTTTCTGTATGCCCCGAATCAAGATTAGGTTCCCAGATTGCAATCGCTTCACCAAGATTCGCACCTGCACCTAAGCGAGAGAGTGCGTAATTTGAATCGCAGTTGGCCATCTCCGAAATGAGTACACCTAATTGAAAAGCAGTCACCTTCACCGCACCAGTGCGATAGGGCTCGATGCACTTTGACTTAGCCTTCTCGTAACCATCGATCGCCGCCTGGTAATTACCAGCCAACAAATAATGCCAAGTGTATGAACCTAATGCGTTCGGATTTCCATGCATCGCCGCTTGCAGGTAGCTCTCCATGGCCTGATCCGTCTTGCCTTCTGATTCTTCGCGATCTGCTTGATTTTGGAACGCTAGCGCCAACCGTGAGCAGTGAAATAGCTGCGGTGGAATACCAGCTGGAAGGGCACGTAGATTCACTGCATCGCGACGCTGGGCATCACTTAGTTCTGAACCAAACTTTCTTTCAAGCACATCAATGGCTCGATTTGAGGCGCTCTTCTTTCCGCGCAGTTGAAATGCATACGCTGAGAATATGCAATCTTCAATACCAAATTCATTCTCAAGTCTCCTGTAGAGCTCCTCCTCGTTTGTTTCGAGCATTCGCTGCATATTCCACGTCATATCACCTTGATTAAATGGGAAATCTCGATTGATTTCGGCGTAGTGGTCTTGGTTATTTCCAAAGCGAGCAAAGACCGTGCCATCCGGCGTTCCTTCAATGTACCCACGAAGCTCATCGTTGATTGCAGGTGCGCTGGCAATATCTCGCGCAAGATCCTCATACAGTTCAGGACCAAATGCTCCCATTGCCATCGGCGCTAAAGCACCAGAGCTTGTATATCCAAGCCATGCAACGACTTGATACTCACCAGGCAAAACATCAACACCAGTGATGAAATCATCGCTATCGATTGTTGCAAATGCATCTGCCACAAATAAGCGACCAGAACCATCTCCAGTATCAGGTACTTTGATAGTACCTACTCGAACGGGCACCATCTTCTGGGATTCAAATAAGAATTGGTAAGCAGTGTTAAAAGTGGGATAGACCGATGCATCGAAGAAAGCGAAAATTCCATCTTGCACTCTCATATCTCGCGAACGCTCGGACCGCGAGAGGTTCCAGATCAACCAGTCACCATCGGCATTAGCCGACATCATCTTTAAATAGTTATCCGGACCCTTGCCGCATGTCGTACATGATGTGGCGTCATCGCATTGGCTGCATTGCACAGGAATTCGATTTCCAACATAGACAGCTGCAACCTCGACATTGATCCATGAGTTTGCAACGACCGAACAGTTACTAAATATCGATAGCGATGGCATATCCACCGCACCCTTAACAAACCAATCCGGCAGAGTCGCTGGAATCTCAGGGGCATGCATCGATGCCATAACCTCGTCGACCTTCTTTTTCTTCTTGCTGTTATCAAAAAATGCCATGGGCAATTCTTACCTGCCGTGCCCGTTTATGTCACGAGTGACCAGTCGATTTCTCACCTGACTGTCAGGTGGCTGATGCCCTAGCCTTAAGCCATGAATCCGGGCCCAGCGCAACGCATTCTCTATATCCCCTTCGATCAGCTACACCGCCATTACGGCGTCCTCAAAGGAGCCGAAAAAGCAACTGATGTAATCGCGATGGTTGAAAGCCAAGCGATGGTCACAGGCGCCAACTGGCACCCAGAAAGACTCTTCTTTCTTGTCTCGTCAGCCCGCCACTTCGCCAAGGATCTACAAGCCGAAGGCTTCACCGTCGATTATCGCAAAGCCACTAATAC
>Ga0247843_1010062_pt1 | contig 10214 bp, 8 predicted proteins | sample LaCruzMarch2017__FD_192420 | JGI IMG/M metagenome (GOLD analysis project Ga0247843, IMG submission 192420) | Freshwater microbial communities from meromictic Lake La Cruz, Castile-La Mancha, Spain - LaCruzMarch2017_8m | ecosystem: Environmental > Aquatic > Freshwater > Lake | place: Spain...
ATTAATTGTGGGTTACAAATAATAGGCTGTAGTTCTGTAATTTTAATAACTGCCTATTTGAAGGTTTCACAGAAAATAAAATTCATTATAAAACAGCCGTTCGCTGAGTAAGCCCCATCGTAGATTTCTTGGTAAAATGCATGTATGGGAGGGGCTGTATCGAAGCGCGGCGGTAGGTTTGCATAGCATCTTACTTTTATTGAATCAGGGGATTAGTCAATTTTATTAGCGCTTGAAACGTTTTCGTATTCATATCTTATATTTCAATTTGAGTTAATAAGTCTTATGTAGGACCATAATTAGAAACTTAAATATATTATTCGAACCCACAGTAAATGGCAAAGAGCCTAAAATTTTCCGTTAAAAGGTGAGATGCTTTAACGGGAAATCCGTATTTTTATAGGGTGGATGGGAGGCGTATTACGGCTGGCGAAGCCCTTGGCTCAACATGCACATTGGCAATAGGCGGTATTTGGTGCTCCGTAAACAGTTTTGTGGTAGCCGAAAGTTTAGTTCTCCGAACAAATCTTTGTGCTGAAAATCCTGCCCTTTGCTAATCTGCAAAACGTTAGCGGACATGCTTCACGCCTGCGTTGGCTTGAATACAAGCGTGTTAATTGACTAGTTAAAAATCATATTGAAATGAAATTAATCCAAGTTTCTATTTGTGTTATACTTTTTATTTCATGCCAAGGAGGCTTAAGTACAAGCAATCTTGAGGCATTATTAGACAAAAATGAAAATCAATTGAAAGAGGTCGCCCATCAATTTTTAAAACACAAAGAGATTGAATGGATTATTATCAACAATAACCTTGATAGTAGTAATTGTCAATCTGTTAATGAATGGTCAAATTGCCCTACAATGGATTCAAAATGGAAAACATGGAGTGATAGCTTACAGAATGATATTTATCTTAATTCAATAACTGAAGTTCTTAAATATGAAAATATCGATTCTGGTACATATAATTATTTTCATGATTTTTTAAAATATCATGACCTGCTTAGTATATCACGTGGTTATTTTGAATGCGAAAACTGCGTGGAATTTGAATCGTATCGCAGTGGCTTGCGCTATTACACAGTTCAGCCTAACGATTTGGAAGAAAACTATGAGTATTTGTATGTAAAAAGAATCAATGCGAATTGGTTTGTTTATACTCGAGATTGGAATTAGATGAAAAATATAAATGAGAATTTAAAAAGTTGAGCCATTCATCCATAGAAAAGCACGAATGCATAACAGCACATTGACAATAGGCTTTTTCTCCACTATACAGTGTAGTGGTAACAGAAAGTTCAGTTTTCATACCTAACTTTTATGCTGAAAAAAAAGCCCTTTGCTAAGCCCGTAAGCGATTACAAGCAAATTAAAATAAACACTATATGAAAAATACATCGGGATACAATATACCACTTCATCAAGAGATGATTTCAGATTTTATATATCACATCCGAAGATTCCTGCAAAGTCGAGGCTTACAATACGAGTTTAATGTTGCCTCAGAAGTAATACTGAGGAATGTGAATTTAAAAGGTGGATATATAATCCCTGACATCTCCGTGAGAAAGAGGGAAAATTCATGGAATCAACCAGAAATGATTATTGAAGTAACTAGAAATAGAAGTTGGAATACCGATATCAAAAAAGTAAGAGAAGCGATTAAAGAAGTTAGATCACTGAAAGAAGTCTTTGTGTTTAATATTGAGGAATCTGAATGCTGGAGAATCAGTAAACCTGATTTTGATGAGGAAGATGGAAACTGTTTTTCAGGAGTTCTCAAATTTGACCTGAAAAACTGTTTGAGGGGATAATTTGCATATACCGTACCAAACGCTCCCCCACTCTGACGTGAACTAAGCCCTTTAATTTTAGATGTTCATTCTACCCAGGAAAAGGACATGGGCAAAGACATCCGTTCATCAATTCGTCTCTTACGAAAGCAGTGGAGAACGTCGTCTTCTTTCTGAGGCATTGATGCTCGTCCCCAAGCCAATCCCAATTACTGTAAGTGGCGCATACCTGAGAGAAGCGGTATTAACCCGCGTCCAATACACGATGCGAACCCTTCCGATAGATATCCAAAAGCCGTAAGCATTCGGTTAACTGCATGTATCTAAGGATTTTAAAATGGCTGTATCGCCGAAGTAGGCTGCTGCTTGTAGGCTTTTGAATTTTGAGGAAGTAGGTTCTTTATACGATATTAGCCATCTTGACCTTACAAGAATGAGCTACGCTTCTGGGTTAATATCATATAGCACACAAGCGGCCCAAAGGGCATATATCACTGCACAACCTTGTGCTACTTCGGTATTTTACATACCTTTACAACTCTTTATCAACAACTTAAGGAGAATTTAAAAATAATTTTAAAAAAAAAAAAAAAAACAATAATTTTACGCAACGTGTTAGTTTTCAGAAAGTCATGACAAAAAAATCTAAAACAAAAAAAAATGGAGTCGTTAGTTAAAGAAGCATTGGATCATCGGGCGGTAAATCATCCCTATTTGAAGGCACTTGCCAATGGAGAATTTGAGAACATGGAAGAAGTATTGAAGGATTTTGCCTCTCAATATGGATTCTACAGTTCTTGGTTTCCGAGATATTTAACCGCTGTGATATCTAAACTTGAAAATCCAGAATTTAGAGCCCATTTGCTGGATAATTTATCTGAAGAAAGTGGCCATCTTCATGAAGAGGACTTGGTGGCAGTGCGTGCCTTAGGCATAAAAGACGAATGGGTTCAAGGTATACCCCATCCAAAGTTATTCAAGCGCTTTCAAGTTGCTATGGGAGTTGATCTTAGTGCCCAACCTGACATCGAAGTAGATATCTGGAGAGATTCTTTTTTGGCTTTAATGCAGGGAGGAAGTGCCGTTTCGGCAGTTGGAGCGATCGGATTAGGTACCGAATCTATCGTAAAGTATATCTATAAAGACATCATAACTGCAATTGAGAAATACACAAATCTCAGTATTGAAGATTATGTATTTTTTCCTCTTCATACTGAAGTAGATGATGAGCATGGATTGATATTGCTAGACATAGCCCAAAAAATGGCTTTACAAAGTCCAGAAGATGAAAGAGAGCTGCGTAAAGGAATGTTAAAAGCATTAAATTTAAGAGCAGCATATTGGGATGGTATGTATAATAGAGCAATGGCTCTTCATAAGGTGAAATCATAACATGAGCCAATTATTTATTAAAACCGTAAAATCAAAACGTATTTCGCCTGAAGAACATGAGCTTATAGATCTGTCTTTGGAGACAATTTCAAATGCGTTGCAAAATAATATAATTCCTAATGTCAACTCGCTTACTGGTACCGCAGGTATCCTTTATATTTATGCATTAGGCTCAGATAAGCAACGGAATGAAGTGTTAGACTTTATAAAATGGTTTAAAGATCCAGAGTCTGAAAATAACTTCTCCAACGAACTTCTTTCCATTGTTTCAAAGTTTTTTGGCGAACTGCAATTAGAGCGAATAGGAGATATTTTAGAGCGTATCAGTCTTCAAAAATCATTGACAATTGCAAAAACATCAGGAGAGTTGGTATCAAGTCTCACCGATGCTGCGCTTCAAAATTTATACCAAAACAAGGTCGATGCCTTGAACATTGATTTTACCGTCGCCGTTCTTCCTTTTGCAATGGAGGTATTGGATCCAAGAATTGTGACTGTTCAGCCAGGAAAGGCAAATGAGATGCATCGTCATGCACATGAAACTGTTTTTATTTTCTTGAAAGGAAAAGGCAAAGTTATTGTTGATGACTTCGAAAATGAGGTAAACGCAGGCGATTTTGCCTTTATCCCGAGATGGTGTAACCATCAAACGGTAAATAACAGCAACGAAGAACTTGTTTTTTTAGCTGTTGCAGATTTCGGTCTTACAGGAAAATCTTTCGTAGGAAATTACATGAAAACGGCCAGAATGAAATCTGTGTAATGGCAAGTAATATCCGGTTTTGAAATATTATTGTTCTAATTGCTACAATAGTACTTCCTGATAAGATAAAATTATAAAAGGTTCTCTTTTATCTGAATAGAAGCGACACTTTACAGGATTCTTTTCTGATTATGGAGGGAATTAATATTTATTGAATAGTGTGATTTTTAATCTTCAAGATACAATGGAACCGTTAAAACTACCGAATGGCTTCCACCTACTTCAAGTTGGTCAAGTTAGAGCATTGACAAAAGATGCCATACAGATTATTTTTGAAATCCCTGACAATCTTACATCTCTTTTTATATTTAGACCAGGGCAGCATATAGATATCATGGTAGAATATGAAGGAGAAAAACTTTACCGTTCGTATTCAATTTGCAGTGGTGATGATGAGCCATTGTCAATCGGCGTAAAGTCTATAGCAGGTGGAAAGGTATCAAATTGGCTTAAGGATACTGTTAAACAAGGGACATCTCTAATTATTTCTGAGCCAAGAGGCTCCTTTATGCTTGACCCTGATGCGAAAGAAATCGTACTCATTGGAGCTGGTAGCGGTATTACTCCTCTGCTATCTATGTTAAAACATGCATACAAAGCTTCCCAAGTCCCTATTTTAATATATGGAAACAAAACAGCATCTTCCATCATGTTTATTGATGATATAGCATTATACCATAATGCAAAGGTGTATCACTTTTTAAGTGCGGAGCAGAAAGACGGGACTCATTATGGTAGAATTAATAGTGAAAATCTCTCTAAACTATTTCAAAAAGATAAATCCATACTTCAAGCCGATGCCTATTATCTCTGTGGCCCTGCAGAAATGAATGCTGATATTAGCTCCTTCCTTATTTCATCAGGCGTAAAATCTACAAAAATTCATTTTGAATTATTCTCTGCACCCACCGATATCTCAAATATTGCAACAGACGAGAAAATAAGTTCTTCAGGCGTTTGCAAAGTGTTGATTCAATTTGAAGGAGATAAATACAGCTTAGAAACGAATGTTGATGGAACAACTTTACTAGAGTCAGCAAAAAAAGCGGGTATAGATGCCCCTTTTTCATGCAAAACTGGCATTTGTGGATCCTGTAGAGCAAAAGTAAAATTCGGCAGTGCGGTTATGAAATCGAATTATGCTTTAACTGATGAAGAAATTACAAGCGGTTATATTCTTACTTGTCAAGCAATACCTTCATCTGCAGAACTTGTGATAAGTTACGATGATTAAAAATATAGCTATTCATGACAATAAAAATACTTCAAACAATTTAGGCATTTAAAATAAATAAATCATTCAAACACTTTGAAATTAGACTTTAATACAGAATATGTACTTGAGAACAGCAGAGTCAGATTGACCCCTTTAAAAATGGCGGACTTTGACAATTTAGTTTCGTTTGCAACGCATGAACCTGAATTATGGACAAACGCTTTAATTGATGCTTCATCACCTGAGAAAATGAAAATTTATATTGAGAAAGCACTTCAAGAAAGACAAAATAAAAGTTCATATGCCTTTATTGTATTTGATAAGCAAAAAAATAAATATGCAGGCAGTACTAGGTTTTATGCCATTCAAATTGAAAACGCTACCCTTAATATTGGCTTTACTTGGTATGGAAAAGAATTTCAAGGAACAGGAATAAATAAAAATTGTAAATATTTGCTTTTAGAATTTGCTTTTGATATTCTGAAAATGGAAAGAGTGGAATTTAGGGCTGATAATAAAAATCAAGTAAGTATCAACGCTATGAAAAGTATTGGATGCGTTGTTGAGGGTGTTCTAAGAAGTAACATGTATAAACCCAATAATGAACGCAGGGATACCATTGTGTTGAGTATTCTAAAAGACGAATGGAACAGCATACTAAAGCAAAAACTTAAAGATGATGCCAGCCTGCTAACAACTAAGTCTTCGTGGGGTGCGCTTCCACCACAATAAACTCGCTCTTGCACGAAACGGCAGATAGTCTTTCATGTTGGTTCATTTCCATTCATGATGGGATAAAAACAATAGGGTGCTGAGTTGTTATATTGATACATCAGTACTGTCCGATAAAAGTAATATTTTGACATGCAGTTTTAAACTGTTCCATAAAATAGCACAATGCGATGATACAATAGGAAGGGGTAACTCTACTGCTTCGGGAAAAGTCCTTGCAATGACGAGCAACCGATAGGCCGTCATTGCGAGCCAGAGGCGAAGCAATCTGTGACAGAATACTCAGCTCTGATAACAGTATTGAACTTACAGGCAAATCTGTAAGAAAATGAAAATAACTTTGCTTTAGTTCTTTACAATTATAATCTCAACTTTTTAATACAAGAGATCAAATTCCCATAAGGGGGTCAGTTACCTCCAGAATGGGGGGGGGCAATACGAGAACACACAAAAACCAGCAGAGATTCGTTTATTCAATACTATACCAATCTAATACCTGACGCTTCAAGCGCAATTTTTCTATCTTTGAACAGTAGGCCTACAGCTTTTTTAAAGGTTTTTTTACTCATCCCCAGTGCTTCGTAAATTTCTTCCGGTTGGCTACGATCATGCAAACCTAGGAATCCATTTTGCACTTTGAGTGCATTCAGAATCCTATCTGCGTCAGTCCCTATATGCGTGTATCCAAAAGCCTGTAAAGAAATATCTAATTTATTATTTTCACGAATTTTGCGCACATAAGCATCCATGGATTGTCCTGTATATAATTCCTGGAACAGCTCATTATGATAGATAAGTCCGGCGTATTTTTGGTTTACTATTACATTCATACCTAGGTCCGACTTATCGATTACGATAATGCTAACTTTATCACCTTCTCTTACGTCAAGCTCTGCATTATTCAGAAACTTCTTTACTTTCTCGGTTGCGACCAATCTCTCGCTGCCTTTATCTTTATACAAATGCACAAGGCAATACCCACCTATCGAAACATGGCTAATTTGTTCTCTGAAGGGCAGAAAGAGGTCTTTCTCTAAGCCCCAGTCTAAGAAAGCGCCTACATCGCTAACATCTTTTACTTCGAGATAAGCAAAGCCATTAAGTAATATTTTGGGTACAATATTGGTAGCAACGGGTCTTTCGTCAAAATCTAGGTAAACAAAAACGTATAATTCATCAGCAATTTCATAGGTTTCGGGCATGTATTTATTGGGCAATAGGACTTCATTTCCATCATCATCTCCAAGAAAAAGGCCTGGAGGCGTTTTCCGAAGAATGGTCAGCGTGTGATATTTTCCGAGTTCCAGCATATTTACAAATTTATCATTATTTATCTGAAATTGTGCCATACGCTAAGGGGAATTATATAGGGAATGAGGGTGAATTTATATTACTAAGAACTTCGGGCAGCCTTCCAATGGAGGGGAATTTACAATATTGTGCTACAAGATTAGCACACAAGATGTTAACAATTACGAATTTGAATTACGAAATACGAAATACGAAATACGAAATTTTAAATTAATCATTAATTAATCACCATTAATTATAGACCATCAAAAAATCACCATTAAACATTAACAATCAACAATTAACAATTAACAATTAACAATTAACAATTAACAATTGACAATTAACAATTGACAATTGAAAATTAACAATTAACAATTACTGCACTTCTATCATTTCCGGAATTTTCATCACCTTGCTACACCCGCCATTACCCTTAAGGGTGAGTGTAACTTCAAAGCTACCTTTACGGTAATACTTTTTCATAGGGTTTGATTCTTTGGATGTAGTGCCATCACCAAAATCCCACAGACAGGAGATTCTATCTTCGGTACCCAATGAGAATTGTATGTATTGCCCAACGAAGACTGAGCTTCCATGTACTTTCCATGCAGGCGAAAGTTCAGGTACATCACATTCTTCTTCATCGAGACGTATCAACCAGAGAGTTGAATTATCGGACATATCCGATATTTGTTTATCGGCGAGCACATAAAAAGTGCCGGGCATATATTCGATCACATCCATTCCTCTTTCATTTCCGGGGCCACCGATAGACTTTTCCCATTCTAAATTACCCTCGGGGTCTAGGCGCAGTACTCGCACGTCATCGCCACCTTTTATATTGAGATCTTCAAGATTATAGTAGGTTGACCATCCTGAGATAACCCATCCCCCATCTTTGCATTGTGCAATACGATTGAGTACTTCAGTACCATTTCCGCCCCAGGTCTTTTCGGCGAGTATTTCCCCATTCTGGGCAATTTTTAGCCACCAGAAATCAGGATTTGACTCAATCGTATTTGTGCTACCTACCAAGCAGAAGGTGCCATCTTCATTTCGGATTGCATGATGTAAACGTCCTGAAAAACGGGTATTGGGTAGTATACTTTTCCGTGCTTTGAGACTATCATTAAAGCTCATAAACCAGGGTTTATAGGTGGGGCAGGCTGCGCCAGCAGAGGAGGTAAGGGGTGACTGTGCAATTAGCATCCATTGATTCTCATTGGTTGCAAACAAACCGATAGGAAACTCATCGGCATTACCCCCTGCGGTAAACCCTTGCTGAAGGGTTGTGTCCAGATACTGCATCCATATATTTGCGCCTATGCCGGAATGATTACTGAGAGCGAGACTAGAGAATGAATGCCCGCCCCATAAAATATTATTCCCCGCAGTAACTGCGAGCACGGACGCAAAATCAGATTCAGACCCACCGAAGGTTTGATACTTTTCGATGCTACCATTCACGGCATTTAGGGCTACATAAAATGCATCCCCATTTCTTTGTCTATCACCGGCTTCTTCTCTCGGCAAGAAAGAACCGGAAGCGCCTACGACATGTAAGCTGCCATTATGCAACAGAGCGGCACCAGGCACATCGGAATAGCTTCCCCCTAGGCTTCGTTCCCATGTAATTTTACCACTGGCATCTAAGGCTGCGATCCATATATCTGCACCACCGAAATGCTCAGAAACCTGAGCCCCAGCAGCAAATACTGTGGATGCCACAAAAAGATTACCTTGTGCGTCAGAAAGTAAAGTATGTGCACGGTTATCTTCGGCACCACCGAATTTAAACTGCTGTTTTAAAGTAGCAAATCGCTGTGCTTGTAGCGAATAAAAACAGCAAGAGACAATCAGCAGGAATTTATAAAAGACTACCGGCAAGGTTGGCAAGTTCAGACCTTTCTCCTTTTTCAAGTGTAACATGTGCATATAAAGCATTTCCTTTAACCCTATCAATAAGATATGAAAGCCCATTAGATTGGGCGTCGAGATACGGGGTATCAATTTGAAAAATATCACCCGTGAAGATGATTTTCGTATTTTCACCTGCCCTGGTAATAATCGTCTTCACTTCATGTGGAGTGAGATTTTGTGCTTCATCAATTATAAAAATAATATTTGACAAGCTGCGTCCTCTAATGTAAGCCAGTGGGGTGATGTGCAGTTTTTCAGACTCCACCATTTCGGTAATTTTGTGATACTCTTTATCTTTCTCTTGGAATTGATTTTGAATAAGCTTCAAATTATCCCACAGGGGTTCCATATAGGGGTTGATTTTGGATTTAATATCACCAGGCAGATATCCAATATCTCGATTGCTTAAGGGTACGATCGGTCGAGCGAGAAATATTTGTCTAAAATCAGACCTTTGTTCCATAGCGCCTGCAAGTGCAATCAGGGTTTTACCGGTACCTGCTATACCTTGTATCGTAACCAATTTAACTTCTGGATTCAGCACTGCATGCATAGCAAAAGTCTGTTCAGCATTTCGGGGTCTAATACCATACGCGGAGGTTTTATGCACGACCTCCATTTTATCTACAGAGGCATTATAAAAGCATAAGACCGAATTATCATTTGCATTTCGAAGTATGAAGTAATGATTGGGAAGTGGTTTACTCGATAAAACATCTTGCCAATTACAAGAGCCATTTTTATATAGCGTATCAATTACAAGCGGAGAGATAGTATCGATTTGTGACCTACCCTGAAATAGATTGTCCACATTATTTACCTTTCCGGTAAGATAATCTTCAGCTGGCACATTGAGGGATCGGGCTTTCAGTCGTAGATTATTGTCTTTTGATACGAGTACCACTTTTCTACCTGGAAATTCTTCCATAAGTGCCAATGCGGCGTTGAGTATTTTGTGGTCTGCCTTTTTTTCATTGAATAATTCCTCTGCATCGAGGGTTGCGGATTGCTTCATTTGGACTTTCAGCTTTCCTTTATCTTTACCACCAATGGGAATCCATTCTTGTAGGTTTTGATTTATAGAGACTTTATCGAGCAAGCG
>Ga0247843_1010063_pt1 | contig 10214 bp, 7 predicted proteins | sample LaCruzMarch2017__FD_192420 | JGI IMG/M metagenome (GOLD analysis project Ga0247843, IMG submission 192420) | Freshwater microbial communities from meromictic Lake La Cruz, Castile-La Mancha, Spain - LaCruzMarch2017_8m | ecosystem: Environmental > Aquatic > Freshwater > Lake | place: Spain...
GTCTGGCGCACGGAGCGAATGGCATCAGAAACTTCGGCGAATGGCAGCATGCCGCCAGTGGTCATCAATTGACCGCTCTCAGCGCCGTGACCAGTGAAGTACCAAAAGATCGTTCCATTTTCGCCGGCAGCCACGGCCGCCTCTTTGGTCGCATTGAGAATCTGGTCACGGGTGGCATCATTCACCATGATGACCTGAAATCCATTGCCACCCTGGGGGTCTTCGAGAACCTGCTTCATGTTGTTCAAATCATCTGTGATGCCAGGAAGGCCATTGGCTGCGCCAAAAACCAGGGCAATATTTTTTGCACTGGAATCGTATGCCAGGTCGCGAAGGTGACTGTTGACGTTGGTCCGAGGCTGGCATCCAACGAGGAGGCTCGCCACAACAAACATGACACTCGTCAGGGTTTTTACCGGTTTCGCCAGTTTCATGGTCATCTCCGCTTGATGCGACTTTTTTCTTGAACCTCTCCCCTAGTTGCAAACCTCAAGCCAATCCCTCAGTTCGATATAAGTGTCCATATTTACAAGTTTAATTTACATTCCCCCAGCCTTTGCAGCGTCCATTCGGTTGCCAAATGATTGGAAATGCCTAGACCATTGACACCCGGGTCGGGTTCCTGCAACGATCCGGATCAGAAAAAGAAGAATTCAAAAGTTATTTCATCAGGTTGTAAGGGGCCCCCCGATGATCCTGGTTCAGGGTTTACGAAAGATTTACGACGGCAAGACTGCTATCGACGACGTTTCGTTTGAAATCAAAAAGGGCGAAATCGTCGGGCTGCTTGGATTGAACGGGGCCGGTAAAAGCACCGTCCTCAAAATCCTTGGCGCGATGCTTCTGCCAACCGCAGGTACCGCAACTGTAGGGGGCCACTCAGTCGAAGACGAACCACACGAAGTTCGCAAATTGATTGGCTACCTGCCAGACCAGCCTCCCCTTTATGACGAAATGAGCATTCGGGCGTATCTGGAATACGTCGCGGGATTGAAGGGCCTGGACCGCAAAACCGCAAAATCTGCCGCCGGCAGCGCCATCGAACGGACCAATTTGACAGACGTGGCATGGACCCCTCTTGGAGCCCTGTCCCACGGCTACCGGCAGCGCGCTGGAATCGCGCAGGCCATTGTCCACAACCCAAAGGTCGTAATCCTTGACGAGCCAATCAACGGCCTTGATCCCTTGCAGATTGTTGAAATGCGCGACCTTATCAACGCCCTGCGTCAGGACCATACGGTTATACTTTCGAGCCACATCTTGTCTGAAATCACGCGGACGTGTGACCGGATCATGATCATTGACCGAGGCTGTGTGACGGCGCAAGGCAGCGAGCGCGAACTTCGCGACCGCATCCACTCCCGTCAAACGGTATCCGTCGAACTCGCCGGAGGTGATGAAACCGGAGTCACCGCCCTTGCAGCGCGAATTGGCCAGATTGGCGGCGTCACAAATGTGCGCGCCTCAGGACGCAACATCACACTTCAGACATCCGATGAAAATCGTCCGGCCATCGCACGACTGGTGGTTGAGTCTGGTGCCGCGTCAGGTATTGGCCTGGCTGGCCTGACCCGCTTGGATGACGGACTGGAATCTCTTTTCATGCGACTCATCCATAGCCCCGACAATCACGGCGCAACAAAGACCGATCGGAAAGGGCACTCAAATGCATAAATTATGGCTCGTCGCCCGGCGCGAACTGGGTAGTTTTTTCAACACGTGGATGGGCTGGATCATTGTCGCATCAGCGTTGTTCATTGATGGCCTGTTATTCAATGCTTTTGCCATGGGTCAGCAGGCAAAACTCTCGGCCGACGTTCTGGGCGATTTCTTTTATTTTGCAAGCGGCATCACCATTGTGGCGGGAATACTGCTGGCAATGCGCCTGATTGCCGAAGAAAAACAAAACGGGACCATCACACTTCTCTACACGAGCCCGGTGACCGAAAGGCAAATGGTTTACGGAAAATTCGCATCTGCCGTCATCTTTGTCATGATTCTGCATGTTGTCTCGCTGTATCTGCCGGCACTGATCATGATGAAGGGAAAAATTTCTGGCGGACACCTGGCCGCTGGTTATTTGAACCTGATCCTGATCGGCGCAACCACAATCAGCATCAGCCTGTTCGCCTCGGCCATGGCACCGAATCAACTAACAGCAGCCGTGGTTGGCACGATGATCACCGTGACCATGCTGGTTCTCTGGATTGTTGCCGATATCTCGAGTCCACCCTTCAAGGAAATCCTGAGTCATCTGGCCCTGCACAACCGTCACTTCAATTCATTTGCCAAGGGGATCGTGAAACTCAGTGATGTTGTCTACTACGTCAGCGTCACTTTTTTCTTTCTTGAATGTTCAGTCCGGGCGATTGAATCGCGGAGGTGGCAGGGATGAATACCGTTGTGATGACCGCCATGTTCATGAGCGGCCTTTTTACCTTGTTTTCTGCGGAACGCTATTTTTCTGGAAGTAGCATCATCGTTGCCATTCGCACCATCGCCGGACTTTTGATGTTGGGTGCCTTGGCTCTTCATGCGTGGCGTTGGCGAACCCTTGAAAAATCTGGCGATCACCAAGCCGCACGCTGTGAAATATGGCCAGCCGGTTGGAAAATCATCGTCTTGCTGGCCATTGCTGTATGGGCTGGATGGAAACATGCCACCCAAGATACGACAGGACTGACGGTGCAAGGACGCCTGCTTCTTGGGCTTTGGACCGTACCACTGGTCACGGCATTGATTGCTGGTATTGGGATCGAATTGGCGGCCCTGCAGCGAACCAGAGACGCCGATCCAGTGAGAATCTCCCGAGCCGGCCAGTCATGGACCGCCATGGGCTTGCTGCTGTGTGCCCTTGTTGCGATAAATTATGCAGCAGTGCGCAGGGATGTCAGCCGCGACTGGAGTTACCTCAAGATCACAGAGCCCAGCGAGGCCACGATCAATATTGCAAAGGCCAGCACTGAACCCATCACGATTGCCATTTTTTACCCGCGCGACAACGAGGTTCTTCCTTGGGTCGAAGGCTACGCCACACGCCTTGCGCAATTGGCCAGCGACCGCATTACCTTGAAGGTGGTCGACAAAGATCTTGATCCCATCAATGCGGCCCGATTCAAAACCAGCCGAAACGGAGTCGTGATCGCCGAGGTTGGTACGCGCCAGGAACGCATGGATCTGGGACCGACGTTGACGGCAGCCCGGCCACTCCTGAAAAAGCTCGACAGCGAGGTCCAGCGCCTGCTGCTTATGCTGACCTCCAAACCTAAAAATGCATACGTCATGCGGGGACACGGGGAACTGACACCGAACACCACGTCCAATATGTCGCCTCTTGATTCATCTAAATTGGTGGAAGGATTTTTCCGCGACCAGAATTGGAACATCAAGTCCTTCGGGATCTCGGAAGGCAGTGCCACGCGCGTTCCTGACGATGCGACGGCCGTGATCCTGCTTGGCGCCAGAACCGAATTATTGAAGGAAGAAATTGAAACCCTAAAGGAATTTACTGGTCGTGGTGGGGCGATCCTGCTCAGCCTTGACCCCGACAAGAATCAAGACCATTTGCAAGCGTGGCTTGCCAGCATCGGTATCGATTTTGATCCACATCCGGTCGCCAATGAGCGCAGCCATGTTGCTGCAAGCCGTTCCCCTGTCGACAACTGGTTTTTATTCACAACATCTTTCACTGGTCATGAATCCATCAAAACGCTGTCGCGCAATGATGATAAAATTGCCGTGCTGGTATTTGAATCTGGCTCGATCACCTTAAATCGAGATGCTCCAGAAGCACAAAAATGGCGGGTCACCGAAACCGTCAGGTCCCTTGCAGATTCATTTATCGACAAGAACCGGAATTACAAGTTTGACGAAAAAACCGAAAAAAGAGGAGCCACCGCCCTGGGCGTTGCCGCAGTATCAGTGACAGACGGGGCGGCCGCAAAAGAATCCAAAATGGTGATTTTTGCGGATTCCGCTGCGTTTTCAGATGGCCTGATCCGAAATCCTGGAAATCTGGCGTTGATTTCTGACTCGATGAAATGGCTGGCTGGCGAACAGGCCATTGGCGGAAAGCTGGCAAACGAAGATGATGTCAGGATTCGCCAAACGGACAATCAAGATCTCATCTGGTTCTACGGCTCAATTGTGGTTGTGCCACTCTCTGTCCTTTTGGCGGGCGCCGGGAGTATCCGCCTTGGCAAACGAGGACGCCGTCGCAGCGACAATTCAAAAACCAAATCCGCCGCAAGCTGAAGCAGGAAAAAAAATGAAATCAAAAATCACATCCGATATTTCCATCTACGGGATAATCCTGGCGGCGAGCCTTGCACTGGCCTGGTGGGCAAGCACTCCAAAATTCAGCAGCGACGCCCGGCAAGTGCACATCACTTCGATCACTCCGGCATCGATTGACGAGGTGGTCTGGAACGGCGCAAACCAAACAATGACAGCCCGGCGCCGCGAGGCTGACGGACGATTTTGGATTCAATACGGGCATGACTCGTTTCTTGCGAGCGAACGTTTTGAGGACGCCCTCAATTTTTTCAACCCGTTGGAAGCGAAGCGCATCGTAGCAGCCACAGGCAACCTAAGTGCCGATCAGTGGCAGGCATTTGGCCTGAAACCGCCATCCGCAACTTTGACACTTAAGCTAAAACAAGGTTCCGCGACCGCAGAACAAAAATCATGGAGCATCGAACTAGGAAGTCAGAGTTTTGGAACCACAGACCGTTACGCACTGAGCCCAGACGGGAAAAATATAATTCTTCTTGAGGCAGATGCCATTTCTGGTTTCGACAATGCCGTGGCACGATTCTTTGACCGCAGCGTCCTGTCAAAAAAAATCGACGATGCTGAAACGGCTGAGCTTGAAAAAGGCACGGCGAAAAAGCGGTTCCACCGCCAAATTGGCAAGGACAAAGTCACTGACAAGGAAAACGGCAAGGACAAGCCTCCGTTTGAATCAGCATTCAATGACTGGCTAGAGAAAGTTGAGCGCCTCAGGGCGATTCGTTACGCTGACACAAAGACCGAGGAACAACTGACACAAAAGCAACCGGAACTGACTCTGAAAATCCTCAGTGGTGAACGGATCGCCGAGGAAATCACCGTCAAGAAAATAGATGAGGCGAACAAGACGACCTGGTGGATATTTTCATCAACAACAAGATCCCACGTCGAAATCAGTGCAAATCGAGCTGAACCAGTGGTGAAAGACGCAGAAGCCCTGTTTTAAGGACACCGCACCAGGTTCTCAGCAATTCTTGCCGCGACCACATCACCCAGGGTGGAGCTTTTAAAATTGCGGACTTCGATGAAATTCTCGCCCACGTAACCAGTTGCACCAGACACAGCCCGGATGTGATTGCGCAGTCCGTCCATCTGGGCCAAACCAGATCGATAGGTCTGGTCTGTCTTGTCAGCGAAATCTCCCGACCCGTTACTCCCCTTGCTGGGAGCCGAAAAAAGCATCAGCTTTTTGAAGGCGGCCGTCTGCAAATATGGATTCAGAGAATCAAAACTGCCGTAACGGCGATCCTGTTTTCCGCTGCCATCGTGACTCAGTGCATCGGTGATCAAAACAACAACGGGAACAAATGGCTGGGGCTGTGTTGAGAGCAGTTTAAACGCCTCTCGAATCGCCATGATTCCTCCCTCTGGCGTATCGGAGGCACCGCTATTGACCTTGGCGAACCAGGAATTCAAATTCTGTTGCACGATGGGGTTGTTGGCCGCCCACGGTCCGCCCATCACATTGATCACGTCTTCGTATCCGATCAAGCTGTATCGCAGGTCGGGAATCGGCTTTCCAAATCCAGGTACGGTCTTGTTCTGAAGCTGCGTAGTGAAGTAGCCAAGCCCTTCACGAACACCCCTGAGTTCGTCGGACATGGAGCTGCTTTTGTCGATCACAATCACAACATGAACCGGAGGCAAACTCGGCGCGCAATTATTTGGCGTTGGTCGCGGTGCTGACGGCGATGGCGGACTAATGCCCGGGACGGGACTTGCCAACGGCGATGCAAATGGTTCATCCGGTTGCCATGGGGCCTGAGTCGGCACGGCATTGGCACCCCGATTGATTCCGCTGTCGGTACTGAATTTGGCCGTACGACATCCCGGCACAACCATAACGGCGGCGACGGACAGGATTACGATATTTTTCATGACCATCGCCTTCTTTAAACAAAACCACGAATTTTGTTCGGCAGGTTCCTGAAATAGTTTAGCCATCTAAATGCTGTCCGTTAAATTCCAGCGAAATACCCCAAGCCGCCTGAATATTTGGCTTTTTAGATTTGATATTCAGTTTTCATGCATAAATGCCGAACACAAACTGTCGGTTTTTTTTGGATTGAGGATGTCAAACGACGGAGGAACAGCGATGACGTTCGGCAGTAACGGGATCACTTCGGTTTCAAAAGCTACCGGGACCTGGCTCGTCCTTGCTTTGATATGCTCAGCCTGCAAGGCTCCAGGGACCAGCAAGGTCAAAACCCTCGATGCCGTTGCTTCCGGCGGGATGACCAAGTTGTATCAGTGCACTGGCACCAATCAGGCCCGCATCTCCGCCGACAGGATTGTTTTCGACAAGAACGCCGCAATTTCGGCGCAAGGCGAATCCGAAAAATCCGTTCTTCGAGGCGCCGTCATGGATTACTTCACGGCCATTCAGCCCGCGATGCAGGACATGTTTTTGAACCTCGGGGGCAGCGTCCTGATCACCGACGATGCCCACATTGGCGACTACTGCAGGGCAGGGCGTACTCAATCTTCGAAGGCCGTCACCACAGACGACTCGCTTCACGGCTGCTTTGTCTTCGTTGACGATCCAAGCGGTCAAAAACCGAGTATTTTCACGATCGTTCACACGGGGTCTGCAGAAAAAATCCGGTATTACGGACCACAGATTTTCGGCTACCTCTATGCCCAATTTTATTCGCGCCTGGCACCACCGACAAAGGAAGGAGCCAACTTCAGCATCCAACCCACAGAAACGATGCAATTCATCAGTTACAAGGAGGCCGTTGCCGATGCCTTCCTGAAGGACATGCTGACCTCCAGTAAGTTCAATCTTGATAATTTGAGTCCCGTGCTTGGTTTGAATGCAACGAAAGAACTGAGGGGTTATGCCGGAAACTCGGGACTTCTGGATGTTCTCAGCCTGCGCAAGGCTGGAGACGCGTCGGATGTTGCCGGGCAAGAGAAGGAACGGCGCAGGGCACAGATCCGGGATTTCTTCTTTGCCCACGCCTTTCAGTCGATGAATTGCAATGCGGAGGCTCTGGAAGTTACGCGCCGGGAGTTTCCAAAGTCCCTCGAGGCTTACAACGAGATCAATGTCGCCCTTCTCCAGATCTCGTCCCAGTTCGCTGGCGCGGGACAGTTCACAACCGGAAAACGTTCAGCGATTCAAAGCAAGTCAGCAAAATATTACGATCCGAGGAACCAGGCCATCTTCCCGATGATCGCTCAACAGGGTAGATTCTTCGATCCACGTAATGCCTATCCTGGCATGCAAAACCCAAACATTCCGAACCGGTTGGGGTACCCGCCGCAGCCGAATCCATATGTGAACCCGTCGTATGCGAACCAGTATGGGTACCAGAATGGGAACCAGTATCGGAACCCTGACTTCTCCTCAATTTTTAATGATTTATTCGCGAGCCTCAAAAGATCGGGCCCGGTAGGTGAGTCCCCTTGTAGCGGTGGCGGATCATGCTGCGCCGGCGGCAATTGCCCCAACGGGGGATGTAGCGGCAATTGTGGGATGGTAGACACATCCGAGACATGAGAAAAATAAAAGGCAACTTACAGTGCAACGCTTGACCATCCAAATGACCCGTAAGATCAGCGCTACCATGATCCTGATTATGGCGACGTCTTGCTCTGACGACACAAACCTTAGCGGTAAATCGGCAACCAGAGCACCGTCCAAGAATGACGCCGAGGCGCGGACAACGTTGCCACCACCCGCAATAGATGCTCCGATCACGACCAACAGCGTGACCGTACGTGACGGGATCGGGCGCATCGTCTGCACAAAAAGGGATCTGCTGCCAAACGTTGAGATTGGATCTACGGACAAAGTTTACACGCGAGATTTCCGTGCTGATGAATGTGACGGTAAGCTGCCGAATTCAGAATTCTTTGCCTTCAGTGCAAGCGAAGAGATTTGTGGTGCGGACAGGGACTGGACGATTCGGGAGCCACGCAACGGGGAGAATCCAGGGATCAGAGTCCGCTACCTGGGCGCATGTCCAGGACCGGTCAACCCGTCTCTTATCTCTGTGGTCTGGGTGCATCGTGACTCGGCCTTGGTACAAGGGGAGACCAGCGCTGCGAGTGCCGATCAGCTTCGCGAGAGAATCAAATCTCGCACAGCGACCATCACTTGCCGCAAAACGGATTTCAATCCGGGCACCGCGGCTGCCTCAGCTGGCAAAAACATAACCTTCGCGCCCTCCGAATGCACCGGCAGCAAGCTGCCAGATAGTTCCTACGTCGGCCTTCTTGGGAAACGCCAGGTCTGCGGACTTAACGAGTCCTGGACTCAGCCCGCCCCAGGCCAGGTTTCTTTCTGGTATCTGGGTGGCATCCAGCCTTGCGCCAATGCATCGGAACCCTCTGATATTGAAGTCCTTTACATATTAAAGTGACTTAAAAGTCCTTTTAATTCAATAACTTATAATTAGTTGTTAATAACTAACTATATTCCTTTACAAATTCCATATAAATGTTAACTTGCGAGCGCTCAGTCATAAACCCGTATCGAACGGAGTCAGCATGCGCCGCATCATGAGTAACCTTGGTCTTCCGCTCATCGTGACAGCAACCTTCACAACCATCCTGTCGGCGGGCCTCACCAGTTGTGGGCGCAGCGCAGACAGCGAAAACGGCGCCCGCCTAGCGGCCGACGGCGTTTCCTTCGATCCCGTGCCGACCGATGTGAACATCGATTGCAACTACCATATCCTTCAAGGCACCCAGAGGTTCCGCGGGACCTACTTCGTCATCCCAAAGGTCAATATCGCTCGCGATCGGGAAGACAAGACGGCAATCAAAATGCTACCTCTCGCCAATGGCAATGTGGCCTTTGATTTCGCCATGAACTTCCAGCGTGGCACTGAGGCCAGGACCACCAAAGCAGGACTTCCTGAATCCGAGCGCTACGCCAAAACCTGTAACTTCGAAAAATTGCGCGCCTCGATCAACAAGCATTACGAGGACATCAAGCAACCCGAAAACAAAGTCTGGTCGCTGTCGCCACTGCCAATCACCAACGTCGAAGTTCGCATCGATGGCATCGGCAAGCCAGTTCTCCTGTCTCCCGAAGGCACGAACATAACGACTTGGCTCGGCGATACGATGAGCACATCCATTGAACTCACCAAAGGCGACTCTGAGCGCGTGATGTCCAAGGTCAGCCGCGGCCTCGGCATTCAGCTGGTGACTTCCTTTAAATTCGAAGCCCGCGAAACACGCGAGTTCGGATCCATGTCCTTTAAGGGTTCCGATGTCGCCAAGGCACTTCAAACCCAACTGGGTTACACCGGGCCGGTTGCCACGGGAGTGATTCTTGAAACTGATTTGAAAACAAAACTCGCCGAGGCAATCCGATCCAGCAGCGCCGAGGCGGTTATTGAATCAGACTCTGACAAGCTGTCCTCTGCAGCAGAATCCCTGATGAAATTGATGATCGAAAAAGTCAGCCCGGAGCGCCTGATTGCACGTGACGAAGCCGCGGAGAGGGAGTCACGCGAAACGGAATCGGAACGCCTCGACCGGATCGAACGGATGGAGCGGATTGAACGCGCTCGTGACAACTGGGATGTCGACCGCCCAAGTGACGAACCCAGAAATGAGCGTAGCATTCGCGACCGCATGATTCGTGATTTGGCTCCCCGTAATTTTGCCGGCGAAAGTGAAGATGCCCCTGCACCCGCAGCAAGCACTTCAAAGCCGTCGCCAAGTCTGCTTGCACCATTGGCTTTCAAAGTCTCAGCAGTGATGGAGTTTTTGCGCAGCCAATCCGATACGAAAGTTGAATACCGTGTGATGGGCAAACTGGTTTCGGAAACCGCCGCCGCTCGCTCCAAGATGATCACCGGCAGGGTTGGAGCCCTGGATGAATCGACGGTTGAGGTAAATTCTGCAGAACGCCCACGTGCCCTCGGAATGGAACTCGATACCGGCAAGACGATGAAGCTGAT
>Ga0247843_1010066_pt1 | contig 10211 bp, 16 predicted proteins | sample LaCruzMarch2017__FD_192420 | JGI IMG/M metagenome (GOLD analysis project Ga0247843, IMG submission 192420) | Freshwater microbial communities from meromictic Lake La Cruz, Castile-La Mancha, Spain - LaCruzMarch2017_8m | ecosystem: Environmental > Aquatic > Freshwater > Lake | place: Spain...
GATTTAAGATGATTTTAACTAATCCATTTTTTTTGAATTCATACTATTGATTTTTATAAAGTGAATTCAAAGGAATATATTATTTTTGGGAATGTTGAGTTCTCGTCCGTAGGACGTCGGTTCAACAGCAGTTCGCAGAAATGCCTGGTTTTGGGCATAATTTAAATTGGTTTTGTACTTGCAAAGCCAGTGTTTAACCGAAAGCTTAGGCTTTTTTAATCGCTACCTTGCAAGCTGCAAAAAACCTTATAGGAAACAATCAGTCAAAGTATAAAAATTAAAATAACATTTTGAGAGAATCAACTTTAAAATATCAAAGAAGTCTTATTGTATTTATCGATATACTAGGTTTTAAAGAAATTGTAAAACAATCAGAAGTTGACTTGTCGAAAATAGAATTACTATTTTCAGTTCTTCAATATCTAAAAGATTGGGAAAAGCCTGACAAATGGAATCTTGATTTAATTGGAATCGAAGAAGATGCTAAGAAAAAGGGAGTACACAATTTTGATATAATTGGGAAAACAAAAAGTACATCATTTTCAGATAGTATCGTTATAACCGTAAAAGTCGACAACAACACAAACGAGATGACTTCAACACTAATTGCTAATTTGTCTTATATCGGCGCGCTGTTATTAGAAAAAGGAATTTTATTAAGAGGAGGAATGACAATTGGAAACATCATTCACACAGGAAACGGTACGGTATTCGGACAAGGACTTATTGATGCGTATCATCTTGAATCAAAAAGTGCTAAATATCCTCGTGTTATTCTTTCTGATAAATTAATTAAAGAATTAAACTATCCACTTGAAACGAAAAGAAAAAGGTATCCTTACCATCAATATATTGAACGATTTGAGGATGGTTGCGTTGGATTTCACCAAATGATTTATTATCAGGTTATGGATAGTTGGGTAGAAATTACTTCAAACAAAATGAAATCAAGTTTAAATGATGTTAGGAAAGTAATTATTGACGGCTTAGATACAAGTTTTGAAAATCCAGATGTATTTTACAAGTATAAATGGCTTATGAATCAATATAATAAATTAATCATTTTAAGTGACTTTAATTCTGAAACTAGAACTGAAGAAAATGTGAAAATTAAATTGCGAAACTTAGGCGGTACGGATTCAGAACATAATATCCATTTTTCATATATCGATAGTTTTTACAGCCGAGATTTTAAACTTGATGAAGAAAAATAACCATCTTCTAACTTCAAAAAAGCGCCACTTTTGCGAGAGCCTATTTTAAACCATAAGGTATCTTAAAAGACTAACACTATGCTAGATTTTTACATCATTAAAGACGAGCAAGCCTTACCAAACTACCCTGAGCAAATAGGCCTTGAATTTGTTGGCGGACTTGACGAAAAAACGTTTCACAATTTGCAGAACAAAGGAATTATTGACAAACGATTTGACTATAACTCGGATTTTAGATTAGGCACACCGTTAATTCAACAAATCCAAGAAACTATTTTACAAAAGCAATTGCAAGCAGACCCTGATGTAAAATGTTAATTCAATTATTTGACAGAGCTAACAAAAAACAAAGCGGACTAATTGCTTATGGGGACTAAAGAGTAAGAAAGCATACCCTAATAGAATTAATTCAGTAGCTCATTTTTATCAAAAAGTTGTACTTTAGAGAAACTTTTTTTACATTTGTATTTTGGACCAGAAACAGAAGTATAGAACCATCATTTTTTACAAGGATTACTTCCTTTTGTTTTTTGAAAAACAAAACTTGAAGGTCAAAACAAAAATTTCTTGGACACTTGATGTCATATCACAACTGGAAAGAGTTCCTGAAACCTATTTAAAACATTTGGAAAATACGGACGGACTTTATGAGGTCAGAGTTCAATCGGGAAGTGACATTTTTAGAATTTTTTGTTTTTTCGATAAAGGTCAATTAGTGGTTTTAGCAAATGGGTTTGTTAAGAAGACTCAAAAAACACCAAAACGAGAAATCGAAAAGGCAACAAAAATTAAGGAAGAATATTTTTTAGAATTAAAAATAAAAGAAAATGAACTCAAAAAATAAAAATATCACCACGTTGGATGAATTAAAAGACAAAACTTTTGGTAAAAAAGGTTCAAAAGAACGTGAAGAGTACGATTTAGGATATGAAAACTTCAAAATCGGGGTTATGCTTCAACAAGCACGACTTGAAAAAGGAATGACGCAAGAGGAACTTGCTGAAAAAGTAGGGACAACAAAGTCATACATTTCAAAAATTGAAAACAATATTAAAGAAGCACGAATTTCGACACTCAGAAAAATAGTTGAACTTGGATTTGGAGGACACTTGGATTTGTCCATTAGACTTTAAAAAAACAACCCTTTTGAATGAAAACTAAATTAAAGACGCAACACAAACAAGGAGCAAAAGCGATTATTCGTAAAACGGTTTTTAATTTGTTTCCATCGTATAGACGTTCTGGTGGTCGGGTTTGTTTTATTTCCGATAATTGGAAGGAAGTACACATCAAATTACGTTACAGCTGGAAAACAAGAAACTATGTCGGGTCTGTTTTTGGTGGAAGCATTTACGCTGCTTTAGATCCGATTTACATGGTTCAATTGATTTGTATTTTAGGAAAAAACTACGTCGTTTGGGACAAAGATGCGTCTGTGAAATTCATAAAACCAATTAAAAAAACGGTGTATGCGCGCTTTTTGATTAGTGAAGAACTTCTACTAGAAATAAGAGAAACAATTGAAAAGGAACAGAAAGGAAATTTTGTTTTACAAACGCAATTTGAAGATGCGGAAGGTACTGTTTATGCACTGGTTGAAAAGACAATTTATATTGCTGACAAATATTTTTATAGTAAGCGACAACTTAGCAAATAGAATTTCAATTTTTAAGTTCTGTCCTAAACTAATTTCGATAATTTTTCAATTTAGATTTTCAGCTTTCAATTCCGATAGTTATATTTCTTAATTTCGAGATGTGAAATTTGCATCAAAACTTTTGTTTCTTTTTTTGTTTCCCAGCTATTTAATGGCACAAAGCAATTTTTGGAAACCAGCGGACTCTTTGAACAAGAAGCGATTAATCGTTAGTTCATCACTAATTGGTGTTGGTTATTCTGGAAGTTTGATTGGTTTGCAAAGTGTATGGTATAATAATCCGTGGACAGATTTCCATTTCTTTAACGATGGTGGAAATTGGCTACAAATGGACAAAGCTGGTCACGCATACTCAACCTATCAGATTTCTAGAAACATTTCGCAACTTTATCGATGGGGAGGAATGAAATCTAAAAATGCAGATTGGGTAGGTGTTGGTTTGAGTTTAAGTTATATAACTTTCATAGAAGTTTTAGATGGATTTTCCGCCGAATGGGGATTTTCAGCCTACGATATGGCAGCAAATGTTGGCGGTTCAGCTTTATTTTGGGGACAAGAACGCTTGTTTAAACAACAGATTATTTTACCAAAATTTTCCTTTCACACTACTGAGTATGCAGCGCTTCGACCAGAAATTTTGGGAAGTACTTTTTCAGAACAATTATTAAAAGATTACAACGGTCAAACTTATTGGTTGAGTTTTTCTCCAGGAACAATGGGTGACAATAAATTTCCAAAATGGTTGTGTCTTAGTTTGGGCTACAGCGCGGACCAAAAAATTGTTGGTGGTGAAGAAACTTACTTAAACTATCAATCAAGAAGGGAATTTTTACTTTCGATGGATATTGATTTCTCACGCATTCCAGTGAAAAATCACTTTTTAAAAACCGTTTTTAGCCAACTGAATTACCTTAAAATTCCTTTTCCAGCATTGATTATCCAAGGAAATAAATTTGGGGCGAGAGGGTTGTATTTTTAGTTTTTTATAGTTTTTAAAGGTTTTTTACTGCCATTTTTTATTCCATTGATTAATTCTCAATCTAACAAATCGTCGAATTAATCGCTGCTTGAAGGTGAGTGTTGATTCAATTGGAACTTGAATAAAATTTCTTTTTTTTCTCAGAACAAACCATTGGTATTCATCGATATTCCATATTCCATATTTTTCAAAAAACAACAATTCCAAACCGGCCTCGTCAAGTTGTTTAATCAAATCGGGTAGGGGCACAGGTTGATCTATGATTTGCAAGGAATCTGCTTCTTGAGAAATATCGTGTTCTATAAAATCAGGATTGGGCAAATTGATAACAAAATAAGATGAAGCAGTCATCACATTACTGATGCGCTGAAAGAAAGTAGCGTGTTTTTCTAACGGAATATGCTCTAGAACATCAAACAAAGTAATAAAATCAAATACCTTGAGTTCAGCTGTAAAATCAGTTACATCTTGTGTTTTGAAGCTAATGTTTGCATTTTTAATTTCTTGTTTCGCGTATTCGATAGACGCTCCACTAATGTCAATTGCTTCAATTTTTCCTTGCTTAATCTTGAAACTTAACAAATGCGTCAAAGTTCCAATTCCGCAACCAAGTTCCAAAACCGTTGAAGTGTCTTTTAAACCTAATTCTAAAAGACGTTTATAAAGCCCATAAATCCGATCATTGATACCCGTTTTTCGTTGCAAGCTTACATACTCATCATAAAAGTCACTTACGTTTTGATTGTTTTGCATGGTGAAGGGTTTGAAATCAATTACTGGATTAATGTGAGTTTCTAATAACAATAGTTACTATGTAGGTATGAAAAATAAGTACTCACTTATGAAATAACATTTTTCTTAACCACAACCTCAAATAATTTTGGCCAGAATTTTCCAGTCATATAAAGCTTTTTTGTTGCAGCATTGTACGCTATTCCGTTTAACACTTCTCCATTTCCTTTCCCTTCTTGAACCAATTGTGTTGCGTCGATTGTTGCTAAAACTTTTCCTGTTACCGGGTCAATCACTGCGACATTGTTGGAGGTCCAAATATTAGCATAAATTAAACCGTCAACGAATTCCAATTCATTAAGGCGAGCAATTGGTCCTTGATCGGTATATACTTCAATTGTGCGTTCAACGTCGAATGTTTTAGGATTTCTAAAATAAATTCGTTCAGAGCCATCAGACATAATTAAACTTTTTCCATCGTTACAAAGTCCCCAGCCTTCACCAGTGTATGTAAATTCCTTGATTGATTTAAAATCACTTTTGTTATAAACGAGGCATTTTTGATTTTTCCACGTTAGCTGATAGAGTTCATCGCCCAAAATCGTGATTCCTTCGCCAAAATGAGTAGCATCTAAGCCCATTTTTCTCACAATTGCACCTGTTTTCAAATCAACTTCTGCAATAATTGTTTCTCCATTTTGGTTCGGGTCACCTGTTCCTTCAAATAATTTCCCTTCATTAAATTCCAAACCTTGTGTGAAGCTTGTTTCCAAATGCGGAAGTGAAGAAACGATTTCAACTGACCATTTTTCTGGAGTAATATCAGAAAGAATGCGAATCAATCGTTGGTCGGAAAAAGAAGTTCCATCCTTTCTAAAAGCCACTATTTCAATTCCAAAAGCGCCAACTTGGAAATCCTTCGTATCCAAAGTGTAAGTAATCTTTCCTTTCGGTGCTGTCCAAGTATTTAATTTTTTTCCATTTATGGAAAGCTCTATTTTTTGAATATCCTCGCTTACTTCAAAAGGAATTGGTAAGGTTTGACCGTGGGGAACAGCTAAATTTTCTGTGAAACTAAAACTAAAAGGAGGCGTTTCAGACGAAGTAGAATTTGGCATTACATACGGCAAAACAAAAGCTACAATCAGACCAATTATTACAAGGTAGATTACATATTTTTTCATGAATTTAATGTTTTAATTTGTTGAAGAATTGAACGTCCATTAATCATTCCGTGGGTTTCGGATAAGATTACTTCTCCTTTATTTAGAACGATTACTTGTGGAGATTGATGAACAACGCCACTTTTTGACTCAATTGCATTTGAAATATTTCTGAATTGAATTAAATCCAAATAATAGGAATCAACCGCATCGCTCTCTAAAATCCCGCTTCCTTCAAAGCGCGACAAAGCCATCGTAGAAATTGAACAACGTGTGCTGTGTTTGAAAATCAATTGTGGTTTTTGGTGACTTAAAATCCAACATTCTTCTAGTTGGTTTTCGTCCGTTAGTTTAATCCAAGCCATTAGATTCCAGGTGTAAATTGTTTTAAAAAGCGAAGGTCATTTTCTGAGTAAAGACGCAAATCAGTAACACGATATTTTAATTGTGCAATGCGTTCTACTCCCATTCCGAAAGCAAAACCTGTAAATTCATTAGCGTCAATTCCACATGCTTCCAACACATTTGGATCAACCATTCCGCAACCTAAAATCTCCAACCAGCCAGAGTATTTACATACATTACAGCCTTTTGCATTACACAAAGTACAAGAAACGTCCACTTCTGCACTTGGCTCCGTAAATGGAAAATAGGAAGGACGCAAACGTATTTGGGCTTTCTCACCAAACATTTCACGAGCGAAAAATAAAAGCGTTTGTTTTAAATCAGCGAAGGAAACATTTTTATCAATGTATAAACCTTCAACTTGATGAAAAAAGCAGTGAGCACGAGCAGAAATTGCTTCGTTGCGATATACTCTTCCGGGCGAAATAGTTCGAATTGGAGGTTTTGTAGATTCCATCACACGCACTTGAACAGAACTTGTGTGTGTACGCAAAGCCATTTCATTTTCACCTTTTTGGATGAAAAAAGTATCTTGCATATCGCGAGCTGGATGTTCTGGTGGAAAATTTAGAGCCGAGAAATTATGCCAATCGTCTTCAATTTCAGGTCCTTCTGAAACGATAAATCCGATGCGAGAAAAAATCTCGATGATTTCCCTTTTAACTAAAGATAAAGGATGATGACCACCAACAGAAATATTTTCTCCTGGTCTAGAAAAATCAAAATCAGTATTTTTTTCAGTTGTTGAAGCTAAGTTTTCTTTATGATTTGCATAAAAATCTTCTGTTGCTTGACGTAAACTATTGATTAGTTGACCGACTTCTCTTTTTTGTTCGTTGGGAACATTTTTTAATTCTGCGTATAAATCTTTGAGAATTCCCTTGCTACCGAGGTATTTAATTCGGAAAGCTTCTAATTCTGCCGCAGAAGAAATGGAATATGCATTTATTTCTTGAAGAATTGCTTCAATTTGTATTTTCATGTGTTGAAATTGTAACTTTTTTGTCTCAAACGTTGTTTAAGTGTCAAACAAGTTTGTTAATGCAAATTTATAAGAAAAAAATAGCCTTCTTTCAATTAAAGATATCAATTATCAAGGTTGGCGGTTTTTTGCTTCTTTTTTTGTTAACTGCTTGTTATAAAAAGCAAGACACTATCTTGGCTGTAATTGTTAAAAATGAAAGTGGACAAGTAATTGAGGGATCACAAGTTGAATTAAAAGCAGAACCAACTACCTTTGGTAATATTGTTACGCTTAACATGGAAAAAACAACAGATGAGTTAGGTGTTGCGAGCTTTAATTTTAATGATTATTACAAATCAGGACAAACGGGAGTAGCTGTATTAAAAATTAAAGCAAAACAGTTTGGATTATATGGTGAAGGAATTGTGACTGTTGAGCAAGAAGTAGTGACTGAGACAGTTGTAGTTGTAAAATAGTCCTCTTATTAGAGGCGAATTGTTGAATTAAAAAAAAAGTGTAAATTTGGCTAGCTTTAAAAACTATGAAAAAACTCTACTTTATACCTATTTTGTTTGCATTGTTGTTTCTACACAGCGCTTGTGAACCAAAAGATCCAGCTATTTTAAAAGTATTTGTTCGCTCTTCCTCCAATCAGTTAGTTGGTGGAGCAAAAGTAATTGTGATTGGTGATCAACAATCAAATCCTCCAACGTTGGAGTTTGTTGACACATCTTTCACCAACAGTTCTGGTTTTTCTGTAATTGATATGGATGAGTATTTTAACACCTCAGGAAAAGAAAACACTACTGGATATTTCGATATTATCGTAAAATATAATAACAAAGACACAACTGGTTATACAAGATGTAGAATTCATACGACATCTGTTGAAACAATTTATTTACCTAATTAAAAATCATGAAAAACATTATTCTCTTATTTTCTGTTATTCTTTTTGCTTTCACTTTTACATCATGTAGAAAAAAAGGCGATACAATTGCCAATATTTATGTAAAAGATGAAGAAAATTTATATGTTTCTGGAGCAATGGTAATTTTATATGGAACAAACACAAGTAGTACTCCTCAAACAGTAGCGGTTTTCGATACACTTTATACCAATTCAGCTGGTTTAGCTTCTTTTAATTTCAACGATATTTATCAATTAGGTCAAGCTGGAGTTGCAGTTTTAGACATAAAAGCACAAAAATTGAATAAAATCGGTCAAGGAATTATCAAAATTGAAGCTGAAACTGTAAATGAAGAAACAGTTTTTATTCAACCCTAATTTTCAAAAACCTACCTCATGAAAAAAGCACTTTTTATCTTATTAGCAATAGTTGTTGCTCAAACTTTTACTTCATGTCGTAAACAGAAAGATACAATTGCAAATATTTATGTCCTTGATGAATCAAGTAATCCTGTAAAAGATGCAACAGTGGTTTTATTTGGAACAGAAACGGGTCCGCCTTTCGGAACACCTGATGGTACTCAAGGAATAAATGTAGTTAGAGATACCGTTTTAACAAATAGTTCAGGCTTAGCGGTATTTAATATGAGTAAGCTATACCAATCAGGTCAAGCTGGAGTAGCTATTCTTGATGTAAAAGCTTTTAAACTCAGTAAATCAGGAGATGGTATTATCAAAATTGAACCAGAAACTACTAGTGAAGAAACAATAATAATTCAGCCTTAAGCTCTAATCTGTTTCATTTCTTTGTTTTTACCTTTTACTTCTTCCCACGTGCAAACAGCTTGATGTTGGTCTAAAGAAAGTTCGTATTCTGTGAAATCTACGAATTCTTTGGCAACTATTTCATCCATCAAATTCTTTTCTGGATTTTGTTTTTGAATCAAATTCAAAATATTGTTCAGAGAGGTCATATCTACAAAAAGCGTTGTCCAGTAGGAAAGATTTTCCTTGATAACATTCGCCATCACACATACTTGTTGGTCAAAATCATTAAATCTTAATCCTTTAATTTCTAATTGTGTTTCCATAGTCTTTTAATTTATAGGACAAAGGTAGATTGGATGAACGTAATCTTCTTACGTTCATCATAAAACAATAAAAAAAGTCCAGTTTTCTTAAATTATTGTTGAATGTAAATGCTCACATCGGAAAAATTAAGATTCTCAAATCCTTGAGATTGTTTACTTTTGCATCATGGCAGAAGAAACAAATATGTCTTTTTTACAACATCTTGAGGAATTGAGATGGCGACTGGTGCGCTCTGCAATTGCAGTAATTATTTTTGGAACAGTCATTTGGATTTATCAAGAAAAAATCATGAATGAAATCTTTCTAAAAATGGTCAATAAAGATTTCATCACTTTCAAACTATTATGTAAGTTCTTTGGTGTTTGTGTCGGTGACATTCCTGTGAAAATGCAAAGTATGACCGTTTCTGGCCAATTTTCTTACGCATTGATGTTGAGTATTATGGGCGGTGTTGTAATGGCTTTCCCTTTTATTTTCTATCAAATCTGGTCATTTGTAAAACCAGGCTTGAAATTCACAGAGAAAAAAATGGCGCGTGGAATTGTTTTTTACGTTAGTTTCTTATTCTTTTTAGGAATTGCTTTTGGCTACTTTGTTGTGGCTCCTTTGAGTATTCAGTTCTTTGGAACGTTCACTATGAGTTCACAAATTGAGAATATTTTTACTATCAATTCTTATATGAGTACGGTAATTTCAACCGTTTTCTACACAGGTTTATTCTTTTTATTACCGATTGTCTCTTATTTTCTAACAAAAGTTGGACTTTTTGACGCTGCCTTTTTAATTACCTATAGAAAACATGCAATTGTTGCAATTTTAATTTTAGCCGCAATAATTACTCCACCAGACGTGCTTTCTCAAGTAATAGTTTCTATTCCGATTTTGATCTTATATGAAGTTGGGATTTACGTTGCAAAACGTGTTGAAAAGAATCAACGCAACGAAAATAAGTCTTAAGGATGAGATGTATAGTTCTTGTTTGTTTTGCTTTTTTTTCATTTACTGTAATTTGTCAAAAAACAATAGTAAAAGGAAAAGTAATTGATAGCTCGGATGGTCAGGGTTTTCCTTATGCTAAAATTCGATTTCAGAATTC
>Ga0247843_1010067_pt1 | contig 10211 bp, 11 predicted proteins | sample LaCruzMarch2017__FD_192420 | JGI IMG/M metagenome (GOLD analysis project Ga0247843, IMG submission 192420) | Freshwater microbial communities from meromictic Lake La Cruz, Castile-La Mancha, Spain - LaCruzMarch2017_8m | ecosystem: Environmental > Aquatic > Freshwater > Lake | place: Spain...
AACTGCGCTGTCATAAGTTGGGCCATTCGTTAATGTTCCATCTCGGCTATTGCCACTTAAATCAGTCCATGTGGTTCCTGAACCTGGATAACTAGAAGCATTGCCTGCATCTAAGTATAATTGTAAACCTGTTGTCACCACCGGAGCCAAATCTGGAATTAATCCAATACCTGAGCCAACTGTGATACCTGAACCAATTATCATTTGATTTCTCTTAGTGCGTGAGCTATTGTCATATCAACTGAAATCTCTGAAGAAATAATATCATGTCCTTTAATGCCTTTAACTTTTTCAGGCATGCAGCTTAAAAATAACAAATATGTTTTAAGTGCCGAATAATCATCCTTTGACATTTGAAAAAACAATAATTTTGTTGCTACTTCAGGACCAAAAACATTATAGAGAATCACCAAATGATTTAGCACCAATTGTTCACGCAGTTCACCTAATTTACGATAACGCTTAAACAACCTTTTAAGGTAATTAAATCGCTTCATATCTTCTTTAAACTCACTCATTATACAATTAGGCTTATCATACGCCTTCATCGCAAAAATCATTATGTTATCATTCGTCAAATTTTCAAAAGACATTATTCTATTTCTTCGTTGTCTTCTTCGCCCTCAGTCATTAATTCATCCATTCTTGCATCATCTCCTACTTCAGCAAAAAACTCATAATGACCTTCATCGGTGAGATAGTATAAAATATAAATGTTAGTTGCTAGGTTATCCTGACCAAATTGCTCTATCTCAAAAGCAATTTCATCTCCTTCGGGGTCAGCATCGTAAAGTGCTGGCATGTCAAAACCATACCTGTGTAGCACTTTACGAATTGACTGTATACCGCCTTCTGGAGAGAGAAATGGGCCATACAACTCATTTGTTAAACGAAAGTTTATCTCCATGCGAATCTTTGGGTTTGTAATCTGTGAGGATCCTTCGCCCGTGGGTTCGTGAGCCTTCTCTGCCTGTCCATCATCTACACCAGACAGGTCAAGCTCTTGAAGATATTCTTTAAATCGCATTATGTTGGTGTGTCGCCAAGTGTTACATCATCGGCTGCATCGCCATAGATAGAACCCATAGCAACAAGTGTTTCAACTTGAACACGACCAGCACGACCACCTGTGCCGGCTTTACGCAATACCCAACCCGCATGTGATCCGGCGGTGTTTGCTTGATTTAATGTGTTTGCTCTTTCAGAAGCATCAACACCAAAGACACCTATTGCCTGGCCAGCAACACCTAACGATGTGCTAATTGTAGCAACAGTTGTATTTCCAAAAAGTTGTTGCGTATTTGCTGTTAGACCTACTCCGCCAGTAGGACCAAATATTGGTGCATTGTTGGCAGCATCTAAGTTTCCCCATAAAGACATTTTTCTCTCCTAAGAATTAAATTAATATGATATTTATGCCTTCAGTCAAATACCCTTGGTTAATGTAGTGGTTAGTTCTGGATCCTTCTGAAAGGCATCTTCAGATTTATCTTTTTTCTTTTTCATAATCTCTTTAACAATTTCTGCTTTACGAGATTCTTCTAAAGATTCTTTTACTGGCTTCATTTTTTCCATCTGCTTCTTCATCGCCATACGAGCAATATCACGAGCACGGGACATTGGACTATGTTTTGCACCAGATTTATCGGTTACAACCTTTTTAATTGTTGTGTATGGTTTATCAAATGGTGGTTCTTCTTTTGCTTCGCTAACTGATTTCCAACCACCGCCCATGGCCTTGTATTTCTTTGCTGCCCAACCATTGGCATATGCCGATGGGTAAACATCAAACTTGGCTTTGGCTTGTGCTTTTGCTTGAGCCCATTTCTCTGGTGATGTTGGTTCATTCTTCTCATCAATCTGCTCAACTTCTTCTTTTTTCATGTGTTTCTTCAAAGCTTCTTCAGCGCTAGTTGCATAAACATGGTGTGATTGGTCTTTATAATTAGATGAACCTTTATGAGTTGGATTATCTTTAACTGCTTTACCATTTTTTACGGCATATCTATCTTTACTGTAAGCATCTTCTTCATCAATCTGCTCAATTTCTTCTTTAACAGGATGATAACCTTGTGGCTTTAGTTGCTTTGCTTTTTCAGGACTAACAACCAATTCTTTACCAGAAGTTTTGTGTTTTACTGTAACCGTTTTTACTTCTTCATTCATCTCTGCGGTCAAATAATTGGCAACAGTAGAGATATAATCTTCTGCTAAAGTAATTTTATTCTGACACCACTCTGGAAGATTGTCTGCATCATCAATCATGTCATGTAATTCTTTTGCGTTTGCCATGATAGACCGCAAGTCAGATTTGGCCATATCACCTTCTTGGTCATATTCGCCTTCATCATACTTGTCCTTCTTTTCCTCAGTCATTAACTTGAGTTCTTTAAATTTTTTCATATTAGTCCTTCATAGCTTGCTTGGTTGCTGTGGCATACATTACTTCTTTTGCACGCTCACCATAACGCTCTTTGAAACCTTTCATACCTTTTTTCATACCTTTTACAATATCTTCTTTCTTTTCCATTTCAGCGTCAGACATCTTACGCTCTTCCAAATCAATTTCTCTTTTTTGAATGTTGTATGGATCAGACATATCAATTACTTCAATTTTTGTATGAGTTTGTTCATTCTTAACGGCCTGAACAGAAGCTTTTGCTACTTCAGCTTTGTCTTTGCCTTGTGATTTAGCTTTTGCTTTCTCAATTTCTTTATCATATTCTTCTTGTGATGCCTGTTCAGTAGCAAACATTTCAGCGATACCTTTTAAACCATTTTCTTTATATGAAGCTAAGATAGAGGTGAAAGATTCATTGACACGAGTAGAACGAACAAAGTTTTGACGAGCACCATATTTTTTTGGTTTCTTAGTTTTTAAATTCTTTTTAGCCAACTCGTTTTCTTTATCGTAATCGGTGTAACCAGCTTCAAGGGACTTCTCAGTACCATATGTACCTTTGTGCTTGTAAACACCGCCAGTAGATTTGTATTCATCAATCTGTTCAACTTCTTCTTTAGATAGTTTATCAACAGCAGTAGAGATACCTTTTGTGCGTTTATGAGAAGTTGCAGCTAGAGCTGTTTTCTCTTTACTATCACCACGCCTATCAGCAATACGACCATGTTTGAAATCAGCCATACCACCAGAATAGTTTGCTTTTTTGATATATGACCCTAAAGTGTCTTTTGACAATTCATCAAGTTCTTCAACTTCTTCCTTCTTTACTTCTTTTTTAGCACGAAGCTTTTTAAAATCATCAGCAGTTATCTCATCTTTCTCTGGCTCATGCACATCCAATTTCTGTTGATTTGGATGCAATGCTTTTTCGTCCATCATAATTTTTGTAACGGCATCAGCAACTCCGCCTAGTTCTTTTTTGAGGTTCATTTTTTTCTCCTGTTGTTTTAATTTTTTCTTAACAATTCCATTTGCGTAAAGCTTTATTGATTCGGCTATCCGGATCATTGGCGGTCTTGGCAGAAGTTAAACGCTTCTTCATACCGCCCATTCTAGCACAAAAGGACTTACGGCGATTAGCTGCTTTTGAGCCAGGTTTTAATTTACTTGGTTTAGTTGTCACTGCCATTGAAAGTTTTGAGCCTGGATTTTCACGGCGATACGATTCAATTCCTTTACGGTTCAAACCGCCTTCAGGATTCTTACCTTCTTTGCGTTGCCAGGCCGCTACTTCATCCAACTCGTCAGATTCAGAAACAGGCACACAATTAGGCACCATTCTGTTACCTTTTTTCTTTAAACCTCTAGCCGTGTATCCATCCCAACATCTCTCGTCAATGAATGCTTTAAATGATTTCATCCTATTGGTCTCTTTGCTTTAAAAGTTTTAATATTAATACCTTTTTGCTTTAGAACATTATCATTAAAATCACTCATTGATGTGGCATCTTCACCGCCAGCACCAATTGTTTCTTCAAAAGGTTTTTTAATTTGTTTATTTTTAATAGTTGAACCTCTGGTTAAATTTTCACCAGCCGTTGCCATTGATAAACCTGGTTCAATACCTTTATCAATGGATTCTTTTACTTTCTCTTTTTGTTTGGTGCGGATTTGGCCGAGTGTGATTTTTTGGCGGGTGCTGCCTGTTTCTTGGGTTGAGATGCTGCTTGGGCCGGTGATGCCTTCACCTCTGGCGTATTCTTGTCCGGTTGTGAGCTCGGCAACTCCTTCGTTGATTCTGTGGTTTTTGGTTTGATTTTCAGATAGTTGATTAGTGCTTTGAACATGGTTGTTCTCCTCTTTTAGTTTAACTGCATAACCATTTTTATATGGCATAACTGTGCCGTTAGTTGTGTGTGCTTCTTTTGCAGCTGCACGGCGTAACATAAAAATTCTTACTTTACCATTACTATCTTTGAATAGATTGGCTTCTTTCTTTTCTTCTGACAATTTACCTTTGCCAAAATTAGACACATTAATTGGTTCACCTTTGCGTTCAGGATTTGGATCATGTTTGCGTTTAGCACGAACGGCTGAGGCTCTTTCTTTTTTCGTAAGAGATTCACGCTTTGCTCTTGACATACATTTTGGTTTTGGTTCGCCCGGTTCTCTAGCACAAGGGCCGATTGCTTCACCTTTACTATTGATTCTTTTCCAATCACCGGCTGGGTCGGTCTTACTAAACCATTTACGCAAATCTTCAGTAAACACTTCTTCAAATTCTTCGTCAATTGAAACTTCTTCTTTAAATATCTTGTCAAAGTCAGAATCTTTATTCTTCTTCATTGAGCTTCCAGACACAGGAACTTCAGGTGTATCTTGTTGATATTTTTGAACTTCAACCAATTTATCGTGTACCGAGCGATGAGTAACTTTTCCATTTCGGCCATAACGACCAAAACCATAATATTGTAATCCCATTTCTTTTGCTTCATTGGCAGCACCAGATTCTGGATGTGGTGTCATCTCTGCACCATTTTTTGGTACAGGTAATCTATCGGCACTTTGCATTTCTTTTGCAATCCATTCTTCAGCCGCTGGTGATGCTGGTTGCTGAGCGATAAACTCTTTAACTCCTTTGTAGAGTTCTAGCATCTCATCTTTTTTAGCCTTAACAACTTCTGGTGCAGCTGTTCTTAAATCTTCAGAGTTATCATACTCGCTGTATCTGTCACCAAATAGTTTTGCTAATTCTGGTCTGGCATTTTGTACCGCTTCCCATTTTTGTCTGCGAATATTTTCAGGTACAGTTCTACCGCCACGCTGACCTCTTTCAATATTTCTTTGTGCTGATACTTCATCGTCTGTATTGACCATTACCATTGAAGTATCATAACCTAAATTTTCTAAAGCAGTTTTAATGCGTTTTACTTTTTCGTGGTCATCACCTGTGCCATTGATAATAAGACCATTACGGCCTGTAAGTGCGAGGCGTTGTTTTAGTTCTGTAATATTTTTAGCTCTACCACGAACAAAATCTCTTGCTTCTTTTTCATCCTCTGGCATTTGTTTATCAAGACCTTCTTTGTCCATCAAAAACTCTAATGCTTTGTCTGAATTAATTTCTGTTAGACCATGGCCAGCTAAAGTATTGTCTAAAACATAATCTTTACCAGAGCCTGGACCGCCTGCTAAAAATACAGCTTTGAAAATACTTTTATCATTAACACCTTCAGTAAGAAGTTCTTCAAAATCAAAATCAACATCCTCGTCAATTTTCATGCCTTTACGAACATGGTCATACATTTCTTTTGTATGTTGGTCGGACATGGATGATGGAACACCAGAACGGAACTTTTTAAAATTGCCTTTTGCTGCATGCTCACGCAGTTTAGAAGCGGACATACCTTCTACACCTTCTGCATCAGGATCCCTATCGCCGGCAGAATGAACTTCAATTTTTTTAAAGTTAAAAGAACCATGTGGCCCTTTAACTCCATTGTATTTGTGGAGCAACTTATGAAATTCTCCAACTCGGTCTTGGCCACCAACCATGTGAAGATGTGTAACACCTTGTTTGTGTAATTTTGCGGCTTGTGCTAAAAAGTTTGGTGCATCAGGACTGGATGCAGACACATTTACGCCAGGAAAAGCACGCTTGGCATGTTTTACTTTTTGTGCTGAAGTAAGGGGGTTTTTCTTTGGATCTTGTGAGTGGGAAACAACGATATGTGCGGAACCGCCAACTTTGTCAGCGATGTCTTTGACTTTATTGACGAGCTTTTCATGGCCAACAGAAATTGGGTTCATACGCCCAAAGGCCATTACAGCATGTTTTTCTTTCTGCTCTTGCAGAAAATCTCTAAATTTCATTTTTCTCCGCCTCTACAGCAGTTGATTATCTAATGTGGTATTTAGTTATTTAGTGCGTTCTGATAGTGAGAATACCATCATTTGGGACATGAGCTTGCGTTGTGCTTCCAGAACCTATTTCCATAGGTATCTTTTCACCCACATCTCCTTTTTCAAAAACAATGATAGAATCATAAACCGACATACACCTAATATTCTTTGTGAAATAATCAGGTTGTTTTTGACCTTTGGCATGGTCAGCATTAATACTATCAATCATTTCCTTTGCGACATTATTAATAGATTCTGGTGCCGTAATACTACCGCCATGAGAACTCCAATAGGCTGCATGAGTATCTTCAATAAAGTAAATACCATCATCGGCTAACTTTGAAAATAGAAACTGAAATGTTTTGTTTACATGATTAACATGGTGCGAACCATCATCAATAATCAAATCAAAAGTATCAAATTCATCAATTAAACTCTGTAAGAACTTTTCGTCAGTTTGGTCACCAACACGAATATTGATGCCTTCTTGTTCGTGTTGTTTACAGTTAGGATCAATGTCAATTCCTACGATGGTGGCTTCAGGAAAATAGTAACGCCACATCTCTAATGAACCGCCATTTAGGACACCAATCTCTAAAATCTTAATTGGTTTGTTGCGTATAGGGCCAAAATGTTTTTCATAAACTGGAAAATAATGTTTCCATTTGGTAATTTTTTTACCTGTATTATTTTCAAAATAGTTCCATAAGTCCATTAGTATCTCTCCGTTTCACCTGAGCCTGCTACAATGCCGGCACATTTTATTCTATCAAATTCAATCACATATCTTTTATCTAGGCACAAATAATGTGAGTGTTCTGTATCAATGCCATGTGTAATGACATTGTTTAATATTGGCTGTAATGTTTGTAAATAATTATCTAGTAATGATGGGCAAAACGAAAACATTCTTGTGATATAAAGATGGTCAGTAATATTCAGTTTTCGTTCTGGTGACATCCAAGATGGTATAGATTTTTTAAACACATACTTGCCAAATAAATTATCATACTCATTAATATCAAAATCGTCCTCTAGTATTGTTCGTGCTGAATATTTAAAGATTCTTTTAATTTCATGTATTGATTTACTTTGTTTAATTTGAAGTAAAGTGTTAAACATCATAATAATTTCTGCTTCACTTTTACGACCAGATGAAGCCATGGCATAAACATCTGGATGCGTATTGAACCAAATTGTTTGACAATACTCGCTAATTGTTTTCTTTATACCCTCATCAATGTTGTGTGGCGAACCATCAACTAAAAGAACCATAGCATCAGGCACTTTTTCTTTTAGATTTTCTAGTGTAGTGATTGTTTGCTTTAATCTCTCAACAGCATCAACCACGCCAATGTTGGCTTGTAGTGCTGATGTAACGATGAATAGATTTTTATCTGGTGTAAAGCTCATAATTTTGTTTCATTGATTCAATCATTAATGATTCAATGTCCTTGTTTGGTTTCCAGTTTAATAGTTCTTCGGCTTTCTTGGTACAACCTAAAGAAAACTTTTTAACTTCGTTTTCAATTACATGACTTTGTATTGGTTTTGAACCGTTGTGAAGTTTAGCATAGCCTGACCAATATTTAGCGGGTGGATCAAATTTATATTCAAAACTACCAAACGCCTTTTTAGCATATACCACAATATCGCTTACTGAAGTAAGTGTGCCGGTACAAACATTAAACACTTGACTATCTGTTCTTTGTAATACTTTCTCAATCATACTAACCACATCGTCAACATGTATATAATCTCTTGGATGATTGCCTGAAGAATACAATGTAACTAATTTTTTTTGTTTAATTTGCCTTACAATATAATTAATTAGTGGTGGTGATTTGCGATGAATGTCTTGACGAGGGCCAAACACATTAAAGAATCTTAATGTAGTAATATTCATATCATAATTAAAAATATATGATTGTATCGTTTCTTCCATTAAGTGTTTAGATAAAGGATAAAACAAACGAGGCATTACCTCATCACCTTCTTTAAATGGTGCTGTCTTTGGATCGTTATTCTCATAAATAGCCGAAGTGCTGGCAACAATAACATGAATACCTTTTTCACGAGCTGCATTAAGAATATTGGCCGTGCCAGCAACATTAACACTAAGACACTCATACGGATTAGATTCACACTCTGGTAAAGATGTAATAGCCGCAAGATGAATTATTACATCAATCTTGTGTTGGTCAAAAAGCATGGTCAAAAAAGTGTGTTCTCTCCTAATATCACCTCTAATAAATTGACAAAACATTTTGCCATTTTCTTTAAGATTATCTTCGTAACCATTGTTTAAGTTATCATAGGCAATTACTTTATGTCCGTTTTGAGTTAGCTTTAATGCGAGCGTAGAACCAATACCTCCTGCAGCTCCAGTAATAAAAATATTCAAATCATATCTCCTAGATTTTCACCATCTCGTTTTAGATTAATAGCAACGGCCGTAGGATATGGATTTGAATTAGCATAATCATTGATTAATATTCTTTTAGCATGATGAACATTCATAACAAGTTGACAATCATCAAACCCAAGATTGTTTAATGTATCTTGTGTTAATTGCCTATACTTTTCGTGGCGTGCTGTGATAAAAACAATCTTACACCCACTTTCTTTTTTCTTTATCAAGGCAGATATATTGTCCCAAATTGGTTCAACTTCATCATAGTAATCCCATTTTGATTTAAGGATGGTGCCATCAATGTCGCAGAAATATGTTGGTTTATCATTATAGTCAAACCAATCTTCGGCTGTACCAACATCAATAAAGTTTTCTACTTCACTCTCAAAAAATATATTGTTTTGAGAAATCATATAATCCACAATGTTTGAAACAAAGATTTCGTTTGTATATTTTATTTTGTTAAAGGCATCAATAAAACTCTGTGCGGTTTCAAATTGATAACCACCAACACAGAAATGGTCACTTACAATTTTCTTCTCAACAACCGAATTAATAATGCCTTGGTCATTTGTAAGTGTGTAACTTTTGGCACCAGCAGTTCTTATGCGTGGATGCTTTGATAAACTAGCAACATAGATTACATTGCCTTCTTTTTCTTCTGTCTTATAAAACCCATCACAATCTTTAATTAGAATTGGTGATGACAAATTAATACGGCCTCGTTGAATGGCTTGATAAACGGTGTCTGCTGGGCCTGTGGTTGGTTTATCTAAGACCACGATGTCAACTTTATTACCAAAGGCTTCTTCTAATTTTTTACGAGCCATATATCTCTCATCATGTTCTTTTAGAATTACAATTGTTACACGATGTTTGTCAATATAATGTTCGGCTGCATTTTGTACCATAAATCTACCAGCATAATCAGTCAGTAGATACTTTGGCCTCATATTTGGAAATCGTGATGAGGCACCCGCACAAGGAATAATTACTTCCATAATTTCTTTATCTCACTTTCAACAAAATACTTATCGTCATTTACATAGGTGTAGGGTAGAACTCGCATTAACATTAAAATTAATAGATAATCATTGTTAAAGTGTTCATAGTTTTTAAGTGTATCATTTAGCGCCTTCAGTTTAGAATCAAAGTAAAGCTTTTCACCACGAATAAACCATTTACAAACAATATCTTGGCGTAGTTTAGCTAAATCAAACACATATGAATTATACTCGGTGGTCAATGGGTCAATTAAAATGAAATTGCCTTTGGTTTCATACAATATATTCTCTAAGGTCAAATCACCATGATACTCTGAAGATGGTAATGTTTTTGGTAATTTAGCATATAGTTCAGCACCAGTAAATGGTAAATCATATTTGTCCCATGGAAATACAGAGAGCTTTTGCTCATAAACCTTTGTATAATCTTTCTCTATGGTTTCACTAGCAAAAGTATCAATTGTATTTTTAATAAACTTGGCCAAATCAA
>Ga0247843_1010072_pt1 | contig 10203 bp, 13 predicted proteins | sample LaCruzMarch2017__FD_192420 | JGI IMG/M metagenome (GOLD analysis project Ga0247843, IMG submission 192420) | Freshwater microbial communities from meromictic Lake La Cruz, Castile-La Mancha, Spain - LaCruzMarch2017_8m | ecosystem: Environmental > Aquatic > Freshwater > Lake | place: Spain...
CTATTATAAGAATTTTCTTGCTGCGTTGATCTATTTTTGTAATTATTTCTAATTTGTATTTCTCTCTATAGAAATCCAATGCATTAACTTCTCGAATTGTCCCAAATTTTTTATTAGTGTATCCTTCCACTATTTTGCGAACATCTTTTTTATCTTCTTCTGGAAGAGTGCTTGAATTTTCCAATGATTTTATTAAAACTTCGCGGTCTTTCTGCATCATTTCGGGGGATTTATTATTATTACAAATTGTATCTATTTCAACTAATAGCTTTTTATTCTCTATTTTCTCTCCAATCTTCTGTATCTTTTCACTATCTCCAAACGTTTTTCCAACTTTATAGTATTTTTCATAAAGATAATTAAAAATCCTGCTTGCTGGAATATGTGGATTTTTGCCAATAAATGCGGCAAGATTGCTACTATATAAAAATATTTTTTTGCTCATTTTGTTTTGTATATTATCCATATTATTTTATATTTAAGTTCTCAATCTCTAAATTCGATTCAATAAATTTTTTCAAATAGTCGTCTAGGAATACTTCCTTTGTATAATTCGCTTTTTCCAGAGATTTCTTGAATTCAAATTTTCCCTCTGCCAACATTTTCACACTCCAACCCGTTTTTAATGCATTGTATATAAATATCATTTTCTGCAATTCCAAGGCATTCATTTATTAAAAATAACTTAAAAAAAAGTGAATATAAACTAATATGTTTAAACAGAAAAATAAAAAAATCGTCCAATGTGATTCCCGGATTACTCTAGATGCTAAACATAATGAAATTATTAAAAATTTCAAAGAAGAACAAAAAAATCTTAAAAAATATTATCTTGAGCTAAAATCAGAAGAAGAAAAATTGGAAAAAATACAAAAAAATGATAGTATTGCATTAAATCCAGAAGATTTAACAGATTATTTTTCAGTTCAAAACAATATCGATGAATTGAAAGAAAAAATTAAAAACATTGAATTCCAATCTAAAGAGACCGATTATTTTATAAAAACCGGGAATATTCTGTATGAATACTATAATGAAATGGATGATGTTGCAAAACAAGAAGATGACTCACAACTTCCTAAAAAGAAAGAGAAGAAGGAAAAAAAGAAGGTTGCAATTGGAGAAAATGAGCCAAAAATTGGGGCGTTTTTTGGGATACCGGTTAAACAAGAAGAAAAAGAAGTTGAAGAAAATAATGAAGGGAAGAGAGTTTTAAAAATGAATGATTTTGTACAAATGGGCACTAATATTGACAGAGCCTCTAAATTGGATGCTTACCTTTCTAAAATCGATAAATCCTATGGAATTCGGGGGAAAGTTCATAATAAAATCGATTTTTGCAAGAAATGTAAAGTGACTTACAATAAAGATTATGAGCTCATTGTGAATCACATTGAGGGATTTATGAGCTGTCTAAAATGTGGTCATATGGAATATGTCATCATTGAATCAGACAAACCAAACTACAAAGACCCGCCTCCTGAGGCTACCTATTTTGCATATAAACGCACCAACCATTTGAATGAAATTTTGAATCAGATTCAAGCCAAGGAATCTACTGATATACCTGATGAAGTTTTAGATGCGGTTAGGGAAGAAATACGTAAGGAACGTATTAAAGATTTGACGGAATTGACCAATAAGAAAATTCGTTATTACTTGCGGAAACTTAATCTGAATAAATATTATGAGCATATAGCGCATATTATAAACAGATTAAACGGATTACCACCGCCAATTATTACGAAGGATATAGAGGATAAAATCCGTATTATGTTTTCAGCAGTAAATAGTGCATGGGGTGAAATTCCGAAGAAACCAAAGAAGAATTTTTTGAATTACAACTATGTTCTATACAAATTCGTGGAATTATTGGATAGAGATGAATACAAGGTTCTATTTCCATTGTTGAAGAGCCGGGACAAGATTGTTTCACACGATGTGGTTTGGAAGGAAATATGCGAGAAATTGGGATGGGAATTTTTGCGGACCATCTAAGGGGGGTCCCCCCCTAACCCCCATGCTCATTCTTAATAATTGCTATAATTGCTAATTGTTATTGACTAATAATATTCCCTCTTCTTTGCAAAAGCAGTATTTTTATAAGTATTTTTGCCCCAAAGCAGCAATTGCGGGGCTGCAGGAGCATGGGGGATAAGGGGGAAGTGCGCTTCCCCCCTAGGGTGTCTCACTGCCACGCTTTATAAGCAATAAAAATGGCTGCCCTTCAAATTGTTGTGGAATAATAATATATTCCTTTTCGTAAATTGGAATCTGGTCTTTCGGTATTTTTGGTATATTCTCATACCAAAGTGTCGTTCGTACAAATGTAGATATTGGATATTGGATAAGGTCATATTTTTTGTAGTATTCTATCCATGCACTATTTACATTCCTATTCACAACAAATTCACATGTTGTTTCACTAAATGGGAGACAACATTTCTCATCACTTAATAAATCTTTGCATCTAACCATTATTCTATTATTATATTATTTTTTCAGAGATAATAGAGAAGGTGGTGGGGTAACCCCAGGTTTCGCTTGAAGAATTAAATATGGAACGCCATAGAATTCCCGAGGAAATATATTGAAAAATTCTTCATAAATAGGTATTTTATCTTTTGGTATTTTATCAATTGTATTGAACCAATTTGCCCCAGTTGTAAAAAGTCGAAATTCCAATAGGTCATATTTCGTGTAATATTCTTTCCAAGCGGCTTCTACATTTAATTGTGTTATTGCCCAGCATCGCTCAGGAGTATATCCCAGACAACGCGTTGTTGTTTCTGCCAAATTTTTGTATTGAACCATATTATTATATAAGATTAAATTTTATCTCTCTGCTTAAGAAGAAGATAAGGAACTCCCTGATATTCTTGACGCAATACTACATATTTAACTTCATATACTGGTATTTCATCTTCTTTTATTTTTTTGATTGGATTATTAAAATAATTTCCCGCTATTGGTACTTGTTCAATATCATGCACTTTGTAAAACTCCCTTTGATGAGCATTTAGATTACATTGTGTAATATTTTCACAACAATTGCAACTAACCATTATATATAATCAGAAATAAAATATTTCTATCTATATTATATGAATATTATGCGCAATGACACTGAAGAAAACCTTTTTAATGGGTCATTCAGAGAACAAATATACTATATTTTTAAAAATTATGAATTCTATTCTATAGTACAATTTATAAGTAAAACTCCTTTATCTCTAAAAACAGAATATTCATCAAAAAATTTGACGGAAATAATTGAGAAAGGTGCAGAATTAGCAAAAAAGAATGGGAGATTATTTATAAATGACACAATTTTTTCCTAAATTATAATATGAAATATGATATTATAATTATTGGCTGTGGTATTTCTTCTTTATTCTATCTTTATGAGTTGCAAAAAATCAATTCCAGTGCAAAAATCGCTATATTAGAGAAACGTCCTTCTTATGGAGGTAGGATACAATCTGTTAAAATAGGAAAGGATATTATAGACAGTGGTGCCCTCCGTTTTAATAAAAATCACAAGCATCTACTCCAATTATTAAGTGAATTAGGGATTACTAATTATGATAGATTAACATCCAAAAAATCAGTAACATTATCTAAACAAATACAAGAAAAATGGAAAGCATTTCTGCGCAAAACACCTCACAAAAAATACGCAGATTACCCTTTTTCATCCGTTGCTAAACTCTTTTTTACAAAAGAAGAATACGCAACTCTAAAATTATGGTTTGGTTATGATGAAAAATGGGAACACACCCAATGCTACCATCTTTCGAAAACTATGCTAGCTAATTTCGACGCAGATGAATATTATTATTTTCCAGAAGGTTTTTCTATAGTTCCAGATATGGTTTATGATGCGGTAAAAGACAATAAAAATTATCACTTCCATTTTGGTAAAAAAGTCGTAAAAATAGCGGACCCTAATAATATTTATACTTCTGACAATTCCCACTTCACAGCGGACCATATTATATTTGCTTGCCCACCGCATTATATATCTAAAATCCAAGGGACCGAAGAATTGGCACCTTTGATTGGATGTATTGGCTGGCAAACATTAAACAGAATCTACGCCAAAATACCAAATCATAGATTCCCTCAAAAAGCTATCCATAGTAATAGCCCAATTTGTCAAATTGTTCCAATTGACGAGGATATTGTAATGATATCTTACTCAACCGGTGAAGACGCAAAATTTTGGATTGAACAAGAGCAAAATGGGACACTTTGGAAGATACTGCGGGAATGTTTGGAGCCCTATTTTCCAAATGGGATTAAAAAGCCGGAATGGATTCGCCAAAATTATTGGAATCCAGCAACACATTATTTTAAGTCTGGATGTATTCCAGAAGAAGTCCAATACAAATCATTCCAGCCATGTTCTACTAAAAAATGGTATATAATTGGAGAAGCATTTTCATTAAATCAAGGGTGGGTGAATGGAGCCCTGGAAAACACGAAAACCTTTCTTTCATATTGTGACAAAAATGGGCTGCCAGAAATTCCCAATTATGAGAGGAAAATAAAATTAAAAGAAGTTGCAAAACACGCAAAAAAAGATGATGCATGGATGGCTTTGTTTGGAAATGTGTATGATGTGACAAATTGGATAAATATTCATCCAGGAGGTGATGTAATTATGTATGGAGTTGGAAAAGATGCAACGGCTATGTTCTCTGGAGTTGGTCATCAAGAAGATGCACTGCAATTTATGGAAAAATACAAAATTGGAATTTTATAGTAATGCATATTATAATGATTTAATATAAGATAATTTCAAAAGTTAGTATTGAATTAGCAAAATAATATCTTATTATAATAAAATATGAATCCTATGAATCCAAAGAATACAAAACAATGTGAAATTTATTTTTCCAAATTGGAAAAAATAAAGGATAATGTATCAGATAAAGTAAAAAAAATGGAGTTGATACCCGATGATTGGATGGATGAATATCAGCATGAATACGCAAATTTTTCAAAATGTTATTTTTCTAAAAAATTACATATTCCTGGTGTTAAAGAACATCTTTTGAGAACTCTGGAGCAAATAAATGGTTATAAAGAAAAAATAATAAAAACCCCAAAAATAATTAAGATTTTTATAGTAGATTTAGTAAATAATTATTTGAAATTTTTGGATATTAGTGAAATGATGTGTAGAGATTTTTTGAAAAAATTATGATTATATTTTTCAAAATAGTAAAAAGATATATAAAAATTTATTTAGGTTTTTATTAATTCTGCAATTTTATCTTCTATAGCTTTTATTTTATTTAATAATTTTTTATATTTAATTTTATATTTATCAATTTCTGGTTGATATATATCGGTTTTATATAAATTTGATTGAAAGTTTGAATTTATAAATTTATGAAATTCAACTGGATCCTGTAATTTTTTTTTCAATTCAGTATTACCTTCGCTTTCAACAATTTTCTTTATTTTTTCTCTAATTTTATCATGTTCTTCACTTAGTTTTGCAATTTTTTTTTGTAGTTTTACCATTTCAACTTCTATTTCCATTTTTTTTTTACGATTTTCAACATTTTTTCTAGTTATTAGTTTATTTATTTGTTGAACTTTTTTAGAAGATTTATTACTAATTGGACCTGATTTTAAATGATTCATAATTGTTTTTACACTATATGTATATTTATGAGTATCATCTGTTAGAGTATTTATATATAATTTATTTTTATATTCTTTAAATTTATCCTCGCCCATTTTATCTTTTAATTGTGATATAATGTTTTCTATTTTTTCTAATAAATTTATCTTTCTTTCTCTGTAAATTTCTTTATCTTTTAAGAATTTTTTTTCAATTTCTACTAAAAATTTATTACTATTAGGTTGTTGTACAATTTTTAGTAATTCTTTATAATGTTTTATTTTATCTTGAATATTCATAACCATAATTGCTTTTTGAGTTAGATTTTTTTCTTTATCTGCTTCTTTTAGTTTATTTTTCATAGATGCTATACTTTTTTCAATTTCTTCAACATCTAAATTTTTCTCCATTAATCTTTTCATCATACTGAACGAATTTGCATCTTTTTTATAAGCTACAAGTGAATTAAAGCTTAATTGAATTAATTCCTTTAATCTTTGTTTTAATTCAGGTATTCCAGCCATTCTTATAATATATAATTATATTTTATTTTATCCTAAATTATTTCTTTTTTGTTTTACTTCTTTAATATATTTATCCATTTTTTCTAAAACATCTTTTTTTAATTCATCCCTTTTTTTTGCATATGTATTTAAATCAATTTGTTCTGGATTATTTACTCCTTCAATATTTATATTTTGGAACGCTTTAAAATCTGCAAAGGGCTCTAAAGTATATTTTCCATAAATATGAAATATTACAATTAATATTATAATTGACATAAACCAACTATCCGAATTTTTAAATGTAGTATATGCAATTATTACAAAAAGTATAAGAAAAAAATACTTAAACTTTCCAGGTGTTGGATTTTTTTGTAAAAAATAAGAAGCACCATATGATAATTTATCAACTGGTAAAAAATTTAAGTAATTGAAGAATGTATTAAATTTAGAACTTGAATTTTTAAATAGTAATTCATATGGATTCTCTTTTCTAATTTGATTTTCCATATCAATAAATAATTCTTCTCCTTTCTCATTCTTTGCTTTTTGTTTCATTTTTACTGCATTTAAGAAATATCCAACTTTCCCAGAAAAAATATATGCAAATGCACCAAATAAGGATAAAAATGGTCCAATAAACATTTGAATCGCTCCAAAAATACTTATAATAATTTTTTGATACCAATATAATTTATTATCTTCTAGCAAATAAACTTTACATTCTGGAATATCCTTATATAAATCGGGGCTTAATTCTAAGTTTAAGAAACCACCTTTGAGAATATTTAATAATGAACTCCCAAATGAAAGTAATTTGTAATATGTTGCATCTGTTTTATTCGAATCATTCACAATAATTTTTTCTTTCTCAAAAAATTTATCAGATGTTTTATCTTCATATTTCTCAAGAGGTGAATGAAAAATACTAACAAATTTTAGATTTCTACAAAATAATTTACCAACTGGAAAAAACATTGGAATATAATTCATAAAAAGTCCTGGAATATATTTATTTGAAATATAAGACATTATTAGGAAAAAAATTATTACAATACTAAATGATTTTAAAAAGCTCGCATATGGTGCTAATATATTTTTAGATTCTTCATTCATTCTAATTTCAGATGGGATATTATTATCTTCATATTCTTCATCATCCATTAATTAATATATTAGATATTTATAATATTATTTGTCCTAGTTTCCTATGGAATACTTAAAAAACGCTTGATATGAGGAATAGACTTGTCAAACTTTTGTAAAAACCCCTTTGTCATCATCAATTTTGCTACGACTAAGTTTGGGATTCTACGTAGTTTATTATATTCATTCAAATTAAACAACCGCCATACAAGAAAAAATAGAAAATTTCCTTTACCAATCAAAAAGCGCCGAAATTTTGGGTGCATATTTTGAACTAGGTAGAATTTTTGCAAAACTTGGTATCCAATTAGAGTATCTCTAGAAATTGAATACATAAGACTACTTGTTGATTCACATATTTGTTGTTGTATTGGCAGGCAAATCTTATCAAATGGAATATTCTTCTTTAAAAAAAGAGTTGTCATTAACTTGAATCCGATGGTAATTGCATCAAACATTCTTACATCATTTTCACGTAAATTTTCAATTTCTTGTGATAAAGTAGGTAATCCAACCAAATTTGCAAAAAAGAAAGATTGAATGCGAATATACTTTTTATTTTCCTTCAAATAATTAAGCAAATAAGTTTCTTTTTTGCTCTTCCATTTTTTCCCACAGCCTTTTCGGTCGAAATGAAAACATTTTGAAGAAAGACATTGTAAAAATAGAAAAAAAATTTTCTTGGGTGTGTCAGGTGCAAGATGACATGTTAAAAAAGAAATAATCCGTCCGAGTGTTATTTCTATTTGGATTTCTGGGTTTGCATATTCTTCTTTAAGTTGGATAAGCTCTTGTATTATGTCTTTTGTAAAACAATCAAAAAAAGTCCAATCTTCATTTTTGTAATGGTTTACAAGCCACCATTTGTGATTTTCTCGTAGATATGCAATAAAATCTGGTTTTTCCATCATTGTTCGATGAATTATGTATTGATGGATGTTTGGATAAAGACCTAAAACCTCTCGGGAATATTTTTTGTAAGCTTCCCTAGTTTTTTTATTATTGGTATTTGTGATGAATTGCAAGCAAAAGCTCACAAAATTCATAAAATGCACCTCATAACTCATTTTTGACAAATTAGAAATAAATTTTGTATGTTTTTAATCAATTTTTATAAGTATGGATACATTAAGATGAAGAATGTTGCAAAATTGGCAATTAAACACCAATATGAGCTAAAACTATCAGATACTGCAAGTACAATCAATGATGATGCAAATATAAACATAGGTATATAAATTAATGATTCTTTGAATGGATATGCTATTATAAAAGCAAACATAAATCCATTTATATATGTCATATTTGTAGTTTTGAAACTATTATTCCAGTTTAGGCTTCCTTGAGGTGTAACAGTTGTATATTCTTTTTTATTTTTTGAAAGTAAAATAATAAAAGCAATAATATATCCAAATAAAATATATGGGAAAAATGATGTTTTAAATTCGTTAAATAATTTTGCTCCAATATTCCATTTATATTTATTTTGAAACCATAATTTACCTAAATATGGCACAAGTAATTCTAAACATAATGTAATTGGAATAATAATACCAGAAATTAGGAAATCATATTTTGTTCCTTTATAAATCCAGAGTAGAAATTCCCAAAATTGCATAGAGGCAAAAGTGAATAAAAATATTGCATACCATTTATCATATTTATAATTACGAAACCAAAGATATATTACTACAATAACTGAACTTATAAATGTTGTTATTGAAACTTCTTTGTTTATACACATATATAATTAATTTCTAATAATAAAAAATATTGTTAGAATAAATTATTTAGAAATTTGGACCAGCTGGGAAGCCAACAAGGTTAGCACCAAGACCAGCACCAAGACCAAATTTGAGGGAGTTATTAACTTGGGGGGCATACAATCCTAAAATAGCCATTACTGCAGCGGCAGTGAAGCCAATTAGGACTACATAATCCCAAGATACATTCATATTCTTAGTTCTTGCTATTAAAAAGGCAGCTAAACCAACGGCGAAACCTTGTATAAGAAATGATACTATTTTATAAATAACAGTTCCAATTTGGAAACCTTCTTTACGATATTGATTATCAGCCATTCTATATATTTTATGAAAGAAAAAAGTATTTTCGAAAAACATTTATTCTAAATGTTTTCGTTTGAATTTAAAAAAAACAATATATATATTTTTAAAATGAGTTCCAGAGAAGTTGTTGAAGATTTTTTGGAGGTAGACCAACCTGTTCCGGGTCAGAATTTTGTTTGTTTATCTTTTATTTCACCGGAAAAAATAATTAAGAGAAGAGAAGCACTATTAGTTAAAGAATTTGCTAAATCATTTCTAAAAGATTTAAAACGTGATAATGATCCATCTAAATTGGATCCAGAGAAATTGACTCCTGAGTTTGTTGATACTCTAAATGTTTATGAAAAGTTTGAAGATTTTTTGTATGCCCATGAAGAGGAACTTACTAAAAAATATAATGATGAAAATGATTTCCAGACATCTATTCGTGGTCTAAAGATTCGTGGAGTTTATGAATCCAGAAGAGAGGCTGAAGTCCGGGCTAAAGTCCTTCAGCGCCGGGACCCTAATTTTCATGTTTTTGTAGGTCAAGTTGGCTATTGGCTCCCATGGGACCCCAACCCGGATAACATTGGTGAGCAGGAGTATGCAAATGAACAGCTTAATACGCTCATGAAGAAGTATCAGGAGAATCGCTCTCATAGAGATGAGATTTATGCTGCTGAGACTGAAGACCGCAAAAAGAAGGCACGTGAAGAGAACCAGAAGCGCAAATTTTACCAACAGAAGACGGACGAAGATGAGAAAGAGGCAGAAGAGAAAATCCGTGAATTGCGCGATATTGTCGATGAGAAGGACCGCCTTTTTGAGGCAGCTAGCGCTGGGGGTGAAGGTGCTGCTCCTGAGC
>Ga0247843_1010073_pt1 | contig 10201 bp, 7 predicted proteins | sample LaCruzMarch2017__FD_192420 | JGI IMG/M metagenome (GOLD analysis project Ga0247843, IMG submission 192420) | Freshwater microbial communities from meromictic Lake La Cruz, Castile-La Mancha, Spain - LaCruzMarch2017_8m | ecosystem: Environmental > Aquatic > Freshwater > Lake | place: Spain...
TAGTATTGTGACGTCGTCGCTGCGGCGTTGCAGCAATGCCAACGCTACGATGATAATTCTGCCAGGCGGTGGTTACTGGTGAGAAGAATGCGACCGATGATGATACAGCCAACAACAAGAGGAGCACCATCAGTAGACAAGTCATCGTCATCATGATGTTGTTGTCGTCCCTACCACACGAAGGCTTCCCGCGCAGACGAGGGAATGACTTCGTCGTCCACTGTGGTGGGCGAGCAGCTACAACAGTCACCACCAGTGATGACGTCTTCGTCATCATCACCACCTCCGTCCTCCATCTATCAATCCATAATGAACAACAGCAGCAATCCGCCTCGCTCTCGCACGAACGTGAAGAATTTCAATTATTACAGTGCCGAGGCGGCACTCCATCGACCCATTACTAATAATACAACATCCAACAACACCGCCAATTCCACCAACAGCACCACGCTGGACCTAACAATGCATTACCTTCCGTATCCGCGGCCATGGAGTCGTGCGTCCGCCTCGCCGGATCCAAACAACGGCCCACCGCCCAACTTCGATTATCTATCCGAAAGTTGCGGATCCAAGGCCGCCATCGGCGTGATCGGCGGTGGAGTCATGGGACTATTAATGGGCGTATTCATGGGAGCATTAACCGACATGTCTCCCCCCATAACCATGATCAATGGCAAGGACGTGCCGCAGGCACCGTTGGCCGAACAGGCGCGTACCACGCTCCGGGCCACGGCCGATAAGAGCCTGTATTGGTGCAAGCAGTTCGCGTTCATCACGGGCGTATTCGGCGGCACCGAGTGCTTGGTTGAAAAGTATAGAGGCAAACATGATGTATGGAATTCAGTGTTGAGCGGATGTGTTACTGGTGCGGCTATGCAAGCCAAGGCTGGACCGCAAGCCAGTGCTATCGGGTGTGGTGGTTTCGCGGCTTTTAGCTTGGTCATTGATTCGGTTATGGGGACACATAGTTGACGAAGAAGCGACGATGAGGATTAGAGAAACAAAAATAAAGTGTATTAATTCATAGATAGCTTAAACGTTACAATAAATGTTGTATCAGAGTTGTGGATGACAACGTTATTGTGTTTAGTTGCTTAGCTGTCTTGTTGGAGCAAGACATTTCAACAGGCATCATGATAATTCCAGGTCTCGCTCCCTTTGTAGTACGTCGTACATAGGTCATATATCAAGTCGGAGGTCATTTAAATGTTTTGAGACTTAATTCTCTTCTTCAATTCATCATCTTTTATATCAATACGCTTTACGCGTTCTGACATATCAGGCCATAGTCCACCCCACCTTGCCTTACGTGCAGCACTGTAACACCCAGGTGCGGCACGTGCACTCCATCCTCGACTGATCTTCTGTCGAGTAATACGACCCTGAGTCCCATTATCATCATCCGTTGACGATACGCTACAACCACCACCACAACCCGCCGAGCAATAGTCGATCAATACATGACCCTTTTTCTTTAGCGGGGCACGTATCAGTCTGCCCCAACTTCTCCGTCGGTCGTCACCATGTAACAATTCTAATCCTAATTTGTCTATCGTAGATTCCAAGTATCTGTCCTCCACATCAACGGCTCGTTGTAGGAGGGTATTAGATTGATTCATATGATAGGAGTAGGTGGGACTTTCGTCCAATCCAATGTTGTTAGTAACATCAACATTATCATCATTTCCACCGCCATAACGTCGTTGACGTAGTCGGTATGTCAATTCTTCTCTCTTTAACTTTTGAGCATGATGAACAGATTTTGATAGCATTTCAACAATGTCGACTTCATTTAGTGATTCGAGATTATCTGTAGGCACAGTGGTAGGGCAGTGTTTGTTGCTGTTTAATGATTCATCGAGGACCGGTACGCGCTTTTGTACCACAAGGTATGCAAACTTCTCACCCTTCCTTCGTGTCGTGCCACCGGGAAAGGTATGTACAAAGCTGCAGAAGGATGATCCAAATACATCAGTCTTTGCCATAGTTGATGGGTTTTTTTCTTTATTAGATGATGGTTCATCATTTTTAATAGAGCCCTCGTCGATGTTGTAATAGTCTTGTTCGTAATCAACACCATCAGTTTCAAGACTGTCCGAATCATGATCACTATCACTGTCGTCATCTTCGCCCTCATCATCATCCTCCTCATCATCACTATCCATGCTTTCCATGTACTCTAGCATGGCTTTCGCTTCGTCGTCACTCATATCATCCCCACCACCCAACATCATCTTGAGTTCATCCTTCTGTCCCTCTGGCATGTTGTCCCACTCATCTAACAATTCTTGAAAGCTCATTTCCTCGTCGTCGTCATCCCCATCCGTCTTCCTTGCATCGTCCCTCACCTCGTCATCACTATCTTGATCCTTTGGTTCAGCAGATTCATATCTCGAAAATCGAGTGTTGCGTTTAATGTGATTCTTCTGATGGCGTGACATTGGACACGTCCCATTGTGAGTACATGGTGCAATAACATGACATTCCTCTGGCCATGTGTCGTCATCTTCATTGCTGTCTTTTTCGGTCAACAAGCCATTTAGTGTATATGCATCAATACCCTCCTTTTCATCAATCGATGTTATTGGCTCGACCTTCATCTTCTTTCTCTTCATCCGAACCTCGGGTGGTGGACAACATTCTAGAAGCATACTTCGAACGCTCCGCAACATACCAAACCCATCCGGAGTTCCGGGTTCGACAATGACTAATACACCATTCGGAGCTAACTTTTCCCATAGCAATGTCGCTGCCGCAAGACTCGCGGGCACACTTGGCAATTCGGTGAGGGTATATGAGCATAATATCAGATCAAATGATCCCTTATTCTTCTGCTGATCTTGCTGGCTGTTATATTTCTGTTCAGTGACCCGCCGACGTTGTTCATCGAGCTTATCTTGCCACGGCAGTCGACGATGGTTGGATTCGTCATCAGTCTCTCTATCACTACCATATGCACCCCTACTATTGCTGCCAGTTGGTCGAGAGGATGTTGAAACAATAGATGACGAGTCAACGATTGACTCTCCAAATGTTAATCGAGTACGTGCATCAGTACGCCTCTCCCACGACTGATCCCACCGTTCCATCATCTTACGACGGCGTTCAATTCTTTTACGTTCTCTGTTGGTCGAATCACCATCATCGTTAAATAGCATTCGTTCGTATTCGGCAAGGAGCAACGCTTCCTCCTCTTCCAGTCGATTCAAGTTCGCTGTATTAGAGCTCTTCTCATCAATCCAGGGTGATCCCTCCAATATACTCTTGAGGACCTTCTCGGTAGTTTCACGCATACACTGACTTGCATCAATAGAATGTATCCAATCAATACCACCAGCGTCATGGTTGCTACAAAGAGCATTGCTACTACGGCCCACGCCAAATACATCAAGTGCCGCAGCACCCGACGATCCGACTCCAGAACCAAAGTCCAATACTCGTCTAGGCTGGAAGAGGATCATCCCTTTGCTGTTTCCGCTACCACCACCATGACCACCCAATAGACTCTGAACCTCCGATAGCACCCTCCTAACTATGGAGTAATTTGGTCCAAATCGGTATTTAAGATTTGTCATTGTCTGCTCCGGACCGTATGCCACCGGTTTCTTACTTGCGAAGTCTGTGGATGATGCAAGTCCAAGTCCTGACTTTGCAAGACGATTCGCAACCCTGGCAGATTTGATAGAGGATGATGCTGCCATCCGTGCTGCCTCGTTCTCTACATAATAGTAGTCGGTAGCAGCAACTAAGCTGCCACTACCACCATCACTCTTGTTCTCACCCTCCGTATTGTTGTTGTTGTTGTTGTTGTTGTTGTTGTTGTTGTTGTTGTTGTTGTTGCTGTTGCTGTTGCTATCATCATGAATGTTCCCATTATTATTCAATATATTGTTCAATAATCTCTTTTTCTCCTTGGCACCAGCAGCAGTTGATGAATACAGTCCTATAGACAATGATAATGCCACGGAGGGGTCCTCGCAGTACGATGGTGGTGGTGGTGGTATATGTGATGATGCATTCGCATTACCACCGTCGCTGTCCAATCTATTACTACTGGTATTGTGCATACCACTCTTCTCTCTCCAATCACCCACTTGTCGTCCACGCCCATCCTCAATACTCTGTTGTTTCAATCTTTGTTTTTCATCATTGCCGTGTTTGTAATAATCGTCATCGTCACCCGCCCCCGACACCACATTGTTGCTTGGCACACTGTTGGCAGCCAACCTTCGTTCTCTCTCTCTCTTTCTGGATAATGCCGTTTGCACGTCAAGTATATTTCTATATGTGCGTCGTAATTGCTTATTCGTACGTTCGGAACGATGTAATAGGTTGAATTGGGTTTGCGATAGGACCGATATCCCACCATCACTGTTATTCCTCTTATTCGTCTTTGGTAACATCTTCGCTCCGTCGATCTCACCAGCGGCGCTATTTTCGTCCGCATCATCATCATCATCGTCGGCATCATCGTCATCATCAACTTCGGGACTCGGACGAAGACTGCCACCGCTTCCTCCTCCTCCTCCCAAGATTTTGTCCGACGACCGCCACGCGGCGCCACTCGGGTAATGTAACAAGTTAAACCACGGCGTAGGCCTCATCGACGCGCGTAGCTCCTCATCTGCCAACGTCTGTTCCTCGATCGATGCCAATACCTCCTCGAGCGTACGAGCCGAGGACATGGATATCGGTATGTTATTATTATTATTCCGTATTTCGTTCGAGGTAGTCGACGACGTCGTCGTGGAGGAGGAGGAGAAGTGGCATCCACGACGACGACGACGAACGACGACGGGAGGCGGACGAAAATAATGACCGTGGGCGGCAATGATAGACAACGGAGGTGTTCGCATCGCCATCGAGATGGACGACGAACGTGGTCGAATCATCCCACTCTTGAGAAATACTTTTTCATTGAAAGGTTTAATACGAGTTTAAAATGCACATAGCTTTGTGTGTAATTTAAACTCGTAGTTCGAGCCCTAAACCAACAATCAAAGAAGAATATTGTCTAGGGTTAATCAAGGTTTCATTAGGGTGATTGTACAGCGGAATAGTACAAAATCTGTGAAAGGTTTTTCTCTGTATGAAAAGTATTTCTCAAGCCTAGCACGGAGCGTGTGTGTGTATGTCTTCCTAGTTTATTCTATTGTACTTAATTACCATGAATCAAATCCAACTCGAACCCATTACCATGACCCCCTACATCCAGGGAGAAATGAGTAAATCAAACACACATGCAGATCTCCATGACGGCACGAACTATGTCCAGGATTTTGAACAACCGCCCCAGAGCAATCTGACAGAGAAATTTCCTTCCCAAGGCAAACAACTCGTAAATATGGCACCCCCTGTAGAAGGAAAGGTGGTATCCATCGCCATCTCCCCAAACATACTAAACCCCGGGTATCAACCCGTAGATCATGAACACGCCACCTAATGTTTTCGTAAATTGTAGTAACAATGAAGTTGGGGGAATTTGGGGTAAGTTGGTAATAAGCTCAAACATACTGCGGCAGAGTCAAGAGAGGATAATAGAAATTGTATCATGATTATGTGTAAATTGGTCTATTATTATTATTATTATTATTATTCAATCCCTTCTTCGTTGTACTCCACATTGAATAATGGCTCGCCATTATCGATCATGAGCTGAGTGATCACTGCACATGCATGGAAGACTGATCCATGCAGGGATATATCGTGGCGGAAGGTCTGGCTCAGGATTCCCCAGTTCTTTCGCCGTCCATTCAGCGTCTCGTGTCACGACCTCACCCTACCCTGCATTTTTGGATTCTCAGGCGGATTGGCAGGGTTCTTTGTACACTTGATTTTTTCCCATGTCCGACATAGCCATTGTCCGCCTCGACTTGTTCCCATGGCTCCAGATAATGACGTAGTAGAACCTTGTTGTTGAAGATTGCTATATCATTAAACTTACCAGCGGGGTATGGACCTTGAATCCATACCAGGTTCCCTTCCAAAATATCTATACCAAGCTCGTACCTTAGCGCCGACTTACCAGCATACTTATGGGATGCAAAAGGATTCCCCATACAGGCCTTACCCTGTTGTGGGATCCTGAAGTCCGTGCCGTCAATACTCATCGTGCAGCAGTCATTGAGAATATCCTTCCAATTCAGTCTGCTTTCGAAGATTATCTTCTACGTTTGATGCATGATATGATGGTACAAATGAGAATGATATAATGATAATAAATAGCAATATATAATGAGAAGTTCTCAACACGTCGTCAACCAGCTCACAGATTCTTTGGATAAAGTCCCATACCCAATGTTTCATAGTTTTTGGGCTTATAGCACCAGATATGCCACCCACGGCCAAACATCCTGTTTCCACAAGGGAAATTCTTCTTCCGTGAGTAATTCTTCTGCCGTGAGGAATGGAAGTAAGCACTCCCACAAGAAGTCCGAGAAGTCTTCTTAGATGAAGAATCCCAACCTCCCAACCAAGCCCAACCTCTTCTCCTTTAGGCAAAAAAGTAGAAGAATTGGAGCGCAAAAAAGTATTCCAAGTCTACAGATGCAACTGTTCAATCAACAACAGATAGTAAAGTAGTGGAGCATTCCAAGTCTACAGATGCATCTGTTCAATCAACAACAGATAGTAAAGTAGTGGAACATTCCAAGTCTACAGATGCATCTGTTCAATCAACAACAGATAGTAATGATGATAATTTATCTAGTATTTATGAAAATTCTACTGTTGTCAACTACGGTATTTCTACTGCTACTGTATTCACTTCATCATCCAATGTGGGGGATCGTCATCATTCATCCGGTGTGGGGGATCGTCATCATTCATCGGGTCTGTTCCCACTTAGCAGGTGCAAAGATGGGGGGAGTGATGATAAGCGTGAAACATCCTTTCAACTATCAGTTGAGGAGGATCGATTACCAAAGAAAACCAAGAATACCGATGCTTTACCTATACCTCTACCTCCCACTCCATCAAGCCCCGAAGGAGTTCTTCCACCATTACCTAAAGTGGAAACATACTTGACTGAACCGCGGCCTACGAATGTTCTTCCTCCAGATTTTAGTCCTGCTGATAATCCAGAGTCAATTGCACAAACAGTAATCACTTCTGACAATGAGGACCTTGCTATTTTGGTTAATTTTATCAGGTCGCACGATAAATATTTATCACGTAAATATTTTTGTGAAGGCCTAATTGGTTTTGCACAAGATAGTCTAGAGAATAGTCCACACTATGTCATGACATTTCTCTTGGAGTGTGTACCTCCAAGCCCACTAGTACTGGATTTTCTCTTGAGGGTGAAACTGGTGCGTATTTAGAAGGTCTATCCAATTTGCCCATGTTAGGGTTAGGGTTTTTGGTCCTAGGACCAAATGGTTCCTCACCTGTCCCTCGTCCCAACACAGGGACCAAATGGTCCCTCCTTGTTTGGCGCGATTCGGGCGGGATTTGGGCAAGATTGGGTGCACCATCACACCATCAAGGGAATAACAAATTACTAACAAAGATTACAGTGTGATCAGAGTAGGGATCAGAATCATGATTGTCGTCAACATGAACATAGTAGACATGGAAGTGGTCAGGGTGGGGGAAGTGGCAGTGATCGATGGAGTAGATGTAGCTTAACACCGTTAACACCTGATCCGAGTAGGAGTAGAAGTTGTAGCCATAGTAGGATCAGAGTAGAGTAAGTTTGTTTGTTCAGTCTATATATTTCATTGTTACTAACAAGGGAATAACAAATTACTAACAAAGTATACAGTGTGATGTGTGATTGGAGTAGGGATCGGAATTGTTGCAATTACCACGGTGGTGGCAATGATAGACCACCAAACAGTGGTGGTCCTCCCCCTGGACGTCAAGATGGTCATGACTACAGGCCTTCTCTCTCTCCATCCTGGGGGTTGGGGGTATGGGACATCCAGGAGGCTTTCCTGGTGATTTCCCTGGACTGTATCCCGGTGGTCAATCATTGAAACCTGAAAAGGTATCATGCGATGCTAGCAATGATGATCTACAGTCTCCTATCCAGGAGTTAGACATCAAAGCAAATATCCATGATGGGGTAGAGACCTGCTTGCGACGCCCTATAGTGTCGGCCTGCAACTTGCCCCTTCAAGATTTGACAGTGACACAAACATTATCATTGAAACCTGAAAAGGTATCATGCGATGCTAGCAATGATGCTCTACAGTCTCCTATCCAGGAGTTAGACATCAAAGCAAATATCCATGATGGGGTAGAGACCTGCTTGCGACGCCCTATAGTGTCGGCCTGCAACTTGCCCCTTCAAGATTTGACAGTGACATGTAAACAGTGCATTACCTGCACCCAATGTTTGATGCAGGAGTCTTTTTCAAAAAGACAATGGAATAAGCTCATGTCAAGGTGCTTATCTTGTATTTCTATAATCAAGTCTACAAAGAATGAAAACATTATTTTACAGCGTGATCATTCTATGAGCAATGGGATAGTTGATGGACACAAGCATCAACTGTCAAACAAGAAGAGAAGTGATAGGGCCATGCGCTGTAGTTCTGAAGACCAAGATAAAGCAAAACAAGGGCTTCAAGAGTTTTGCAGACAATTCAATGTTGAAAGGCAAACTGTAGATGACATTGCTGGTCTTGGTTTCCATACAAAATCATTACAGGTTTTTCGAAGAATGACATTCATTGATCCTCATGAACCTGTTCCAAATGCACACATAAATGATTTTCTCACAACTATTCGTTGCCATCCAGTTGTTCACAAACCATTTTCTGTCCTCCCAAGCCAGTCTGCAAGTGATTCTAGGCCAATGCACACATTTTCTGACTCCCGGAGAATGACTAGGGGAAGTGATCTCAAGTATTGTAACAAGAGTGTGGAGAGGAATTATATTACTTCATTTCCTCAAAACAGGATGTATTGGCATTCTAATGGCACTGTGCTGCTCAACAGCACAGGTATATTGATTGGTGCCAGATGTTCAAGACAAATTACTCCTGATATTGGACAAGAGTTGTATGTGATTTATTGTGAGATGGAAAAACACCGTTCCTTCTTGATGAGAGGAAAACAAGTTGCGAATGTATGTGCAAATTTTGTTGTCACTGGTTTGAAAGAAGACAACAACACCAAGCTAAAAATGGGGCATTCTCCAAGGTCTAACAGTTCGGCGCTTTTGGAGACGGAAATGAGAAGCAAGATACAATATTTGAATCAGCATAAAGTTGAACTATATGCTCATCATGTCAGTGGTGTTACTGCTGGTAAGTTGTTTTGGCCTCGATCACACACTGACCCAGATGTTTGGTATACTGTTCTGGTGTGCATAGATTATGGCAGGGGAGTACAGTCTGGTGGAGATTTTGCATTTGCTTCTATTGGTTCAGTGCTTAAGTGTAAGCACTGCAGTGTTTTGATATACAATCCAACACATCATCATGGAACAACTGAATTCTCATTATATCCATGAGGAGTTTTTGCGACCCAATTTGGGTCGCTAGCCAGAAATCGACCCAAATTGGGTCGATTTCGAAAAGACGCTGTTTTAGACCAAAGTAAGGGTATCGGCGGACTCGCACGGCCTAGGCGATCATGGATTGGGTACTGGTTTGGTCGTCCGACGTGCCGCGGTGGTGAAATCGACACAAACAGGGTATTAAATTTTGGCGGGCCCACTGTAAAATAAATGAAACCAATCTCACCACTTATCAACACGGATAGGAAAGGTGGAGCCTACCGTATTATGTTACAACAATTCCGTCGAGCTATAGCGGTAACAGCTGCAAACGGACACAGTCAACATATTCTCCAACGACTACATTATGTGAGAGGCACTGAACAGGAAGCTAGGGATGCTTGCCGATCGCACCATAGTGACAACAGATGGAGACCATACCAGCGTGGAGGTTATAGTTGGTTTAATTCACACGTATCGGAGGGATACGCCATGTTTGAACAATTCCGTAATGGATACTATTATCATATGCCCTGAGGCAGTGATAATAGGACGGTGATTTGAAATTTGAATGGAGACTCATATATTATATTTATGTAGAAAATAACCTAAGAAGACATACACACACACACACTGTGTAAAAAAGGTTAATTTCTGTCATACATCCTGGGCTGTTGATCTATATTTGCAAGGAGTGGTCTCCGCTCTGTCACGTTACTTGTTTTTTTCTTTCTCTTGCCCAGGACACAATAC
>Ga0247843_1010074_pt1 | contig 10197 bp, 9 predicted proteins | sample LaCruzMarch2017__FD_192420 | JGI IMG/M metagenome (GOLD analysis project Ga0247843, IMG submission 192420) | Freshwater microbial communities from meromictic Lake La Cruz, Castile-La Mancha, Spain - LaCruzMarch2017_8m | ecosystem: Environmental > Aquatic > Freshwater > Lake | place: Spain...
AACAAAGGTCCAGTAGCATTTGGATATATTAAGCGCATTCGTTCATAAACAGAATCTTTCAATTCTTTTCCGGGAACAGACAAAAATTCGGGTGGTTTATTAATCAATAAAAAATATTCGTCTTCATAAACAACTGGGATTTCCTTGACACTTGCTTGCTCCAGCATTGGGTTTTTTTCTATGGAAATTCCATCCAACATGTGCGCTAAAATCGGTTCGCATTTTCCACGACAAGCGGGGTAAAATTGACCATGTAAACGCACTTCCGAACTTGGTGATTTTCCCCACCAAAATTCCGCCATACAAATGGGTTGCAAGTGATTTAAAAAAGCATATTGTAACAATTTTGGAGCAGCACATTCTCCCGCTCCAGCTGGTGGAGTTTGAAACACTGTTTGCGAAAAAATAGCCAATAGACTTTTCGTTTTTTGTGCTTGATTTAAAAAAGTATATTGCTCAAATATTTCTTTTTGTAAACATGAAGATTTAGTTGCACGTTCTTCTTTTAGTTGAACAATAACTTGTTCTTTTTCAAGAAACAATCGTTCATTTTCCGCATATTTTAAACTTATCTCGCGAATAAAGTCTTTAGCTTGTAATTGTTCTCGAATACTTTCTGTCTTGAGTTGTTCGATTAAAAGCAACTGTTCAACTTCACTTAAAGTTGTTTTTGCAAGCACTCTTTTTTCATCTCTTTGCTTTTTGGAAGTTTTCAACACATGTTTTTTCAGTCCAATTTCTGCTTCCATTTCTTGCTTGAAACTTGCCAAATTTACTTTTAACCTAAGATATGATTCTTCGATTTCTAAAGCTTGAATTTTCAACGTTAGGTCGTTTACTTCAACTTCACCTATTCGAAAAAAATTATCTTTTTCAAGCAAATCAAACACAGGAGGAACAAATCTTTTGTGGTGATTTTCGTCGGCTAATTTTCCAGAAAAAGCGGCTAAATAACCCAATTCTCCAGCTTGATTTTTAACCACTAAAACACCAAACATTTTTCCGATTTGCAAGCTTTTATCGTTTTCATCGAAACCGAAATTATGTTTGAAATCCGTTTGTGTTTTTAGATAATCTTGTAATTCTTGACAAGCAATCAAACTCAATGGATGTGGCGAATAATAGAATGGATAGGTGAACTGTTGAGGTAAATCAATTGCACGAACGTCATTAAGAAATGGAGTAAAAGACACTGATTTCAGAAATTAAAGTTTTAGTCTTTTGATGAAAGAAAATAGATAAAATTTAACAAACTAAGCTTCTACAACTTGATAATTTCCCACAAATGTTTCTAGGTAATCAGTCAGTCTTTCCTCATCTTCGACAGATGTAAAAACCAATTGACGACACTTTGGTAAACTTTCTGCCAATCGAGAAATATATCCTTTGCTACCAGCACGAATTTGTTCATCGATTTGAAGAATTACAAATAATTTCAACTTTCCAATATTGAATCCATTTTGAAAATACAATTCACAAACACGACGTGTTGTTCCGATAATAATTTCAGTTCCGTCAAATAAATCGTTGCGTTGTTTCAGTTTACTTCCTTTTTCGAAAACCAAATCCACGGTTAAATCCAAAGCTTTTACTGCTTTTGACATCGCTTCATGATAGATTTTTGCATCGTCGTCGTTTGCAACTAAAATGATTGCCCTTGGTGAACCTTCAGCTGCTTCTGGAACAAATAGTTTTACAATTTCTGGCAATAATTCACCATAATTTTCTGGGCTTGCAACAGATAAAACAGAATGTCCAGCTTTAAGAGTTTTGATTAATCGTTCGCTGTAATTGGAGCTTGATTCTGTCATTATTTCAATTTTGGGTTAGTTGCATGACGTTCTTTATCACGCATAGTTTTCTTTTCTAAATTTTTAATCAAAGCTTCTTCTAAGTCAATTCCTGTTTGGTTTGCAAGACAAATTAACACGAATAAAACATCCGCCATTTCATCTCCCAAATCTTTGTTTTTATCACTTTCTTTCTCGCTTTGTTCACCATATCTTCTCGCCATAATTCTCGCCACCTCACCAACTTCTTCCATTAAAATAGCGGTGTTAGTCAGCTCGTCGAAGTAGCGAATACCGATCGTTTTTATCCACTCATCAACCGTTTTTTGAGCTTGCTTGATTGTAATTTCGTTCATGAGTGATTTCTATTTTACGCTTACAAATTTAGGGAATTAGAACGGCTTCGTATTAGATAAAGAGACAATTAAGTTTTTTAATGGAAGTTGTATTCTAAAAGTTGTAAAAGTATAAGCAAAACTTCGTACTGTAAAAAAAGCTTTTTGAACTTTTAGTATTTATTTAAAGAATGAATAAAACATTGTAATTTAATTTAAATCAATAATTTAAAAATCTAAAAAAGTAATCTTCTCTTTTTTCTACGACGTATTTTGGCGTTCCCAACACTTACTTTTGACCCTATCGGGAAGCTGAAAACGAAAAGAGTAAGCAAAAAATAAAATCTGAAATTATGGCTAATTTTTATTGTAAATGGTGTGGAGGTAAATACACAAGTGTATCAAGTTTAACTGTCAATTCTTGTTCTAAAAATCCAGAAGGAAAAAAACATGCTTTGTACGAAGGCAGTGAGAAATCACAATATACATGCAAGTTTTGTGGTGGTAAATATTCCAGTCTTTCTAGTTTGTGTGTTAATTCTTGCTCTAAAAGTCCGACAAAAAAACACCAGCCTGCGCTTTGATTTGTTACTAATACTCCCAATCTGTATGTGCAACAGGCAATTGGTTTAGCTCATCACGATGAAAACGCCATTTAGGCATAAAATGATCCATGTGTTTGACGAAATTCTCATTGTGACTGCGCTCTAACAAGTGAACTAATTCATGAACAATTATGTATTCTATACAGATTAGGGGTTTTTTAATCAATTCCAAATTAAGCCAAATTCTTTTTTCTTCGGTGTTGCATGCACCCCATTTAGTACGCATTTGCTTCACAGCCCAAGCACTTGATTTTACTCCAATAATTCTTTCCCATTTTTCTATTAAATTGGGAAGAATATTTTTTAGCTCTTGACGATACCATTCTTTCATAATGGTGGTTTTTTGCTCAATTGAAGTAGCTTCTTTAACAAACAAATGAATCTTTGTACCACCTAATTTGACTTCGCTTGAGCCTGGTTTTTCATAAACTTTTAACAAGTATCGTTTACCAAGAAAGTAATGACTTTCTCCAGCTTGAAAAGTTCGTTTTGATTCTCTTGGCTGCTGATTGAAATTATTTATATGCTTTTTAATCCAACCAATTTTCGAGATGGCAAATAAACGTACCATTTCACTATTTGCAGTCGTTGGAGCCGAAAGACGAATGCGTCCAGTTGGTGGATAAACGGCTAAATGCATGTTTTTAATATCCTTACGGATAACATCTACTTCAAAATTAGAAACCCTTATTTTTTCGATTTCAATATTCATTTTGTGCCTTGATAATATTCATTATTTCTGCCACTTTTTCATCGTCTTTTAGTAAGGCACTAATCGCAATTCTAAGTTTTTTTTCTTTCAATCCGCCATCACGCCAACCATCTAATTTATTTGCTTGAATCACATTGTCAAGCGCCAAAGCAAGTACTTCGTTTCGTTCTAAATTGTCAAATAACGCTTGCTTGCCACGAGTATCAACAATACTCGGATAATTTTGAGAAGAAGAAGGTCGTTCGATTTGTTCTGATAAATCTCTGATTTTATTCAAATACGTTTGATAATCAATTACTTCATTCTTGCGTTGACGAATTATTTCATTAAGTAATAATGACATTTTCTCAAAGTATTTTGGATTCGTTTGAGATTCTTCAATGATTACTTTTCGAACGTTATTTTCAATTGTTTCAGCAACGGATTCTTGGCGTTTTGGATTACCATAAATTTCTCGGGGTTCAGAAACATGAACTATCAAATCCACCAAAGTTCTATTTTCAAAGTCGGATATTTTCTTACTACTATTTGCATCTAAATACATATCCATCAATTGACGCATTCCTGGTTCAAAGGCTTTTAAATCCAATTTATCGCGACTTGCCAATTTGATGGTGTCCCTTAAATTGGCATAAAAATCAACTTCAATTTTTAGCTTTTCAGCTTGTAATTCTGTGTAGCCAATTTTGTGCATTTCATTTGCAATGTCTGCATAAGCACGAATTAAAGAAACAACTGCTTTGTAAAATGCGACACGCAAATCTTCTCTTTCCTTAATATCTTGTGGGATTTCTGTATTTCCGCAGAAATAAGAAATAAATGTTGGTTCGTCTTTAGGATAAACAGGTTCGCAAATTGCTCGTACTTTTTCTAAAGCTGTTTCCAAACGTTCACGACTAACTTCATATCGGTTAGAAAGCAAACCTTTTACATCGTCGAAGTCAAAGTCGTCAAATGCTTCTGAAGTGTAATCAGTTATTGAGCGTTGTAAACTTCGGAATAAATCTTTGTAATCAACAATATAACCATAGTTTTTGCTTTCATCATCTACACGATTTACTCGACATATAGCTTGAAATAAACCATGATCTTGCATGTTTTTGTCAATATATAGATAGGTCGCAGAAGGCGCATCAAAACCTGTTAAAAGTTTATCAACGACTATCAGTAATTTCATTCGAGAGGGTTCGTCAATGAATTGTTTTTTTACTTCTAATTCAAAATCTTCCGTTGTTTTTCCTTTCAACATTTCATTGTAAACCTGATATTTCAACAATTTATCTGTTGGTGAACCTTCGCCAGTTTCTTCCCCTTTAATATCACCATGATGTGGTTCATAAGAAGTAATAATTGCACATTGTTTAAATCCAGCGTGTTGAAAAAGTTCGTAGTATTTGCAAGCATTGTAAACACTTTCTGTTACCAACATTGCATTTCCTTCACCATTACTTAAGCGTGGTCGTGTATTAAAGTCAAAAATGACGTCGTTTACAATTTTAGAAAGTCTTGATTTTGAACCGAGTACTTTTTGCATTGTTCCCCATTTCTTCTTGAGTTCAGTTTTAGCTACATCAGTCAAACCTTTAGTTTTAGCATCAAACCACTCGTCAATTTTATCTTGATCGGTCACAAATTGTTCGACATCGCGTGCTTCATATAATAAATCAAGTACCACACCATCTTCAACTGCTTCATCAAACTTGTATGGATTTCCAATATAAGGACCAAAAACTTCAATACTTTTTTGCTTGTCCCTTTTAAGTAAAGGAGTTCCTGTGAAACCAATAAACAATGCATCTGGTAAAATGAGTTTCATAGCATCGTGCAATTTACCAGATTGGGTACGGTGACATTCATCTACAAATACAAAAATGTTACCTTTTGCTTTGAAATTTGTTCCCATACTTTTCTTTAAATCCTCAATATAGGAATCGAAATCACCTTCTTCCGATTGACGTCCGAATTTGTGAACAAGACTACCAATAAGCATTTCAGTCTTATTATTTAAAACCTCCAAAAGTCCTTTACCGCTTTTCGTTCGGTAAATTCGTTCATCTACTCCTTTAAATAATTTTTCTATTTGTTCGTCTAATTCTTCGCGGTCAGTAATGATTAATATGCGACTATCTTCTATGTTTTCTCGAATCCATTTTGTCAGCCAAACCATGGTCAAACTTTTACCCGAACCTTGTGTGTGCCAAATTATTCCACCCTTTCGATCATAAACATTTATTTGAGCAGCTTTTATCCCAAAATATTGATTCGGACGGCAAAGTTTTTTTGTTCCTTTATCAAATACAATGAAATCATGAATTAGCTCAAGGAAACGTTTTTTATCTAATAAAATTGAAAGGTGTTTATCTAATGTATAATCAAAATGCTTGGTTGATTCTTCTTTCCATTGCAAATAGAATTTTTCGGTTGTTTCGATTGTACCATAACTCAAACCTTGTGCATCGCTTCCTGCCAATACAAATTGCATTGTGGTAAAGAATTTTTCAATGAACTCAGGTTTTTGATTGTCTAAATTCTGACGGATTCCTTCTGAAACACTTACTTTGGAACGCTTTAATTCCAATACAGCTAAAGCAATTCCGTTGATATAAACAACAATATCAGGACGTTTTGAAAATTTACCTTGAACGGTTACCTCTTCTGCAAAAGCAAAATGATTGTTTTCAGGATTTTTCCAATCTATCAAATGCACCATTTCTTTCAAGTGACCAATTTCTTCACGTACATTCACACCATAACGCAACAAGCGATAACATTCTTTGTTGCTTTCGTACAAGGAATTTGAAACTGTGGCAGCCGCTTTTAAAAAGTCGTTAATTGCTTTTTTTGCAAGCACATCAGAATAGCCTGCCTTTTTTGTCAGGTAGTTAAAAAGCAAGTTTTCTTCCACAGGAATGGTGCGTATTTCCTCTTGCCAATTCCCCAAGTATTCATAGTTCAATTCCGATTGGAAAAGCTGAATGATTCGGTCTTGAGTGATGCGTTCTGATTTGCCGATGTGTTTCATTTAATCGTTTTTGAATAGATTTAGGTATTCATTAAATACGTACAATTTATTTCTTTGCGCCCCTGAAATTTCCTTTATTATTTCCAATTTCTTTAATGAATCTATTAATTTGTAGGCAGTAACGTTTGTTTTTTGTATTAATTCCTCAACACGATTTACTTCAATTACTGGTTGGGTATAAAGGAAGTCAATGACTTTTTTAGCGTCACCACTTCTATTTCCTAAACTCTTTATTTTTATCTCTAATACTTTTTGTAACTGTAAAATACCATCAAAAGTTGACACCCCTTTTTTTGCAGTTTCAATTACTCCAGATAGAAAAAATTTTAACCATTGTGTTATATCATTATGTGTTCTCGCTCTCATTAAATTATCATAATAGAGGCTTCGATTTTTCTCAAAAAAATCAGATAAATAAAGAATAGGTTGTTTAAGAATACCTTTATTTACCAAATACAATGTTATTAGGAGCCTTCCTATTCGTCCATTTCCATCCAAAAAAGGGTGAATTGTTTCGAATTGGTAATGAATTATTGCAATTTTTAGTAAGTCTGGTAAATGATTTACTTCATTGTTTGCAAAATGTTCTAAATCAGACATAAGTTCACCAATTGATGCGTGAACAGGTGGAATAAAAACGGCATCGTTAATTGTTGCACCACCAATCCAATTTTGAGATATTCGAAATTCTCCAGGTAATTTATGTGTTCCTCTGACTCCTTGAAGTAAGATTCTATGTGTTTGTTTTATTAACCTTGATGAAAATGGAAGTGTATGAAGTAGTTTAACGGCTTCATTCATTGCTTGAATATAATTTTGAACTTCTTCCCAATCATTTCTTTTATCGCTTGCCACTTCATCTTTATTCAAGAAAGCATCTTCCATATTTGTTTGTGTACCTTCAATTTTGGAGGATTGTGTTGCTTCTTTCGCGATATGCATTCTTATGAACAAATCTATATTTACATATTCAGAATACATATCTAAACGACCTAATTGTCTATCAGCCTTACTTAATAGACTAATGACATCCATATTTGTTATCTTCCAATCTTTATTGATGAAATTGGGTTGAAAACTTTTATAGTATCCTTGGTTGATATATGTTCCAGAATTGAAAGCTTCCATTTTTTTAATTTAATTAAACAAATATAATGTTATTTAAGAAAATGACATAAAAACTTAAATAAGAATTTTGTAATTTAAGAAAGTTTACTTTTTAGTTAAATAAGATTTTTTTAATTTAAGGTTTTTAATCCTTGATATCATTATTGGGAATCACCACAAATACCTCTATAATTCCCTCATTCTTTTCCAAATTTCGATTTTTCAAAATTATCAATGTGGAATGTATCTTCTTTCCAATTATTGGGATTGTTTACGATGTAATCACTGATACGACCGAAGGCTGATTCATCGCGGATGATGTGGTCATAAAATCGAGATTGCCATTGGAAATCGAAACCAATTTTACGAATATCAAACGAACAACGTCCTTTATACCAACGTAGTATTCGAGATATATTTTCATTTAACATTGGGTTCTTGTTACCTGCAAATCCACCTTTGTCGATTTCTTGGTTTTCGATTGCTATATTCTGATTTGATTGTTTTTTAATTGGTTTATCAATAATCAAAATACCATGCACATGATTGGGCATTACCACGAAAGCCTCTAATTTTGTGTAAGGAAATTGTTTGGGAATTTCATACCAAAGGGATTTGGCAATTTTTCCAATTTCAGAATAATTCATTTGTTTATTTTCGATTTCCCCGAAATAATGGATTCTATTTTTTGTGCAAATCGTTACAAAATAGGCTGCGTTTTCACCATAATCCCACCACTGTGCGCGAATTGTACCATTTCGGTATATGTTTTGGTATTTTGTCATTTAATTCTAATTCAATAAATTTTGCCTAATGAAATTAAGGAAAAATATTGAATTGATTGTTGAAATTTGGTTTTAGTTTATCGATTATTTGTTGGGGATTATTCCAATTATTTGTTGGGGATTTTCCCGATTATTTGTTGGGGATTTTCCCGATTATTTGTAGGCACGCGATTAATCGCGTGCCTACAAATAATCGGGATTCCACAAATAATCGGGATTCCACAAATATTCGGAATCCCACAAATATTCTGATAAACCAATAAAAAAAAACCTACACCAACCTCGTTCTACCCGTTAATAATTCCTGCATCATCCCTTGTTTGATAGAAACATATTTCTGCCGCTTTGCCTCCAAGGATGCAATTTCTAAATCCATATCTGATAGAATTTGGGCAATGCGTGATTGTTCTTCGATTGTTTGAGGTAGATTCAATTTTATTTTTTTTAAATGTACTGGACCAAAATTAGGTTGAGCACCACCAGTAATAAGTAAATCAATTTGATCTTTAAATAAACTTGACTTTAAAAAAATAAGTAATAAATTATATGTTATTCCTGCTTTTGGTTTGAAACGAATGACACTTGTGTTCATTACTAAAGGTAAATCTTGTTTTCTAACAATTGAAGTTTTACAGTATGAGTTCCCAGAACTTGCAACAACAATATCCATTTCATCAATTTCAAAGTGTTTGTACATTAAATTAAATTCTTCAATAGAAATAAATCTTTGCGTTTTTTCAAGATTTAAATATCCATTAACCAAATTTGTAATGTTAATGACTTTTATTCCTTTGTCAGTAAATTGCCAATTTCGTAATCCGGGACCTTCTTGATACCAGCAAACATCATTTAAATTTACTCGCTCCCATTCTCCATCAAAACCTGGTAATCTTTTTCCTCCGAGATTTGGCGGCGTCAACAACTCCTGCATTGCGCCTTGTTTGATGGCTTTCTTTTTAGCAATTTGCTTATCTAAACTTAACAGTAACGCATCTACATCACTCAAAGCAGTGGCTATAGCTTTTTGCTCAGAAAGTGGAGGAAGTGGGATTTTCATTTCTGATATCATTTCTCTCCTTACTGAATCTACAGAAGATTTTGCAGTCATCGACATAACTCGATCATAAAAATTTGTTGAGAACTGATAAAACAAATATTTACCACTCACTTCATTATTAAAATTATGAATATTATATACTCTTTGGTGATAATCAAATTTACCATTTACATAATGAAATATTTTACCTACACCAACTCCATCACCTGATGTTAATAAAGCTTCACCATTAAAAGAAAAACGATTAATTCTTTCAACTTTTTCAGAACGAACGTAAAATGGATATTTACCTTCTGAAATTCTATCCTGAGTATCACTTCCACCAGTCGATATAGAAGCAAAATTTGAAATTTTTTCAACCTCCCAATCCTCAGGAATCAATCCTATTTCGGTTTGTTTGTATTTTTTCGCTTCTTGCGTCATTTTAGTTTCTTGATTTGTTGGTTACCTACTATGCTTTTCAATTGGCTGATGGCAATTTGATTCCGCCTGACTTTTAAATGTGACGAATTCGTCACCTTTAAAATCTGGATTATTCATTTCTTCCCAAATTCCTAAGAATTCCAAGGTGTTACTTAACTCCATACCAATCCCATTTTATGTAAATGTGCTGCAACTTTGCTTTCAAGTTCCTCCGTTTGTGTAGTCACTGCATTCAGCGTGGCATCGTAACGTTCGCCCAATTCTTTGATACGAGCAGTCAATCGTTGAGAAATAGCGTCAATTTCACTTTGGATATTTTGGCTCAAAGTATTCAACCATTTTTTGTCAATCACCAAGGTTT
>Ga0247843_1010075_pt1 | contig 10197 bp, 1 predicted proteins | sample LaCruzMarch2017__FD_192420 | JGI IMG/M metagenome (GOLD analysis project Ga0247843, IMG submission 192420) | Freshwater microbial communities from meromictic Lake La Cruz, Castile-La Mancha, Spain - LaCruzMarch2017_8m | ecosystem: Environmental > Aquatic > Freshwater > Lake | place: Spain...
TCCACCCCGTCGACCGTGACGGTGCCCTGACCACCCGGCGCGGTGACGCCCACCCAGCCGATGGTCTCGGGGCCCCGCGTTTGCCCCGCCAACGCTTCCTCGTGATAGAGGGCGACCCGGAAGCCGCGACGCGAGGGCTCGATGAGCCGGGTCATGAACGGCCGTGGGTCGGTGTGGGTCTGAGCGGTGACGACGAGCACCGGCGGACGCGATCGGCGGTCATCGAAGTCGACCCGTGTCAAGACACCGGGCCCGCCGATGAGGGCCGAGTCTGCAAACCAGGTGCGTCCATCGGCGCCGAGATAGTCGCCGCGCTCCATGGCGAAGAACGCGATGAGCTCGTCCCCGTGGACCCCATCGAGGTAGTCCCACTCGGCGAAGCGCGCCTCGAAGCCGGTGGTGGTGACGTTGCGCACCTCGACCACCCCGGGCTCCGGGTCGAGCGCGGTCGGGACGCCGGCGACGACGACCGGCGACGCCATCGCCCGTGGGAAGTTGAAGGTCTGCCAAGTGCCATCGATGGTGGCGCGGATGAGCTGCATGCCCGACCCGGTGACGTTCACGGGGAACGTCGCTTGGGCTGAGGTCCCGTCGCCGTCGGTTGTGGTCTGGCGCAGCGCGAACTGTCCCGGGAACGGGAAGGTGAAGGTCGCGACGGAGCCACTGGCGGTCTGGTTGGTCTCGAGGACGAGCCAGCTCACCGAAGTGATCCCGTCGTACGCCACTGAGGTGTCCGTGAAGCGGAGCTCCCGGTCGAGCCCGGTGGGGACGACGGTGCGTGAGAGCGCCGGGCCAGAGTCGGCGACATTCGTCGCGCTCGCCGAGACGGGATAGACGCCCTGGCTCGGGTAGGTGTGGGAGACCTCGTGACCGGTCGCGTTGCCGCCATCGCCAAAGGTCCAGGTAAACGTGTTGGGACCCTCGGTGGCGGTCGCGGTGAAGACGCCGCTCATGCCCTCGACGAGCCCAGAGGGGAGCGTGAGAGTGACGACCGGGTCCGGAGGTGGAGCGCCGCGCACGCCGATGAAACGTACGTCGCTCGACGTGTACCAGCCCGTGTCGATGTAGGTCGCCGTGAGGGTCACGACGAAAGTGCCAGCGGTCACGAATGTCACATTCGCGCTCGGGCCGAAAGCCGTGGGGGCTGCGCCGCCGAAGTCCCACTCGAGCGTCAGGTCGCCGAGCGCGAAGTCGCCGGTCGCCTCCGCGGTGAAGACCAGTGTGGTGCCGGTCACGACGTTCTGGTGGGAGCGCGGGCGCATGATGGTGGCGAGGCCCTCGCAGGCGTCGCCGACCCCATCCCCATCAGCATCGCTCTGGGCGACAGGCGCCGTGAGATCGACGAGCCCATCGACATCGAAGGTCCAGCCATTGGATACGTTCGGGCAGTTGTCGAGGCCGTCCGCGATGCCGTCACCATCGCGGTCGGCGACGGCCGCGAGCGCCGGCCAGCAGAGGTCGGCGGGGTCGACGGGGCAAGGGTCCGAGGCGTCTGGATCGTTATCCCCATCGGTGTCGGCGCGGGTCGGATCGGTGGCGCGCTCGGCCGGGCCGGAGAGCTCCTGCGACTGGGTCTTTGTGTCGTTGTCGAAGTCGCCGTTCGGGTCGGCAAGCAGGGTGCGTTGGGCGGGCGAGTAGCTGTAAAGTCGCGGCCCGATGTAGAGGAAGAGGCGGTGCCAGGTGCGCGCGGCGAGGTAGATCGTGTCGACCTGGAGGCGCTTGCCGAGCTCGAGGTCGGCGGCCTCGGCGTGGGTGTCGGGCCAGCCGCCGGGTGTGGTCGTGAGCGCGTAGAGCGTCGCGAGGCTCGCGTCGACGTTCGGGGTGGCCGGGTCGAAAGTCAGGGGACCGAGGTCGGTGATGAGGCGCGAGAGCGTCTCGGCCGCGACCTCGTCGAAGACCGGCGAGTCGGTGTCACCGAGGCGCGTCGCCTCGTCGCGCGAGGCCGCGCCGTAACGAGCGGCGATTGCGTCGACAGCCGGGGCGAGGACCCCGAGGTCGTTGTTGGGGATGACGCCGAGCGCCAGCCACTCGTCGCCGTCGACACCGACCTGCCAACTCGCCAGCGCCTCGACCTGCGCGGCCTGCCAGGTCGACTGCGGGGTCGCGGCGATGGTCGCGACCTTGCGCAGGCGTGTGGTGAACAGCCCGCTTGCCGCCGTCCGAAAGGCCGCGAGATCGCTCGGGGCGAGCGATGCATCGCGCATCGCGTCGAGCAGGTCCGTGGGCGAGAACTGGCCCACCGTCGGCACCATCGCCTTCACCGCGAAGGGCCGAGGGGTCGGGGGCACCGAGGTGTCGGCAGGCACATTCCACTCGCGCAGGCGCACCACGGCGGGCAGGTCGCCGGGCAGGCGTAGCCCGTTGTTGTTGGGTAGGAGTGAGGGGTGGAGTGCGTCGGGCGGATGATTGACGGCGCCGCCGAGCTCGAATCCGTCGCCGCGACGGGTCGGCAGCTCGGCCCCACGCAGGTCGGTGGCCTCGAGCGCGAAGGCGCCAGTCGCGAGCACACCGGGCGCCGAGAACGCCCCCAACGTGAGGTGGAGCTCGACCTCGTAAAGCGTGCGGGCGACCGGGTAGGAGTATCGGTTGTCGGCCTGGGTGCTGCGCCAGGACTCGTCGAGATCGAACCATCCGTCCTCGTCCGTGTCCGCAGGCTTGCAGGTGACCGGGGTGACCGAGCCGTCGCAGTCGCAGAGCGGGTAGTCGCCGATGTCGTCGACCGCGATGACGCCGGGAGGGCAACCGCGCAGGACCTCGTCGAGGTTGCTGACTCCGTCGCCATCGGTGTCGCGGTCCGCGTCGGCCACAAGCGCGTCGAGCCCGGCGGCGGCCTCGATGAGGTCGGAGACACCATCGCCGTCGGTGTCGGCGAGCGGGTCGGTCGGAGGCGTGATGATGAAGGTGGCGTTCACGGGGGCGGCCGCGACACCGCCGCGCGTCACGACGATGCTCAAGGTGTGGGTGCCGACGCCGAGGTTCAAGCTCGTGCTGGGGGCGTTGACGGTGATGGTCACACCGTTGTGGGTGACCTGGATCTCCGGGGCCTGACCGGAGCCACCGACGATGTCGATGCGCACCCGGGTCGGGCGCGGGTAGCTGCCGGGTCGCGGCGAGACCAGCGGGCCCAGAGCCGGGGCGGTGCCGAGGCCATCGAACATGGGCAGGTCGAGGCCGACCATCGAGTAGCTCGGGGTCGCACCCGGGCGCGCTTCGGGCCAGCCGTTGCCGAGCGGTGGGCCATCGTTCAAGAGGACCCGCGCGCTCGAAGCCACACCGGCGAGGACGCCGGAGGTCGTGCGCGACAAGACCTCGAGGGTGGCGTTGGTCTCGTCGTGGACGACGAGGTGGGTGCGCCCGCCGAGGCGATGGGTCGAGACGAACGCGCCGTCGAAGACGAGGACGTCGAAGGCCGTGCCGTCGAGCGTCGGGTTGGGGGCCTGCGCTCGTGTCGGTCGGGACGGCGCGAAGAGCACGACCGAAAGAATGAGCGCGCTCAGGAGTGCGAAGCGGGGGTGGCTTCGTGTCCACGCAGGTCGGGTCGACGTCGCGGTCATAGCGGGATCTCCAGCCACTGGGTCTGGCGATAGGACATGGGCTCGCCGTCCTCGTCGAAGAAGACGAACTGGAAGCGGTAGGCGACACCGACCTGGCTCGGCAGGCGGTCGGTGAAGTACACCCGATACTCCGGCTCGTTGACCGGGGCTCCCGGGGCGGCGAACGCGACGAGCGCGAAGTAGGGGTCCCACATACGCGCGTTCACGTCGCGGTTGTTGGCGCGGTACGCGTCGAAGGTGCACCAGGGCTTGTCGATGAGCGGCGAGGCCTGGACCCAGGGCCCGACGTCGGCCGAGAGCGGGCCGTCGCCGTCCGGGTCGGTCAGTCGTGACTGGCGATAGGCGATGAAGCGGCGGTTGTCTCCCAGGGCGGAGATCGCGGTCGGGCAGAGGTCACAGGTGGTTGTGCCGGTCGGCTGCGAGCGTCCGCAGTCGGTGTTGGAAATGCACAGACACTGGGAGACGGTCGGGTTGCAGGGGGGAGGCGCGCAGCCGCAGGCGTTCTCACACAGCTCCGACTCGTCTTCGCTCCACACGACGCCGCGAGGCATCTGCGGATGCCCGCTCGCGATGGTGCCCATACGCACGACGAGGAGCTCGTCGCGGCGGAGCTCTTCGAGAACGAGGTCCGGGGTGACGCGTGTGGGGGTCTTCTGGGCGGGCCAGCGGATGTACTCGGGTAGGGCGGTGTTTGGAGCGTGGCGCCGGAGGCCGCACAGCGGGGTCGTCCACTCGGACAGCTTGCCACCGAGGTCTTTCGGGGTTCCGGCCGAGACCGCCTGGGCCCTGACGCACCACTCCTGCTCGAGGCCGGCGGGCAGGACGCCGCCGAGCGGGAACTCGTCGAGGTAGGGGGTCTGATCACCCGTCACTTTGTCGGCCTGGAAGAACGCGGTCGTGCGAGTGGGCGTTGCCTTGTCCCAGAACTCGATGATGATGCCGGCGATGGCCTGGTCGGGGCCAGCCCAGGTGAGCGTCGCGTTCGGCGTGTCGGCGGGCAGCGCGAGCGCGGAGAGGCGGGGCGGCGGCGGGACCTTGCCGGGTGGGATCTGGGTCGTGCATGGCAGCGGGGTGTCGGTCGAGGGAACACGTCCTCCCTCCGAGTAGACCGTGACCGAGAGGCAGGTCCTCGCCGGGCCGAGCGACGGTGTCGGCAGGACCAGGGTCTTGTTGTTGGGACCGCAGAGCGTCGTCAGGCGAAAACGTTGCTCGTTGATGGTGCTGAACACACCCGCACACTCCCCGTCGGCCAGAGGCAGCGTCAGGGTCAGAGGCTCGTCGACGACCGAGCCGTGGTCGACCTCGACGAAGCCGGCGTCACACGAGGTATGGCTCTCGACGGTGAAGGCGCAGTCCTGGTCGTCGGGGATGACGACCTGGCCGATGACACGCCCACGCGGGTCGACGACATCGGCTTCGAGGCGGCAGGTGGACGAGGCCGCTAGCGGGCACACGCGCTCGCGGTCCGGGTAGACCACACGGCCTTCGGTGGGGTGGCTCTCGTCGACCTCGACGTACGGGAAGTCGCCGAGCCAGCTCGAGATTCGTGTGAGGAAGGCGTCGGGTGCGACGGGTCCACCTTCGACGATGGGGCCCTCGCCGAGCGGGCGACAGAAGATGCGCAGCGTGGCCGCCTGACCGGTGGTGTCAAAGGCCCAGGCCTGCACGTCCGGCACGGGGTTCGGGTAGACGTCGGGGCCGCAGAAGCCAAATCGGATCTCGTCGTTGGTGAGGCGTTCGGGCTTGGTCTTGTCGAAGAAGATGCCGCGGATCGGTGCGCTGAGCGCGGACGTGCGGCCGTTGGTCCCGACGCTCGCGACGCGGTACCAGAACTCGGTGCCCTTCTGGTCGACGGGCCCGCCCGGCGTGTTGTCGCGCCACCGGATCCGCCGTGTGCCGTCGTCGCGGTTGACGACCTCGAAGGGGCCCGTCGCTCGGTGGTCGACGCCGCCGCCCGCGACGTTGGGGTTGCACGCGGCGCCCTGGTTTTCCGCCGTGGTGCCCTCGTCGTGATCGGCATGGCCATCGCCGTCGCTGTCCATGAAGCGGCCGGCCACGTCGGGGCTCGTGAAGCGGTAGATGACGTAGCGCTCGACGTCGAGGTTGAACGTGGTCGGGCTCTCGCAGCCATCGGCGGTGTCGGCCACGTCGAGTCGGCCCGTCACTCGCGCCTCGACCGGGTTGCAGGCGACCCGACCAAAGGCGGAGGTGTTGACCCAGTTCGGCACATCGACCGCACTCCACTCGAGGAAGAAGTCGTCCTCGGTGGTGACGGTCGTGTCGTAGACGGTGTCGGCAACGGGCGTGATGTCGGCGGTCGCCTCGGAGGAGAGGACCGCGGTCGCGTCCCACGGGCCGACGGGCTCGAGCTGGTCGGGCACCCGCGCGACGAGACCGGCGGTGACGCCGTAGTTGCCGGTGCGGTCTAGGCCGACGACGTAATAGCAGACCTGGTCGCCGGGCGAGAAGCCCGCTGAGGTGAGGGCCTGGGCGTCGTCGACCCACTGGGAGAAGGCGGCGTTCCAGCCCGGGCGGTCCGACTCGCGCCCTGAGGCCGGAGGGTCACGCAGGATGAGGGGCAGGTCATTGACCTGGACGAAGCCCGGGACGAGCAGGCGGCCATCGGGGCTCGAGCCATCGGCCGTCCGCATGAGGGCGGCGAGGTCGACGGTGCCCGGGTCCGAGCAACGGCCGGCCTTACGCCAGAGGTCGTAGCCCACGGTGTTGCGCATCTGCGCCTGACGCTCGGTGGCGCCCGCGCCGGGGTGGTCCCAGGTCAGCGCGACGTTGCCGTGGCTGCGCCCCCACTCAGGCGCGTCGCAGCGACTCTGGTCGTGCGAGACGTCGAGGAAGGTGGCCGGCCGTGGGAGTTGGAAGGGGGCGAGCGAGACGAGGACACGGCCGAGGTCGGCGGTGCGGCCGAACGAGTCCTGCGCGACGAGGCGATAGAAGACCGAGCCGACCGGCACGCTGACCGCGTCGGGGCCGGAGCCGAGGACGAGGGGTGTCGTGAGGGCGGGCGGAGCGGTGTCGACGAAGGCGCGGTTGCGGGCGCGGGCGACGTTGACGTCGACGCGGGCCGCGAGGTCGATGAAGGTGCGGAGCTGGAGGTTGTCGATGAGGGCGAGGTCGGCAGGTGAGTGGGGCGGCAGCGGTCGGGCCGGCAGTGGGAGGCCCGCGAAGAGGGCGGCCGCTGCAGCGAGACGTGGTGCGAAGGTGGCGGCGGTGACGGGGTCGTCACCTGCGAGCGCACCGTCGAGGGCGACCATCGTCTGGGCGAGGCGGCGGCTCTCGGAGGGGGCCGCGTAGAAGGTGGCAACCTCGGCGGGCGAGCGGTTCGCCACGACGGGGATGCCGGAGAACGAGGGGAGCGCCACGCCGTTGCGCTCGAGCGTGAGCGTCGCGTCGGGCGGCAGGGCGAGGTCGATGCGCCCCTCGATCTCGTCGATGAACAGGTAGACACACGTGGATGTGGCGCCCGGGTCGGTGAGTGTTCCGCAGCGAGACGCGTAGCCGGTGAGGATGACGTGGCCAGGCTCGTCGGCGCGAGCCGGGGCCGAGGCGACGAGGAGGAGTGCGACGAGCACGAGGTGCATGACGGCGCGGCCAAGGGAGAGCGCGCGTGCGGAGATGAGGCGGTGGGGTGACATCGGTGTGCGCTCCTCAGTCGAGTCCCGAGAACTTCGGGTCGCTGACCTTGAACTTGCTGTCGACGTAGGTCGCGGTCAGCGAGGCGGTGGCGGTGCCGCACATGCCGTCATTGGCAACGTCCTCGGGGGTGTTCCACTCCTCGGGCTCGCAGAAGCCGAAGCCGCCGCCGATCCAGCCCGTCCCGAGGAACGAGAAGCTGTTGTTGGCATATTGGCCGGCCAGCGTGACCTTGCCCTTCGCCGACACGAGGCAGATCGCCTTGCCGTAGATCCCGCCCGCGACGAGACCGCCGATGGTCCATTGTCCCTGGTCGTTGCCGAAGACCCAGGCGCCCACGTCGGCCGTCGCACCCGCCTGCAGGAGGCAGCCGAGGTTGATGAAGGGGAAAGACGCGCTGCCGCGGACATAGGCGCCCTTGAAGGCCCCGCCTTCGGGAGCCTTCAGGAAGGTCGCGGCGAGCGGGTCCAGCGTGTTGAGCACGTCGAGGTTGCAGAGCTCGCCGGCGAGGAAGGCGACCTGCAGCACGGTGCCCTGGAAGTTCGCGCGGGCCTTGGCGCCGAGATAGTTCTCGTACCTGCCGCCGCCGAGCGCGATGGCGATGTCGGAGAGCTCGAAGGCCTTGAAGCTCAGCTTGCCAGCGGTCTCGACGCCGCCGAAGAAGCCGATGGGGCTCAGGTCCCCTGACTGGCTGGCCAGGGTGAAGCCGAGCTCGAGCTTCTTGATGCTCATGCCGTTGTTCGCGCCGAACTTGAAGGGCAGGTTCTGGGCGCCGATCTTGACGTCGAGCGGGGCGCCCCCTTCCAGGTCGCCGCTGGCATCGATGCAGTTCTTGGCCTTGCCGTTGACCTTCCACGAGATGGCCTCGAGGTAGGCCTTGAACTCGGAGGCGTTCTCGGACTTGTTCTCGTTGCTCGGGGTGGCGGGCTCCTTCGACTTGTTCAGCGAGAAGGTCGCTTCGAGGCGCAGGCGTTCGATCTCGTCCTCCTGGATGACCGCCGACCCGGTGATGCCGACGGCGGAGAACCCGAGCGTTTCCTTGATTGTCGAGACAGCTCCCTGCAGGAGCTGGTTGGCGACCTCGTTGAACTTGGCGATGACCTTCTTGATGAGCTCGTTGACCTGCTGCAGGAAGGCGAGCCCGACGCTGTTGAGCTCGCCGAGCACGAAGGCCATGCCCTCGTGGAAGAGCTTGTCGAGCTGCTCGACGAAGGCCGACTCCATGAGGAGCTTGGTGATGGTCTCGCGGATCTGTTTGCCTGTCGGGAAGGGCAGCTTCGAGAGCGCGCCCGAGAGCTGCAGGCCGACCTCCGCCTGGATGACGGCGATGAACTCGTTGATGGGTTTTCGGATGGCGTCGGGCAGCTTCGAGATGAAGCTCGTCGTCGGGGCGCCGGCGTTGTCGACCCAACCGGCGAAGCCCACGAGCTCGTCAGCTTCGAAGCCCATGGCCTCGAGCGCGAAGCGGCCGAGCTGATTCATGTAGGCCTGGATCTCTGGCACGGTGAGGTCGACCCCGAAGCTGGCCGGGTCGGGGAAGAAGGCCGCGGCGTCGACCGGCGGCGACTCGGGCAGGACCTCGACCGTCTTGAAGAACTCGAGCTTCTGGCGCAGCGCGTTGACCTGCTTGTAGGTGTCGGCGAGCTGGCGCTTGAGGCCGCGCAGCGTGATCTTGCCGGGCACGTCGTTTTTCGCGTCGGCCGGGCCCTCGAGCTCGGTCAGCGCGGTCCGGATGTGCAGGACCGTGCAGGCGAGCTTGGAGATGTTCGACCCACCCGCGGGGGCTGGCGTGACGTTGCACGGGACCGGTGTCGCGAGGGCGTCGAGCTGCACCTTGATGGGCTCGAGGAATGCCTTGGCTTTCAAGACGATGCCGCGCAGGCGTTGCACCGGGGAGGTCTCTTTCGTGTCGCAGATGAAGTCTTTGACCTTGCCGATGAAGCCCTTCTTGGCGGGGTTGTTCGGCTCGCCGAGCGCGATGCGGGTGAGCGCCGCGGCGACCGAGGAGAAGTAGAAGTCGGCTGTCTTCAGGAAGGTGAGGTCGACTCCGAGCGGCCCACCGATGAGCTTGCCGAGTTTTTCCAGGGCCTTGTTGGCCAGCGTCTCGGTGAGGCTCTTGATGTGGCCCTCGATGCTGTTGAGCTGGGCGATGAGCGGGTTGGCGGTGACGTTGCTGGTGGGGCACTTGAGGATCGAGAGCGGTGAGTTGACGTTGTCGATGTTGAGGACGGTGCCGGTGACATAGCCGAGCTTCGAGCGCGCTTCGTCGAGAAGGCCAGTGACCTTTCCGCCCACGACGGTGACGGCGTCTCGCGCGGCTTGCACCGCGGTGATCGCCGCGTCGACCCCCTGCTCGGCCTTGCCGAGGGCGCCGACGACGCCCGCCTGGGAGGAGTCGCCGAGCAGCGCGAGCACGGGCCAGACGGCCTTTCGTAAGGTGTCGAAGGTGTCGCGCAAGCTGTTCCACGCCTGCGGCGCAATGTTGCCCGCGGCGGAGCGCATCTCCTTATACGCGTTCAGCGCGGCGACCCACTTGTTCGGGATCTGGTTGTAGAGGTCGAGCGCCAGGGTGTTCGGTCCGGAGACGACCTGACCGACGATGCCGGTGACGGCCTCGTCGATCCCGCTCTTGAGCTCGGCGAAGATCTGGTCGGCCAGCGTGAGCGGGAGGCGTTGTACGGCCGACAGCGCGGACGCAACGCCGTCGGTGGCGGTGACGATCTGCTCCGACTCCATGGCGCCCTTGATGGCGGCACCGATGAAGTTGTCGAAGCCCGAGCCGGTCACCTTCAAGAGCGCTCCGGCGGGGTTCTGCAGGAGGCCCACGGCGCTCTCGACCGGGGTGCCGACGCCGGGGATGATCTTGGCGATGAAGGCGTCGATCTTCTTGACGTCCTCTTTGTTGGTGAGGTCGACGCTGAGCGCGACATTGGCCGCCTCGAGCTTGCTCAGGTCGGCCGAGGCGCCGAAGTCGATGCGGGTGTTGTGCTCGGTG
>Ga0247843_1010077_pt1 | contig 10196 bp, 7 predicted proteins | sample LaCruzMarch2017__FD_192420 | JGI IMG/M metagenome (GOLD analysis project Ga0247843, IMG submission 192420) | Freshwater microbial communities from meromictic Lake La Cruz, Castile-La Mancha, Spain - LaCruzMarch2017_8m | ecosystem: Environmental > Aquatic > Freshwater > Lake | place: Spain...
ATCGCCCGGAGCTGATACTTCCCCCCCCCGCTTTCAAGCCCCCGATCCTCACCCGCAAAATCTCATCGCCCTGCGGCACCATCCCGAATCGGTCCGCCGCCGCCGTCCCCGAGCTGCCGTCCTCCCCTTTCCACTCCACCCGGCCCTTCGCCAAGCGCGACACCGCCCACACCACCTCCACACCGTCGTGCCGCGGTGCCATGATCACCGCCGGCGTCCTAACCAGCGGCCCCGCAGCCGCCACCGGATCCTGCGCCGCAGAAATCCCCGCCGACCCCGCCACCGTCCCGCCTGCCAATTTTCCAAGGAATCCGCGTCGCTTCATGAACGTCTCGATACGTCACGAAATCCGCGAATTCACGCCAAAAATCCACATCCATTGAAGCGAAAGGCCTTTCCTTCTAACTTGGCGACCTTGGCGCCTTGGCGGTTCCGTCACCCGCCACAGCCACGACCCCCAACCCGTTTCGGCTTCCGCGCCAAGATCGATGCTGCTTTCCTCCCGCCACATGACTCCCGCCGCCCAAGGATTCGCGATGCCGCCCGAATGGTCCCCGCAGGAAGCCGTCTGGCTGTCCTGGCCGGTCGACGACCCGCGCCACTGGGGCGGGGCCAAGCGCGACCTCATCTGGCAGAAATTCGCCGAGATCGCCGCCGCCGTCAGCCGCCACCAGATCGTCCGCATCAACGCCCCCGGCACCGACCACGAGGCCATCTCCGCCGCCTGCAACCGCGCCAAGGCCGTGCCCGAGCGCGTCCAGCTCTTCGACCACCCCCACAACGACGTCTGGTGCCGCGACCACGGCCCGATCTTCCTCAAGCACCGCGACTCCGGCGAACTCGCCATCAGCGACTGGGACTTCAATGCCTGGGGCGGCAAGTTCCCGCCCTACGACCTCGACGACGACATCCCGCGCGCCGTCGCCGATTCGCTCGGCCTCAAGCGCTTCGAAGGCGGCATGATCCTCGAAGGCGGTGCCATCGAGATCAACGGCCTCGGCCAGCTCCTCACCACCGAAGCCGTCCTGCTCAACCCCAACCGCAACCCGCACCTGAGCCGCCGCGAGATCGAGCAAAAGCTCCGCGACACCCTCGGCGTCCGCGACATCCTGTGGCTCAAGCAGGGCATCGAAGGCGACGACACCGACGGCCACATCGACGACCTCGCCCGCTTCGTCGACGACTCGATGATCGTCGCCTGCGTCGAGAAAGACCGCGAGTCGCCGAACCACCCGGTGCTCGACGACAACCTCAACCGCCTCCGCGACTTCACCCGCCCCGACGGCCGCAACTTCGAGGTCGTCGAGATCGCCCTGCCCGAAGCCTGCGCCGTCCCCGGCTGGCGGCTGCCGCTACTACCCGCGTCGTACGTCAATTTCCTCATCGTCAACGGCGGCCTGCTCGTCCCGACCTTCCGCCAGAAGCGCAACGACGACCGCGCCCTCGGCCTGCTCCGCGAACTCTTCCCCGACCGCGAGGTCACCGGCATCGACTGCCTCGACCTCGTGGAAGAAGGCGGAACGCTGCACTGCATCTCGCAGCAGCAGCCGGGTTAGGGTGGACGATTTCGCGGAGCCCCCCGCCCGATTGGAGTGTCGCCTTGGAGGCGACATGACGACGGACGGGCGGCATCCTGCCGCCCGTCTCTTCAAAGCACCCCGCCATTTGCGGTCGACGCCCGCCAAGTCGCCAGCGCCCCGCACAGATCCCCCAGCGCACAGCCCACCGACTTGAACAAGGTGATCTCCTCCGTCGAGGTCCGCCCCGGCACGCTGCCACGGCACAGCTCCGCCAGTTCCCCGACCACCTGCTCTTTCGAAAAGACCCCTTCCTCGATTGGCACCAGGATCTCCCCGGCCTCGCGGAAGCAGTTTGCCCGGGTATCGACGTAAACCCGCGACCGGGTCACCGCTTCGGTATCGCACTCGCGCTTCGTCGCGTGATGGTTGCCCAGGAAATCGCAGTGCGTCCCCGGCCGCAACCAGGCACCGCGGATCAGGATCTCCGGGCTGCCGGTCGCCGCCACCACGAGGTCCGACTCAGCGCATGCCGTCTCGAGATCCTCCACCACCTCGAACCCGATCCCCGGCAACTCTCCCGCCATCCGCCCGACCACCGCCCGCGCCTTCGCCGCATCGCGACCCCAGACCCGCACCGACTTCAAAGCCCGCACGCTGGCATGGGCCCGGATCAGGTAAGGCGCGAGATTTCCCGTGCCTAACAGCAGCATCGACGACGCATCCGGCCGCGACAGATGCCGCGACGCCAGCGCCGACACGCCCGCGGTCCGCCAGTAGGTCACGCTGCTCCCGTCCACCAGCGCCAGCGGTTCGCCGTGCGCCCGGTCGAAAACCAGGATCTTCGAATACAGCGAGCGATGCGGCGGCTTGTTCTCCGGGAAATAGGTGAAGGCTTTCAGCGCGATCACCTCGTCGTTCCACGACGGCAGCATGGCGAAGGCATCGTGCCCGCCCGACTCCGGATCCAGCAGCATCACCTGCCGCGGCGGCATGGTGAAATCCCCCGCGAAGCCTTCCTGCAAGGCATCGATGAACTCCGGATAGCGCAGCGCCGCGTGAACGTGGTCGTCGGTGAGGATCTTCATGGGTGCGGCCGAGTTTCCCCAGCCATCCCAACCGAGGCAAGCCTCCATGGAATGGGGGCCTTGGACTGCTGCAGCCCGCTGCCGCTCTCCGTCCGCCAGCCTGCTGGCGAGACAAGCACTTCGAGTCGCAGCGGCATCACCCCGATTTCCTCACGCTTCAATCCCATGAGTCGATTCGCCAGCAGGCTGGCGAATCCAGAGCGGCAGCAGGCTGCCCGCAGTCCAAGGTGCCCGCGCCTCCGTCATTGCGCCTCCCAGCCCGCTCCACCAGACTCCGCCCATGCCAACCGCCCTCGACCCTCTCCGCACCCTCGCCCGCGAACGGGCCGTCGTCGCCAGCGCCGCCTCCGTGATCGGCTGGGACCAGGAAACCTACCTGCCCGACGACGGCCATGCGTGGCGCGCCGACCAGCTCGCCTGGCTTTCCGAAAAGGCCCACGAACTCGGCACCTCCGCCGCTTGGGGCGACGCCCTCGCCGCCGCCGAAGCCGAGGCCACCGCGCCCGCCCTCACCACCGCGATGCGCCGCGACTTCGACCGCGCCACCAAACTCCCCGGCGAACTCGTCGCCCGCGAAGCCGTGGCCTCCTCGCTCGGCAAGCAAGCCTGGGCCGCGGCCCGCAAGACCTCCGACTTCGCCGCCTTCGCCCCGCACCTCGAGACCCTCCTCGCCATCGCCCGCGAGAAGGCCGACCGCTGGGGCTATGCCGCCGAACCTTACGACGCCCTGATCGACACCTACGAACGCGGCGCCACCGCCGCCGGCATCGCCACCCTGTTCGACGCCCTCCAACCCCGCCTCCGCGACCTCGCCGCCGCCGCGGTCGAGCGCTCTAACAAGCGCGACGCGAAACTCCCCGCCGGCCCCTACCCGATCGCGGCCCAGCAAGCCTTCAACGCCGAAGTCGCCGCCTCCCTCGGCTTCGACTTCAAGGCCGGCCGCATCGACACCACCACCCATCCCTTCTGCACCACCCTCGGGCCGCGCGACGTCCGGCTGACCACCCGCTACGACGAGGGCGATTTCACCTCGTCGCTCTTCGGCGTGATGCACGAGGCCGGCCACGGCCTCTACGAGCAAGGCCTGCCCGACGCCGAGTTCGGCCTGCCCTCCGGCGACGCGGCCTCGCTCGGCATCCACGAATCCCAGTCGCGCCTCTGGGAAAACCACGTCGGCCGCTCCCGCCCCTTCTGGGAAAAATGGCTGCCCGCCGCCGCGAAGCATTTCCCGCAGCTCGCGGCCGTCTCCCTCGACGACTTCCTCGCCGCCATCCACCGCGCCGAATTTTCCTACGTCCGCGTCGAAGCCGACGAGGCCACCTACGACCTCCACATCCTGCTCCGCTTCGGCCTCGAGCGCCGCCTCGTCTCCGGTGAACTCGCCGTGAAAGACGTCCCCGCCGCCTGGAACGAAAGCTTCCGAGACCTCTTCGGCATGACCCCGCCCGACGACGCCCGCGGCTGCCTCCAGGACATCCACTGGTCGATGGGCGGCCTCGGCTATTTCCCCACCTACACCCTCGGCAACCTCAACGCCGCCCAGCTCTTCGCCGCCGCCACCTCCCGCCCGGAAATCGCCGCCGCGAACGCGAAAGCCGATTACGCCCCGCTGTTAGACTGGCTGCGCGAACACGTCCACGCCCGCGGTGCCGTCCCCACCCCCGCCGAGATCATCGAAGCCGCCACCGGCAGCCCCCCTTCCCCGGAGTCCCACCTCGCCCACCTCGCCGCGAGATACGTCGGGTAGGAATTGGAGTGTCGCCTTGAAGGCGACATGGCAACGGAAGAGCGGCATTCTGCCGCCTGTCCCCAGGCCCCTGAAAGGAGCCTGGCCCATGATCATGTCGCCTTGAAGGCGACACTCCGATCATCACCACACCGAGTCCGATTCCCCCACCACTCCCTCGACCATGCCCGCAAAGTTTCAAGCGATTCCCCTCATCGGACTGGTCTCCGGGCTGGCCGGGCTGTTCATCTTCCTCAGCAAGGGCGATCCAACGGAAGAGCACGGGCTCTCGCGAAAAGAGCGATCTCCAACCACCGGCCATCCAACCGCTGCCGCCGGACTCACCGACGAAGCGCTTCCTTCAAAGTCCAAACCCCGCTCACCAACGCCAAAAATCTCCAAAGCCCGAACCCTCGCCCTCCTCGAAACCCCTATCCCTGGACCGGTCGAGTTTCCCGAACAGACGCTTTCTCAGCGGGTCGCCGCCATCAATCGCCTGCTCGAACAGGCAGGAATCCCTCGGGACCAGCTCAGCATGGCTGTGGAAGCCCAAACCGCGGAAACCCTCTTTGCCTCAAACGTAGTCTTTGAATCGTTCACCCTTCAAGACCCTACTCCCGCAACGATCCTAAAACACACTGCCGGGAGGACACGGCTGTACTACCGACTTCGCGCCGGACTCGTGGAGTTCGCTGATGCCACTTTTGCCGATCCTTTGCTGGACTTGCCAGATGGCGACGATCCATTCGCCGAATAGCGTTCACCCAAGCCCCCCACAAAAAAACGGCGGCCCCACGGCCGCCGTCCCACTCAAGTCTTCCGTCTTGAGTCTCCAAGTCTTGCGTCTTGTTATTTGATCTCCATCCCGCTGTTCGGCCAGATCCACTTCTTGACCTCGCCGCCCTGGATCAGCGCCTTCGCCTGGATAGTCTTCACCCCGAAAATCGTCTCCGCCTTGTAGGCCGCGACGCCGGTTTGGTATTTCGCGCCGTCGACTTCCTCTTCCTCGCCGGCCTTCCAGCCGAGCACCTGATCGAAGGTGAACTCCTTCACCTGCTTCGCGCGGATGCTGTCCTGCATCAGTTTCACGATATCCTCAGGCCCCAGGGAGCCGGATGGCGTCGGCGGCGTGGCCGGTGGGGTCACGGGGTCGGGGACCGGAGCGGGGTCGGGGACATTCGTCACCACCGGCGGCGGTTCGACCGGCGGCGGCGTCACCGGCGGCGGCTCGGGATCGTTCTTCACGACCGGCGGCGGATCGACAGGCGGCGGCGTCACGGGCGGCGTGACCGGGGGTGCCACCGGCGGCGGGGTCACCGGAGGAGGAGTGACCGGCGGTGGCTCGGGGTCCGTGATTCCTGCACCCGCAAGGGTCTTTGCCTTGGCCGGGGCCTGCCCGGTCAGGGTCGGCCGCATCGAGGGTTCCAAGGAGTAACCCGCGATTCCGGCAGCCGCGACGCAAAGGATGGGGAAGAAAAACTTCATCGTGATTCCCCATACGTAGGGATTTCGCCCAACCTTTGACCAGATTTTTCCCTTCTTCGCCCTACCGGGCTACGAAGGGCAGGCCCTCCCCCCGGGAGCGCCGGTCCTTCCTGGCCTTCGTAGCTCTAGCGAAGTAGGCAGACCGGCCCGAATGGTCCCCTACTGCCGGGACTTCAGGCCAGGCCCCGCAGTCTTGTGTCTTGAGTCTTCCAGTCTTGTGTCTTCACTCCCCCCATGCCGCGACTTTTCCTGCTGGATGGAATGGCCCTCGTTTACCGGGCCCATTTCGCCTTCATCCAGAACCCCATCCGCAACTCCAAGGGCGTCAACACCTCCGCCCTCTACGGATTCATCAACACCCTGTTGACCATCCTCGACAAGGAGAAGCCGACCCACCTCGGCGTCGCCTGGGACACCTCCGCGCCGACCCCGCGCCACGTCAAATTCCCCGCCTACAAGGCCCAGCGCGACGAGATGCCGGAGGAACTCGCCACCGCCATCCCCCACGTGAAACGCCTTTGCCAGGCCTTCCACCTCCCGCTGCTGGAGATCAACGGCTACGAGGCCGACGACCTGATCGGCACCCTCGCCAAACGCGCCGAGGCCGAAGGCTTCGAAACCTACATGGTCACCCCCGACAAGGACTTCGCCCAGCTCATCAGCGACCGCACCTTCATGTGGAAGCCCGGCCGCAAGGGCGACGAGCACGAGATCATCGGCCTGACCAAGCTCCCGGAAATCTGGGGCGTCCAGAACCCGCACGAGATCATCGACCTGCTCGGCCTGATGGGCGACTCGGTCGACAACATCCCCGGCGTCCCCGGCATCGGCCCGAAGACCGCGCAGAAGCTCATCGCCGACTTCCACTCGATCGAAAACCTCCTCGCCAACACCGCCAAGCTCAAGGGCAAGCAAAAGGAAAACCTCGAGACCTACGCCGACCAGGCCCTGCTCTCGAAGGACCTCGCCACCATCATCATCGACGCCCCGATCGAAGTCACCTGGGAGGATCTGGTCGTCTCCCCCCGCGACGACCAGGCGATCAAGGACCTCTTCACCGAGTTCGAGTTCCGCTCCCTCACCAAACGCCTCTTCGGCTCGGAAGGGAGCGCTGGCTTTAGCCGGCCCGAAGCCAGTGAAAGCTCCGCCACCCCGGACGCCCCCGAATCACCCACCCTCTTCGACACCTTCAAAACCATCCGCGAGGTCCCCCACACCTACCACCTCGCCGATACCCCCGAGAAACAAGCCGAACTCTTCGCCCTCCTCGCCCAACAGAAGTCCTTCTGCTTCGACATCGAGACCACCAGCCTCGACCGCTTCGAAGCAAAACTGTTAGGCGTCGCCTTCTCCTGGCAATCCCACGAAGCCTGGTATCTCCCGATCAACAATCAACAATCGACAATCAGCAACCGGAGCGCAGCGGAGATGGCCGGAGGCAATCTTCAATCGGCTCTTGCCTCCCCCGCCGAAAAAATCGGCCACAACCTCAAATACGACCTCTCGATCCTCCACCACCACGGCATCGAGGTCGCCGGCCCCTTCTTCGACACCATGCTCGCCCACGCCCTGGTCACTCCCGACCAGCGCCACACCATGGACTACCTCAGCGAGACGATGCTCGGCTACAAGCCCATCAAACTCGCCGACATCGCAAATCAACAATCATCAATCGACAATCGTCAATCCGACGACCTCTTCGCCTACGCCGAGGTGAAGAAAGCCACCAAGAACCTCGACATCACCGCCATCCCGCTTGATGTACTCGCCGAATACGCTGCCGAGGACGCCGACGTCACCTGGCAGCTCGCCGAGAAACTCCGGCCGATGCTCGATGGCCAGCAGCACGTCTTTCAAGACATCGAGTGCCCGCTGCTCCCGGTCCTCGTCCGCATGGAAATGGAAGGCATCGCCATCGACCCCGCCGCATTGGTCGAGATCGGCGGCCAGCTCCAGCAGCGGATCCACGAGCTCACCCAATCGATCGCCGTCCTCGCCGGTCGCCCCTTCAACCTCAACTCGCCGAAGCAGCTCGGCGAAATCCTCTTCAACGAACTCGGCCTCGCCGATAAGGCGAAGAAGACCAAGACCGGCCAGTTCAAGACCGACGAGCAGACCCTCGCAACCTTCGCCGGCAAGCACCCGATCATCGACGAGATCCTCGAATACCGCGAGGCCACCAAACTCAAGGGCACCTACCTCGACGCCTTGCCCGGCCACATCGTGAAAGAGACCGGCCGCATCCACACCCAGTTCCACCAGCTCGTCGCCGCCACCGGGCGCCTTGCCTCGACTGATCCGAATCTACAGAACATCCCCATCCGCTCCGCCCTCGGCAAACAGATCCGCAAGGCCTTCGTCCCGCGCGCCGGCTTCACCCTGTTGAGCTGCGACTACTCCCAGATCGAGCTCCGCGTGATGGCAGCCCTCGCCAACGACGCGTCGATGATCGACGCCTTCCGCGAAAACCGCGACATCCACACCGCCACCGCCGCGAAAGTCTGGGGCGTTGCCGAAAGCGAGGTCACCCGCGAGCAGCGCAGCGGCGCGAAGGTGGTGAACTTCGGCATCATCTACGGCATCTCCGCCTTCGGCCTCAGCCAGCGCCTCGCCATCCCGCGCGGCGAAGCGGCAGAGATCATCGACAACTATTTCAAGCAGTATCCGGCGATCAAGGAGTTCATGGACCGCACCATCCAGGAAGCCCGCGAATCCGGCTACGTCGAGACTTTGGCCGGCCGCCGCCGCTACTTCCCCGACCTGACCTCCGGCAACCCCACGATCCGCGGCAACGCCGAACGCGCCGCCATCAACACCCCGATCCAGGGCAGCGCCGCCGACATGATCAAGCTGGCGATGATCCGCATCGACGCTTTGCTACTGGAAATGCCGTACCAAACGAAAATGCTCCTCCAGGTCCACGACGAACTCGTCTTCGACCTCGCCCCTGAAGAACAGTCCGAACTCGTCCCGAAGATCCTCCACGCCATGCAAACCGCCCTGCCCTTGCCCGGCGACGTCCCGATCCTCGTCGAGCACGGCACCGGCCCGAACTGGCTGGCGGCGCATTGAGAAGTCCGGCGTTGCGCGAAGCGAAGTAGCACAACGTTGCACGTTGTGATCGGGGGCGGTCCGCCGCACCGGAGAGCTCCGAAGCCACCGGGAGCAGACCGCCTCCCCCCATCGCAACTTGCAAAGTCGCGCTACGTCGCTCCGCGAAGAAACTCCCCCGCCAACTTGTAGTCGCCGGAATCCCTCACATTTGCATCATCACCGCCGATGAAACCCTCCCGACTCCTCGCCTTCATCGCCCTGCTCTGCGCCCCCGCCCACGCCGCGGAGCCGACGCTGAGGCTCGACCTCGGCGGCGGCTCGACACTTGACCTCATCCTCGTCCCCGCCGGCGGTTTCACCCAAGGCTCTCCCGAATCCGAAAGCGGCCGCGGCACCGACGAAGATGCCCGCCCGGTCAAGCTGACCCGCGACACCTACCTCGGCCGCACGGCCGTCACCCGCGGCCAGTGGGAACGCTTCATCGCCGAAACCGGCTACCGCACCGAAGCCGAAGTGGGCACCAGCGGCGGCTACGGCTGGGACGGCGCGGTCCTCGCCCAGCGCAAGGAATTCACCTGGCGCAATCCCGGCTTCCCACAAACACCCGATCACCCGGTTTGCCTGGTCACTTTCCCCGATGCCCAGGCCTTCTGCGCGTGGCTTGCCAAAAAGACCCGCCGCACGATCACCCTGCCCACCGAAGCGCAATGGGAATACGCCTGCCGCGCCGGCACCAGCACCCCGTGGCACGGCGAGGACATCGCCTGGCACCAAGGCAACGCCGGCAACGGCACCCGCCCCGTTTCTTCGAAACCCGCCAACCCCTGGGGCTTCCACATCGGCGGCAATGTCTCCGAATGGTGCCTCGATTGGTATGCGCCCTACCCCGCGGGCGCCGCGACGGATCCCCTCCAAGCCAATCCCAACCTCAGCGACAAGCCACGCCGCGTCCTCCGCGGCGGCTCGTGGATCCGCGACGCGAAAAACACCCGCAGCGCCGCCCGTTTCCGCTCGGACCCGCGCAGCCGGAATGCCGACATCGGCTTCCGCATCGTCGCCGCGCTCGAAGCCACTCCACTACCTGCACCTAGGCCTGCCCCAGCAGAAGTGCTGCCCCCGGTTGAATCGGAATCACAACCCTTGGAAGTCACTCCGCCGACCCGGCCAAGCCAGGCCCCCGCTTACGATCCGCCCGCCCGAGCTAGTATTCCGTAAAACTCAAATCGCCGGATAGAGCGACTTGAGTTTGATGCGTGCTTCTTCGTTGGTGAATTGCCATGAGATGGGTTTGGGGAATTGGTTCTTCCATTTTAGATATGCCTTCAC
>Ga0247843_1010078_pt1 | contig 10195 bp, 11 predicted proteins | sample LaCruzMarch2017__FD_192420 | JGI IMG/M metagenome (GOLD analysis project Ga0247843, IMG submission 192420) | Freshwater microbial communities from meromictic Lake La Cruz, Castile-La Mancha, Spain - LaCruzMarch2017_8m | ecosystem: Environmental > Aquatic > Freshwater > Lake | place: Spain...
TTGAAGTTTGGCGGACAGCCCCATCCGATCGTCGCGCCGTTCGCGGCGCTGACGCGCTTTTACGATCCCTCGGTCCGCTTCGGCCTGCAGTTCGACGCTCTGAACGGCGGCCGGATGACGGAAGAAGAAGCCGCGGCGGTGACGGCGCCCGCCCCCGTCGACGAAGCGCCGAGTGAAACCGGCACCGGTTCCGCCGCCGTCGTCAGCCTCGACGCCTTCCGCAAGAAGTGAGCGACGTAGGCGACACAACGCCCGAGCGCACGGATGGGGAACTGCTGGCCCGCTTCCAGAGTTCGGTGAACCAGCCCAAGGGTTCGGTGACGCTCGGCTTCCGCATGATCGCAATCGATCAAAGCAAAATGCAGATCGAAGCGGAGTTCAACGCCCGCGACGACTTTCGCAATCCCATGGGCCAGATCCAGGGCGGCTATCTGTGCGCCATGCTCGATGACGTAATGAGCGTCGCGTGCCTCATAACCTCTGGCATGACCCACGTCGCGCCGACGCTTGAAATGAAGACGAGCTTCCTGCGACCGGCGATCGCGAACGGTTCCCCGCTGCGCGCCATCGGCCGCGTTGTGAAGTGGGGCCGCACCATCGCCTTCACGGAGGGCGAAATCTACGACGCCGGCGGCAAGCTCCTCGCCAAGGCAACCGGCACTGCGATGCCGACGCCATTCGAAAACTTCAAGAAGAAGTAGCCGCGCCCCGCGCACGCAAGGTGATGTGGATGCGATCGCGCTCGCCGGGCGCGCGTTCGGCAAGCAACCGTGCAATCTGCGCGTCGTCGAAGAAGACAAAGCCCTTGATCGCGTCGAGCAGGGCCTTCGCGAGATTGTCGAGATCGAGCGCCGGCGCCTCGCCCAGATGCTCCATGCGGATGTCGATCTCGAAGTCGCCCCAACGCGGGCGCACGCGGAATTCCTTGCGGAAGAACTCGTACACCAGCGGCTTGTAGTAACGCGCCTGCGTGGTGAGACCGTCGACAGAGATCTCGAGCGCGCCGCTTTCCAGCCACCGCGCACGGACCTTGCCGCGCCCCTCCCACGCCGGCTCCGCCATCGCCTAGGACGTCGCGCCTTGAGCGGTCGGGAACAGCGTGAAGAAGTCCACGTCATAGGCGGCGGCGGGATCCTTGCGGACGAACGCGTCGAGACGATGCGCGTCGTCGCCGACGAGGATGCGCCATGTCCCCGCTTTCACGCCGTCGAGGATCACCTTCGACGCCTGCGCCGCTGTCATCGGCGCATTGTCGCGGAAACCGTCGGCGATCATCTTCGACAGCCCCGCCACCATGGCGTCCGTCAGCTGGCTGTCGTCCTGCCCTTGCGCCTTGATGCGGCGGCGAATGAACACGATGTCCTCGGCGGTGGGCTCGTCGCTGTCGTCGCCAGTAATCACTTTGCGCGAATTCGCGACGATGTCGGTGCCGATATGGCCGGGCATGACGACCGAGCACTTCACGTGCGGCGCGTTGACCTTGAGGTCCGTCAGCAGCGCTTCGGTGAAGCCCTTCACGGCGAATTTCGCGGCGCTGTAGGCTGTGTGCGGCATGTTCTGGCCGATGGAGGCGTAAAAGCCGTTGACGCTAGACGTGTTGACGATGTGCGCCTCGCTCGCCTTCACCAGCATCGGCAGGAAAGTGCGCACGCCGAGATAGACCCCGCCCCAGCAGATGTTGAACGTCCGCTCCCAGTTTTCGCGGGTGTCGGTGAACAAAGAGCCGCCGCCGCCGACACCGGCGTTGTTGAACAGCAGATGGATCTTGTCGGTGTCCATTTCCTTTGCGACTTCGTCCCGAAATTTCAGCAGCTGGCCTTCGATGGACACGTCCGCGAGATGCGCGGTCACCTTCGTGCCCTGCGGCGGGCCGTCGGCCTCGCACAGACGCTGGGTCTCGACCATGTTCTTGGCGGACACGTCGCACATGGCGACATTGCAGCCCTCGGCCACCAGCTGGCGCACCAGTTCGCGCCCCATGCCGGCGCCGCCGCCGGTGACGACTGCGATCTTGCCCGCAAAATCCTTCATGAGCTTCCCCTTCTGGTCTGTTCCGGCTTTTGTCTGAAAGAGCCCTTTTGGACGCATGGGCGCAAGCCCCTGCCGCGAGGTGACGCCTGCCGAAAGGCGAGCTGGATCGACGGTCGCGACTGACTTTGCTAAGTCTGCGGCGGCGTCAGGGGCAGGGCGGCGGGAGACTGGGATGAAGCGGTGGGCGCTCGGCCTTATCGGCATGTTGCTGGCGCTGTCTGGAGCGTCCGGCGCCGCGCAGACGCCCCCGCCTGCGGCGATCACCGCGCCAGCGCCTTCCACTGCCGAAGAGCCCGCGCTCGAACCCTTCGTCGACGGCGTTGTGCAGACCGCCATGCACACCCAGCGCATCGCCGGCGTCAGCGTCGTCGTCGTCCGCGACGGTCGTGTGCTGCTGCTGAAGGGCTACGGCGTCGCCGACGCAGCGGGTCGCCGCGTCGATCCCGAGCGCACGCTCTTCCGGGTCGCCTCCATTTCCAAGACTTTCACCTGGATCGCCCTCATGCAGCTCGTCGAGCAGGGCAAGGTCGATCTTGAGAAGCCCGCGAACGACTACCTGCCCGCACAATTGCGCATCCCTGACGAGGGACAGACCGCGCCTGTGCTTGTGCGCCATCTGATGACCCATTCAGCTGGCTTCGAAGACCTCGTCGCCGGCCACCTGTTCGTGCCCGATCCCGCGCTCGCGGCGCCCCTGATCAACGCGCTCGAATATCATCGCCCGCGTCGCGTGCGTCCGCCGGGCGCGGCCAGCGTCTATTCGAACTATGGCACGTCGCTTGCCGGCGCGATCATTCAGCAGGTGACGGGCGAGCCGTTCGAAGACCACGTCGAAAAGACCATCCTCACGCCGCTCGGCCTGCAGAGCACGACGTTCCGGGAACCCTATCCAATGTCGCTGGTGCAAGGACGCGGGCTGCCCTCGCCGATGTCGCCGGCATTGGCGGCAGATCTGTCTGAGGGCTTCCGCTGGTCCGGCGGCGCGTTCGTGAAGCAACCGTTTGAACACGTGGTGCAGTTTGCGCCAGCGGGCTCCGTTTCCACCACGGCGGCAGACATGGGACGCTACATGCTGGCCCTGATGGCGGGCGGTCAGGGCGTGCTGAAACCTGAGAGTGTGGCGCTCTTCGCGCGCAAGAAGCCGCTGCTCGCCAATGCGCCCGGCGTGAACGGCGTCGCATGGGGCATGCTGCAAAGCCATTCGCCCGCAGGCTGGCGCGCATGGGGACATGGCGGCGACACGCTGCGCTTCCACTCCGAACTGGCTATCTTTCCTGACCTCAACCTCGGGGTGTTCGTCACCACGAACACCACGAGCGGCGGCGCATTGCGCGACTTCCTGCCAGGCGCAATCGCCGATCGCATCGGCGGTTCAAACCCAGCCGTGACGCCGACGCCGGCCGCCAGCGCGGACAACAACGCGGCGCTGCGCCGCTTTGCAGGAGCATACATCGCAGACCGCCGCTCCTATTCCAACGCCGAGCGCGCCTTCTGCCTGGTCAACTGTGCGATCAATGTGCGGGTCGCGGAGAACGGCCAGCTCATTCTCTCTGGCGGCGGCGGCGCATCGCGACTCGCACCGCTGGATGCGGAGGATCGCAGCGGAGGCGTCATCGTGCACCGCTTCCGGAACCTCGATTCCGGAGAAACCGCCGCCTTCGTCGAACGCGACGGCAGGATCGTGCGCTACATCAGCCCCGGCGGCGTGAACCGCGCGACCCGCACCAGCCTCTTTGCGACGGCGGACGGCTTCTTTACGGTCGCTCTGCTGGGGTTGATTGCGGCGCTCGCGGCGCTGATCTCGGGCGTGTCGCGCTTGCTCGCACCCACGCAACCGCGTGCGCGAGCGCGGCTCGTCGGGGTGTTGATGCCGCTCACGGGCGCGGCATGGCTCGCGGCGGTCATCGGCTACGGCATCTATTTCAAGCGCGCTTCGGCCGACGAATGGGTGGTGATGGCGGACTGGCCGGGCGAGTTCGCGTTTGGCGCGTGGGCCGGAGCGGTCGCAGCGGCGTTGACGGCGCTGTGCGTGCTCGCGGTCAGCGTCGCATGGTCGCGAGCCAACTGGTCGGTCTGGCGGCGCACGCGGATCCTGACAACCTTGACCGCGCTCGTTGCGCTCGCCGCGATCCTTTACGCTTGGAACATGCTGGGCCCGCGCTTCTGAGCCGCATTTGGGTGGGCAAAGCGCCCATGGTAGAGCGCGCTCTTCCATTCGCCTCGCGGACCCTGAGAGCTCATCCATGACCAAGCGCACCGAAACCGATACCTTCGGCCCGATTGAGGTCGAGGCCGACAAGTATTGGGGCGCGCAAGCACAGCGCTCGCTCGGTAATTTCAGGATCGGCGAAGAGAAGATGCCGAAGCCGCTCGTGCGCGCGCTCGGCATCGTCAAGCGCGCCGCCGCCGAAGCGAACATGGAACTCGGCCGTCTCGACAAAACGATTGCCGACGCCATCGTGGCCGCCGCGCAGGAAGTCATCGACGGCAAGCTCGACGGCCACTTCCCGCTCAGCGTCTGGCAGACGGGCTCCGGCACGCAGACAAACATGAACGCCAACGAGGTGATCTCGAACCGCGCCATCGAGATGCTGGGCGGCGTTATGGGCTCAAAAAAGCCCGTCCATCCGAACGACCACGTGAATATGAGCCAGTCATCCAACGACGTGTATCCGACGGCCATGCACATCGCGGCCGGCGAGTATCTCGTGCGCGAGACGCTGCCGGCGCTCACAAAGCTTTCCGCCGGCCTCACGGCCAAGCAGGAAGCTTTCAAGGACATCATCAAGATCGGGCGCACGCACACGCAGGACGCCACGCCCCTCACGCTCGGACAGGAATTCTCGGGCTACGCAAACGCTGTCGAGAACGGCATCCGCCGCATCGAGGAATCGATGGTCGATCTCTACGAGCTTGCGCAGGGCGGCACGGCCGTCGGCACGGGGCTCAATGCGCCGGTGGGCTTTGCGGAGCTGTTTGCGACGAAGGTCGCCAAGATCACGAACCTGCCTTTCGTGACTGCACCGAACAAGTTCGAGGCGCTCGCGTCGCATGGCGCGCTCGCCTATGCGCACGGCGCGCTGAACGCTGTGGCGATGGATCTGTTCAAGATCGCCAACGACATCCGCTTCCTCGGCTCGGGCCCGCGCTCGGGTCTCGGCGAACTGTCGCTGCCGGAAAACGAGCCGGGCTCGTCGATCATGCCAGGCAAGGTGAACCCAACGCAGTCGGAAGCACTGACGATGGTGTGCGCCCAGGTGCTCGGCAACCAGGCCACGATCGGCTTCGCCGCGAGCCAGGGCCATTTCGAGCTGAACGTGTTCAAGCCGGTGGTGATCTACAATTTCATCCAGTCGGCGCGCCTCATCGGCGATGCGGCGGTGAGCTTCAACGACAACTGCGTCGCGGGCATCGAAGCGCGCGAGGACAACATCAAGGCGGCGATGGAAAAGAGCCTGATGCTCGTCACCGCGCTCGCGCCGAAGATCGGCTACGACAACGCCGCCAAGATCGCCAAGACCGCGCACAAGAACGGCACGACGCTCCGCGAGGAAGCCGTGGGCGGCGGCTACGTGACGGAAGCGGAGTTCGATGCGGTGGTGCGGCCGGAACAGATGATCGCGCCGGGGTGAAGGAAGCGAACCATGCCCGTCCACGATTTTTCAGGTTTTCTCTACGGAATAGAGTTGCTGAGAGATGATGGGTGGAATGGAGACCAGTTCCCATTCAACTTGGCCGCACTCAAAGGATGGGACACGCTTAAGTTTCACCCGCACGTGACATTCCTGGTAGGTGAGAATGGCAGCGGAAAATCAACGCTCATTGAATCCATTGCTGTATCTCTCGGTCTGAACGCTGAGGGCGGCTCGAAAGACCACGAATTTTCAACGCGCGCTACGCACTCTGATCTTGATCGGCAAATGCGCCTTGTACGATCACCCCGCCGCATGAAGGACTCCTTCTTCCTTCGCGCCGAGTCCTTCTACACATTTTCGAGCTATATCGATGATACCGGCAGCAGAAGGCGCATGGGAGGCCACGCGCTACACGAACTTTCTCATGGTCAGAGCTTTCTTGCCCTGATGCAAAACCGATTGTCCGGCGACGGCCTCTACATCATGGACGAACCGGAGGCCGCCCTCTCCCCAAATCGCCAGATGTCGTTTTTGTCGAGAATTCATGAACTCGCCCGAGAACGATCCCAAATGATAATCGCGACGCACTCTCCGATAATTCTCGCCTATCCAAACGCTACTATTTATGAGGTTTCCGAACGGGGCGTTTCGGAGGCTTCGTATGACGATCTGGAAAACGTGCGCGTGACCCGCAGCTTTCTGAATCGCCGCCAAACCTACCTTGATATCCTCATGTCCGATGACGAATGATCCAGCGCATCACCTCGCAAAGAACCTCTTCTCCCCCTCGATCCACACTGCAAAACTCGCAAGCGCGTGCATCTTCCCGATGAACGCCGCGAGCTTCGGATGGCTGTCCGCTGTCGGTAGCAGGCCCACATGCAGCATGTTCACGAACGGACTCGCAATGGCGATGTCGGCGAGCGTCAGGCGATCCTCCACGAACCAGCCGGACGCCGGCAGGATCCGCTCGATATAGTCTAGGATCGGCGGCACTTCCTTCGTCTCCGCCGCGAGCGCGACCGCTTCGTCGCCCGGCATCTTCAGCACCTTCGGCGCGACCACGCGGTTGAAGAAAATCTTTCCCATCGCGCCGACCATGATCGTGTCGGCGAACTCATCGTACCAGACCGTGCGCGCGCGGGCCCTGGGCTCGGTCGGGATGAGATTGGGCTCCGGATGCAGCGCTTCGAGATAAGTGATGATCGCGGTGGAATCCGAGATCACGAAATCGCCGTCGCGAAAGCCCGGCATCTTGCCGAAGGGGCTCGCCTCCTTAAACGCGGGGTCCTGCGACCCAAGACCCGTGTTCTTGAGCTCCAGCTCAAGGCCCTTCTCGGCGCCGTAGGCCAGCACCTTGCGGACGAACGGCGATGCCGAGGCGCCATAGACGATCATGCAGAAATCCCCCGTGATAGCAGCCTTGTGTCAGCAGCGGCGCAGTCGATGCGCACGGGCTGTTGCACTAGGCTTTGGCGCGGGCGACTATTCCGGTCAACGACATTCGGAGCAAAGCCTTGATCACGCTCTATCACGCGCCGCAAACGCGCTCGTCACGCATTGTATGGCTCCTTGAGGAGCTTGGCGCGCCCTACGAGATCAAGATCACCACCATTGCGCGCCAGGACGGCGGCGGCGGCCCGGACGCGGCAAACCCGCACCCCGACAAGAAGGTGCCCGTCATCGTGCACGATGGCGTCATCATTTCGGAATCCATCGCCATCGCGACCTACCTCTGCGAGGTGTTTTCTGAAGCTCATATCGCGCCAAAGATCGGCGATCCGTTGCGGGGCCCGTATCTCCAATGGCTCGCTTACTATGTCGGCGTGATGGAGCCGGTCATTGTTGCGGGCTTCGCCGGTTTATCCGACAATCCCGCTGTAATCAGGACCTGGCGCACGCAGCGCGAGGTGCAAGAGCGCATCTCTGCCGCGCTGGCGAAGCACGCGTTCATTCTCGGCGACAAGTTCACTGCCGTCGACGTGATTATCGGCAGCGTCGGCCAATGGATGCGTCCCGCGCTGCCGCCCGGCGATGTGGTCGACGATTACCTGAAACGTCTCGCTGAGCGCCCCGCTGCGCAACGCGCCGCAGCGAAAGACAATGGATGATTGATCAGGGGATGAGCGACGCCGCACCACGTGGCCCCCTCGCCGGCATCCGCGTGCTCGATCTCTCGCGCGTGCTGGCGGGGCCCTATTGCACCACGCAGCTCTACGAACTCGGCGCCGAAGTGCTGAAGGTGGAGCAGCCGGGGCACGGCGACGACACGCGCGCGTTTCCGCCCTTTCTCAATGGCGAGAGCGTCTATTTCGCCAGCATCAATCGCGGCAAGCGTTCCATCGCGCTCGATCTTCGCGTTGAGAACGACCGGCGCGTGTTCGACGCGCTGCTCGCGAAGGCCGACGTGCTCGTCGAGAATTTCCGCCCCGGCGTCATGGAAAAACTCGGCTATGGCTGGGAGGGGGTCCACGCGCGCCATCCCGCGCTGATCTACGCCGCGATCTCCGGTTTTGGACAGACGGGGCCCTACCGCGATCTGCCAGCATACGATCTCGTGGTGCAGGCGCTCGGCGGCATGATCTCGATCAACGGGCCGGAAGGCGGAACGCCGGTGCGTCTTGGCATTTCTTTGGCCGATCTTGGCGCCGGATTGTTCGCGGCGCTTGGCGTGGTTTCTGCGCTCTTCGAACGCAAGACCAGCGGCGTCGGGCGCCTTGTAGATGTTTCCATGCTCGATTGCCAGACGCTGCTGCTGGAGAGCGCATTGGTGCGCCAGTTCGCAACAGGCGAGACGCAAAAGCCGACGGGCTCGCGCCACCCGGTGATCACGCCGTTTGATGTGTTCCAGACGCAGGATGGGCCCATCGCCATCGCGTGCGCGAACGATCACCTCTTCGCGACACTCGCCACCGCCATCGACCGACCCGACCTCTCTACAGATCAGCGTTTCGCCTCGGTTTTTGCGCGCTTTGACTACCATGTGGAGCTGAAGATCGAGTTGGAAAAGGCGCTCGCCACGCGGCCCGCCACGGCGTGGATCGCGCTGCTACAGGCTGCGGGCGCGCCGTGCGCGCCGGTTCAGGACATGGCGGCGGTGGTCAGGGACCCGCAACTCATGGCGCGCAACATGTTCGTCGAGGTGGACGATCCGGAAATGGGCAAGCTCAAGATGTCCGGCAACGCCGTGAAGATATCGGGCTATCGCGATCCGACGACGCGACCGCCGGCGCCCAACCTCGATGAAGCGCGCGCCGATGTGCTGGCTGAGATCGGGGAGGCGCCGGAGGACCGGCGCGACCGCGTGCGCAAGGGCCCGAAGGATCCGGTGTGGTGACGCATGGCTGATATCGTAAACCTCCGTCAGGCCCGCAAGGCCAAGGCGCGTGACGAAAAATCCAGGGACGCTGACGCCAAGCGCGCAGCGCATGGCCGGACGAAATCCGACAAGTCGCTCACAAAAGCACGATCCGAAAAGGCGGCGCGCGATCTCGACGCGCACAAGGTCGACAAGCCCGACGACGAAACGCGTTAGGGCTTGAGTTCTTCCGTGAGCACGTCGGCCTTCCAGAAGCCGCCCTTCTGCGCTGCGTCCGCTGCAGTCTCCACGCCATAGCCTTCGCGCAGTCCAGCTGAGAATTGACCGCGATAGAATGCGCCGTCAGGTCTGCGCAATTCGCCGAAACCGTCTGGCGCGCCGTCGCGGACATCGCCGCGATAGATGGCGCCGTCCGCGAAGACGATGCGCGCGACGCCCGTAGGCGCATCGGCGCGGAAGTCGCCCACGTAACTCTGGCCCGTGCAGTCTGCGCGCTGGCAATCGACGCCGGGGCCGCTGCGCACGCCGCCGACAAAGAAGCCTGCACCAAACGGCACGCTCGCGCTGCGCACAACGCCCACGCCTTCCGCGGCGCCGTCGATCACTTGGCCCGAGAACACCGCGCCGTTGGGCAGCGTCACCTGCGCGCCGCCAGACTGCGCCTCGCGAGCGCGCGCGACCACGTCTTCGGCTTCGACCACCAGGTTGTCCGCATGCGCCATGGAGGCGATGGCCGAGGCAACGGCGGCCTGCACGTCGGCGGCGATGTCTTCGCGCACGGTGCGGACGGTTTCTGTGGCGCTCTCGACGGGCGCGCGCTTCGGCAGCATCGGGCCCACGACGACAAAAATGCTGCCCACCACCGCCGCGCCCACCGCACCGAACACCATGCCCAGCGCCAGCCGTTCATCGGCGCGGGGTTTGCGGCCGTTTGCGAGGTCTTCACTTGCCATGCAGGCGCTACTCTTCCGTCTATCGAAGCGGAAAGCTACTGCTTGTGGGTCCGTAGCTCCAGCGGGCTAGTGCAGTCGATGCCCGGACTTCTGAAACGCTCCCTCTTGCTTGCCGGCCACCGCACCTCGCTCGCGCTCGAGGCGGAGTTCTGGAGCGCGCTGGAAACCATGGCTGCACAACGGAAAATGTCGCTCGCCGCGCTGGTGGCGGAGATCGACGTGGCGCGCGCGGCGGGGTCTCCCGATCGCCTGCTTGC
>Ga0247843_1010082_pt1 | contig 10190 bp, 4 predicted proteins | sample LaCruzMarch2017__FD_192420 | JGI IMG/M metagenome (GOLD analysis project Ga0247843, IMG submission 192420) | Freshwater microbial communities from meromictic Lake La Cruz, Castile-La Mancha, Spain - LaCruzMarch2017_8m | ecosystem: Environmental > Aquatic > Freshwater > Lake | place: Spain...
AACAACCCAACCCCTCTGAGATCGATAGCTCTAACATGAATAATTGTCGTTCAATGATCTTGCCCTCGCACCAGTCCATCCAACACATCCTGACCTCGCTATTCCTTGCTTGTTGCGGTCGAATTTGATGTCTGTGACGCGCGCTGGACCTTCTCCTTGACATTACAAATTTGTTACATTTGTAATATCGATATATAATGACATAAAAGTTGGTATAGATGGCCAATAATGCATGAATGAGTAAGCAAATGTAATTTCCTAACATTAGATATATCTAATCCGTCTCTTGTTCATCTTCCGTATCAGCCTCGTCAATCTTTGTCGTAAAACTACTCTTTCCTCAGGGTATTTAGATCAGAATCGCCTTTAAATCAGTGGTCAAACGCGACTCAAATGAGTCCTTCTCAGTTGGATCTTGGAATTTCAAAAAAATTAAGGTCAGAATCTCATTCTACAGGCTCTTGCGAATCTAATGCACTATTGGTGGGTCAGCTACGTGGTCCGGAAGTCTTCGAAAATGTCAATGTAACATTTGTAATTTGAAATCAGCGTTTTTTTAATGTAACATGGTAACTTTGAAGCTCCATAACTCCTTTATTTTAGGTGCAACAACAAAATTTTATCATAGATTCTGAAAGCTAATGAGACGGAGAATGCAATCAACCCATCGCATGTATCCAACCACCAAGTGTTTTACGTTATATTCAACCATTCGTCAGACTACCGTTTTGCGCGCTGATTTGTTACATTTTCCGGACCCAAAAAGCTGCTAAACTCGTACCCCCTTGACACGTTGTTGATGATGTTGCAATACTACTAAACTTTGCTCAGTAGATGGACCATATAGAAAGGAAACAGCGACCCATAACAGCTAACAGGCGGATAAAAGCAACTGCAATTGGTCATGATTGTTGGGGTTGGGAGAGAGAGAATGAGCATTTTTTTTCATTTACCTCAATTAATTTTCCTCAACTCAGATCCTCAACTTCAGATAAAAAAAGTAAAAAATCATACGGAGATGCATTGTTTGTGGCTGAGCCACTTTAGTTATGAGCCGATTATTCTACTACTAGCATGAGGAGGATGACTTGGTATCCGTCGCGCGAGGAACAATTTTGTGTCGTCCTCGCGAGGATGTTGGATCCAGTTCAACCCGCTAAATTAGACAAGGCACTTCAAGTCTCCATCACTGCTCAAAACATCAGTGAGGAATTCTTCTGTGTTCTCCAGGATAATCTCAAAAAGGATCAACAGAAATTAGAAAAAAAAAAACTAAAAGGAGAAAAATAACCAGCACAGGGATGGCCCCGGCGCTGAGTTTGTCTAAGATTGAAGTGAGACAGAATCGGGTTTTGCAATCTCAAGAGGAGTGTCTGCGACTGGCCTGTCTACTGGTCAGTCCAATCCTCGGAGACTTGTGCTGACACCCAACTTTGTCTGTGTCACGTCACTTGGTCTGTCCTCTGTCCTGGATTGCTCACGTGGAGTTGGATGAATAAATGAGACAGAGTCTCATGGTGCAATTACCAACTGCACCCTCTTCTGGGATGTCCAATCCTCAATGAGGGCTGTGCTGACACTATACTTCGTCTACTACGTGTCATGGCACTGCACAGCCTCTGTTGATGTATTGCTTATTTGTTGGATAAATTTTCTGATTGTCAGAGGTCTGCATGGTGCATTCTCTATTGCACCGACAGATCATCTGAGCCAGAGTCTCACCTCGTGGGATATTGATTCCTTGTCTGGGGCAATGCGGATACGCTACCTCTTCTATGGTGTCACTGCACTGCCCCAGCCTTTGGATTGCTTATGGGCTGGATCAATCTTGACGTGGTGGGCGTGTTGCATTTTCTAGTATTGGTCCACGCAGAGGAGAAGATGATGATTGAGATTTTTCAGTTTCAGGCCATGTGGGCTGGGACAAAAGGATGAGATTGGAGAGTTTGTGGGATGCTGTGTCAGGGTCATTGATGGATGCGTGTAGTTTAGAGTTAGAGTCCCATCCTGTGAGCTGTGCTATACTCAGCTCATGCAGGGTTCTTGGCATGCCACTTCATACCATATCCTCCCTGCTCCTGTAATGGATGGATCATGGGTCATGGGGTGGAACAAGTTTTGGGAGAGTCCCACGAATGAGCTGTTTGATCCTTGACACTTGAGAGTGTTGGCACGCTACTTCATTTCTGTGTCATTGCACTTCTCATGTCATGGGATTGCTCACGTGGTGAAACAATTTTTACAGTATTTATTGGATTGATGCATCAAATGACAACTGCACTGCCATACCATATGTGATGGTCCCACTCGGGAGGAGCAGTTCTATCCTTATCTGGTGCAGTGTGCAGTGTTGGGATTCTGTGTCCTCCCTGTTCCGGGTGTTGGATTGCTCCTGGGGTTGGAACAATTTTGATAAATGTAATTTTGGGCATAGGGTTGATGTGTGGCAGATTCTTGAGTCACTGCCTTACAATTTTGTGTCTGATCCTTGACACTTAATTGAGTGTAGGTATGTAGGCATGCTCTTCATCTTCTGTGCTTATTTAAGTACAAGTAACTAAGCGATGGCCATGATGATCCGTCACACACGAGGTCGAGCCGTCGTCATCAAGACATTCTTCACATCATCACCATCCTCTTCATTATCGTCATCGTCATCGTCATCATCATCATCATCTTCATTGATGTTATCGTCGAGAAGGTCATTCTCATCGTCGGCATCAGCGTCGTCAACAGCATCATCACACTCAAACGGTGAGGAAAAGACCACCAAGACAAAGACAATGAGCAATACCACAGCCGCAGCTGCCGATCGTCGTTTGGCCGGTCGTCGTCGATTCTATAAGCATGTTGGGATTGCACCTATTGCCCCTCCATCCTCATCGTCGTCGTCATCTTCGTCATCATTGTCATTGGGGAAGACGACAACGACGACAGCGACTGATGAGATGGTCGACTCGCCTATATCGGCAGGTGTCGATGGAACACAGAGTGCATCGGGAGTGCATACCTCCCTAACTAATGCAGATCTTTGGTTGGACATGATTAACCCTCGTCGTCGTCATCGTCGTCTTGGCGGTAGTGAATCAGCATCAGCGGACGAAGAATCCTTGTCGTGGTACACAATCACGCTAGACGGACGGACACTCCGCACACCACTGGGGTTACCACTCTCCATCCCCTCACTCCAACTAGCAATAGCAATAGCCTCTGAATGGGATGCACAAAAAACACATTTACGTCCGGCACAAATGCCATTAATGACATTATGTTGTACAACGCTAGATCAAGTAGCGAACAATCCAACATCACATCAGGGTGATATACTTCGATATTTGGCAAATGATACTACTTGCTATTATGCCAATCCGAATAATAGTAAAGAACGTCCATTATATAAGCGACAATGTAGTGCATGGGATGGATTACATTCATATATTATTACTACTGTATTAGGAATTAATAATAATGATGATGATGATGATGATGGTAGTACTATTATTCAACCTGCATGTGCCATGGGTGAACATGAGGCAATATCACTCAGTCGTCGCAGAACTAGTAGTAGCAGTAGTAGTGATTCATCATCCTCAACAACAACAACTAACAGTTCCTACTCTGGATTGCCACATCCACCAATGTTAATTAAACATGCTCGGCAGTGGGTACAATCATTAGATGCATGGACATTAACTGCATTATATTCGGCATGTGTTGAAAGTAAAAGTTTCTTTGTGGGCGCTGCACTGATACATACTGCCATGAATAACAATCAGCAAACACCAATGAATACTAACAATGCCAGTACTAATGCTATTAGTAGAGATGGAGCATGGGCGGTGAATGCAGCACGTGTCGAAGAGGAATTTAATATTGAATGTTGGGGATTAGTCGAGGGTGGACATGATTATGATCGATTAAATTGTTCGGTGCAGATGTATGCTGCATCATTTATGGTCCGGACTGTGTCCAATTGTTAATCAATGAAGGGGTTTGTGTGGAAGGGACTATTTGAATATAATCATCGGATTAAAAGTTGATATGAAATGATATTTAATGTTTACTTTTGTCTAGCAGTATATAATTGCAACATGTTTTTTGTATGTGTGGATGAGTGTGGAGAATACAATAAGATTGTCAATTCTTCACACTTTTTCATCCCCATTTATTGGTCGTTCCTTTGTTGGTAGCTTACGTCCTTTGGAATTCTTAGTATTTTTCTGTCCTTCGGCTCCTTTTTCTTTATTGATAATGGGTCTCGTTGTCAATACAGAGCTCTTTTCTTCTGGATTATTAGCAGGAGATGATTTATTTCCTTTCCTTTCAGTTGCGGCAGTGAGTCTCTTTTGTTCGGCAATCGTAGCTTCTATTCCTTTCCTTGCCGCAACACCAAGGGCCTCGTCCACAGTGTAAACCTTTCTAGGAGGTGCCGGAGATGACTTTTGTTCACTCTTAACATTGGGAGCTTCCTCGACAATCGCATCCTTTCTGTCTGCAACGTCAACAATTTTCTTACCGGGTAGCATTTGTTCATAGGGTGTTGATATGCCAAACAGCTTTCGTGACATGACACGCTTATGTGCCTTTTTCATAAAGGAGATATCCTCCTCTTCTAGCTCGTTCAACATGTCCAATGAGTCAAACCCGTCTTCTATTAAACACTTGCAGTAATTTAAAGCATCACCCCTACTCAGGGTAGGCAAGTGAGACAAGAGCCATTGCTCAACTTCATTAACGCGTGTGTCATCTTCGGCAAATGATGCCTCCACTTGTGCACCAGCCATGCGATCTTTGGGGTACAACGTTCTCAATACTGATATTACTCGTCGTGCATTGAACTTGACTAGAAGTATCTTACATACATCATCAGCCTCCAACTGCTGAACATCGGTATTATCTACAGCGACTATGACATCACCTAGTAATATTTGACCCAAGAGTGGGCTATTTTCGTTGATACTGCTAATGTAAGTGGGTCTACCACTATCGGGAGCATCAACCTCTACCCCGAGCTTTCCAGGTGGCGCAAGTATCTGTACAATTTCTAGGGCATCTGCGGCGCTAGCGCGTGATTCTTCTCTCTGTCGAACCTCGTAAACAGTCTGTTGTGATTGTTGGGGTGTAACCTGCGATACTCTCTCAAAGTAAGCTCGTGTGGTATCAAATTCTCTAGATGACGATCCAGTCCTAGCATCCGTAACACTTCTTTTACTCGCATACGAGACCAGCATATCAGTGAGTGATGACTTTCTAACTGGCGTAAATTCGAGACGAGTTATGTCTGTGTAGTCACCACTTTCTGACACATACGACACCTGATTGAAAACTTCATCAATTGGCTTAGCTCTTGGTGTAGCTAGCTGTGTCTCCTTTGACAGTTTGGAGAGGACTGATTCTGTTGCCTTCGTCGGAAGAGTCGAGCGACCACCTCTTGCTGGAGGCTGAAGTGTGTAAGGAACCCTGGTAATATCAAACGAATCAACACCATCGTCATCATCATACACTGAGGATTTTACTTCGCTTTTATCATCTCTTCGTCCTTCGTTCATTTCAGATGTTGGCGGTATTTTCCCAACAAATGGCTTGCCAATGAATGGCGTCCCAACAAATGGCGTTCCCCCAGCGTTGCCTGATGCCTGATTGATCACATAGTCAAGAAATGTCTCGTCTCGCGTTATTTTCTTCTTTCGTTCTTCGGTCCAATTGATGCCACCATTCTTCAACTCCATTACCTCATTAAATAGACGTAACGAATCCATAGTTATTTTCTGAAGAGAGAGAGAGAGTGAAGGATGAGTGAGGAGCTATCGCGAGCCAACGAGATTTCAGCTCGTCAAAAGTCTAAGATTGCATGATCATACGTGTCCCTCACCTTTCTCAATGGATTAGGTCGCATGGCTGACTTTAATATACCCCAAAGTCCACGGCGTTCCGTCAAATAATCCAGGGCGTCGACCAATCCAATAAAGTCTGAACCTGTAGCTGCCAGAGCTTGTTGAAGCCACAAATCTAAGTCGTAACTAGCACTCTTCAATTGCTGATTAAGCGCTACACCGGGTACATTAAACAGCAATCGACAAATTATTAGTGCAACCGAAAAGACGTCGGCAGCAAGCGTGTTGGCAATTGACCCTGGTGCATCCGACTTCAGGTTAACATTGTCAAGTCCAATCCGGGGTGGGTCAAGGTCAAGAGCATTCCCAAAGTTTGTAAGCCGAAGGCATTGATTTTCGCCATCACAGACGATATTTTCGGAACGCAAGTCACGGTGAACTATATTGCAAGAAGATAAGAAAACCAAATCTTCAAGAAGGGATCGGCATATGATATCTAAAACGTCTCCGAAGCCATATGTGTCAGGTAGATTCATGGCTCGTTGAATTCCACAAAGATGATGATAGACACCGTTGTTGTTGTACACGTCCTTCATCTCGAGGGCATCCAACAATGTGATTTCCGACTCGAATCTCCCTTCATATACCAGCCATTCATGTTGACTGCCACCAAGTTTGCTCACTGTTTTCCCCCACACGTCTGTACCAGTTGTACCATACTCAGGGATAGCGTCTTCGTGATTCGGACCACCGCTGCCATCATCAAGATACACTCTTAAAAACTTTGGCACGGCAACAACATTATTTTCGACGACTTCATCGATGATTCCACTTTCCATCTCCTCCTCCTGCTGCTGCTTAATCCTTCGTCTCTGCTGTACTAAGAATTCTCTCTTTCTCTCAAACTTTTGATAGATGTGTATTTCAACCTCATAATAACGTCGTAATCTCGCAGCCTTATCATCTAGCTCCCACTTTTCCAGCGTTTTTTGTTCAGCGTCTGTCTCTATCCATTGATTACGTTCGTATGCCAAGACTCTAGTCGGGACTGATGCGATAAGTTCTGACATAGACCATGGTCGTTTTGAAATACAGGGTGTAATACGAAATCGAACATAACCGTCGTCATAAATCTTTGAGATACCTTCATTGCTAGAATCGACACTGTCGTCGTCTATTGATTGAAAGAGAAAGGACTCGTGAGTTGTGCCGTGAGAGCTGGATTGTATTCTGTTTCCTATGTGCAAAATCGGTAGAGTAAAAGATCCTTCAGCAATCATATCGTCTCCAAGAATGGATGATGCAATTTGCCAAGACGGTACCTCCTTAGCATCGGCCAACGACATAGTTGTCGTAAATAATGATTTCCCTTCCTCTGTCTCAAAATCATCGACTATTGTTTTTGATAAAGCCAATGTCCCATCGTCATTGAAAATCCCACGGATATCCTTTCCTACCAAATCCATCATACTAGTTGCTGGATTTCTCTGCTCAGACTCTTGCTGCATTAGATTCCCTCCATCTAACAGCTCATCGTCCTCATCAATTTGATCAGCAAATAACCTCTCTTCGTCAATCATTTGTGTCTCCATTCTTTCACGCTCCAACCGTTCCGAGTCTAATCGGGTCGCTTCGGCTAAATTATACTCCCGTATTTGTTCAACCTCTTGGCGCAAATAGTCAGCTTCAGATGCCAATTTCTCCTTCTCCAATCGTGCCATCTCTTTTTCCAAGACCAACTTATCATACTGTTGCTTTTCCATATCTAAACGAGCAGCTTCTACCAAGTTCATTTGCTTAACTCGTTGAATTTCACGCCGCAAATTGTCAGCTTCGACTGCCAACTTCTCCTGCTCTAGTTGCAATGCCTTTTCTTGTTCGATACAGATAGATTCGGAATCTAATCTTGTTGTCAACATCTCCTTCATCTCATCTACTCTTACTTTGTCAGTAAATAAATTCTTCTCATCATAGCGATCGTCGTCTTCACCATTAACCGTCGTTGCATTTGTAATGTAAAATGTCGAATTGTTTGGTTCTACACGTCTTTTCTCAATAGTAGTAGTCGTCGTCGTCGTCGCTATCGACGTCGACATAGTTTCCTTAATTGGTGTTGGTGGTGTTGTAGCCATTGTTGTTGTTATTACATCAACAACTACGACTTCAGAACTTTCGGTAGCATCGGCAACTATATCACAAAACTCTTCATCCATTACAATAGCGCACTCATCATTGTCAGTCTTAGATCGGAAGGCGGTGGTTGAGTTGCTAATTGACCATTCATTTTCATTAGTAGTAGTAGTAGTAGTAGTAATTTCTTCGCCATCAATGAAAATATCTTGATTGATCATGTAATCTGTCAAATTGTTCGACTCTACCAGTCTATTATCAATCATTATTGTCGTCGTCATTGTTGTCGGTAACATTGTCATTGTCATTATTGGTGGTGTGGTTGTTGTAGCAATTGTTACATTGGCAACACCATTAGCACTATCGGTAGCATCCTCAATCAAATCACAAAACTCTTCACCCAGTACTATAACACACTCATCATTATCAATCTTGGATCGAGTGTTTATTGACCACTCTTTTCCATCCGTAGCTGTAGTAGCAGTACTTTCGTCGTCATTAATAATATCATCTTGCAACTTATAATCAAATAGGTCATCAAATATTGGTAGTGATTGTCCTATCAATTGATTATTCTGCTGTTGTTGTTGTTGTTGTTGTTGCTGTGGCTTTCGGAGTCCATATGGGCCACTGCTTGCATCTTCATTATACCTGGTCGTAGTAATCGTCTTTTGATCAACTTCTTTACGGCTGGTATCCAGTGACGACCATGGTCCTTTCCCATACAACCCTCCTATATCATCGTTCTTATTGCTATTACTGCATGATGTTGTTGATTGTTTGTTGAACAATGATGGTATTATTGATGACATAATAATTTTCATTGGATTGACATTCTCTTCGTTATCATGGTTGTCAATGTCATCATCATCATCACCATCATCACGGTCGTTGCTGCTGAAACTGCTTCTACTATTTAAAGACTCTCTCAAGACATTACATCTTTCACGTCGCTGATTTGCATCGGCATTGTCTTTGTTGTCGGATAAAGATGATAATGGCATCATTGACGAGAAGAACTTTCTCAGTGGATGAAATACATCATCAACTATTCTCTCGCGTCTATTGCTATTAGTGACAGCATCATCAACATTCAATGCAGGCTCATCATCTTTGGACGGATTAATAATTTGTTGCTGCATCCTCTGATTAACCAATTCCTCTTCGTCGTCGTCTATCGCATCATTGTTATCATCTGCTACTACTACGCCATTATTTTCATCCTTCCTCTCCATTGCACATTGAAGAGTTATAGTTTTTAAATTTAACCATTCTTCGGACGTGGGTGACATTGATGAGAATGGTGGTAACAACAGAGATGCGTCAGCAGCGATAGCAGCTTCAGCACCAGTATTTGATACGTCATCGTAATTTAATGTTGTTGTTACTGTTGTCTTGGTGGTAATAGCATTCTCCCATGCATCTAGAGCTAATTTCATATACTCCTGTCTTGTTTTGGATTGTGGTGGTGGCAGCAGCATGGCATTAGTATTGGTATTGCTACTATTGAAGGCGGAGTTGTCGTCAACTGCTATGTTGGCAGTAGCAGTAGTAGTGTTGATAATTGGTTGCGAAGAAGAAGAGTGTTGTCGTATATAATAATAATTATTATATGTCTCATTGGCTAATTTAAGGTATCTTTCTTTGGCATAGGCTGACATTATTTTCTTCACCCGCCTTCCATTATTATTCTTTACTACTGATCCCACAGAAGAAAGATTATTGCCGCGGAATTCGCTGGTGTTGTCATTGTCGTTATCGTTGTTGTTGCTATTGTTGTTATTGTTGTTGTTGTTGTTGTTGAATGAAGAAGACGACGTGTAGAGCCGTGGCGTCATTTTTCTTTTCGACTTATATTGATGAGAATCGAACGATACCGTTCGTCGCTGCATTATTCTCATACTTTTCGTCATCCATAAGGAATATTTCGGCTGCTGCTGCGGAGGGAGAAATGCAATTGTTGTGAACCCATCAACAGTCACTATTAAAAACAATAATAACATAACGACGACAGACAGCCTTGTTGTCATCGTGGCAGATTCACCTCTGTCAGCAACAACAAGTCGTCGTCTCCTCCGCCATTTCCCGGCGCTGTGTGTACATATCCCATGTGATTTGTGTACACACTCACTCGTTTCCTATTCTACACTGTCTCTTTTGGTGAGGGACAGACCGAGGGACCCATGGCGGGAAGGGTGTCGGATAAGCACCGGGAACCGGGTTAGG
>Ga0247843_1010083_pt1 | contig 10186 bp, 8 predicted proteins | sample LaCruzMarch2017__FD_192420 | JGI IMG/M metagenome (GOLD analysis project Ga0247843, IMG submission 192420) | Freshwater microbial communities from meromictic Lake La Cruz, Castile-La Mancha, Spain - LaCruzMarch2017_8m | ecosystem: Environmental > Aquatic > Freshwater > Lake | place: Spain...
AGTTTGTGCAAACGCGGCTGCGGCTCGCCACGGACAAGTCCCATCTCGCCGCCTATGAAGCCGACGGCACGCCGAAGCAGTTCGTCACCTGCGTGCTGGAGCGCGAGAAGCCGCGTGACTCCGCGCTGCTCATCCGAGGTGAAGTGCAAAAGCCCGGCGACATGGTGTCACGCGGCCTGCCGATGCTCGCGAAGACCAGCGCCGCGATCCCGAGTGGCAGCGGTCGCAAGGAACTCGCCTCGTGGATCTCATCGCCAGACAATCCGCTCACGGCCCGCGTCATCGTGAACCGCGTGTGGCTGCATCTTTTCGGCCAGGGCATCGTCACCACGCCGGACAACTTCGGATTGTCAGGACAAGCGCCCTCACATCCCGCGCTGCTGGATCATCTCGCGACTCGTTTTGTCAAAGAAGGCTGGTCGGTGAAAAAACTCATCCGCGAGCTGATGACGAGCCGCGTGTATGAGCTGAGCACCGCGCATGATGCGAAGAACTTCGAAGCCGATCCCGACAACACCTTGCTCTGGCGCATGACACCGCGCCGGCTCGATGCCGAGTCCATCCGCGATGCGATGTTGCTCACCGCAGGCAAGCTCGACCTCCGTCCGCCGACCGGCAGCCCCGTGGGTGCGTATGGCGAAGGCTATGCCGTCGGAGCAAACACCAAGCAGATCGATCAAGTCTCGCCGCATCGCTCCGTCTATCTGCCCGTGGTGCGCAATCTGCCGCTGGAGTCGCTCACGCTCTTCGACATGACGCCCGGCAGCATCGTCACCGGCCAGCGCCCGCAGACCACGGTGCCCGCACAGTCGCTCTACCTCCTGAACAGCCCCTACGTGCTGAAAGCCGCCGAGTTCGCCGCGCAGCGTCTCCTCACCGACCGCCCGAAAAGCGAACCGCATCGCGTGAAGCTCGCCTACGAGCGCATCTTTAACCGCCCGCCGACTGACTCCGAGGTCGAAGCCGCGCTGAAGTTTGTGAAAACAAAACCCGATGCCGCCCAAGGCTGGGCCGCCCTCTGCCAGAGCCTCTGGGCGAGCCATGAGTTCCTCGCTCGCAGCTAAACCGAAACTTCGCGCCCAACGCCCGGCCCGATCCCCGCACCCTCCGCGCCCACGCACCGCCCCTCCCGCGCGAGGCACCCACGGTCCGGCGAGACGCAACCACCGCCCAGACCGACTCACCAGCTTACCAGCTCGACACCGCAACCATTCAGCTCGATGCACCGACCCACCAAATCGTTGCACCAGCCATCCCAATCGACGCACCGACTTGGAAAATCGTTATTTTCATCTCCCGACTCGATGCACTAACCCTCGATTTCGATGCGGAAACCCGAAGTTCCGACGCGCTGGCCGTCGAAACCGACGCAGCAACCATCCAAATCGTTGTTTTTACCCCGCAGATCGTTGTTGGAACCCTAACTTTCGTTGTGGAAGGTCAAATTTGGGCTGAAAACACTCAATCTCTCTAATTTTCCGCCAAATGCTGCTTGCTAGCTGGCCTCAGCCTTCGACGAACCAGCAATTTGCAGTTTCAAATACTCGGCGCACACATCCTTGGCGGTAGCCACCGCTTTTGACGCACCATAGGCACTCACAATAGCACGGTCCGACAAATCAATATGCGACAGCTTGCCATACTTGTCGGCCAGATGGCGTGGGAGGGACTGTTCCATTCCTTTAGAGAGCAAGCTCAGGGGAGGCACCCCGGCCAGGGATTCACACTTCTCGATCTCCTTCTCATCTGCCTTCGCTTTCGCATCCTGATCGTTTGCTAGAAACCACGCCCGCCGATGGACTAGCGCCGTCCGCTGACCGAGCAAGTCACCAACCTTCACAAAAATCGCCAAACTCTCTTCAAAATGGATTCTCGCGTCGGCCATGAGCTTCGGCGCCGCTGCGTCTCCCGAGCAAGCGAGAATCAATTCAGCTCTTCCGAGGTTACCAATACAAGCGGCCATGCCCCTTGGGTTTCTCGCCTTTTTGTGATGCTTATATGCTCGCATGTATCCTTCGAGCACTTCTTCCCGCGTTTCGGGATCCTGTGGATTGGACCTGATATACTTCAGAAGGTTCGCGCTGGCTAAGTTGCCCTCCCCATTTCCCAATCCCCGTTCATCCCCAATCATACCCGCTACACTGTTTCTCTTGGCGTAGTGCTTGCTCGCTTTCTCAAAGAGATCGTCATCCTTCCATTTCCCCAAATCCCACTGGTCAATCAGGACGATGGCGGCATTGCCATTGTCCTGACCTTCCGAAAGCTGGAGATGAATGCGCTCTGAAATTTCCAGAGCGGCGAAATGACACTCAAGAGCCTGCTTCAAATAGGATGCCTTCTCATCGGGTGTCTTGGCTTCTGACGCGTCTTCTTGGTAGATGTTTCCACGGTTGCCCGTGCCAATGGTGATGCCTTCTTCCCACTTCAAGTCCTTGCTCAGTTTCATCGCTTCCGTGAACAATTTTCGTGCATCAGCTCGATTGCCTTTATGCCGGTGCGCAAGACCCAGGCTGTTCGTGTGCATGGCAACGAGCTTTCCGCAGACCACCTTCGCGTCCTTGGTCGTCGCCTTCTCGGCCAGCCGTTCTGCGGCATCACGTCCCTCGCTCACACGTTTGAGTCGCTTCTCTACCGCCATCAACAGATCGCAAACGCGGGTGCCCACACCTGCGGTGAGTGACAGAAGTTCGTCGCGTAGCGTTTGGTCTTTCATCCGCTTCTTGGAGCAAAGATCAAAGGCCACATCATAGTTCTGCTCTTCGCGATCAAACCACACAGCTCCAACATCAAAAGTAGATTCCATCTCGCGCAGTTCGCCCGACAGAGTGTGCGGATTGGCGAGGAGCAACTCGTTTTGATAAGCCTGCGCTCCGAGATAGTGAGTCACATATTTGCGCTCAAGTTCGGCGATCCCTGCATGATCGAGTAGCTTTACTAGCCGCTCGGAAGCAGCCTGCCTGACAAGGTCATGCATTCGATACCCGCTGAGTTCGACTTCCCCCCTTTGCTTATGGTCTATTGTGGCAACGGTCTCTTTCATGAGCAGGCCAAGGCGCGCGAACAAGTTTAATTCCGCGACTACATCCGGCAAGGATACCGTGTTTCGTCCTGTCAGAGTAGTTGCAGCGGCTGCATCAAAGTGAACGCGGAAGATCGACAGGGCGAGGAAGTGTCGCTGCTTGGTTTCATCCAGCAGATGAAGGCTCAAATCAATCATCGCTCCCACTGCTATATCAGGAGTGCATTGATTCCCCTCCGCCAACTCTGCCAGCCGGGCCTCAAGCAATTCCACAACGGTCTGCTTGCCAGCGCTTTCAGTCGCCAGCGCAAACGCGGAGAGCATGTGCAGGACCAGCGGCAACCCGTGGCTCAAACGATAAATGCTTTGCAGCAATTCCCGCCGTTGTTCGTCAGTCTTGCACCATCTGGTAAGTTCACGATAGGGATCTCCACCAGATTGTTCCTCACTCAAATAGCCCTCAATCTCTTCAAGGCTCCACGCTTTTAGAGTCACAGGCGTTAAACCTTTGATGTCATCTCGTGCGGTGACGATGGCCCTTGTGGTCGAGCCTGGGCGAGGAAGAAGCTCCTTCACCTGCTCATAGTCCTTGGCGTTGTCCAGGATGAGCAGCGCATTCCTGTGCAAGAAGAAGCTGTGGTAGAATTCTGAGAGTTGCTCTTTGGTTGTAAGCTTGTCCAACTGCGTTTCCGAGACTCTGAACAAGGTCAGCACCTCCTTCATCACGGCAACTGGGTCTAGTTCTGCCGAGGTTGTGCTGATGCCATCTTTGGATGAATCAGGACTGTAGTTGTGAGCGCGAAGATTGATTTCGACGATCCCGCCTTGAAATGGATGCTTCCTGTCGACCGCTTCTTGTTTGGATTTCACCGAATGGGCGAAACGACGTGCGAGCTGCGTCTTACCAATGCCGCCAAGTTTGGTGACTGCTGCATGAATCAAGAAGTTGTTGTCTTCAGAGTGCATAAGTATCCTCCCAAGCTCGCTCTTCTCCTTCGTGCGACCGTAATAGTCAGGAACGACATCGCCGACTTCAAAAATGAAATCATCATGCGGTCTGCTCTCGCTACGTTTGACGTTCTCTGTGTTCGTGTCCGTTTTCATTGCGGGAGTTATCTGTCTCGGATTTTCAGTTTTGTGATTCAGTTCCTTCACGAGTTCGATGAGCGTTGAGCTAAGTCTTTTGGCGGTTTTATCATCTGCGTTTTGAATGAGGTTGTTGTAGTCGTCGTTGTCTGCGATCAATGCCCATTGATACACCATTCCATTCGGAACCAGCCCCTCGGCCTCGGCAGTGTCCTTGAGACCATAAGGCTTTTCCATGAGCGCACAGGTCCATGTGGGGAGCAAATCACCAGGCCCCGCTGCATTTGCCGCTTTGGCATCTAGCTTGGCGATTTTGAGCGACCACGTTTGACTGCGTTCCTGGTGGGTTTTTATTGCAACCAACTCTTCCGATTTCCGCATTTGCACGTTATTGGCGGAGAGCAGCGTGATCTGGGTTGCCAGCGGCAGAAGCTTGTCCGGGGTCCGTGATATTTCTCTGGTTAGTGTTGTTGGCAGTTCTTTGACCTTATTGTCATTGAACATCACGCTGCCTAGCTCTCGGTAGTGCTTCAGCAGCGAGGCCATCACCGCAAGGACTTCACTTCTGAGGCGATCCTTCTTTGTCGCCCGGCACTCAGCACTCCAGTTTTGCAGAAGGATGATGTCCTCGTCTCCACCGGGCCAGGACATTTCGAATCCCCTTCCGGGTAGGCGGGAGCGGAAGTGGTATGGGAAACTGTCTGCCAACGCTGAAGTGGTTTGGTCGAGTGCCGTAACTGGCGCAAGAAGAGCAAGCGGCAGCTTTTTCTTTTCTAGCCTTAAAGTTCGAGGCAGGGAAACTGCATTCTCAAGCTGCCAAAGCGTTCTCAAGCTCGTTAGCCAAGGAGACTCGTTTTGATCTCCGGCTAAAATTATCGAAACAAGAGACTCTCCTGTATGAGCCACAAGTGGCTTGTGTTTTTCACACGCCAACTCGGTAAACAGAATTGCTTCCTCGCGCCGATCAAGCTTTCGATCATTGAGGAAAATATCAAAAAACTCCAGTGCGTTGTCATGACTTTTGGTTCCACTTGGATGGCTCCGAAGGAAAATTACACCAGCAACCTCTTCATCAGACACATTGTAAAAGCTGCTGGGACTGAACATCTGAGTGGGCTTCGGGCTCTTGCTTTCTTCGATAGCCTTTCCCAAAGCTTTAATTGGCTCTGATCGTTGCTTGCCGAGCCAATATCGGGGATGCCCCTCCATCCACCACGCTCGCGCCCAATTAGGCTCGATATTCACGCGTAACTGCCATCGCACCGCAAGAAGCTGTAGAGCATACTTGATAGCGGCTGGTGCCTTCTCTGGGCTAAATGAGCCGCTTGCACCAACTCTCGTCCATCTAGTCTGCACACAACCTGATCGATTTCGCGTTGGCGTGAATGTGAGAGCGATGGGCATGGTGATGGGGGGGGGCGCTGAGAAATGCCACACACTTTTCTGTGTGTCGAGGGAACTCCAGCAGTCCCGCCACACAGACTGCTCGGGTATCGGGCCTCATCGACTTGTGTTTTGATCACCTCGTTATGAAGACAGTCAATACATCAAGCCAAGCCGCAGTCCTCGCGGCAAAACTGCCCCATCACGAGGCTCTCAGTGAACTGTGGGGTGCCTTCTCGGACCTCGCCGAAGATCATTTCCACCTGTGGTGGCTTCGTTTCGAGGATGCACTCGCTCTATTGAATGAGGGATATGAGAACGAACTGCATCTCGACCTCGACCGCTGGGAGGAACTTCTCCGCATCCCCGATGAGGAAGCTCCGCCGAAGCCCTCGCCATCATTTTCCGCCGTCCAGTCAACCACCACCACACTCCGCAAAGCCGCCTAAACCCGAACGCACACCACCATGAAAGCCAACGAAAACGAAATCACCACCAACAGCCACCTCCACCTCGTCCAGCGCGAAGAACAGCCTCCGACCGCTGGCTATCCAGAACATGAGGGCCACGGCTGGGAACTCCTGCTCGCGTCGATGCTCGAACGTGACAGCCAACCCGCCGCCAAGTTCCCGACCTCATCATCCACCACCGTCTCCCGCGCCGCTTAAACCTCCACAATCCAAACCGAACATGAAACGCCATCTCATCACCATGGAAGAACTCCCTGCGCCGCTGTCCTGCTACGGCGAACACATCGAAGTGCATGCTCTGCACATTGTAGCCCAGGAAAACGCAGGCGGAACCTCGTTCATCTACGCGAACGCACTGGTCCTAAAGAGCCGCACCAAAAACCACCTGCGCGGCGCGCTGGCGTTGCTCGCCTGCGAGGGCACTCCAAAGCCAATGCTCCCAAAGGAGCCTGAGACCGAGGAATTCCTGGAGCGCAATTTTGGACCCATCTTCAAGCATCCGCAGCGCTTGATCGAGTCCGTCCAGCTCTCAAACTACAGCACTGACGGGGTGCTCGAAAAGATCGCTGGCCTAGTGCGGGGCAAGCGCCTCAAAGCGCTGCTCGGCGCCCCTCACTGCGTCTTGATCCCAGAAGGACTGATGGAGGTGGCGAGCGTGGTCTGTCCACCCCTGAGCGTGTGGACGCCCACCTGCGCCCACACTACAGCGAGCACGAACCACTTGGTTCAGCCCATTCGGGCGAACAAGGTGCGTCATCTGCTGTCTCACGAATCCCCACTTCTCAAGGCGGCATAAACAACGGTGACAACCCAGATAACCCACCTACGATGAAAAGCGCCCATCCCAAATCACGTTTCAGCAACACCCAGCCTCACTTCCTCACCATGAAAACCAAGTCCATCCTCACTCTGGCCGCGATCTCAGCTGCGGCACTCCTCACCTCCTGCGCCACGGCTCCGCGTCCTGCGGACAACATCCGTGTCGCTGGCAAGGCCGACGGTGCATACGGGAAAGCCCTTCAAGGCATCGCCAGCGTGCCGCTCGTGAAGCGCGTAGCAGGCGTGGAATCGCCAGGATCGAAAGTGACGCTGAGCCAGATCAAGTCTGGCACCGTGGATGCGGGGCTGATTCAGGGCGACACCGACCTTGGTAGCAGCAACGTGGGTGCCGTGCGTGAGATTCATGCTGAGGTCTTCTTCATCCTGACGAAGTCGAAGGCGAGTTCTGTGAACGAACTCGTCGCAGGTGTGAAGGGGCGCGCATTGAAAGTCGGAGGTTTGAAGCCCGGCAGTCAGACTATGGTTGATGCCAAGCGAGTCTTTGCTGCGGCTGGCGCAACGAACATCGAATATGTCGGTGGTGATCACATGGAGAGCCTCGCCAACCTGAGAGGTGGGCAAATCGACGCGATCATGTTCATCACTTCACCAGCAAGCACAACACTCGATGCTGCACGGAATGATTCATCGCTGAATCTGGTGCCTGTGAACGTGCAGCCATGGAAAGGCACGGAACTGACGACGCTGCCCGCAGGTGCCGTGCTGCACCACGCTCCTGCCGTGAAGACACTCCAGACGCCTTCACTGCTGGTGGTGAGTAATGACACCAGCGAGGCCTTGGTATCCCAGCTTTGCAAGGCGCTGGATCAGAACCAAGCCGCTGTGATGAAGCACGCTCCGTTCGTGGAGATTCAGAAGGTGCCCGCTTCGCTGGGCGTGCCCGTCCATGCAGGTGCGAAGTGATCCAATTTCGGCACGACACCCATGAGCACCACGCTACGCTCTGCTCGAAAGGAGGACATCGACCACCTACTGGCGATCTCCTCCGAGCATGAATTGAAAACCAAGAACCCCGAGAGGATACGCGCCGAAGGGTTCCTCGTGAGCGCGTATCCTCGTGAGGTCTATCAGCGCAATCTCAAGCATATCACCATCGCCGAGGTGAACGGGGAGTTTGCGGGATTCACGCTTACTTTTCCCAGTGAAGAAACTCCGCCAGAAGTAGCTCCCGATGTGGCGCGCATCCAGACGGTGATAGGAGCGGCACCGTTTTTCCTCATCAAGCAGGTGGCGACGCGGGTGAAGTTTCAGAAGTATGGAGTCGGGCGTGCGATGTATGAACGGCATCTCTCTGGTCAGAAGGTTCCGGCGTTTGCTCCCATTGTTCTGCAACCGCCCAATCGCAATCTGGTGAGTATCGCCTTCCATGAACGGATGGGATTCAAACAAGCTGAATCGATCCGGGACGAGCACGGAGACGAGAAGAGCGGGCTGTGGTGCTGGACGCCTGCTGAATCCTGAAGTGTGGCGGGATGAGATTTCCCGTGACAAATCCGGCAACTTGAGCAGCCTTTCCGAAGCCCGATGCCACATCGGCATCGCGCGTCCTCCAACCTTCACCAACCAACCGCCATGCCTGACAACGCCACACCCACGCCGTCCCCTGTGCCTGCTCCCGAGCCGAAGCCTGATGACAAGCCGACTCGCAGCCGGGGTTACTTCAACAAGGCCCAGCTCGAAGACCTGGGCACCGCCGAGACGGTGCTGGCTGCGGCACGCAAGAACGCGGCGGCCTTGGCGAAGCGGCGCATTGATGACAAGTATCTGAAGGGGCTGGAGGATGCGATCAAGGAGGCACGGCGGCGTTTGACGGAGGCGGGACAGAGCACGGATGCCTCGAAGGCAGCGAACAAGAAGGCAGATGCCAAACAGGCGAAGCTGGTGGCCGCGCTGCAAGGCATCCAGAGCGGGGCGAAGCAGTGGCACAAGATGCTGGCGGAGGATGATGATCCGAACACAAATTTCCCTCTCGACGGCTACCTCATCGGCGAGCGTCTGGACCTGAGCCACGATGCACTGGTGCAAAACGCGGAGGCACTCATCGCGAAGGTGAAGGCGGACAAACTGCCGGGCTACGATGACGCGGCGGACATCAAGGCCGTGGAGGATGCGCTGGAGGCGTATCGCGGCTCTGAGACGGCGTCAGAAAACGCGGACTCGGATCAGGTGGGCGAAACGACCAGCCGCGACAAGCTGATGAAAAACATCAACACCCGCCGCAGCGCGACCCAGCACGCAGCAGATGCGATCTGGCCCTACACCGACGAAGCAAACGCAGGCCAGCGCAAAGCCTTCGAGCTGCCGCAGAATCGACCGCTGAGCTTGTAAGGCACCGAATTCATCATCGAATTCACCCACGGCATCCCCGCAGCAGCAGGGATGCCGTTTTCATTTACCAGTGACGCCATGCTGCTCCTGATGCCTCGCAGTGAGGCAACACCAGGAGGGAAAAAACTTTGTCCACGTTTGGCCGGTTGAAGGAACAACCCTTTGACCGCTAATGACTCCAAGACTCCACCGCTCCATCCTCCTCGCACTGGCCACCGCCTCGCCGCCCTCTGCCAGAGCCTCTGGGCGAGCCATGAGTATTTGGCGAGGAGTTGATATGAATGCGGATTCGCCAATCTCAATCTGGTCAAGGCTTGCGTGCCTTCATGCGGGCTTCGAAACGGTCCAGCAGCTCGCTGTCAGCTCGGAAGGTCGTCTGCTTGAGCGCATCAAGCATCGCCACGCCATCGAGCAGTCCGCGTTCATCGGCGAGATCGAGGATGTTCAACGTGCCGACTGGCAGCAAGCCACGCGTCTCGGCCGCCGAGCGGCCGCGGCGCTCGTCCATGAGCACGATCGAAATACGTCGCTCGACCGCGAGACTGATCGCTTCGTTTTCGCCGTGACCGAGTTGGATGGTTTGATCAAGACGGTCCACTTTCTCCACCGTCAGCCACTCCGGGAGACGCAAGAGCCAGTTCGTAACAGCGGACGGGGCCTTTGGATGACGCAACTCGGCCAGCACAGCCTCGGGAATCATGACTTTGCCAAAAAGTTCCCGCAGCAACTCCACCTGACCGATCAGGATCAAATAGTTCAGCGGCGTGGTATCCGCCACCACCACGCCTTGCACACTCATGCCTGGAGAGCAGCGCGAAGTTTTTCCCCACTGACCTCCAGTTCCTCCCAAGTCGGCTGCTGCTCCGCGCGGTGGCGCTTGAAGAATGCCTCCGCCTCATGAAACCCCAGCCCCAACATCTCCGCAGCCTGTCCCCGCGAAAGCCTGCCTTCGCGATAGCTCTCCGTGATCAACATCTGACGTGCACGAGTTGCTGCATCGCCAGTGTCGAGACCGAGCAAGCGCTTCCAGGCGTCCGGGAGTTCGAGAACGAGTGTCATG
>Ga0247843_1010084_pt1 | contig 10186 bp, 10 predicted proteins | sample LaCruzMarch2017__FD_192420 | JGI IMG/M metagenome (GOLD analysis project Ga0247843, IMG submission 192420) | Freshwater microbial communities from meromictic Lake La Cruz, Castile-La Mancha, Spain - LaCruzMarch2017_8m | ecosystem: Environmental > Aquatic > Freshwater > Lake | place: Spain...
GCGAAGCGCGATTCACTGCCGCCCGATGAGGATGAACGAGCCACCCGGCGCCTCCGTGCGTGAGAATCTCCACGCATACGAAAGCGGCGCCGAATCGCACAAGCTCTTTATGACACAGTAGTACTAAACGTTCCGCCGCTGGCCGCGCAGCGTGGCCAGCCCGATTCCCGCCGCGTCGAAGCCGCCATCCACCGCCAGCACCTGGCCGGTGATGTAGCTGGCAGCGTCGCTGCACAGGAAGAAGATGGCCTCGGCCAGTTCCGTCTCCTCGCCATAGCGGGCCAGCGGGATGGTGTCGTGATAGTCGCGCCTTATCTCGGGGGAATGCACGGCCTTGGCCATCGCTGTATCAACCGGCCCCGGCGCCACCGCATTCACCCGGATGCCAAGCCCCGCCAGCTCCACCGCCTGCTGCTTGGTCAGATGCGCCAGCGCCGCCTTCGAGGTGCCATAGGCCACCCGGAGCGTCGAGGCCCGCAGCCCCGAGATGGAGGTGATGTTCACGATCGCGCCGCCACCCCCGGCCGCCATGATCGGCGCCGCCGCCTGCACCGCCAGGAAGGGGCCGGTCAGGTTCACCGCCAGCACGTGGTTCCATTCCGCCAGGCTGGTCTCCAGCAGCGGCTTGAACACCGCCGTGCCGGCATTGTTCACCAGCGCGTCCAGCCGGCCGAAATGCTGGCCCGCCCGGGCGACCGCAGCCGCCACGCCGGCCGGATCGGCCATGTCGCAGGGCAGCGCCAGCGTCGCCTCGGGCGCGGCGATCTCGGCCATCGCCGCCGCCAGCAGATCGGCGTCGAGATCGAGCAGGGCCACGCCCCACCCGGCGGCCCGGAAGCGCTTGGCGGTGGCGAGCCCGATGCCCCGCCCGGCGCCGGTGACCAGGGCGACGCGGCCCATCAACTGCCGACCTTCAGCGTGCTGGTCAGCCCGCGCAGGCAGGCCAGGATCGACAGGGGCGTGATCTTGCCGGTGCGGGGGTTTTCCGCGCTCGGCACATTCTCGATCGTCATGGTCAGGCGGGCGGCGGCGGCCTCCACGCGGATCGTATGGGTGTTGCGGGTGACGCCCGGGTCGGCCCAGATCTCGATCATGGTGCGTTCGGGGCCGATGCCGGCCAGCGCCAGCGCCGCCGCGACGTTCACATTGGCCGGGAAGCCCTGGGCGGCGTCGAAGGCATTGCCCTTGAACACCAGCAGCGGCGTGTCGGTCACGGCCAGCACGTCGATGCCATGGGCTTCCAGATAGGGCGCGCCGACCAGCCCGCCGGGTGGCTTGCGGGTTTCGATGGTCACGCTGGCCACCTCGCCCTCGGCGGCGGCGCGCACCGCATCCAGCCCCAGCAGCGCACCCGTGGGCACGATGATCCTGGCACCCGTCTCGGCGGCGCGGGCCACCAGGTGCATGCGCGGCAGCAGCGCGCCGACGCTGGAGGGGACGAAGATGCGCCCTGCCTCGATCGCGGCCTCGGCCACCGCTTCGAACACCGCGGCCGGGGCGGCTTCCACCACGATGTCGGCCTCGGCGAGGGCGGCCAGCGACGTGAGGCGCGGAGGCGCGCGGAAGCCGGCCAGGTTGGCCGCCGCCTTGGCCTGGTCGCGCGCCGCGACGGCGACCAGGCGCAGCCCCGGCACGCCGGCATCCAGCGCGCGCGCCAGATGCAGGCCGATGGCGCCGAGACCGGCAATCCCAACCGTCAGTTCGCGCATGCTCATCCCTCAGACAACCGGGCTTCAGACCACCGGGCTGCGGCCGCCATCGACATTGATGGCCGTGCCGGTGATGTAGCCCGCCTGGTCGCTCGCGAGGAAGGTGGCGAGCGCCGCGAATTCCTCGGCCCGGCCGATGCGCCCGAGCGGCACGGCGCGCCCCTGCTCATCCTTCCATTCCGCGAAGGTCAGGCCGCGCGGTTCGGCGGCGTGGCGGCGGACCCATTGGTCGCTCTCGATGATGCCGACCAGCAGCCCGTTCACCAGGATGCCATGCGGCGCGCCCTCATGCGCCAGCACCTTGGTCAGCGCCATGCCGGCCGCGCGGGTGACCGCGGTTGGCGCGCCGGCGGGACCGGGCGTCTTGGCCTGGGTGCTCAGTACATTCAGGATCCGCCCCCAGCCCTGCGCCTGCATGCCGGGCCAGACCGCGCGCGACAGGCGGATGGCCGCGAACAGCTTCAGGTCGAGGTCGGCCTGCCACAGCGCATCGGTCACTTCCGGGAAGGGTCCGCGCTGGCTGGTGCCGGCATTGTTGACCAGGATGTCGATGCCGCCCAGCGCGGCCGCCGCACCCTCGGCCGCCGCGGCGCAGCCCTCGGCGGTGCTGACATCGGCGGCGATGGCGGTGATGCGGGCGCCCTGGAAGCGCGCGGCCAGCCCGGCCCGGGCGGCCTGCAAGGTGGCGTCCGTGCGGGCCACCATGACCACCGATGCGCCGGCTTCGAGGAAGGCCTCGGCGATCGCAAGACCAAGGCCCCTCGAGGCGCCGGTGATCAGCGCGCGCCTTCCATCAAGACGAATGTGCATGGTGTTTCCCCCCGGATTTGCAAAGTGGCCGGGGTGGGAAGGCGGATGGGCGATCGACGGGGCTCGAACCCGCGACATCCAAGACCACAACCTGGCGCTCTACCAGCTGAGCTACGACCGCCGCACGAGGGCGCGGATGTAGGGCAGGCGGGGCGCGCCCGTCAACCGGCGGCGCGCACCGTGGCTGCACGCGCCCCGATCCAGGCCCCCATGCGCGCCAGCGCCTCGGTCAGCACCGCCTCATTCTTGCAGAAGGCGAAGCGGATGAAGTGCCGCGGCGGGTCGGGTTCGGCATAGAAGGCGGTCACCGGGATGGCGGTGACCTTGGCGTCGGTGGTCAGCGTCCGGCAGAAGGCCACGTCATCGCCGTTGAAGCCGAGCCGCGCGGCGACCGGGCGGAAATCGCAGGTGATGAAATAGCTGCCCTGGGTCGGCAGCACCCCGAAGCCGAGCTCGGCCAGGCCGGCCGCCAGCAGGTCTCGCTTCGCCTCCAGGCTGGCCGAGAGGCCGGCGAAATAGGCATCATCCTTGTTGAGCCCGACGGCAATGCCGCGCTGCAAATTGGGCGGCGTCGTGAAGGTCAGGTTCTGGTGCGCCTTCAGCACATTGCCGAACAGCGAGGCATCGCAGGTGACATAGCCGATCTTCCAGCCGGTCAGGCTGAAGGTCTTGCCGGCCGAGCCCACGCGCATGCAGCGCTGGCGCATCCCCGGCAGGGTCATCAGCGGGATATGCTTCCAGCCATCGAAGGTCAGATGTTCATAGACCTCGTCGCAGACGGCATAGGCATCGTGGCGTTCCAGCAAATCGGCGATGAAGGCCAGCTCGGCGGTGGTGAACACCTTGCCGGCCGGGTTCATCGGCGAATTCAGCAGGATCGCCTTGGTCTTCGGGCCGAAGGCGGCGGCCAGTTCGGCGCGCGGCAGCGCCCATTCGGGCGGGCTCAGGCGGACCAGCCTGGGGATGGCACCCAGCAGCTTCACCACCGGCAGGTAGGTGTCGTACAGCGGCTCGATCAGCACGCATTCATCGCCCGGGTTCAGCACGGCCATGAGGCAGGCGGTGATCGCCTCGGTGGCGCCGGAGGTGACGATCACCTCGCGCGCCCAATCCACCTCGATCCCATAGAAGCGGGCATTGGCGGCGGCGACGGCCTGGCGCAGCTCCGGGCTGCCGGCCATGGGCGGATACTGGTTCCTTCCGTCCATCAGCGCCGCGGCGGCCGCCTGGATCACATCGGCGGGACCGTCATAGTCCGGGAAGCCCTGGCCGAGATTGACCGCCCCATGTTCCGCGGCGAGGGCCGACATGACCGTGAAGATGGTGGTGCCAGTGGCCGAGAGCAGGTTGTTCTGGGGCTTCATGAGGTTCCGCGCGGCAGACAGGGTTGGACTCAGGATAGGGTCGCCGGGCCCGGGCGCAAGCCGAGCCCAACAAAGCCGCGCGACCGCAGCCATTTTTTAAGCAATTGCCCGCGATGTGGGCATTGAGCGATGCCGGGCGCGCCAGATTCCGCAGCGGATGGCGTTGCCGTGGTGGCATGCGCCATGCAAAACCCTCGCGGAAAGGTGGTGGGTGCGAAGGCGCCTGCTTCCCTTATCGAGGACGGCGCCGGCAGCCTGCCACAATATGCCGGAGAAGAGCTGCGGGAGCGACGGAGCGCATGAAAAAGATCGAGGCGATCATCAAGCCCTTCAAGCTCGACGAGGTGAAGGACGCCCTGCATGAAATCGGGCTGCAGGGGCTGACGGTGGTGGAAGCCAAGGGTTTCGGCCGGCAGAAGGGCCATACGGAGCTTTATCGCGGCGCCGAATATGTCGTGGACTTCCTGCCCAAGGTGAAGATCGAAGTGGTCTGCGCCGATGAGCTGCTGGACCGCGCGGTCGAGGCCATCACGGCCGCGGCGCGCACCGGGCGGATCGGCGACGGCAAGATCTTCGTCAGCGACGTGCAGGAGGTGATCCGCATCCGCACCGGCGAACGCGGCGAGGACGCGGTCTGATCTCGGCCCGCCCCGGCCGCGGGGCGGGTCTTTCTCATGAGCCGTTCCGGCCCGCGCGGCCGGGGGGGCTTCCGGGGGACGACCCCGGGCGCGCGGCGGAGACCGGTTTCCGCCGCGTGGCAATCACCACCGGGAGATACAGGAACAGGACCGCACACGATGGCGAAGAAGCCGGCAGCCGGGGGCGCGAGCGCCGCCGTCTCCAAGGTCATGGAAATGATCAAGGAGCACAGCGTCGAGTACGTTGATTTCCGTTTCACCGATCCGCGCGGCAAGTGGCAGCACACCGCGCAACACGTCTCCACCATCGATGAGGACGTGTTCTCCGACGGCATCATGTTCGACGGTTCGTCGATCGCCGGCTGGAAGGCGATCAACGAGTCCGACATGATCCTGATGCCGGACGCCGCGACCGCGGTGATGGATCCCTTCTCGGCCAAGCCGCAGATGATCCTGTTCTGCGACATCGTGGAGCCCTCGACCGGCCAGATGTACGCCCGCGACCCGCGCAGCACCGCCAAGCGCGCCGAGGCCTATCTGAAGTCGACCGGCATCGGCGACACCGCCTTCTTCGGCCCCGAGGCCGAGTTCTTCGTGTTCGACAGCGTGAAGTTCGGCACCGGTGGCAATTTCGGCCATTACAGCCTCGACTCGATCGAGGGGCCGGGCGCCAACATGAAGGATTACCCGGAAGGCAATATGGGCCACCGCCCGGTGGTCAAGGGCGGCTACTTCCCGGTGCCCCCGGTCGATAGCGAGCAGGATCTGCGCGCCGAGATGCTGAGCACCATGGGCGAGATGGGCCTGCCCATCGAGAAGCACCATCATGAGGTGGCGCAGAGCCAGCATGAGCTCGGCACCAAGTTCGGCCCGCTGGTCCAGCAGGCGGACTTCATGCAGATCTACAAGTACTGCGTGCACAATGTTGCCCACAGCTACGGCAAGACGGCGACCTTCATGCCGAAGCCGATCTATGGCGACAATGGTTCGGGCATGCATGTGCACCAGTCGATCTGGAAGGCCGGCAAGCCGATGTTCGCGGGCAATGGCTACGCCGACCTGAGCGAGATGGCGCTGCATTACATCGGCGGCATCATCAAGCACGCCAAGGCGCTGAACGCCTTCACCAACCCGCTGACCAACAGCTACAAGCGCCTGATCCCGGGCTTCGAGGCGCCGGTGCTGCTGGCCTATTCGGCCCGCAACCGCTCGGCGTCGTGCCGCATCCCGTATGCGACCAGCCCGAAGGCCAAGCGCGTCGAGGTCCGCTTCCCGGATCCGGGTGCGAACCCCTACCTGGCCTTCGCCGCCATGCTGATGGCCGGCCTGGATGGCATCAAGAACAAGATCCACCCGGGCGATGCCATGGACAAGGATCTTTACGACCTGCCGCCCGAGGAGCTGAAGGGCATCCCGACCGTGTGCGGTTCGCTGCGTGAGGCGCTGGGCGCGCTCGCCGCCGACCATGACTTCCTGCTGGCCGGCGACGTGTTCACCAAGGACCAGATCGAGAGCTACATCGAACTCAAGTGGGGCGACGTGTACAAGTTCGAGCACACGCCGCACCCGATCGAGTTCGAGATGTACTACTCCGTCTGATCAGGTCCGGCCCGGTGCGAAGCGCCGGGCCGGTTTCCCGCTGTGTCAGGCGCCGACCAGCGCCTTCAGGTCGGCCTGCGGGCGGGCGCCGAAATGGCTGATCACCTCGGCCGCCGCCACGCTGCCCCAGCGGCCGCATTCGCCAAGGTCCTTGCCCAGCGCCATCGCCGCGAGGAAGCCCGCCGCATAGGCGTCGCCCGCGCCGGTCGTATCCACCACCTGGGTCGGCACGGCGGGCACCGCCACGCGCGTGTCGCCGGCCACGATCACGCTGCCCAATTCGCTGCGCGTCACCGCGGCCAGCATCACCTCGCCCCGCAGCATTCCGAGCGCCTTTTCCAGATCGTCGGTCTCATACAGGCTGAGCAGCTCGGCCTCGTTGGCGAACAGGATGTCGATGTCGTCGCGCACCAGGGCGCGGAACGCGTCGCGGTGGCGGCCGACGCAGAACGGGTCGGACAGCGACAGCGCCACGCGCCGGCCCGCGCCATGCGCGATGCGCGCGGCCTTGCGGAAGGCCGCCTGCGCCGCCGGCGGATCGAACAGATAGCCTTCCATGTAGGTGACGGCGGCCGAGGCGACCTCGGCCTCATCCACGTCATCGGGGCCGAAATGCACGCAGGCACCGAGATAGGTGTTCATGGTGCGCTGCCCGTCCGGCGTCACCAGGATCATGCAGCGCGCCGTCGGCGCGCCGCCGACCAGCGGTGCCGAGGGAAAGCGCACGCCGGCCGCGCGAATGTCATGCGCGAAGACCTGGCCCAGCACATCATCCGCCACCTTGCCGAGATAGCCGACGCGCACACCCAGCGCCGCCGCCACCGCACAGGTATTGCCGGCCGAGCCGCCGCTGCTTTCCACGCCCGGCCCCATGGCGGCGTAGATCGCATCCGACCGTTCGGTGCTGACCAGTTCCATGCTGCCCTTGGTCATGCCATGCGCGGCGAGGAACGCGTCATCGGCGCGGGTCTGCACATCGACGATGGCGTTGCCAATGCCAAGCAGGTCGAGGGTGGGGAGGCTCATGCGCGGTCCTTCTCAGCGGCGTGATGCGGCGCATACCTGCCGAAGGAAGGCGGCCGCGGCTAGTCCCGCGCGCAAGATGGCAGGATGGCGATTGTCGCCGAGCCATGCCGCGTGGTAGCGGAGCCGCTTTGCAACGCCTGCCTTCGGCCATGTTCCGGCCAGAGATTGAGGGGGATCGCATGAATGTTTTCGGCCGCCGGCGCGACGAAAAGCCGGCTGACGGAACGCCCTCGACTCCCATGCCGCAACAGCCCACCCTTGTGCCGGTCAGTCGCGACCTCGTACCGCCAACCGCCTCCGCGGGCCAGCAACCGCCTTCCAGGGACCCTTCCATGAGCCTTGCCCCCAAGCCGACCACCCCGAGCCCCTCCATGCCGGTCGGCCCGACGCCCCCCGCCGGCTCGGCCATCCCGCCGCGCCCGCCCGGCATGGGCATGCCGACCCCGCCCCAAGGCATGGGCCAGCCGGGCATGGGCCAACCCGGCGCCGCGACCCGCGGCCAGGCCGGTGAGCGCCGCACCCTCGTGGTCGGCCGCGGCATCAGCCTGCAGGGCACCGTGGCGGACGCCGAGCGTCTGGTCGTGGAAGGCACCGTGGAAAGCCAGATGATCCAGGCGACCGAGCTGTCGATCGGCCAGACCGGCGTGTTCAAGGGCGAAGTCCAGGTCGAGGATGCCGAAATCGCCGGCACCTTCGATGGCACGCTGACCGCGCGCGGCATGCTGGTCATTCGCGGCAGCGGCCGCGTGATCGGCATCGCCCGCTGCCGCCGCCTGATGGTGGAGGATGGCGGCCAGATCTCCGGTCGCATGGAGATGCTGAGCGAAGGCCAGGTACCCGCCGGGCCCGCGCCCCGCTACGCCGAAGCCTGACGCCCCCCCGCATCGCGGGTCTTGGCCCGGGATGCGCAATTTCCCCCCCATCCCGGGTCTCGGCCCGGGATGCGCATTTCCCAGGATATGCCGGCCATGCGCCGCCCCCTCGCGCTGATCGCAAGCCTGCTGTCGCTGGCCGGCTGCGTCGCCGCCACCGACCCGGCCGATCCGGCGGAGGTGCTGCGCAATGTGCTGGCCACCCACCAGGCCAGCCTGTCGGGCATCGCCCCGCGCACGCCGGCTGCGGGCGGCGAAGGGCAGGCCGTGGCCGCCGTCTCGGTGCCGGCGCCGCCGGCCACCGCCGATGCCGCCACCCCCCCCTTGCTGGCTGGCCAGCTGGTCGGCCATGCGCCGGAAACCCTGACCCGCTGGCTTGGCGAGCCTCGGCTGCGCCGGCCCGAGGGCAGCGCCGAGGTATGGCACTATCAGGCCACCCATTGCCATCTCGACCTGTTCTTCTATCGCGATGAGGCAGCCGGCACCGCCATGCGCGTGGCCTTTGCCCAGGCCCGGGCCGTGGGCACCGCCCGACGGGGGGAGGCCGCCTGCCTGCGGGACATCGCGCGTGGCGCTGGCCTGCAACCCGCGCGGAGCGCTGCCGCCGGGCTGACAGGATGAACCGCTGACCGCCTGGCTCGATGCCTTCGTGCCCACCTTCGGGCTGCTCGCCCTGGGCGCGCTGCTGCGTGGGGCGCTGCTGACCCAGGATGCGGTCTGGGCGGGCATCGAGAAACTGATCTTCTGGGTGCTGCTGCCCTGCCTGATCGCGACGGCGCTGGGCGGCGCTGCCCTGGCGAGCCTGCCGGTGGGCACCATGGCGACGGCGCTGTGGGCGGCGCTGGCGGTGGGTACCGTGGCCAGCATCGCCCTGGCGCGGGCGCTGCGGCACACGCCGGCCGCCATGACCTCGGTGCTGCAGGGCGGCATTCGCTTCAACAATCTGATGGGGTTTGCACTGGCCGGCGCGATCTGGGGGCTGCCGGGCACCGCCCTGGCGGCCGTCGCGACCGGGTTGATCGTGCCCTTCGTGCAGGTCACCGCCACGCTGGCCTTCGCGCTGAAGGATGGCGGGCGGGTCCGCCCGCTGCGGCTGCTGCGGCAGGTCCTGCTGAACCCGCTGATCATCGGCGTGCTGGCGGGCTTCCTGTTCTCGGCGCTGGGCGGGCTGCCGCCGGGCCTGTCGCGGATGGTGCAGGTATTGGGTCAGGCCTCGGTGGCGCTTGGCCTGCTATGCGTGGGGGCGGCGCTGACCATGGCCGGGTTGGCGCTGCGCCCGGGCAGCCAGGCGGCGACGGCGGCGCTCAAGCTCGGGGCGATGCCCGGCCTGACCTGGGCCCTGTGCACGCTGCTCGGCCTGGCGCCGGAGCCGACCGCGATCGCCGTGCTGTTCATGGCGCTGCCCACGGCCTCGACCAGCTATGTGATGGCGCGGGCGATGGGTGGCGACGCGCCGCTGATGGCCGCCATCACCACCAGCCAACATCTGTTGAGCGTGCTGACCCTGCCGATCTGGGTCTGGCTGCTCAAGGGCTAGACCATGATCAGCGGTGAGAGAATCGCTGATCATGGTCTATCTTATTGTTTTATCGCGTGATTCACGCCTTTGGTGATTCCACCAAAGGCGATCAGGCTCTAGAGGGGGCGGCCAGCAGCAGGCGGTTGAGCGGCGCGAGCGCCTGGACCAGGGCCCGCCGGTCGCGCGCCGCGGCCTCGGCGCCCGCCACGGAAGCGACCTCCGCCGCGATCGCGCCCCAGCTCCGCAGGCCATCCACGCGCGACAGGAAGGCGCCCGCCAGCCGCGGCATTGGCACCTTCACCATGATCCCATCGAAGGTCACCGGCAGCACCCCATCGGGGCGCAGGCCGCGCGCGAGCGTTGGCCCATCCAATTCCCGCAGCACCGGCACGCCATCATCCGCCGTCCAGTCGGGCGCCACCACCGCGCCGCGCCGCACGCAATAGGCGATGTGGATGCCCATATTGCCGGCCAGCGCCTCGGCCAGCGCCGCCCGGCCGACGGCGCCGAGCCCGGCGGCGCGCGCACGCAGCCTGGGATCGGCCAGGTAGATGTCCGGATCGTAGCGCAGCGGCTCCACCAGGCAGACGATCTCAAGGCCAGCCCCATCCACCAGCGCCGCCAGCTCGGCCACCGTGAAGGCCCGGTC
>Ga0247843_1010086_pt1 | contig 10182 bp, 9 predicted proteins | sample LaCruzMarch2017__FD_192420 | JGI IMG/M metagenome (GOLD analysis project Ga0247843, IMG submission 192420) | Freshwater microbial communities from meromictic Lake La Cruz, Castile-La Mancha, Spain - LaCruzMarch2017_8m | ecosystem: Environmental > Aquatic > Freshwater > Lake | place: Spain...
CGCCGCCGTGGACGACGAACGCGACACGGCCTCGGACGACGCCGCTCCTCCCTCGGCCGTCGAATCGTCATTGGCCCGACGATTTCGGGCGGCGGCGGACGATACCATCGCGACGTCGGCATCGTCGTCCCTCCCTTCGTCGACATTCGAGGTCGACGGCCGGACGATCCCGACGGTCGCCGCCGCTCGCCCTCCATTCCGCCGACATCGCATTCGTCCTGACGCCGCCGCTCGAACCGCCTTCCCGCGTAGTCTCCTTCGAACGTCGACGATGCCGCGCTCCCTCCCCCGTCGCGCCGCCCCGACCGCCCTTGTTGCGACGATCCCTGTTACGACGATCCTGGACGTGAGCGACACTTTGAGATCATTGGTAGTCATGATATATTGTGGAGCAGGCGTAGTCGAATGGTGTAAGGTAGAGATGGAATTATTATTTGTGACCGTCAATGTTGTGTAAGCAGAGGCAATAGTGTTGTAATGTGACGGTACTGTGCTTAACAGTAAAATATATTTCTACGATGGAGACAAGAGACAAAATAATGGCTTTATGTGGGTCTCGCATTTGGAATGTCGCAAGTGTGATGATGTGACGGTGCTATTATTTTGGACTTCGTGAGCAGTATTTTTCGTGAGGACGGCCATTTTCGTGAGGATACACCCCTATGTAGTAGTACGTAAATAACTATGGTGGGAGACGTGTATCATCTACCAACTACATAATATGTTTCGAGGAGTGCGGACGACTGACGTACGACGCCCGAACCGAACCACAGATAAAAAAAGGCACAACATCACCTCACCGGAACGACCAACGCCAGCAACGAGTGTACGCGGACTCTATTTTGATACATATCAAGGAGAAGATGGCAGCGACGGCATTATTAATCGCGGCAATGACGGCCACGGTGGGGTTTGGCGTCGATGCATTCGTCGTCCTTCCATCATTTACCACGGTGAGTGATACGAATTATATATTCATATCGGTCGGGGGGTCAAAAAGTTCCACGGAGAGAAAAAACGGGGTCGATCGGAAAAGGGAGGAGAACGAGGCCGTTGTTATTCATCGAACGTGTAGCGAAGCGCGATAAAGGTCGCGAGGCATTTTTATCACCGTGGATTCTACTGCGGAGGCTTTTGCCGAGGAGCGGAGAATGGGTTAGCGAAAATATATAAGCAAAGGTGGGACGAGGGAAATGGGGGAGGACGTGAACACGAGGAACTTTGAATCGATGGGGACGGGGATGAAGGGTTTCGACACACGCTGATACATTGGAATATTTGCAAGGAGCATATTTTCTTTTTGTTTTTACATTGGCTTCTCTCTCACCTTGTCCTCTTTTTTTTCGTCTTACAACAGTCACCACCACAAACTACATGCCCCTCCATCGTACAGACTATGTCATCCCCATTACAAATGGTCTCGCTATCCATTGCCATGGATAATGCCGACATGACCACCGCGACCACTAATAACGATGACGATGATGACGACATTCGAGTAGATTATCTCCTCGAGGCCTCGGATTTACTCGGCGACGAGGGTAATATCGTCGACGAGGCACTGCCCGCATCCTACATCTCGGCACAGCGTATTGCCGCACTTCGCATAACGCACCGTCGTCACGAGAACGACGTCGGCTCTCCCGAATATCAAGTCGCCGGGATGACGGAACGCATCGGTCATTTGACGAGTCATTTGAAGTTACACCCCAAGGACTTTTCGACCCGACGCGGACTGGTCGCGTTGGTCAATAAACGACGTCGATTGCTCAACTATTTGTTCGTCAGTAACAGGAGCAAGTACGTCGATATCGTGGGCGCGTTGGGGATACGGCATAAGGTACCGGGTGCGATCCCGAGTAAGGAGGATGAATATGGCGAATTCCCCAAGGCCAAGCCTAATCGTGGCAAGAGTAAGATGAAGAGTAGTGGGAATAAGAAGAAGTAGATGTTAAAATGGACAGTGATGGGATAGTGTTTGGGAGGGTGTAGAGGCAAAAAAAAAATAACAGAGGATGTGGTCGTTATGGTGAGGGGGGGGGGAGAGAATCAGAAGGGGGGTAGTTATTGATGAATGCTCACTCGCTGACGAAAAAATTATATTATTTAGAGAAGAAGTCTAACATTTTTAGTTCTGTTTGTATGATTAGTATCATGACAGCATGTGTGGCTCTAAGCTCGGATCTGCAGCCAGTGTAAGCAATACCTCCCATCCCATGGCAAACATTCCACCGACCACATGTCCTCTCGCGGTGCAAGAAAAGCCAGTTCTCTTGTCGAATGAGTAAAAATGAGTCTACATAGTAGCGTCAGAGTCAAAGCGTCCATTCTGGCAGTGCTGGACATGAAAATTGCCGTGGTGCCATCTTTTATCGAGGAAGACCCAGACTGCGCCCCTCTTCAACGTAAGCTGGCTAAACGCACATCAAGGGAGCGCTTTCTCTCGAAACCAAGCATTTGAAACATCATCTTAAGGAGGATGGTACGTTACCACCGGCGGCATGAGATAATATTCGTAGTAGGACTACATACTGGACAATGAACATGCAAAAGTGAATTTAATATGAATAGAAAGCACTCGATAAGATAAATAATAGGGTGTAACAGAAAAGTGTTGCTTGTTTAAAAAACAATCTTATCTTTTCTTTTAATAATCTCAAGTCGTAAGGTCTGCTGATGCTGGCTTTGGTTGAAACACTGCATATGTTGGTGTCTGATTCATCGGCGAGATCGGAGGGCCAGTCTTTTTCACATCACCACCACCACCACCGCCTGTCGAATTAGTAGACGCCATTGCTGTCATGGGTACACCAGGTAGTCCACCACCTCGTTTCGATGGAATGCCCCGACTAGGAGGAGGTGCCATCAAGGCAGCAAGTGGATCATTATTACTGCGGGCCGGGGTCACAGGAATGAGAGTGGATGTGTCTGAACTCTTTGGTATAATCGGGGGTGGTGCCAATGGCTTGGCCACCTCGGCAGGATCATCGCCCGGAAAAATCCAACGTTTTAGCTTCTCGTCGTAGTAAGCCTGCATCTCTTCTCCAACATCTGCAACTATCGCCTTCGATTCTGAATCGCCACGACCGAGTAACTTTGAGAACCATCCAGCACTCCCTGCGTGTATAGGAGTAATTGACAAAATACGAAATTATGAGAATGAGTTAATTGACACAATGATGGGAATGGAACCAAATATATAGACTTTTCTACATATTACTCACTCGGTGGTTCAGACACGGGGGCCTTCTTCGTTTCCACTTTCTGGCTAGGTGTGGCAATAACATCATCTTTCTTCTCTTCTTGAAACTTGGAAGGTTCAGATGCAGAATGGACTTGCTGGGTGGTGTTCGTCAAGTGTTCGTCGAGTTCTCGATTATTCTGATTACCGATAGGATTGCTCGAAAATCCAGACAAAAATGTCGGTGTTTTATCAGCCAAAAAGTCGGATTGGTTCAAACTTTGTTTAGCGGTGATGAAGTTGGCCGGAGTATTGTGGCTGAAGGGGTTGCTTGGAAATGACTTCGGGGTATCGACCTGCGTAGATGATTTGGAGCTGGGTTTAGTCGTCAATGACGCAACAGGTGTAATACTTGCTGTGGGAGGCTTCTTCTGTTGCTGCATATGATGTCGAGGCATGCTCGGCTCAAGCTTTTGAGGCGATGTATCCTCAATTTGGTCGTCATCCAGCGGAGCGAATATAGCATCTTGCTTTTCCCCTGTAGGCTTCTTTGGAGGTACCACCTCCGCCGTCGATTTCTTTCCCAAGACACTTTTCACGATGGTTCCCAAGGCCAAGGACGTCACTCCACTTTTAGACTTATTGTTGCTTTCCCACGATAATTGCTTGGCACCACTTAAACCACATATACGATCGTCGAGTAACTTTAATGATTCAATGAAATTCGAATCTTGTGTAGCTGCACCTGGGCTATCACTCGTCTTATTATCCGAACTGAGTCCAATACATGAATGAATGTTCATTAAATACTCCCGTGCCAACTCTTCATAGCCAAAGTCGGCGAGAAGCTCGGCATATCGCAACTTGAACGGTTGCAGCGATGGAATATGAGTCTTGCGATTACCACGTCGACGGGCCCACTCAAATGCCTCCGTTCGTTCATAGCTTTGGATGGATTGAGGTGTCATTAGCATTTGATTCATTGGGTTCCTGTGATCACACCCTAATAGAGCAAGACGAGTGGTAACCTTCGATGGTGGTCCAAACTGTCCAAAAGAAACGAGATAACATACATGTGCGGCGTGACACTGCCCCAGTTGGAGGAGTCTATCACCGAGTGATACGACGATTCGTTCCCAACCCGCAGTCTGATTGCACATAATCGAGGCAAGCTGCTCTCTCCAACTCTCAATCAAATTTCCATAGATGGCATTGTCGTACCAAAATGATTTCCTCCTTACCCTCTTCCCGTATGGATCTAACAATTCATCGTCATCGGGTACCTCTAAATTGTCCGAAAAGAGTAAGGTCGCTGTATGTAACGGCGATCCCACTGGTAGCGCCTCGTCGGCAAAGCGCCTAGCGGTAATCCGGTATGTGGTCCGATCGCACATCGATGCGATGACGAGTGCTAGCGCGTAATTTTTCTGAGTGAGAGCCTCCGACACAGCAGATTCACGCTCGCCCCTGAGAAGCAAGTCTTGAACTTCAGTTAAATCCAAAGTTGGTAGTGAAGTCGATGCTACATGCATTTCTGTATCCCCTCTCTTTCTACCCCCATCTTTCGAAGCGAGCAGCAAGTCCACTATCGCCTTCTTCGCTTTCTTGTCATTGCGCAATCCTGCATACCGAGACAAGGAGACGGCAAGTTGTTAGTTAAAGGAAGGCGAACGTCTGAACAAATACAGCCGGATATCTAATGACTTACTGCCCCGATTCTGAGCTGCAATATTAATTATATTCCATAACAGATTGTCGGTACTCGCGCTCATGGTATCAAGGTGTAGTAGCACTTGGTCTTCTTGACTATTGATCAAAGGAGCAAACGGAGCAGTTGCAGTGGATGGGATGGAGTATTCATGATCACGCGGTATCAGGCCACAAACACGATGAATGACCACTGGTCCACGTCGCAACGTGGGACGGTCTTGCCCTCTTTTTGGAGCGACACCAGAGAGAGAGGCGGCAACACGAGGTATCATTGTGCAAAGCCTGCCACCAAAACCAAATGAAGCAATTGCATGCGCCGGACGAGAATGTCGGTCTACTGCAGATCTAATCTGTGTGTGAGGTTGTGAAACCGATGCACGATTCTTGGACACTATGATTGGCCCCTCTTTCGCAGTGAGGTCCTTCTTTACTGGACAGTCCCATGTAGTTTCCCCCGAACTTTCATTGTAGTAGTACACCATTCCAGAAGTTTGGTCCTTAATCTCAACCCATCCCTCAGGCAGTGATGTGTGTGCGACTTCCTGTCTAGCCTCAGGACCATCATCAACTTCTTCGAAATAGTGATCCTCGTCGGTTGCAGGTTGTTCGGCATTACCAGCACTATCTTCAGGAGGAATATGACGTTCCACAGCTGTCTCTTCTGTTTTCAGAAACTCAGCCTCCTTATCATTGTCAAGGGAGCCTGATTCGGGCTTCGTCCACGAGGTTTCGCCAGAGGCTGAGTTGTAATAATAGATATTACCAGATGTCGGATCAGTAGCCTGGATCCAGTCCTCTTCTATGTGCGCTTGGTCTGCCTGCATATCTTGCTCTTGCAAAGCATGCGTGGCCTCTGGAGCATCGACAACTGTCATACTACCTTCATCAATGGAGACATCCTTGCGAGAAAAATTATCGTGTGGTAACGTGATATCTAGCATTCCTACCTTATCCGTGATTTCGGACCAACCCTTGGGGCTCACAGCACCATTCACATCTCCAGATGACGAATGTGGAGCAACATTGTCCTGGTTGCTGGCAGGAGAAGGATGATCAACTCGAGTCCATCCGAGAGACTCCCCTGATACTGGTGCCTTGGCAACACTTACATTAGCTGTCGCATATTGCATCTCAGATTCTGCTTCAACTTCAAGAACTGGATCATTAACTTTCAAAATAATCTCCTCTTCCTCCCCTGAAGAACCATGAGTCTCACGAGGCTTGGGTTTCGTCCAAGACGTTTCACCAGTGGTAGGGTTGTAGTAGTATGTATCTCCAGAGGTTGGATCAGTAGCCTCGATCCATTCATCGTCCTCCTGCAATTCTTGTTGTTGATTAGTTGTAGTAACGGACTCTGGATTATCATCAACTTCTGCAACATTGACTTCATCCTCTGGATCATCAATTTTACCTACGTCGACCGAGACATAATGAGATGGAGCAGCAACTGGAACAGGATCGGCAACTATGGCGCTTTCTTCAGATACAGGCATCTCCCAGGTAGTCTCTCCAGATACCTCATGATAATAGTAAGTTTCGCCACTTTCATCGACAGCCTCATCCCAACCTGGAGGAAGCTTATTATGGGCTGTCTTCACAACAGATGCTGGATGTAGCACATCTCCCACAACATCATGATCCACCTCTTCGTTTGAATCTTCAGCATTGTCCTCGTTTTCTACTTCCAGTACTGTATCGTCAACTTTGCTCTCAATCAACGCGCCATCCGTAATCACTTCGTCCATCATCTCATCATCCATGATAGGGCGGTCCCATGTAGTCTCACCCGATACTTCATTATAGTAATAAATTTTACCACTGCTTGGATCGACAGTCTCAATCCAATTGGGAGGGAGTGATTCGAACGATAGATTCGCCAACGACTCTTCTTCCCCGTCGATTGAGAGTTTAGTAGGGGGCACATCCAACATTTCCAAAGACTGGATGCGTAGTAGTCCATCATCGTCATTATATACTAGAGGCTCAATAATCGTAGCGGACGTTGGCGCCGCGACTGAATTGTGGGATGAATCAGTCATCGTCGACCTTGGTACGTCGACATGGTCTTGTTCCAGTTCCATCAAAGCAGGAGCGTTTGATACGTTTTCGGTAGCAGTAAAGTTGGTAGAGCCAACGTCGGATGCACTCATGATTGGGGTGCGTTCGATAGTTGGACGGTCCCACTGACTCACACCGGATGTTTCGTGGTAAAAATATACCATACCGGTCGTATCATCGTGTGACTCGATCCATCCCCCTGGCAATTCATCCGACACGGCTGGATTTTCGCCTTTTTCGACGGACATGACAGGGATTACTGTATTCACTGGATCAATTTCCTCGGTGGGAAAAGTAACGCTTGTTGCTGAAATTTGTGTCGTCTCGACATTGCTAGCAGTCGCCACCGAGACATCGTTCGAGATCTGATTATCGATTATTATTGTGTTTGCATCCTCACCACCACCACCACCACCACCTTCTTCTTCTTCATTTGGATGAGAAATATTTGGCCGCTCCCAGCTACTTTCCTCCGTCGTTGAATTGTAGAAGTATATATTACTCGTCGTTGGGTCTACACATTCAATCCATCCCTCTGGTAGCAATGGAACCTCGACCTTCGCGTCAACCCCTTCCTCGGCAGTAATAGTAGTAGATGAAGGATCGAAACTATTATCCTCCCGCTGCTGCCGTCCTCCGTCCCCCAAAGTGATGGGGCGTTCGACCAATATGCATGACTCCGGACTGCTTTCCCCTTCGGTGGTAACATGAGTGAATAATTGTTGTTGTTGCTGCTGTTGGTGTACATCATCTAAACTATTCCCAAAGTATGTCGGTGGTCCATCATTATTTATCATGTCTCCACCGCCGCCGCCACCCGTGGCGGGAGCAAATGATGCAGGAGTAGTATACAGCGAGAGAGGAATATTAGTATTATTAGTATTATTATTATTTGATGGATGATTAGTAGTAGTAGCAGTAGTAGCAGTAAGAGGAAAGTCCTCATCATTCACATGATTTTGATAATCACTCGACGCATCGCATTCCGTCAAATATGATGATGATGCTGGTGGGATTACATCATTGTGATAGATGGGTGGTGTTGTGGCACTATACAATGTCGTCGGCGGTGGTGCTGTTGTTGCTGTTGGTGTTCCTTCCATCGTCGTTGTCGTTGTCATGGCCAATGGTGGTGGTGATATGATTAATGATGGTGGGGCTGTGGATTCTATAACAAGCGTAGTAGTAGGAGGAGGTGGAGCGAATATGGTGGTGGGGACGGTGGTGGGAACTACTGCTTGTGGTGGTGATGGTGGAATTGCAAACTGCGTCTCCGTGGCTATTGTTTTTGCTCCGACCATCGTCGTTGCTGCTGCTGCTGCTGATGCTGCTACCGTCGTCATCGTCGTCGCTCCTGTGTGAATATTAATTGGAGGGATGGACGTGACTGCGTCCTCAACCGTCATTTTCGTCATTGTTGTTGTTGTTTCTGATTCCTTTGTCATTGGCATGAGACTACTTGGCATTGTCGACGTCGTCATGGGTGTGGAAACAATCCGAGGAGATGGAAAACGTGGTATCACTTCGGCCATGGGTGGTGGTTTACGAAACGACGGTGTACGATGTCCTCCAAAACCTCCGGTATTATTAGTACTAAAAGTACCTCCTCCCCCCATCGTAGTCGAACTGTTATTACTACTACTACGTGTTGGCAAGGGTGGTGGTAATGGTAGTCGATGTTGTACCCTCCCTCCCCCCGGTGGTGGTAGAAGTACACGCGGAGTAATAGTAGTAGTCGTAGTCGTCGTCTTGTTGGACGGTGGAAGAGTAGCAGCAAACATTGCATCGTCTCTCTTGGTTACCACTGGCGGCGACGAGGTAGTAGTGGTCGGCAACAACCTCCCTCCTCCCATTAACAGCCGTGGTGGTGGTGGTGGCGCCGGATTGGATGATGTCAATAATGCAGTAGTATTAGGAGGAGATGGACTACTACTGCTACTACTTGTTACTACTCCTACAGCAGCAGTATTATTATTATTCGATGCATATCGTGCCGCCGTCGTCAATGGCGTAGTTACTGTTGTTGTTGTTGTTGTTGTGCGAGGAGGAGGAGTTGGATACCTCGTCCGAATCGGTGGTTTATTCTGCTGCTGCTGCTGCTGCTGCTGCAATGATGGTGGTGGTAGTTGTTGTTGTTGCCGATGACCGATGGGTCGAATTATTGACGCATGTTGAAAATTTTGTCGCCGTGACGATGGCGATTCTACTCCTCCCCACACTTGTTGCTGCTGCGGCTGCTGCTGCCGTTGTAATGGTTGTGGTGGTTGCCCTCCTCCCCACATTTGTTGTTGCGGCTGCATACTACCCTGACTACTCCGAGTTGCCGTGTTTGTTGCGGCCGGGGGTGGTGCAACCACGTCGACAATACGTCCGCGTAACTTGCCCAATGTCGTGGATGCATTCGATATGGCGAATCCTCCCTCTGACATCACGCCGCCCATTACGCGTCGACCGACTCCCGTAGTCGTCGTGGCGATATCGCCAATTGCAGATAGGGCCGTGGACAATGCAATCCCGCCCCCTCCGTGGTCGATAGTTTGATTGGGCGGTGGTGGTGGAGGAGCATTATCGGAATGATGATTGTAATCGAAATTCTCCGGTCCGCCACCGCTCGTCATCATGAACGAAGTGTTCTCTCCTCCTCCTCCTCCTCCTCCGGTTGGATCGTCGTCGTCGAGATCTAACGTTTCAAATCCGTCCGACTCTGTCGACGTCTTTTGTACGGTGTAATACAATATAATATATTTAAAGATGGGCAAGGATCGAGCTGACGAAATATATGGATATGCAATCGATCATTCCTCCATGGAGGAATTTTATCATCTTACCTGACGCTTCGGCGGCAATTGTCGTATGGGGGGTGGCGGAGGCCCGCTGCTGCTTGGAGGGGGATGCTTGGGATAACGATCGTTCGGATTAAGTCGCCCCACCATGAAAATATATATCTATACAATCGTATTATTATTAGTATTCGTCCCACGACAATATGGATTGATTCGTCGTCGTCTATTTTACATTTCTACCTACAGTACGTTTGGGGTCAAGATGTAGATCGGTTTTTAAAACTCGGGAATTTCGCTTCGACTACTTAACAAACATGATAGACGGGATCGAGAAAATGAGTTTTGTATCCTGGCATTTTCTTGCAAGTCGAATATTGGCAGAGATATCGAGTGTTAAAAATCTAATAAATTTCGGGCCCAACCAATAAGTATTAGAATTAAATAGGAATT
>Ga0247843_1010088_pt1 | contig 10181 bp, 11 predicted proteins | sample LaCruzMarch2017__FD_192420 | JGI IMG/M metagenome (GOLD analysis project Ga0247843, IMG submission 192420) | Freshwater microbial communities from meromictic Lake La Cruz, Castile-La Mancha, Spain - LaCruzMarch2017_8m | ecosystem: Environmental > Aquatic > Freshwater > Lake | place: Spain...
ATAAGCTCGGCCAGTTCCGGCGCGTTTTCCGGCGAGACATTATCCGCATAATTGCCAAGATAGGCCCAAACCTGCGCCGCGGTGGCACCTGCACCCATCACGCCGACAAGGTTCAGCAACAGGCCGAACGTCACTGGCGGCTGCCCCGTCGGCACTTGGCCATTGTGGACATGGTGCACTGGGTTGCCCAACCGCTTTTCAGGGGGTTGTTCATGCCATTGCGCGCGGAACTGAAAATATTCGTCCACGGCCTTTGGCACGACGCCCAAATGCAGTTGCTTGGCGCTTTTGGGTTCGCGAAAAGCGTAAAAGGCAACGCTGTTTTCGGTGCCATATTTCAACCAATCCTCAAGCGCGAGGCCATTGCCCTTGGACTTGGAAATCTTCTCGCCTTTTTCATCGAGGAACATTTCGTAAATGAGGCTTTCTGGCGGACGCCCGCCAAGCACGCGCGCGATCTTGCCCGATTGCACACCACTGTCGGTCAAATCCTTGCCATACATTTCATAATCGACGCCCAAAGCGACCCAGCGCATGGCCCAGTCGACTTTCCATTGCAGCTTTGCCTTGCCGCCCAAGACCGATTGCGTGACCATGTCGCCATTGTCATAAAAACGGACAAGGCCAGCCTCGGCATCGACGACTTCAACCGGCACCTGAAGCACAACGCCCGTCTTCTCGCTGATCGGCAATATCGGCGAATAGGTCGCGGCGCGTTCCTTGCGCAACGTGGGCAGCATGATGTCCAATATGCCCTGATAGTTGTGCAGCACATTTTTCAGGGCGTCATCAAACGCGCCGCTTTCATATTGCGACGAGGATGAGATAAATTCATATTCAAAACCGAACTGGTCAAGAAAAGCGCGCAGCATCGCATTATTATGCGCGGCAAAGCTGTCGAATTTTTCAAACGGATCGGGAATGCGCGACAAGGGCTTGCCCAAATGTTCGGCGAGCATCGCTTGGTTCGGCACATTGTCCGGCACCTTGCGCAGGCCGTCCATATCGTCCGAAAATTCGATCAATCGCGTTGGCGCATCAGACAGCGTCCGGAACGCATTGCGCACCATCGTCGTGCGCAGCACTTCGTTAAAGGTGCCGATGTGGGGCAAGCCCGATGGACCATAGCCACATTCGAAAATAATCGCCTGACCATCGGCCTTGCCATGGGGATAGCGTTTCAGCAAACGCCGCGCCTCTTCATAAGGCCAGGCTTTTGATGCCAATGCTATGTCGCGAAGGTCAGTCACATGTTGCTCTTTCGTTCCAAATACGCCTATCAAGGCTTATGGAAACTCCACTAGCCTTTCCTGCGCTTCACGCAAGCCATGCCGGTATTTGGATGGGCAGCAATGGCGGCCATGTGCAAACCATTGGCAAGGGCGAGGCGGCTGGCCGTGCGGCCGAAACGCCGATGGTCATGCTGAACGCGCCATTAGTGGCACAAAGGCTTGGCTATCCCGATTTGTCGGGGCTTGACCTTCTGGAGCTATATGCCTTTGTCTACCCTGCGCGCTTTGCCGTTCCAACGCCCAAGGGTTTGGCAAAGAACTTGAACTTACACGCCCCTGCGACGGATCAAGAGGTTCCCTTATTCTTGCTGCGTGCCGCGCATTATTTGCTGTCGGTTCTGGGCGACGCAGATTGGGCCGAACGTGAAGGGGCTTGGGATTCGGCACAAGCACTGATGCGGCTGCGTTGGCCATGGGCAAATCTGGTGCTGGCAGTCCTTAAAAAGCCCGAACGCCCCGAACGCTGGTTGTTCAGCCGCTTACCCGAATGGGAGGAGGCCCCGATGCGCACCCCGCCACGCGTCGTCACGTTGCAGGCCGATGCCGTGCAAGAACGCTTGGCTTCACTTGTCGGCGGCTCTGCGGAAACGCGGCAAGGGCAGCGCGATTTTGCCCAAGCCGCAGCCGCCATTTTCGCACCGCGCACGCGCAAGGGCGAACCGCATATGCTGCTGGCGGAGGCTGGTACAGGTATTGGCAAGACGCTTGGCTATTTGGCCCCTGCCAGCCTGTGGGCGAGCACTGCCGATGGCACAGTGTGGATTTCCACCTTTACCAAAGCGTTGCAACGGCAATTGGTACGCGAGGCGAAGCGTATTTACCCCGACCATGAAACGTTCAAGTCCAAGGTCGTAGTGCGCAAGGGTCGCGAAAATTATTTGTGCCTCTTGAACCTGGAGGACGCGTTGCAAGGCGGTTTTGCCGGACGGGCGGCGACCCTTGCGCATTTGGTGGCGCGATGGGCGGCCTATTCGCATGATGGCGACATGATTGGCGGCGATTTGCCCGGATGGTTGCCGACCTTGTTCCGGCGCAATGGCTCGACCGCTTTGACCGACAGGCGCGGCGAATGCATTTATGCCGGATGCCCGCATTATAAAAAATGCTTCATTGAGCGCGCGGCGCGGTCGTCGGTGCAGGCCGAAATTGTCATCGCCAATCACGCGCTGATGATGGTCAATGCCGCGCGCGGGCGGGACGAACAGAACCGGCCAAGCCGGATTATTTTTGATGAGGGCCATCATCTATTTGATGCCGCAGATTCGATGTTCGCCGCCGCCCTTACGGGGCAGGAAACGATTGAGCTGCGCCGCTGGGTCATTGGCCCCGAAGGCAAGGCACGCGGACGACGGCGCGGGCTTTCGGCGCGACTGGCCGATGTTGCGTCTTATGATGAAGAAGGCAGCCTTGCCATTGAAATGGCGCGCGTCGCCGCTGAGGCTTTGCCCGGCGAGGGCTGGCTTGCGCGTTTGGCCGAAGGCACGCCATCGGGACCAATTGAACGATTACTGTCCGCGATTCGGACGATGGTGTTCGCCCGCGACGAAACCAATGCGACCGAAAGCGGCTATGGTTTGGAGACTGAGCTTGCCGATCCCGACCCCAAGGTCATAGACGCCGCCGCCGATGCCGCCATCGCGATGGAGGCTCTGGCAAGGCCGCTGACAGTGCTTGGGCAGCGTTTGGAGGCGATGATAGCCGACCCGCCCGATTGGCTCGACGGCAGCGCGCGCGCGCGCGTTGAGGGGGCAATGGCCAGCCTAAGCTGGCGCATCGATACATTGCGCGCATGGATATCGATGTTGGCGCGCGCCGTCGGCCCCGTTGACCCCGAATATATCGACTGGCTGGCGATTGACCGGTTTGAAGGCCGCGAAATGGACATTGGCATGCATCGCCGTTGGCTTGACCCCATGAAGCCCGTGGCGGAGATCGTGCTGAAGCCAAGCCATGGCGTGCTGGCCACATCCGCCACCTTGCGCAGCGGTGGCGACTGGCAAAATGCCGAGGCGCGGACCGGGGCAAGTCATCTGGATAAGCCAGCGACGCATTTTTCGGCGATCAGCCCATTTGACTATAAAGCGCAGGCCGAAGTCCTGATCGTCACCGATATCAAAAAGGGCGACCCTGCCGCCTTGGCGGGTGCCTATGCCGCGTTGATCACCGCATCAGGCGGCGGCGTTCTGGGCGTGTTCACCGCGATACGGCGGTTGCGATCAACCTATGCGCGCATCGCCGACCGCTTGGCGCGAGATGGCCTGCCTTTATATGCGCAACATGTGGACCCCATTGATACCGGGACACTTGTCGACATATTCCGGAATGACCCCCATGCAAGCTTGCTTGGTACTGACGCATTGCGCGACGGGGTGGATGTGCCTGGCCATTCGCTGCGGCTGGTCATCATGGAGCAAACTCCGTGGCCCCGCCCCGACATCTTGCACCGCGCGCGGCGGTTGAAACATGGGGGCATGGAATATGATGATCGCATCATCCGCGCAAAAATGGCGCAGGCCTTTGGCCGCCTGATCCGGACTGCCGGCGACAAAGGCCATTTTGTGTTGCTGTCATCCGCAGTGCCAAGCCGCCTTTTGTCTGCATTTCCACCGGGCACGCCGATCCGCCGGGTGACGCTGGAACAGGCGGTTAATTCGGTGAAATCAGGTCTTTCGTCTGACACAAATTTGCGGCAGGACGTTGCAGACACGTTGGAAGCGAGCAACCCTATTTGACCTTCACCCTTACCTTGTTTCGCCATGCCAAATCGAGTTGGGATGACGCCGTCCCGCGGGACTTTGACCGTCCGCTCAATACGCGCGGGGAAAAAGCGGCGGTTATTATGGGCATCTGGGCAAAACGTAACGGATTGACCTTTGACCATGTCGTCGCCAGCCCCGCCGTGCGGGTGATCGAGACCATTGATCAATTTGTGAAGGGCACTGGCGAACGGATCGAACCCAATTGGGACCGCCGGATTTATCTGGCGTCCTCGGCGACGTTGATGGACGTGCTGCGCGATCAATCCGATGCACATAAAAACCTGCTGATGGTCGGCCATAATCCCGGGCTTGAGGATCTTGTCTTCGACATCTGCCCCGATGATGGCACCTCGCCTTTGCGTGATTTGGTTTGGGAGAAATATCCGACCGCCGCCATTGCACGGATGGAATTGAACGTCGCGCGCTGGGCCGAACTGGATCGCAAATGCGGGCGATTGACGCACTTCATCCGGCCGCGTGATCTTGACCCCGATCTTGGACCCGAGACCGAATGACACCCATTATCTGGCGCAAGGCTGTTGCGGCGGATGCCGAAGCGCTCAGCTATCTTGGCGCAGCGACTTTCCTTGCAAGCTTTGCCTTTGACCATCCCGGCGGGCCGTTAATCGACCATCTGCGTGACCAGCATGGCGTCGCCTATTATGCCGCCGCGCTTGGCGACCCGGCTGTCGATATCATAATTGGCGAAACCCCGCTTGGCGCGCCTGTCGGCTATGCCATGGTCACAACGCCTGCGCATCCGACGCTTCAGCAGTCGGGCGATATCGAGTTAAAGCGCATCTATTTGCTTGGCCCATGGCAAGGCGCAGGCAATGGTAGAGACCTGCTACATCATGTTTTCGATGTGGCGAACACACATGGTGCCAAACGCCTATTGCTCGCGGTCTACGAACAGAATGTCCGCGCTGTCGCCTTTTATGAACGGGCCGGGTTTGCGCCACTTGGCGAAACGGTTTTCATGGTGGGCCAAGTGCCCTTTCGCGATTTGGTCTACGCGCGGATCATGAATTAGGCCGCAGCCAAAGCGGTTGCCAGCCTTTCGCGTACTGCCTGCAAAGCACCAAAGTCGAACGCAGCAACAGATGATATCTCGGGCATAGGCGCATGAGGCCGCGTATCCTGTGCCTCGCCTTCCGTCAGAAAGCGACGCGCACCCTTCACGGTGTAGCCTTCTGCATATAATAAACGATGGATCGTGTGCAGCAGGACGACATCGTCGGGTCGATACAAGCGCCGACCACCCGCCCGCGTCAGTGGCCGCAGCATGGGGAATTGTTCTTCCCAATACCGCAATATGTGCGTTCTTACGCCCAACGCCTCGGCCATTTCACCAATATTGCGGAAGGCGTCAGCGGATTTTTCGGGCATAAAAGTTATTTTACCTTTTGGCGCATGCCTTGGCTTGCACGGAACGTCAGAACCCGGCGCGGCGTAATTGGTACTTCTACGCCTGTTTTCGGGTTGCGCCCGATACGTTCGGCCTTGTCCCGCAAAACAAAGGTGCCAAAACCAGAAATTTTGACATTGTCACCATTCAGTAAAACAGCGGTCATATGTTCAAGTATCGATTCGACCATTGCCGCTGCGTCTGCACGCGACAAACCGATTTGTCGGTTAAGCATCTCCGCCAAATCGGCGCGCGTTAATGTTCCTGCATCAGCCATATTCGTCTCCGGACCCTGACTTAAAATGGTAAACCAAGAGCATACAATAGAAATTTAATTTGTAAAATAGCGATAATGTATAAATTTACATCCGTCCGGAAATTACATTCGTACGATTGATGCGCCCCAGGTGAATCCGCCACCCATCGCTTCCAGAACGACAATGTCCCCTGTTTTGATCCGGCCATCGCGCACCGCGACATCCAAGGCCAAGGGAACGGACGCCGCAGAGGTATTTGCGTGCTGGTCAACGGTGAGGATAACTTTATTCGGGTCAAGCGCCAGTTTCTTGGCCGTTGCCTCAATAATCCGGGCATTAGCCTGATGCGGAACGACCCAGTCGATGTCGGCTGGCGTCAATTCTGTCGCATCCAGCACCTCGTGCAATACATTGGTGAGATTGGTCACGGCATGGCGGAACACCTCCCTACCCTTCATCCGCAATTTGCCGACGGTGCCCGTGGTGGATGGGCCGCCATCGACATATAATAATGCATTATGTTGACCATCGGCATGCAATTTGGTCACCAGCGCGCCGCGAATGCCAACTTCGCCTGACAAGACGACCGCGCCAGCGCCGTCACCAAACAATACGCATGTCGTGCGGTCTTCCCAGTCCAATATGCGGCTAAATGTTTCGGCCCCGATGACTAATGCATTATGCGCTGACCCTGCGCGGATCATGCTTTCCGCGACGGAAAAGGCATAGAGAAAGCCCGAGCAAACCGCAGCCACATCAAAGGCAACGCCGCCATTGCAGCCAAGCGCATGTTGCACAATGGTGGCAGAAGCAGGGAATGTCTGGTCGGGCGTTGCCGTTGCCAAGATGATCAGATCAATGTCACAGGCAGACATGCCAGCCGCGTCAAGCGCTCGGCGCGATGCTTCGATCGCAAGGCTGGATGTTGTTTCATCGGTCTCGGCAATATGGCGGAACTTTATACCCGTCCGCTCTGTAATCCATTCGTCGGTCGTATCGACTCTGCTGGCCAGTTCAGCGTTGGAAACGCGGTTGCGTGGAAGCGCCGACCCAGTTCCTTTGATAACGGCACGAAGGGCGACTTGGGTCACTTCGGCTGTATCCGTGCCAGATCTTGCGTGATGCGCGCGGTAATGTCTTCTTCGACCAATCGCGCTGCAACCTCGACAGCATGGGCCACGCCCTTGATATTGGCGCCGCCATGGCTTTTAACGACCACGCCGTTCAGTCCCAGAAACACAGCGCCATTATGATTATTGGGATCAAGATGGTGCCGCAGCAACTCGGTGGCTGGACGCGAAACCAGAAAACCGAATTTCGAACGGATGGAGCTGGTGAAGGCCCGGCGCAAAAGATCCGTGACGAAACGGGCCGTGCCTTCCATGGACTTCAACGCGATGTTGCCAGTAAAGCCATCGCACACAACGACATCACATTCGCCGCGGTTGATCTTGTCGGCCTCAACAAAGCCTTGAAAATCCATGTGCAGGCCAGTCGCGTTACGCAAATGCTGCGCCGCGTCGCGAAGTTCATCGGTGCCTTTCATTTCCTCGGTACCGATATTCAGCAAGCGAACACGCGGACGGTCAAAGCCGAAAATGATACGCGAATAGGCCGCACCCATGACGGCAAACTGGACCAGGTTTTTGGTCTCACACTCGGTGTTGGCCCCCAGATCCAACATCACCACATCGGTATCTTCCAACGTGGGCAGCAAAGCAGAAAGGGCTGGCCGGTCAATGCCGGGCATCGTGCGCAGGGCAAGTTTTGCGGTAGCCATTAATGCTCCGGTATTGCCACCGCTGACGGCGGCACTGGCATGGCCGGATTTTACGGCGTTGATCGCCATGCCCATGGAGCTGGTCTTGGCCTTGCGCAAAGCGGCGCTGACCTTTTCACCAGGCGTAACGACGAATTCGCTATGGAGGATTTCGGAGGCAGCGCGCAAATTGGGGTGCTTATCAAGCGCAGACTTAATCTGCGTTTCGTCCCCCACCAATAAAAACGCGAAGTTTTCATGCCGTTGCCGTGCCAAAGCCGCGCCTGCGATCATCACAGGAACGCCTTCGTCGCCGCCCATCGCGTCAATGGCGATACGCGGTTTCATCGACACCAGCTATTCTCCTTAAACAGGATTAGGCGACTGCAACCACTTCGCGGCCATTATAATGGCCACAGGCATCGCACAGATGATGTGGACGCTTTAGTTCGCCACAATTAGCGCATTCTTGATACGCGGCAACCTTAAGCGAATCATGGCTACGACGCATGCCGCGCTTCGAAGGGGATGTTTTTCTTTTGGGGACAGCCATTTCGGCACCTGTTCCATTTCAAAATCAATAAGTTCTAGGTCATGCTAGGCGAAAGAGATGGTCGTGGCAAGCAATCGCCAGAATCGGCCTCATTCATCCGCACATGTCTGTGTGAGCGGCGCGCTATACTTGTTTTTCGGTGCTTTGCAAGCCGAGAGATAGCAGTTAAGCACGCCAGTACAAACAGGGAGAGAAGATATGTTAAGTTTACCCGTTACCCTTACAATAGCCGCAGGCGCGGCATTGGTGAATATCTGGCTGATGATCCGTTGCGGCCAAGCGCGGACAAAAGAAAGCGTATCGATTGGCGATGGCGGCAATGAATTCGTCATTCGCCGGATGCGCGCGCACGCAAACTTCGTGGAAAGCGCACCGTTCATTTTGATCCTGATTGCCGCGCTCGAAGCGGCGGGTGGAACCAACAATATGCTTTGGGGCCTGGGCATCGTCTACATCGTCGGGCGGCTTGCCCATGGTCTGGGCATGGATGGCGGATCACTTGGCAAGGGCCGGATGGTCGGCACGCTGACCACGATGATTACTTTGCTTGGCCTTGCTGGCTGGGCCTTGTGGAAAGTCTACGCAGCGGTTCTTTGATGTAACCTTATTTATCTGGCCGCAAGTACATCGTCTGCGACAAAGGCGTTGTGCTTGCGTTCATAGCCAAATTGGCTGGTTGGGCCATGGCCGGGGATGAAGGTCACGTCATCCCCCAATGGCCAAAGCTTCGTCGTGATGGCGTTAATCAGGTCGGCATGATTGCCGCGCGGGAAATCGGTGCGGCCGATTGACCCTTGAAACAACACATCGCCAACAATCGCCAGACGGCTGGGTTGATGATGGAAAATGATATGCCCAGGCGTGTGACCGGGGCAGTGAATGACATCCAGCGTGAGATTGCCGACGGTCACGGTGTCGCCATCGACCAACCAACGGTCGGGCTCAAAACTATGCGCCTCCATGCCATAGCGCGCGCCGTCATCGTCCAGCTTCTCGATCCAGAAACGGTCGTCCTCATGCGGGCCTTCAATCTTTAGCCCAAGCTCTTGCGCCAGCATTCCGGCTTGCCCGCAATGGTCGAGATGGCCATGCGTCACCAATAATTTTTCAAGCTCGACGCCCGTTTGCGCGACCGCAGCTTTTAATTTGTCGAGATCACCGCCGGGGTCAACCAGCGCGCCCTTGTTCGTTTGCGTGCACCAAAACAGCGTGCAATTCTGCTGCAACGGCGTGACGGGAATGATCGCGGCCTTAAGCGGCGGGGTCATATTGGGCGTGGATGTATGTTGTGACATAAATATTGATGTGCCGCACTGATGCGACCGAGGCAAGTGTTCAGAGTCGCCGGGCTGCCCAAACAACCCTGCCGATGATAGCGACGGTTGCGCCGTCAACATCTGGCCAACCGGGATAGGCCGGATTGTCCGACAACACCGACAAGCGCCCGCCCGGTCCGCTGGCGAGCCGTTTGACCATCAGCGCATCATCCAGCCGAATGACATGAATGCCGTCCCGCAACAGGCCAGCCGCCGCGCGGTTGTCCACCATGATGTCATCGCCATCCACCTGAATCAATGAGAGCTTTGCCGGATCCAGCCCCTGCTTACGCAACCATTTTTCGTCAAAACCGATTTTGCCGGGCGGCGTCTCGCGCGCCGGAATCGCACCGGGACCAGCCGACGCGCCAACCGCAAGCTTTGGAATAAGCCGAATGCCCGTTCTGGTCGCGCCCGCGTCCGGCCCACCCAGCACGCTTTCGTCCACACCAAAATATCGTGCCAATATCCCGCGCTCTGTCTCTGGCAGTTTTTTGGGCGATCCGCGTTTGATAAATTGTTGAATGTACGTGGAATTACGACCGACCAGCTTCGACAGGCCAGCAAAATCCTCTGCATTTTCCGCAATCAAGCGCTCCAAAGCAGCCCTTGGGTCTTCTCCCATGTTGTTCCCTCCGGTTCGGTTGGAAATTTCCTAGACTTGTAGGATTTATCCTATCACTTTTGTTCTATATTTGTTCTTTCTGATTCGGGCAAGCCAATCCGGGTCGATCATGGAGGAGACATCATGCATATCACGCGCCTTATTGAGCGGTTTCTTCGGGAACAGGACCTGCCACCGACCAAATTCGGCCGCTTGGCTGCGGGTGATCCGCG
>Ga0247843_1010090_pt1 | contig 10178 bp, 9 predicted proteins | sample LaCruzMarch2017__FD_192420 | JGI IMG/M metagenome (GOLD analysis project Ga0247843, IMG submission 192420) | Freshwater microbial communities from meromictic Lake La Cruz, Castile-La Mancha, Spain - LaCruzMarch2017_8m | ecosystem: Environmental > Aquatic > Freshwater > Lake | place: Spain...
TCGTTCCTGTAGACAGTGACACGAGGATGGAGGTGGGCGGGAAATAGATACATGTGTTGGGCGGAAAATGCCTCACAAGCTACAAGGAACACCAAAAAAAAGAAGAGATAGCGACCACGTATCCCCCACTACTCTCACTCTTTAGACTGAAGGTTTCTTCATCAAATAACTTAAAGTTTCCATTGGAATGATGGAGTAATTCTTAGTGAAGTGTGACAAAATTAAGCTAGACATTTAATTCTGATTTTAAATCAAAGATTACATGAACATCAGGCTTGAGCGTCACCCTCTTTCTCACAGCCCTATAAAGCACTCGTTTCTAAAACCTCTCCATCCTGCTTTTCATCCCAGTCTCAAGCCTCTTTCTGTCTACAAACTCTTTATCTCTCTCCTCCATCACAATTATGTTGCATTAAAGAATGCACTTAATTGAAGAATGCACTTAACTTATCAATGGGATGAATCAATGTACCCGGTTTCAACACCATCATCGAGTACAATGTCAGAATGAAGAAACATGACACTACATTACTGAAATGTCGATCAACCACAACCTTCGGTGTTTCCAACCCCTCCTCTCCTGCTAAACTTTGTTCATACATGCGCTCGACGGCCTTCAATGCCGTACCCTGGGTAGTCAAGTCAGTGGCCGCCCACCAACTCATGAATGCGATCAAGGTCCAGAATATCGCGCCGACATGTGGTGGAGCAATGTTGAGTCCACCATACCGAACAATGGATAGTCCCGTTCCCGAAATCATAGAGATGGTCAATGCCGGGACAACGATCAGTCCATCTAATGCGGGTACCTTGTCAAACCAGAATTGTAACACACCTGGATTATTACTCTTGGCCACGAGACGTTCGATACAAGTTGTCAATATAATCCCACCACCGAATAACATTCCCCCCACCATATGCGACAAGAAGTACATACGTTCTGGCACAGTCTTCATAAATAATGGCCACGGACCGTATGCATTGTTAATGATAATAAAGGCAGAAATGGATATACCCCATATGGCAAGTAAGACTAATTCAATCTTCTTCTCTTGTGATAATTGACTATCGGATGCGTCATCGTTGACAAGTTCGACAACGCTCGCACCGGTCCCTTTCTTGGAGAGTATTATTTGTTTCCCCATCTTGTTGGATCCCTTGACCGCGGCTGCAGCAACGGGCTTTAGTTTCGTCTTTGTGGATGCATGTAGTTGAGTGGATGACGGAGAAGACGACGACGACGATGATGATAGAAGCTGCTGTAAATCAGATAATGATGGCATGCCCCCACTGAGGAGATTGACATTGTTGTTATTACTTAGGAAGCTACGACCAACTGCAGACGATGGTGCAAAAGATTCAACGACAACAACGCTGTTACCGATTAGAACAAAGCTAAGAATGGCAGCAGCCAATGCCGCCGATGATAGACCACCAGACGACGTTCTATTGACGAGTCTCATTGGATCGCCGCTCGGAACGTATCGATCGTTTCAATGAACAGTTGGTTTTCGTTCTTCCCCCGGTTTCTGCTCTGCTGTTCTTCTTCGGATGTTCCTTGATAAATGGCGGAGCCCCTGCCAGTTCACGTTCCTCTTTGATTGATGTTGTGTCGGGAAAAAACGAGCATGAGCCATCAGCGCAAGATTCTGCTGCCACTGCTAGTGGCGTCATTGGTGCTGCTGTTAACAGGAGTACCCTGCAACTCGTTCGCGCCTCTATCATATAACCCACCAGTGACAACATTATCATGCTCGACATTGTCTCATCCACCAACATTATTTGTTGGCAGTAACCATCCTCGCCATAGTATTGTGTCACAAGTTGCGGCTGCTCGAGAAGGAGGAGGTGGAACAGTTCATGAAAACAGTGACGGCAATAACGATGATGCGACAGCAGCAGCAACAACAACAAAACCGAATCTCAACAACTTTCTGAAACAACGTCGCATGGGGAAAGAAGTTATTGGTTCAGCATTCCTCGCGCTAACACTAAGCCTCTCCCCCTCCTTCTCGAATGCTGCCATCACTTATGATGATCCACTACATCACCCATCCACACCAACTGCGACAATATCATCAACAATACTACTATCACGTGGGACATTATTACCCCCCGACGACGTAGTAATTGCCGAACTTACATTACAAACTAAAGAAATCGAACGCGAGGCCGCCAAGGACAAAAAACGTGCCGATGTAGAAAAAAGTATCGCAGCATTCTTCGACTATGACGCACGCATGGCCGAGGAGCAGGAGGCACGGATTGAGGCTGCTGAGTTCCGTGCCGAGGCAGAGGCAAGTTATGATAAGGAGCAGGCTGAGTTATTAAAGATTGAAGAACGAAAGGCCGAGAAGGAGTTTAGGGCAGCACAAACGCCACAAGAGAAGAGAAGCAGTGCCATGAAAGCTAGGGTACGTAATGTCATACATCATGTATTATATTCACATTGGGGTAATATATGTATTGTGTTGCTTATTTTTCTTACCTTAAATCTCAATCAATCTTTTTTTGTTTGTCTCCAATATATCTGCTTTACCACACAATATATAACCAGGAGCTACTACGGAAAGAAAAAGAAATTGAACGCAGAGAACGTCGTGCTGAACGTGATGAACAAATATATCTTGCCGAGGAACGTCAAGAACAAATTATATTAAAACAGAAGGAAGAGGCAAAAGAGAAGGAGGAGAAAAAGTTTATCGCCGTAGAGAAAGAGTATGAAAATGTTGCTGAACTTGCCAAGGAGGAGGAGGTTGAACTTAGGTACGGGCATAGTAATTTCTCCATGACTATATTTTTCAATTTATACATACTGACTTTGGTACTCTTTATTCCCCAAAAACAATTATCGTCACTTCAAACAGTCTTTTGAAGAAATTGTCAACGCAAAAGAAGTGAGGAACTTGAACAGACATATTACTCTAAAAAGTCTTGCTAATATTTTATCTCCCGTTTGCCGCTTTGTTCAAACTCAAAACGACGAACACTCTTTACTTAATTCGAACTATCCCATTAACATCTCGATGGGTATTTATTCACATGACATTAAACGGATTCTTAGTGCTCACTACGGTCGCTGCGGCTGCATTCTCGAGTGCGATCCGTTTCTCAGCCCGTTCCTCCCTCTGGACCTGCTGTTCTTGTGCATTCAACTGTCTAGTGAGTCGTCCACTGACCCAACCGGTCTGATCCCCCGCAGCCTCGGCCTCGAAGCGATCATCACCCAGCTCTGTCCCTTGCTGCTTCATAATAATATCATCCAGACTTGCATTATCCTCGATGAAGAGTTCTGATTGTTCACGATACTGTCGTTCAAGTTCTTCCAATACTAATGTATACATAGGACACATTGCCCGTTCCGTCCCCGACCTTGCAAGGATAGATTGATAGGGTTCGTAGGTAGCCAAACAATGGACTGGACTTAATACCTTGTTCAGCTGCATATATGCAATATGTGTGGCCCATCCATCTGCCTGATCAAATATGTGCGTACAGTACACCACGGCGGCGCCACGACTCTCACATTCTCGACTTAAAAAGTCAAAGAAGCGCTTACGACTGAATATATCAAGATCAGCAGCAAATTCATCAATGACGCATAGTTGGAATGGACGTAATAGCTTGATCATAATCCGAACTTTTTTACGTTGTCCGTCACTGCATTCATGCATACGCCAATCCAAATTAATCCCAAGTATGCGCACTAGTTCATCACGTCGATCCTTGAATTCGGTTTGCCATGTTGCCATCATTTCCGATGCCGCACAGTCCATAGTGTACGGACATACACCCTCAAAGCCGGTACGACGACGTTTCCATGTCCCACCGAGATATGCCACACCGTTATATTGATCATTGGCCTTCCCAAGGCCATTAATACGAAAGGTATCTGACTTCATACCCATGAATATTTGTCCCGTAAGTATACGAAGCAGTGTAGACTTGCCGGCACCGTTGGCGCCCACAAGTATAACCTTGGAATTGGGCTCAATGATACAATCCAAATTGGTCATGGTAGGTGGCTTTGATGAATCGTAGTGGAATGTTAAGTTGCGTATCTCGACTGGTAGGACTGCTGGGACGACCGCAGCCTTGGTTGCTAACAACTCAACGTCATCGTCAACCTTCTTCTCTTCTTCCATCATCATAGTACTCGACATTCTCTTCTTCGTCTACGAAGTGGATGATTTTTATAAACCTATCTGTCGTCTCGGTGCGTGGAAGCCTCGTCATTATTTTTCCTGACGCATTTTTAGCACGTGCGAGCTGATAGGGGCTTCGCTGACATCCCGCCTTTTCGTGGGGACTTCTTCTGGTTCCTTGGTTGGGAGGGGCTGCATGCCTGTCTGTGTGTGTGGAGATCAATGCCCATAGATAATAATAATCGCTTGTTGTACGACAGGCAACACATCTTGGTCGTGTAGTGGTGAGATATAATAAGATAAAGTATTGGTATGTAGCATGGAGGAAAACGTCACAGCAATAGTTTCATATTAAAGTTCCTCCACACTTGGCTCGTTCATCGCATGATCCCCCGCACCGTCCAGATCGGCTCCCATAAAGTCATCATCCCCACCTACACCTTGTGCGCTACCCCCACCCGAATTGATACTCTCGTAAGCCCTCTTCATAATTGGATTCGCGATTGACTCCACCCCCTTTTGCCTTTCGTCACATGCCGACTTCTCGGCCGCTGGATTGTCCTCTAACCAAACCAATGAATCCTCAATACTCTTCGTTAACTCATCTCTGTCAGATTCTGGTATCTTATCCCCAAGTGTGTCGGTAATTGAATTCTTAAGATTGTATAAATATGCCTCAAGCTGATTCCGTGCCTCAACGTTCTCCTTCTCGGATGCATCCTGCTCAGCAAAATCTTCAGCCTCCTTGACCATGCGTTCAATTTCAGCGTCCGACAGTCGGCCCTTCTCGCTCGTTATTGTTAGTGACTGTGTCCGTCCAGTACCCTTGTCAGATGCTGAGATGCTCAATATGCCATTAGCATCAACATCGAACGAAACCTCAATTTGGGGTACACCTCTTGGTGCTGGGGGAATGTTACCAAGTTCGAATTGTCCAAGGAGACGATTCGACTTGGTCATTGATCGTTCTCCCTCAAAGACCTGGATGTTTACACCTGGTTGGTTATCGGCATATGTGGAGAATACCTGACTCTTCTTTACGGGAATGGTCGTGCCACGTTTGATAAGGTTTGTCATGACACCGCCGGCAGTCTCAATCCCAAGTGACAGTGGTGCAACGTCGAGGAGTAATACATCCTTCGTCGCCTCAGATGCATCTCCACTGAGAATCCCACCCTGTACAGCAGCACCGTATGCGACGGCCTCATCTGGGTTGATGCTCTTATTCAATTCCTTCCCACCAAAGAATTCACTAAGCATTTCCTGTATCTTAGGTATGCGTGTCGACCCACCCACGAGTATGATCTGATCAACTTTCGCCTTACTCATGTCAGCATCCTTAAGTACCTGTGTGACTGGGATCATCGTCTTTCGGAATAAGTCATTATTCAATTCCTCAAACTTTGCACGACTTATCGTTGCCGAGAAGTCTTTCCCCTCTGCGAGTGCATCACATTCGACAGTGGCAGAATTTTGATTTGACAATGTACGTTTAGCATTCTCGCACTGCTTCCTTAATCGTTGGACTGCACGTTTATCATCGGTAATGTCTATCCCACTCTGTCGCTTGAATTGTGATATAAAGTAAGACATAAGTCGTTGATCAAAGTCTTGTCCACCCAAATGTGTATCTCCGGCAGTAGCCAAGACTTCAAATACGCCATTGTCAATACTTAATAGTGTCACATCAAATGTCCCACCCCCAAGATCGAAAACGAGTATGTTCTCCTCCCGATCACGCTTATCAAGTCCATACGCAATCGCGGCAGCGGTGGGTTCATTAATAACACGTTCGATTGTCAATCCTGCAATTTTGCCTGCATCCTTCGTAGCCTGACGTTGTGCATCATTAAAGTATGCTGGCACCGTCACTACGGCATGCGTCACAGTCGTCCCGAGGAAAGATTCAGCCGTCTCTTTCATCTTACGCAATATCATGCCCGATATTTCCTCTGGACTAAATGTCTTCTTCGTTCCCTTACCATCCACGTCGTCAATTTGTACTGCTGGTTTGCCCTGTCCACCATCTACTATCTGAAATGGCATTAGCTTCTTATCACTCTGTACTGTGGCATCGGATATCTTACGCCCAATAAGACGCTTTACATCAAAGACGGTATTGACAGGATTTTGTGCTGCCTGATTCTTAGCCGCATCGCCTACGAGACGTGTACCACCACCGTCCGGTTGGAAAGCAACGTAGGATGGTGTGATGCGATTACCCAGTTCGTTCGGACAGATCTCAACTCGGCCATGACGCCAAACTGCCACGCAGGAATATGTCGTTCCAAGATCAATGCCGATGCAAGGTCCATTACCCTCCCCACCACCGCGGACGCAAAGCATTGCACTATGAACTGCAGCCGAACACGACGACGGTGATGCTGAAATAACGGCCGTATCATCGTCAATTAATGATGACGCCCCTCCAAACGTCACATCGACGAACTGTTCGTCGTCATCGTCCACTGCTACCCCCCGCCGACGATGTCTGAAATCGAACGACGGTATCTTTTGGGACGACGACAGGAGAGATGACGACGATGACGATCGTCGTCCAAGAAACGTCATCAATGATAATGATGGCCGACGCCATGACGAGGAAGAGGTGGCATCCGCCACCACCGCCAATGAAGATGATACGAGGAGGATAGTCAAGGCGGCATTGGAACGAGTCATGGTGAATAATGATGTGGCTTCTGGAGCGGAAGACGTAATTTCCACGTGTCAAAGTGAAAGGGAGGAAGAGAAGAGAGAGGCAGGCAAAAAATGGTTGAGCGCATTTCATTTATCTCATTAGTTGATAAGTAAATACAGGTGTTACAGCTGAACTAATGTTTATTCTATGCATTCAGCGAATATTAAATCATGACGTTATACGCTTACGTAGCTGAATTACCCTATCTAATCCATCCTTGTCGTTCACTTGAGTCAGTGCCTTTGTTACCAAGTCGAACGTAACACTAGTAGGCTTGAGCAATCTCTGTTCTTTCTCATTGCACTGATGATACATCAAGCACAATTGCTGAAGCAAGTCCTCACACCTCCTTGCGGAGGCTTGCATCGGCGGTATTATTCTGTTCTCATCATCATCATTATCGTCATCGAAAGAGATGGAGGAGAGCTTCGTCGCATTCATTGAAGCCAAATGAGCCTTGATCGCCGCTGTAAATACAACAGCATTCGGTCTACAATGACGATGCTCGTTTCGCTGAATCTTTTCTCGTACATCGTGCCCATGCCGTGATGGCGTTCGTGAATGACACTGTGTTGGGTATTACCATGGTGGATAAAACTTCGTCGTCGTCTTCATCATATGCATCAATACGGTCTTCATATTGAATATATTTTTCCATCTTCTCCAACAGCATGGTCTCAACTCTTGGTGCTGTTATGGCATCGCGACTCTTGGCCATACGACTCAGGACGTTATTGAAACGCAACGTTGCTGAATTCACAGTTGTTACTACGTTATGCGGTAGCGATTCCACCGCTGCCATCTCCACACAACCGTCGATGTCATCGCGAAGTGTTGCCGATCGGAAGCCAAAGCCAACGTAGCGAGATACCGCGATACGACGCGATGTCAACAAAGAGGACGATAATAATGCCACCACTTCCGTCGCCATGGCGACGAGGCAGATGGCGGCGAATCTCGTCATGAGATTTTTTGGGGGCAACCCCCCGCTGTTCACGCTTTTTGGAGAAGCTCCAAGAGCGAGGTAAGCATGACAGACAACGCCACGACTAAGGTGCTTGTACTGTGTGCCACGGGCAAGGCGGGCAAGGGCATCGTACAGGGTCTTGTGGCGAAAGGAGGCTTTGAGGTGTATGGCACCACGCGTTCGGCCGAGAATGGTGCAATACTCGAGAAGCTAGGCGTCAAACCCATCGTCGCCAATTACACTATCGGTGCTGATGTTGAGCGTGCCGTAAAGGAGTCCGGTGCGAGGCAGATGGTCTTCATAACTGACTATTGGACCGCTGCGAAGAAAAATATGGCCCTGGAGGAAAAGCATGGCAAGATCATCATTGATGCAGCCAAGGCTAGCGGCATTGCATTCACTGTCTTCATCTCCTGTCACGACATTGAGGCGTTTGCGAAGCACCGCCCTAAGACGCATCACATCGCCCCCAAAGGCAAGGTGGAGGCATACTTGAAAGCTTCTGGGCTGGCGCATGCCATCCTACGGCCTGTTGCCTTCTTCGAAAATCTCGACGACGCCTCTATCTACAATCCGCTCAAGCCTGGTCGCATTAAATGGCTCTCCACGAAGCCCGCACTGATGGTCAGCACCTTCGATCTTGGTAAAGCAGCGGCGGTATGCCTGAAAGATAAGGGTGATTGGAATGGCAAGACGCTGGAATGTGCCTCGTGGAAGGGCGATTTGAAAGAAATCACGGCATCATTGGAGGCGGTTTCGGGTGTCCCTTGCTCCGGCAGTCTCATGATGCCAAAATTCGTCCGATGGCTCTTCCTGAATGACATGGACCAGATGTGCCGCTATTGGGAGGACGGTTACCCTGACAGTACTGTATCGATCGATGAGTTCAAAAAGGTGGTGCCGGATGCGCTTGATGCACAGGGATGGTTCCGCTTCCATGGTGTATATGCCGACGGCACGCCCATCGTCAAGGCGTGAACACGCATAGGTTGGGGGATGTTGCGATGCTTTGAATTTTCTTCTGGTCTGCTGTTTGTTGGCTATAATATTGTTGGATGATGAATCAAACATACGTTCCCCATGGATATTAAATGTTGTTATAAGTTACGTAAAAAGAGCATTTGCATCGCACAAAGGTTGGAGTGCGTGAGGCTACGAGCCACAAGAGCGATCTATGATGCAATGGATGAAAGTATTTGTAAATAATTAAAGTGTGGTCTGTATGTTGAAGTAATTCTTACTCCTAAGATAAGTCCATTTTATAGGTCGTATTTGGGTATCTCCATGTTGTTGAGTTTTTCAAACACCGTCAAGAGTCCTTGTGTGCCGTTCCTATATCCTCCTTGGGCGACATAGGCAGCATAGAATTGTGACGCAAGTGCCGTGCCAGGTAAAGATATATTCATCCTTCGTGCCTCCTCAAGGACAATGCCTAAATCCTTTACAAAGTGTTCAACGTAAAATCCTGCTTCAAAGTCACGTTTCAGCATCCGTGGACCCAATTTGGACATGGTAAAACTAAATGCCGCACCCTGACTTAGTAGTGTTAGTACCTCATCCAAATCGAGGCCTGCCTTGTGGCCATATATCAAAGCTTCAACGGTACCAATCATACTCGATGCAATCATGATTTGATTCGTTGCCTTTGTGTGCTGCCCGGCACCAGGTCCTCCCATTAATTTCACCTTTGCCGAATAGAGTTCCATATATGGCTTTGTGCGTTCGAATGCATTGACATTTCCTCCACACATTGTCACTAATGCACCATTACGTGCACCGATGTCACCCCCAGAAACGGGAGCATCAATCGAATCAATATTTCGTCGTCTACATTCATCCGCAATACGAACTGCTAGTCCAGGACTACTAGTAGTGTGATCTATGAGAACTGATCCAGGTTTCATATGATTCAATAGACCATCTGTTTCATCGAATACCATAGTCTCAATATCTTTGGGATAACCAAGCATTAAAAATAGATAATCACTTTCCTTGGCAATGTCTTTGACAGATTTAAATACAGCCCCGGAAACGAGGAGATCATCTGCCTTGGACGGTGTTCGATTAAACACGCTCACTGATAATCCATTCTTGAGCAAATATCCTGCCTGACTTTTACCCATTACACCGGTGCCTATCCATCCGATCTTTGCTGCTTTGTCGACCAACATCGCCTAGCCTATCGCGAAGGTGTAACCATAACTCCTTCAGCTCTTTATTTTGGCGGGAAAAAAATCTAGATTACGACAAAGGAAGATGATGATGAGTCATTGACCTGTAAGTGTTTACAACAACATGTCTTCCTGGATTGAATAGATCATAGATTGGCTGAAGATAGATGATCGTGATGATGATGATCTACATCTTA
>Ga0247843_1010097_pt1 | contig 10175 bp, 6 predicted proteins | sample LaCruzMarch2017__FD_192420 | JGI IMG/M metagenome (GOLD analysis project Ga0247843, IMG submission 192420) | Freshwater microbial communities from meromictic Lake La Cruz, Castile-La Mancha, Spain - LaCruzMarch2017_8m | ecosystem: Environmental > Aquatic > Freshwater > Lake | place: Spain...
CTATATGAAGGCCGTGCTCGAAGCCCTCGCCAACGGACACCGGCACAGCCGTCTCGACGACCTGCTGCCATGGGCCTTCAAAGCGTCGTCAAGCCTCTGAGCAGGTGACCCGCTCGCACCGCTTACCCTGCTCACGGCGGCAGGGCTTCGCGTTATAGCGCCGGATCTTCCTGGCTTTGGAAAGTCCGACAAGCCTGCCGATCGAGAGGATTACACCTATCAAAGCCAAGTGGACTGGATGAACGCGTGGTTGATCGCCAACGACTTCAGGGGGGTCACATTCTTTGGCCAGGACTGGGGCGGCATGATCGGACTGCGGGTGGTTGCAGATCAACCCGACCGCTTTGATCGTGTCGTGATCTCCAACACGGGCTTGTTACGCCCGCCGACAGACGCGCCTGCGGAAGAGTTGCGCGCAGTAGAGGCGCTTAAAGCCAGTCCACGGACGCCAACGCTTATTGAAATGGGCCGCGCGCTCCGAGGCATGTCGGGCGAAAGCAAACTCTTGAAGTTCGCTACTTGGCAGAAGTTCACTTGGGAAACCGAAGACCTCCCGATTGGCCTCATGATGTACCTTGGAACGTCGCACGAGTCTCGCTTGTCAACCGCGATCAACTTGGGCCTGAGAAGACTCGGGATGGGCAAGATCGCGAAGTCTTCTCTCGTTAAGGCCTACGAAGCGCCCTACCCGGACACAAGCTACAAGATGGGCGCGCGCGCCATGCCAAGTCGCGTGCCGACGCTGCCGGGCGACACATCAACTGAAGCGCAACTGCGAGCGTGGTCGGTTTTCGACAAGTTCGAAAAGCCATTCCTCTGCGCATTTGCCGACGATGACCCGATTACCGCAAGCCAAGAGGCCGAGTTCAGACAACGGATCCCCGGCGCAAAGGGGCAGCCCCACAAAACGATTTCAGGGGGTGGGCATTTCGTTCAGGAAAACAGGCCCGAGGAACTTTCCAAAACGATCATCGAATTTGTTCGCGCGACGCCAACACGAGCGCCGCTTTCCCCAAGACCCTGAGGGCTCGCCGATGACGACCACAATGCTCGACCGGGACGCAATTAAAGCGAAATACGCCGAGGAGCGTGAAAAACGTCTGCGCGCCGACGGTAACGCCCAATATCAGCCGCTGGAAGTGAAGTTTCCGGACATGGCCGCCGACCCGCACACACCCCTCAAGGAGCGCGCGCCGGTTACAGATCACGTGACTTTCGCCTTTGTTGGCGCAGGTTTTTCGGGACTGGTCGTCGGCGCCAGATTGAAGGAAGCGGGGATCCACGATTTTCGCCTCATCGACAAAGGCGGCAATGTTGGCGGCACCTGGTACTGGAACCGCTATCCAGGCGCGCGCTGCGACACAGCGGCGATGATTTATCTGCCGCTGCTCGAAGAAACCGGCTACATGCCGACTGAAAAATATGTGCGCGGCCCTGAAATCCGCGCCCATTGCGAGCGCATCGCCCACCAGTACGGCCTTTATGACAAGGCCCTCTTCCACACCGAGGTCAACACCATCGAGTGGCAGGAGGCCGATCGGGTCTGGCGGATCCGGACCCATCGAGGCGATGATTTTACAGCCAAGTATCTCGGAATGGGCACGGGCCCGCTCCATGTGGCGAAGCTGCCGGGCATCCCGGGCATCGAGACCTTCAAGGGCAAGTCGTTCCATACCAGCCGGTGGGATTACGCGTATACTGGCGGTGATGAGTTCGGCGCGCCAATGGACAAGCTCGCCGACAAGCGGGTCGCGGTCATCGGAACAGGGGCGACCGGCGTCCAGTGCATCCCGCCGCTTGCAAAAACAGCGAGGCGGCTGTTCGTGTTCCAGCGGACGCCATCCTCGGTGGATGTACGCAACAACCATCCCATCGATCCCGCATGGTTCAAATCCTTGGCTAAGCCGGGCTGGCAGAAACGCTGGTTGGACAACTTCGTCGAGAACACAGGAGGCGGCGGCATCCCGTCGCAGGACCTGATCGACGATGGCTGGACAGAGATCTCGCGCCGCATCCGCCAAAAGGCTCTGAAGGGCACGCCGCTCTGGCTTGCACGGCTGGTTATGCGCATGCGCAAGTCCTTAATGCGTTCTCCGGCGCAGAGGGATATCGGGCGAGTGCGGGCGGCGTTCGAGGCAGCGGATGTCGAGAAGATGGAACAGATCCGCGCCCGCGTCGATTCCGTCGTCGCCGATGAAGCCACTGCACAGAAGCTGAAAGCCTGGTACTCGCAACTCTGCAAGCGGCCCTGCTTCAGCGATGAATATCTTCCGGCCTTCAACTCGCCCAACACGACGCTTGTGGACACTGACGGCAAGGGCGTGGAGCGTATCGACGAGACCGGCCTCGTCGCCAACGGCAAGCACTATGAAGTCGACTGCATCATCTATGCGTCGGGCTTCGAGTTCGGCGCCAATTTCCAGATGAAAAACGGGTTTGATCTGAAAGGTCGCGGCGGAAAGATGCTCTCACAGCATTGGGGAAACGGCCTGCGGACATTGCACGGGATGCATATGCACGGCTTCCCGAATGCCTTCGCGGTTCAGATGAACCAGGCTGCAAACTATGCTCTCAACATCCCTCACAACATTGTCGATCACGCGAAAACAATTGCGCAGGTTGTCTCCCATGCCGAAGCGGCAGGCTTTGCCGAAGTTGAATCAACCCGCGAGGCTGAAGATGCCTGGGTCAATCTGATCCTGACCACCGAGGCTTCTTTGATCACCTCACCCGATTGCACGCCCGGGTTCTGGAACAACGAGGGTAAAGGCTGGAGCCCTGAATTCAGGCAGGCTCAGGGACATCCGGGCGGGGCGCAAGGCTTCTTCGAACATATCGGGAAATGGCGCGACGCTGGCGACTTTGTGGGTTTGATCTTCAAGAAGTGAGCGCATCGGGGGATGCCAGAAGCGAGGAGAGCATCCTCAGTTCGCTTCCCGCCAGCCTGATTTCCAAAGCGAGCAACGGAGAGCAACGGTGCAGACCCCCGATGAGGGCGCCACGACCGGTTCGGCGGGCGTTGCGCCCGGCGCTGCTGCCTCTGGTGCAATGAGAGCTGCGCCGCCGCCGATGTCGCGGGCCACCAAAGTGGCGCTCGGCGTCGGCGCGGCCGCGCCCGGCGTCATCGTCGGTGCGTTCGATTTCTTCCTGCTGATCTTCTACAGTCAGGTTGTCGGACTTGATGCGCGCCTGGTCGGCCTCGCCATCTTGATCGCCCTTATCCTCGACGCACTGAGCGATCCCATCGTCGGCTACTGGTCCGACAATCTCCGCTCGCGCTGGGGGCGGCGACACCCCTTCATGTACGCCTCCGCCATCCCGGTGGCGGTCAGCTTCATATTCTTGTGGAACCCACCGCAAAACGCCAGCCAAATGACGCTGTTCTGGTACGTCCTGACAACAGCGATCATCATTCGCCAAGCGGTCACCTTCTACCGCACTCCCAGCACCGCCCTCATACCCGATCTCACCAATGACTACGATGAGCGGACCTCGCTTTACGGCCTACGATATCTGTTCGCCTGGTTCGGCGGCAACGCCCTGGCGGTGCTTATGTTCTTCGTCCTTTTTCCGATGTTCGTCACGGAGACTATTCCCGATGGGCGGTTCAACCGGGACGCCTACCAGCTTTACGGAACGATCGGCGCTATCGTGATTTTTGTGTCGATTACGGCGTCATCGCTCGGCACGCATGCGCGCATCCTTCACCTGAACCAACCTCCGCCGCCGCGAAAAATGACGCTGGGCGTTGTTTTCAGCGAGATGTTGGAGACGCTCGCGAACCGGTCGTTCGTCGCGCTCTTCCTCGCCGCGCTACTGGGCGCGGTGGCAAGCGGCGTTGTCTCGGGACTGTCGCTCTATTTCTACACCTATTTCTGGGAGTTTACGGACCGTCAGACCGGCCTGATCTTCTTGGGCACCTTTGTCGCCGCCATTATCGGCTTCGTGCTCGCTCCAATCATCACGCGAAAATTGGGAAAGAAACGGGGCGCGATGATCGTCGGGCTGATCGCTTTTGGCGGCGCGCCACTGCCGATCGTGCTGCGCCTGTTTGATCTGCTGCCGCCCAACGGCACACCGTTTGTCTTCTGGTTCGTGACGATCACCAACATTGTCGACATCGGACTGATCATCACTTTCCAGATTCTCTTTGCGTCGATGATCGCAGATCTAGTCGAAGAGAGCGAGTTGAAGACGGGGCGGCGGTCGGAAGGTGTTTTCACATCTGCCGAAACCTTCATCAGCAAGGCCGTACAAGGGTTTGGCGTCATGGCGGCGACCCTTGTTCTGACGCTGGCGCAATTTCCAACCGGCGCCGAAGTCGGGAAAGTCAGTCCTGAAGCGGTGCAGCGACTGGGCGCTTACTATGTGCCGCTCGTATTGGTCCTGTACCTCTCCATGATTGCAGTGATTTCAACCTACCGCATCGACCGCAGCGTCCATGAAAACAATCTGAGAAAACTGCAGGGGGGGCGCTGAGACGGTCCCGGCCCAAAAAAAGTCTCGCCTCGGTTGGACGCAGCCTTTAGGGCGCTCATGCGGGCGGCCGAGACTTTCAGCGTTGCGCGAGCGTCGCATTTAATGTAGTCCATTACATTGAGATGGTCGCATTGGGCCGTCTTTCTAACACGTTCGCACACTCGGACCTTTGACGGTCAACGCCGCGCGGCAGCGCTCAGTCAAGTGATCAGCGCCCGCTCGTTCAGGGTCCCCAAACAGGAGCTAAAGCCGCAGACGCAGGCGTTATACGAAGGCGCGGTCGCAAAGCACCCCCAGTATTTCGCCGCCTCGCCTGATCAGCTCGACGACGAGCATGTGCGCCAGGACCATCCTCACCCGACGTGATAGGAGTGACGTTCACCGCGCGTCCCGGTCGGATCGCTTTTTTGAAAACGTGCGCCGAAAGCGCCGATCCCTTGTGCGCCAAAAAAAAGAATAATGCGGACCGCCCTAAAAGCGCGGGACGAACGAACCCGCAGTCCTGCGAACCGTTGGTCATGTTGGCGTTTCCTGCCCCGCCTGCGGGGGAAGAAACCGGCTCTGCCGGGGGCTGGGGGCGGGCTCGGTACGTGCCTCCAGCCGCCCCCTTGCGCCCCGCCTCGCGGGCCGCCTCTCCCGTCCGCTTCGCTCACGGAGGAGAAAAGAGTCTACGCCCCCTGCTGCCCGATGATCGCAACCGAGCACACATTCGTCGACGGCGAGCCGCCGAGATTGTGGGTGAGGCCGAGTTTCGGGTTGGCGAGTTGTCGATCGCCGGCGCGGCCTTTGAGCTGCAGGTACATCTCGTAGAGCATGCGCAGGCCAGATGCGCCGATCGGGTGGCCAAAGCATTTCAGGCCACCGTCGATCTGACACGGCATCTTGCCGTCGGCGTCGTAGAAGCCGTCGAGCACGTCGACCCAGCCCTTCCCTTCTTCCGAGATGAAAAGGTCTTCCATCGTCACCAGTTCGGTGACGGAGAAGCAGTCGTGCACCTCGATCATCGAGATCTGTTCACGCGGCTTCTCCACGCCCGCTTCCTTGTAGGCTTTCTTCGCCGCGATGCGCGCGGTGTGGAAATAGCTGCCGTCCCAGGAATTGTGCTGGCTTTCAAGGCCGTTCGACACCGAGAGCTGCAGCGCCTTCACGGTGACGAGGCCGTTGTGGCCGAGCGACGCCGCGATCTCCGGTGTGGTGACGATGGCGGCCGCCGCGCCGTCCGAAACGCCGCAACAGTCGAACAGGCCGAGCGGTTCAGCGATCATCGGCGCGTTCATGACGGTTTCTTCCGTCACGACGTTGCGTAGATGCGCCTTTGGATTTTTCGAGCCGTTGGCGTGCGACTTCACCGAGACATGCGCGATGGCGCGCTTCAGGTCTTGCTTGGTCACGCCGTGCTTGGTGCGATAGGCGGACGCGAGCTGCGCGAAGTTGCCGGGCGCGGAGCCGTTCGGCGACGTCTGCGGAATGAGTGTTCCCATATTGCCGACGGGCAGCCCGCCATAGCCCGTGTCTTTCAGCTTCTCGACACCCACGGCGAGCGCGATGTCGGCGGCGCCGGCGGCGACCGCATAGACTGCGCCACGAAACGCTTCCGAACCAGACGCGCAGAAATTCTCGACCCGCGTCACGGCGATGTTCGGCAGGCGCAGCGCCAGAGAAAGCGGCGTGCCGCCCTTGCCGGTGCCGATTTCATCGATGTGCGTGGAGAACCACGCCGCATCCAGTTGCGACGGCTCGATGCCCGCTTCGCCCATGGCTTCCAGATAGGCTTCGACCATGAGGTCTTCGGGGCCGGCGTCCCAGCGCTCACCGAACTTCGAGCAGCCCATGCCGATGATCGCGACCTTGTCTCGGATGCCTGCAGCCATGCTCTTCTCCTCGTGTCTCGGGCGTTGCTTCTGATGCGGGTTATTCGGCGGCCTGCTTCACGCTGGCGATACGGCGCTTGTCGGGCTGGGCCTTCCAGAAATAGCGGGTGAAGCCGCGACGTTCGTCCCACTCCTTCACGCGGAAGACCATGCGGACCGGCGTGCCGGAATCCACATCGCCCGGGTCGACGTCCGTGATGTCCATGAAGATGCGCCCGCCGCCTTCAAACACGATCATGCCGTAGTGGTTCGGCGGGCTCATGGCGTAGGTGAGGTTGTCGGCAGACCACGAGAGGACCTGCGCGGGCTTGTCGGCGAACTTGTAGGGGACCTGCGTGTCCACGGCTGCGTTGTTCGGGTTCACCGAAATACGCGAGCGCGGGAATTGCACCGTGCCCGTCTCGGCGCAGCGGCCGCCGACGAGGCCGAGGATCATGTCGTTGTTGCGATAAAGAGTGGTCAGCGCGGTCTTGTTGTCCTTCTCCGCGCGCATGCCTTTCTCCCAGTCGACGAGACCGTTGAAGACGAGCCATTTCATGTAGTTGGTTTCAGGCTTGCCTTCGGCGAGCCAGCCGGAGACGCCGCGTTCTGGCTTCCAGCTTTCGATTTTCGCAGTGGTCTTGAAGACGTGCGCCTCGCAGCCCTGACCGAACTGCGCTACGACAATCACCTGCCCGGCCTTCGCCGTTTCCAGCGCATGAGACAAAAGCACGAGCGCGTGCGCCGCGCCGCTGTCGCCGATCTGCGCGCCGAGTTGGTCCTTCACGGCTTCGGGCTTGAGGCCCGCCTTCTTGGCGATGCTTTCGGCGACGCCCTTGAACGTCGTCGGCAGGATGAAGACATCAACAGCGCCGGCGTCGATCTTGGCGTCTGCGAGGGCGGCCGTGATCACCGGCGGGACAATCTTCGCGAAGCCCTCGTCGCGGATCCAGCGCTCTTCCCACGCATAGTCGAATTCTTCGCCCGCGCCGCGGAAGTGATCGACGAAATCGGTGGTGGTGACGGCGGAGCCGATGTGCTCGGCGAGCACATCGGCGTCGCCGACGAGGATCGCCGCGCCCGCGTCGCCGCCTTCCAGCTCCTGCGCGGACGCCGCCCGCGACTTGCGCCGTTCGCCGGTCGCGGCGAGCGCTTCGCCTTTCAGTCCGCCACGCACGGCGGCGAGCGCGCTCGACAATGCCGACAATCCAGCGCGCTGCGTGCCGGAAATGTCGAAGCAGGCCGTCTGCGGCTCCAGCGTGAGCGCCGCCTGCACGATGGCGGCATTGAGACGGTCGGTGAACGCGGCGGTGGTGGAGCCGAAATAGAGCGCCTTCAAGCGACTGCGGTCGTCGTCGGGACCGAGCGCATCGCGCGATGCTTCCACCGCCATGGTGATGGCGTCTTCGTCCCAGTTGGCCATGGCGCGTTCGCCCTTGGACTTGGCCATGAGACCGGGATTGAGCCAGGCGTTGGCCTTTGCTGCGGCGGCGCGTTGGAGCCGCAGGCGCGGCACATATCCGCCATATCCCGTGATGCCGACCATCGCTTGCCTCCCTGGAGCGCCATGCTTGTTGGGCGCGACCCTATCAAACGCAAGCGCGCGTGCAACGCCGTCTGCGAGGCGTGCGCGATTGCCGCTTCGTCAATGTACCGTAGGGGAACCGTCGCCCCTCAGACGTATGGATCATCCTTCGACAAATGGTCCGTCACGTACTTCGCGACGCCCGCCTCGATCGAGGTGAACTGCTTGTCGTAGCCGAGCAACCGCAGGCGTGTGAGATCAGCCTCGGTGAAGTACTGGTAGTTCTTGCGGATATCCGCCGGCGTCTCGACAAAGTGGACGTCGGGTTCGCGCCCGATGGCGGCGAAGAGCGCCTGCGCGAGTTCGAGGAACGTGCGCGCCCGCCCGCTGCCGACATTCACCACACCGCCCTGCTTTTCCCCGCTCAGCAACCACTCAGCAACATCCACGCAATCGTCGATGAAGACAAAATCGCGCTTCTGCCCGCCATCGGGATAGTCCGGATGATGCGACTTGAAGAGCCGCGTCTGTTCGCCGGCGGCGGCTTTCGCATACAGGTGCGCCACGACACTCTGCTGCCCGCCCTTGTGATACTCGTTCGGGCCATACACATTGAAGAAGCGCAAGCCCGACCATTTCGGCGGGGCATTGCCCTTCGCGGCTTCGCGCAGCGCGTAGAGATCGAACATCTTCTTCGACCAGCCGTAGGCGTTGAGCGGCCGCTGCGCGAGCACGGCGGCGTAGGCGTTGTCGTCGACGAAGCCGTCATCGCCGTCGCCATAGGTCGCCGCCGACGACGCATAGACGAGCGGCGTGTTGCGCGACGCGCACCAGTCCCACACGGCCTTCGAGAGGCGAAAATTGTTCTCCACGATCCGGTCGACGTCGGGCTCCGTCGTCGACGAGATGGCGCCCATGTGGACCACCGCCTGCAGACCGTCGGGAAAGCGCGTTTCAAGCGCGTAGATCAGTTCCTCGGGTGCGATGATGTCAGCGATGTCGTGTTTGGCGATGTTCTTCCACTTGGCGGAAGCCGCGTCGCGCAGACGATCGCAAACAAATACTTCCGCATCTGTGCGCCGCGTGAGCCTTGCAACGATATTGGAGCCGATGAACCCGGCCCCGCCCGTGACCACGATGGACCCCACGCACAGTCTCCTTCACGGCCGGTCTTGATCCGCCCCCGACCCGGCGCGTACAGATCCGGTCGCACAGGGACTGCGTGCAGGCAAGGATAAGGGCAAGAAGTCGCGCCCGGAGTTAGAACGACGTGCCAGCCGCCACCGCCAAGCACGCCGAAGATGCTCCGGTCATTGTCTGGCTGCGACAAGACCTGCGCCTTGCCGACAATCCAGCCCTCACCGCCGCCGTCGGCTCGGGTCGACCGGTCCTCATCGCCTACATCCTCGACGACGAGACGGCGTGGCCCATAGGCGGCGCCTCGCGCTGGTGGCTGCACGGGAGTCTTGCGGCGCTTGACGACGACATCGAGGCACGCGGCGGCGCGCTGACGCTTCGACGCGGACCCGCGGCCCGGGAGATCGCGGCGCTGGCGCAGGAGACGCGCGCCGCCGCCGTCTACTGGAACCGCTGCTACGAGCCCGCTGCCGTCGCCCGCGATACGGCGCTGAAGAAGATGCTGACGACGGCGGGGGTCACGGTCGAGAGCTTCAACGCCGCGCTTCTGTTCGAACCATGGGAGGTGCGCACCGGCAGCGGCGGCCCGTTCAGGGTCTATTCGCCCTTCTGGCGCGCCTGCCGGGCCAAAGGGGTCGAAGGCGCGCTGGGGGAAGCGCCCAAGACGATCCCCACAGGCGACGTCCCCGCCTCGCTTGGTCTGGAACACTTCGCCCTTCTCCCCCGCGAGCCGGATTGGGCGGGAGGACTACGCGCCGCGTGGGCGCCCGGCGAGGCCGGCGCCGGCCGATTGCTGGCGGCCTTCCTCGAGCGCGCGCTCGACGGCTACGGCGCCAACCGCAACAGGCCCGACATGGTCGGCACATCCCGCCTTTCACCGCACTTGCACTTCGGCGAGATCGGTCCCCGCCAGATCTGGCGGGCCGTGGAGACTTTTGTCGAAGCCCATCGCGCACTGCGCGGCGAGGCCGACAAGTTTCTCTCCGAGATCGGCTGGCGGGAGTTCTCCACCCACCTCCTTTTCCACAACCCCGCCCTGCCCGACGCCAACTGGAAGACGCAGTTCGACGCCTTCGCGTGGGAGGAGAACCCTGAGGGCTTCGAAGCCTGGAAGCGCGGGCGCACGGGCTACCCCATCGTCGACGCCGGCATGCGCGAGCTGTGGTCCACCGGCTGGATGCACA
>Ga0247843_1010098_pt1 | contig 10173 bp, 11 predicted proteins | sample LaCruzMarch2017__FD_192420 | JGI IMG/M metagenome (GOLD analysis project Ga0247843, IMG submission 192420) | Freshwater microbial communities from meromictic Lake La Cruz, Castile-La Mancha, Spain - LaCruzMarch2017_8m | ecosystem: Environmental > Aquatic > Freshwater > Lake | place: Spain...
CGCTCTTAACGACAGCAGCTTGCAGCGGTTTGAAGCCTGCGCCTGACCGCCGGCTCCGAGGGGCCTGCCCTCATCTCTCGTACAGCATCACACCTCCTTGCGTTGGCATGTTCGTGACACACTCCCAAAAGCGGTCGTTTCTGCGCGAACACCGGAAAGCGGACATCAGAGCCGCGGGCAATCGGCTCGCTGTCCACGGCGAGCACAGCTCGCAGGCGTGCGCTTGCCGCGCGCGATCAGGACATCGTTTGACGGACGAGAGAGACAATCTTCGGTCGTAGATCGTCTGCCTCTATCTCACCCTGAAATACTTGACGGGTAAGCTCCATCAACGTCGCTCCAAAAAGATACTGAAGGGCGCCACCTTTTCCGACACCAATTTTTGCGCTCTCAAGAAACGGCTTGCCCAACAGCACGAAGGTCGTCGTGTCCTGCCCGTACTCGACGGGCCTAGTTACCGAGCACTCGACATCATTCAAGCTTCCTTCGCCATCGCTTGCGCTATCCATCGTCTCTTGAAGATCGGGAGGCATTTCGTCATAGAGCGCGACCTGCACGTCTATCTCAGATATTTGAGAGGCGCCGCGTACAATTTCCGCATTCCATTGTTCACCGAATGCGCGAACAAACAACGCAAGGGACATAGCCGCCAAATTGGAGGCGGGGCTATCGTCGAGCGGAGAGATCGTGATAGTCACCAATCGCCCAAGATCGACGGTCACCGTCCAAACACGAGACCCTTCTCCACGTTCGCGCACAAAGATATTGCGCCTGTTTGCGACGGCGGCGCCAGCCAATCGCGACTGGAGAAAGTGTTGAGGGGTGCGACTTAGGAGCGCCGCCCCGACGATAGACGCATACAGGCCCCGCCAGGTCTCGCCGTCGCTTTGCCGATTGAGATCACCGATCGCGTCAATGAGTTGGCTGATAACCTCAATATGCACTGGGCGGGCAAGGTGCGAGGTCAACGTATGGAGATGGAAACCCAGAAGGTATGACAAAATACCGCGCGACGCTCGACGCATGATCGTGGGCATCAAGGCGAGAAATTGGGATTCCAATGGATCACGAGTTGACGGCGCAGGTACCGAGAGGAACTCAGCGAGTTGTTCAATGTACAAGCGGTCGTCGATCTCAAGCGCCAGCGTAGCTCCGGCATCAAAGCCCGCGAGTTCTCCCTGATCCTCGTTTGCCAGCGCGTACTCACGAGCTGCACGAAAATATGCGAGCGCCGCCTCGCGCTTCTCGCCGAGTCCAACAAGAGCGTCGGCCAGCTCGCGCGATGCCTGCGCTGCAGCTTCAAAGTTGCGAGTGTTCTGGAGCAGGGCGTGGGCGTGCTCAGCAAAGTGCTTCGCGCGCTCAAAGCGGTCTGGATGGATAGCTGCGCTACCCTCGTCGTTTAGGATCGTTGCGGCCAATCGCGACGCGTCGCCTTCTTGATCTCGCCGACCGCACTTCTGCGCGATATTCGCAGCCTCGCTGTAAGCGGCCAACGCCTCTTCGAGGCGCTCCTGATCTCGAAGGGCATTGCCAAGATTTATCAGGTTTGTCGCACGCAATTCCTGGTCGCCGAGCTCTTCTGCGATCTCGCACGCTTCGCGTGACACCTTCTCCGCATCTTCGTATCGACCGGCTCGACGATATCGCCGGCTAAGGATGTTGTTGATCCACGCCTTCTGGCGCCTTGTGTCTGCCTTCCCGCCGTATCGCGCTTTAACTTCGGCGATCAATGCATCTGCTTCCTCCTCGTTTCCCGGCAATGCCTCGAGGCAACTTGCAAGATTCCGTGTCGAGATCTCGACGCCAACATCATCACCCAATTCTTCGAAGATCTTACGGGCCGAGCGTAGAATGCCCACGCTGCGCTCGAAGTCCCTCGCGTGCATATACAGAACGCTGAGATCGATCGCCGCACGCGCTTGCTGCCACTCCGAACCCTCCGAGCGAAACTTCTCGTGGAGCTTTTCAAGTTCGGCGACTTCAGCGACTCCGAGCGACTTCCGTGCACGCCCCGAAGCTTGCGCGAACTCGAACTCGCCCTGCGCTTCTTCACCCAGTTCTGCGGCAAGCTCTTTCGCCTCCAGCATAAACGCCGACGCCTGAGCGGTCTCCCCCATCAGTTCCAGCGGGTAGACCAAGGAAAGTGCGTGTCGGAACGCCTGCGCCTTGCTTTCCTGATCTCGTGCGGTTGCATACAGGCGCTCGGCTAGCGCGACGCCAGTGCGCCAGTCTCCGAGTCGCGCAGCTTCTTGCAAAGCGGCTCCCGCAACGCTTTCCGCCGATCCGTCGTCGAGTTCCACGCTTATTGCGTAGGCCAAGCGCCATTCGCCGATTGTCTTGAAATGTGAAATCAGGCGGCGCGCATAAAAGGCGAACCGCTGCGGCTTCCGCCTCAACGCAAGTCGGATAGGTTCGCTAAAGGCGGAATGCACCAACGAGAATCCGCGCGGCGTGTCTTCAACAATCGAAGGCACCTTGCCCAATTCTTCGTAGATCGCGGAAATCTTGCTCTCGTCGCCGCCCTTCAACGCGAGAAGATCATCAGCCGACAAGGGGACCTCGGAAAGCGCGAGATAGGAAACGAGTTCATTGTCGCTTGCTGCTTCTAGGTCCGACACTGTTGGGGCGGCACCCGCGATTTCCTGTTGAAGACGCAGCGGAAGCCCCTGACTCCGCCGCAACGCATCGGGTGCGAGTGAGCGGCTGCTGTGTCCTTCGATTGCCCCAACCTCATCCGCCGAAAGCGGCGGCACCGCGTATTCAAACGTCCCGGCAATTAAAGTTCGGCTCGTGAGAACGAGCGTTTTCTCTCTGACCGAGGCTCCCCCGGCATCTTTGATCGCAGCGAGAAGCTCGTCCGGAAATGCGCACTCATCGACAATGAGGGTTATCGGCAACGTTTCGACCCAGGCGGCGCAAAATGCGTTACGCGCTGCCTGAAGGCCTCCGCCAAAAATGATATCGGCGCGCTGACGCAGCGCGCCAGCGCATGCGGCGAAAATCTCTTTCGGGCTTAGACCGGTTAGGCGTACGAACGCACAGCCCAGGCGCACCGCCAACTGCGCCGCGAGGGTGGTTTTTCCTGACCCAGGAGCGCCAACTACGGAAATCAACGAGTACTGGTGAAGCTCAGACTCAAGATCGTCCAGCGCTTTAACACGATCGACTACGAAACCCAAACGAGCAGTCAGGCGCCCGATAATGTTGCCCGCAGATTCCTGGGCTACGGCTTGCGCAATCTGCGCCTTTCGCACGCGTCGTGTAATGAGAGCTGTGAGATCTTCTCTGACCCGTGTTTCGATCTCGATCGGTTCTCGGTATGGGTAGAGCGTCAGCGGCCCAGCGGCCTGCGCCAGGATTTCGGAAAGCTTCGGATCACGGTTCGTCGCATCGTGGAAAACATACGCCAGAACTTCGATGCCCCGATCCATGGCGAACCGGTATTCGTCCTCTAGTCCGGAGATCGACATTCCATTCTGCGTGTCCACATAGCCGTATCCGTCCTTGTAGATCGCGATCATTCCATCAGAGTCGGCAAGGTGCGAGAGGTAGAGGTCTCGCGCTGGATAGGGTCGCGCGCCAACGTGTTCAAAAAGCACGGCTCTGTGATTGGTTGATTCGATCCCTGCCCTGGCAGCCGCCCTTTCCTCTTTGCACTCGGCGATGCGTGAACTCACAAAGAAGACGAGCTTTCCATCCGTGGGTTCGTAATTCCACGGCTTAGTCATTGTCGAACCCCTTCCGGCGGAAAAAGGCTTGCGCGACTGCGAAGCGCGGGCTGCTCACGCTCATGCCAAACCGAGCAAGCGCGTATCCAACATCTAGTGCGATCTGCTTCCTAATTACGTCAGGCGTCCAATGTGGCAGGGCCTCATTTGTCGCGCGCTCAAAACGCTCGCGCACATGTGCCCAGACAGCGTCATTCAGGTCTCCCGACAGCCCGGCGTAGTGATCGGCGGCGCCCAATTCGGAACTCAGCAAAAGGTTGATGCAGGCTTGGTCGATCTGAGCATCTGAAACGCTCTCGAACCCCGAAGCGTCGCGAACGGCCGTCCCGAGTTGCGCGCGCCGCACGCGTTCGCGGGTGACTGGAAATGCGGTGTCGATCACGTCCAGGCGTCTAGCACCGAAGCTCTCCGGATTCCGATCTGGAGCCGGAGCAGGTGGAATCTCCGACACTTCACGCGGGTTAAAGACGATGTTATCTGGATCTCGCCACTCGTCGATAAAGCGCGTGCGAAATTTCAGCACCGGCGGCAACCCCACGATCGGCTCTACTCCTTCAGGCCTCGGGGTTCGAGTTTCGGCGGAAGCGACTGCGCCACCGAAGAAGATGGGACTGATTGCACGCTCATTGTAGGCCGCGACGTCCCGAACGAAGCTGCTCGTGGTGTCGAATATTTTTACGTAGGAGGAGACGAACGATAGGACGTTCAACAACGACGTTTCCGGGGACATGCGAAAAGATGCGCGCCTCGGTTCAGGGCCGATCATTAACTGGTAGCTGCCGTTCTTTCGGAGCATCACGGTGATATCGACCGCATCACCATCTTCGACGCAGCCCCAACGAGCGAAGTGACCGAAAGCGCGTTCCAAGTGCTCTCGGTGCTCGCAAACAAGCGTCATGTATGGAATGGGAGCGGTCAGGCCCGGCGGGACGCCTTCGCCGTAGGCGCATGCGAAAATGTTTGCGTCGCGAAGGGCTGTCTGAAAATCGACATCGGCTACCGTGAAGACCGCCTGCACGTCGCCAAGATCGAATCCCCGCGCAGGGTCGGAATCCACTCGGCGACTTGGACTGCGATTCCTACGCGACCTACGTTTCGACATACCGATCATTCTCGAGCCCACCCAGCAGCCTTTATCGGCTAATTCGGCGCTCACTCGACCTCCAGTCGCGATCGATTATCGAACCTGCAACTACTCGATCATAGAAGCGACAAACTTCATATTCCGCACGTGAACTGAATATTGATCATTTCCAATAGGCAAGCGGCGCGCCCGGCCCCTCGTTACAAATCAGGTGCTCTACGTCGTCCCGACGTCCGCTATCGCCAATTGGCGCCGTGCGTTGGCGTCTGAAAATGCCCCATAGCGGCCCTCGCGAACTCAACTCCTCGAGAACGCCATTAGTGGCCCGATGTCCCCGCGGTCGGCCGCTTGCAGCGCCGCGACATAGGCGCGGCGGGTTCCAGCGATAGCGACGAGGTTGGCGCTGCCCCAGGTGAAGCGGGGCTGGCCGAGCTTCTGTGCGAGCAGGTCGGCGGCGAGGCGCTCTTTGAGAGAACCGTCACAGAACGCGGGTATCGGCTCCCCATGGCGCAGGAGATCGAACGGAAATTCCTTGTGCGATCCGAGGACTGGCGGGCTGGGGCGCATCGGCGCGAGACCATCCGCCAAGCCTATCTCGCGATCACCGAGACGCTCACCATTCGGGTCCGCGTGATCGGCGACAGCGCCTGGATCACGATCAAGAGCAAAGCCGATGGGCCGAGCCGGGACGAGTTCGAATACGCCATCCCGCGGGCCGATACCGACTGGCTCATGGCCGCGCGCCAAGGCGGAGTGATCGAAAAGGTCCGCCATTCGATCTCCTTTGGCGGGCGCACGTGGACCGTCGATGAATTTGGCGGCGACCATGCGGGGCTGGTGTTGGCCGAATGCGAATTGGAGGCGGCGGACGCCGAGCTCACCCTGCCCGATTGGATCGGCGATGAGGTCACCGACGATCCCGCCTACCGGAATTCGGCGCTGGTCTAGGGTCAGGGGATTGATTTGGACCATTAGTTGGTCTATTTTTGCGTCATGAGCGTGAAGATCTCCGTGAGCGACGCCAAGGGCCAGCTGACCGACCTCGTCCGCCGGGCCGAGGCGGGCGAGGACATCGTCCTGACCCGCCACGGCCATGACGTCATCCGCCTGGCGCCGGTGAGGGCCGCCAAGCAACCCGGCACACGCCGGCGGCGGATTGAAGAGATCAGCGCTATTGCGGCCGCCAAGGCGACCCCCGGCCCGTCCGCCGCGCGCAGCCAGGACTTTCTCTATGGCGATGATGGCCTGCCCCAGTGATTGCGAGACAGTGAGCGCTAGATCGTGATCGCCGTCGATACGTCAGCGCTCATGGCCGTCCTGCTGCGCGAGCCAGAAGCAGGCGCTTGCATCACTGCGCTCGACGCAGCCGACGACATTGTCATCTCCGCAGCAACACTCGCAGAAGCTCTTGTGGTCTCCCGTCTGCGCGCCACCGGCCCAGAGATGGAGCAGCTGATCGAAGCACTGGGGTGCGAAGTGGCGCCGGTGACAGAAGCGGTCGCGCAGCGTGTGGCTCAGGCCTATCAGAGATGGGGCAAAGGCGTTCACCCCGCAGCGCTCAATTTCGGCGATTGCTTTGCCTATGCCTTGGCCGAAGAGCGCGCCTGCCCCCTGCTCTATGTCGGCGGCGATTTCGCGCGCACGGATGTGGTCTCCGCGCGATCGCCCACCTGATCGGCCCCATCTGATCGACGCTCACGGGCGCTCATCACTGCCCTGCGCGGACTCCAGACGCCCTCTGATCTCGCCCAGCAGGCTCAGCGTTCGTTCCAACTCAGTCCGGTCCAGCCCTTTCGCCAGCGCATTGATCCAGGGCGTTTGGCGTCGCTCCGCGGCGGCGTAGGCGGCGCGCCCCTTGCGCGTGAGCGTCACAAGGTGAGCCCGTCGGTGCGCGGGATTCGCCTTGAACGCGACAAACCCCTCCCCCTCAAGGTCGTTGACGATGCGCTGCACGCCCTGGCGCGTCAGCCCCATGCTGCGCGCAAGCCAGGAGACCGTTTGCGGCGCGGCCGCATAGTGGATCGCACCCAGCACCTGCCAGCGGGCGCTGGTCAGACCCACATCCGCCACGAGTTTGTCGCCCGCCGCCAAAAGCCTGCCGTTCAGCCGGAAAATCTCAAGCACCAGCTCGGTCAGCGCTGCGCCTCCGGGGGAATGCTTCTCATCGGCCATGCGCCATTCTCTTTCTTGACAACACGTTGTCAAGATCGGTATTGACAGTATGTTGTCCTTATAGCCGGAGCCCTGTCATGCTGCAGATCAAGCCCTTGGACGCCACGTGCCCGATCGCAAACCAGCTCGGCGAGGCGCACGCTCCGGCCATCCTCGTCAATGTGTTCGAGGTCGACGCCCAGGACGAGGCCGCGCTCCTGCAGGCCTGGGAAGCGGATGCAAACTGGATGAAGCAACAGCCCGGCTACATCTCCACGCAACTGCACCGCGCGATCGGCGCAAGCCGGCTCTACCTCAACTACGCCGTCTGGGAATCGGTCGCGCACTTCCGCGCCGCCTTTATGCACCCGGACTTTGCGTCCGCGCTTGCGCACTATCCGTCGAGCGCGGTGGCGGCGCCGCATCTCTTCCGCAAATTGGCGGTCGCCAATCTCTGCATCGCGTAACCGTTTGCCACGCTGGCGCGCCCTGCTTGCCAAATGCACTGCCCGACATCGGTGAAATTGTAGTCGCGCGCCAGCGGCCTTCGAAAATGCTGGCCCAGTTTCCAGAGGACGGCCCGCCGGCTCTGCCGCCGGCCGGGCTGTCGTGGCAGGCCGCGGAGCCGCGCTTCTCGGGTCTCGGCCATGCGGCTTCCATCCCTGTCACGAGCCCTGTCCACCGCCCTGCTCCATTGCAAACTACGCAGTCATTGACTAACATGCAGTCATTGAATGCACGAGGTAGCCATGGCGACGATGACCATCCGGAACCTGGACGACAACCTGAAGGCTCGGCTGCGTGTTCGGGCGGCCCAGCACGGCAAGTCCATGGAAGAGGAAGCGCGCGATATTCTGCGGGCGGCGCTCAGCGCCGAAACGAACGCGGCCGGCGACCTGGGGGCAGCCATCCGCGCGCGCTTCGCCGCCTCTGGCGGCGTTGATCTGCCCGATGTGGAACGCGAGCCTATGCGCGAGCCGGCGGGCTTCGCCTCGTGATCGTCCTCGACACCAATGTCATTTCCGAAATGATGCGGCCGAGCCCGGCGCCGCCGGTGGCGGGCTGGTTTGCGCGCTATCCGCGCGCCGCTCTGTTCACGACCGCGCTGTCGCAGGCGGAAATCCTTTACGGCCTCCAACTTCTGCCTGAAGGCCGGCGCCGCGATGACCTCATCGCCGCCGCTCTCCCGGTCTTCGTAGAAGATCTCGGTGGCCGCGTGCTGCCCTTCGATACCGACGCGGCGGTGGCGTTCGCCGACATCGCCGCAGGGCGGCGGCGTGCGGGGCGGCCCATCTCGCAGATCGATGCGCAGATCGCAGCGATCGTCCGCGCCCGCGGGGCGAGCCTCGCCACCCGCAACGTCGCCGATTTCGAGGATTGTGGCATCGCGCTCATCAACCCCTGGGACGCCGCACCGTAACCGTGATCGCCCACATCGGGTGAACACCGTGCGGGTGTGGAACCTTGCACCCTGCCTGCGCGCCCCTGAACCTCCTCTCCATGAAGCGGTCGCTCCTCGTGGTCGTCATCGCAGGCGCCGGCGCGATCGCGCTGCTGGCGGCGGCCGAGTTGAACCGGCGCCCGGCGTGAGACGGATGGAATGACTCCGCCTCACCCGGACGTCCCGCGCCGGAAAGTCCGGCCTGTGCAATCGTAGGCCTGAGGATCGTGTGCGGCGATCTCCAGCGCCGGCGGCATGATGACCGGCGCATATTTCTCCCCCCTGATCCACGCCTCGACCATGTTGCTCCATTGTTGGAGCATCTGGCGCCGCTGAGGTTCATATTCGGCCTTGTTGTAGACTCCGCGTGAGGAACGGCCATCTTCGTGCGCCAGGCACTTCTCGATCCAGTCGCTGTTGAAGCCGACTTCGTTCAGCAACGTCGATCCCGTTCGTCGGAGATCGTGGACCGCGAAATGTGCAAGAGGCAGCGCATCCTTCTTGGCCAGTTCGGAGATCGCCGAGGTCACCCGGTTGAAGGTCGCCCGGGACATAGGCTCGTCCGCGTCGTAGCGCGACGGGAGCAGGTACCTTGAGTTCCCTGAACAGGTCCTGAGCGCGATCAGGATGTCGATCGCCTGTCCCGACAGGTACACATTATGGGGTTTGGACCGCTTCATGCGTTCCTTCGGGATCGACCAGACGGCGTTCTCGAAGTCGACTTCACCCCAGGTCGCGTCCTGAAGCTCGCTCTTGCGCACCATGGTCAGCAGGATGAGCCTCAGGCCAAGGCGGATCGTCGGCAGGGTCGCCACACGCTCAATCAGTCGAAACGCGATCCTGATCTCGCTCGGCGACAGGGCCCTCTCACGGACCTCGAATGTCGCAATCGAGGATGGGCCCACCGCGTCGGCGGGATTCTCAACCTTCTCGCCATGGAGGATCGCAAAGCCGAAGATCTGTTTGACGATATCGCGCACATGGATCGCCGTCGCTGGCGCGCCGCGGTCCTTCACCTTCTCGCAGAGCCCCCGCAGGTCCTCGGGCCTGATCTCGATCAGGAGCCGCTTCTTCCAGGCTGGCGCGATATCGCGGTCGTAGACGTGGCGGCGCATCGCGCGGGTTGATTCCGCCATCTTCGATTCCCAGAAGTAGACTTCCGCGAACTCGCCGAAATTGTGCGCATTGGCGAGCCTGCGCTTCTCGCGCTGCTTCTCCTGCGCGGGCGAGACGCCCTCCTTCACGGCCTTCCGGGCTTCGATGCAGCGCTCGCGCGCCTGGGCGAGCGAAATGCCGTCCCGGCCATACTGTCCAAGCGTCAGGGTTTCGCGCCGACCATGCAGACGATAGTCGAGGCGGAAGACCACGGTTCCCGTGGTCTTCACCTCGACGTACATACCGTCACGATCCGAGACTTTGTAGATTTTTTCCTTTGGTTTCAGGTTTTAAGGGCTGTATCGGTCAACATTTTTCCGCTCCGTTTGGGGCGGACAGGCTAGAAAACAGGCCGAAAATACCGTCAGGCCGAAATACCGTCAGAACGTGCTCATCCGATTGTTTTTGCAATCTATTTTGCTCAAAACGTGCGGAAATGGCCGGAAATGGTTTGACGGTATAGCCGTGCGCCGGAATTCACCGGCCGCAGCCATGCCGTCACCAACTCCGTCACACCGTCACGCCGCCCAGCGAACGGTGGCGATAGATGCCGACAAGAATTGTTCTATTTTTCAGTGGGCTGAAGCAGATTTTAGATAGGCGGCGAACCGCCC
>Ga0247843_1010100_pt1 | contig 10172 bp, 14 predicted proteins | sample LaCruzMarch2017__FD_192420 | JGI IMG/M metagenome (GOLD analysis project Ga0247843, IMG submission 192420) | Freshwater microbial communities from meromictic Lake La Cruz, Castile-La Mancha, Spain - LaCruzMarch2017_8m | ecosystem: Environmental > Aquatic > Freshwater > Lake | place: Spain...
TTCCAAACGTAAGATGGTTGTAACTAAATCCTTCGGTGAGATTCCTATCTCTTCCCGTGACGGTTTTACCTCGTTCTTTGGTCACTTTTCCTCTTCATACACTCCAAGCCAAAAACACAAGTTGGCGGCAGTTGTTGACCGTATTGTTGAAGACACAACTCGTCGTCGTCAGGGAGAGTTCTTTACCCCTGCTATTTGGGTTGACAAGGCTCACGAGTACATCGCTTCGGTTTACGGAGAAGATTGGAAGGAAAAGTATGTTGTTTGGGACCCAGCTTGGGGCACAGGAAACTTGACCCGTGACTATAAATTCAAAGAGTTGTACGTTTCAACTCTTAACCAATCAGATATTGATACGGCCAACCAGATGGGCTACAATCCCGAGTCAATCAAGTTTCAATATGATTTCTTGAACGATGATTATGCGAAACTCCCATTAGGTCTTCGTACTGCAATTGAATCAGGTCGTGAAATTATTGTATTGATGAACCCCCCCTACGCGACTTCAAACGATTTGGATAACACTAAGTCTGATACTACACTATCAAAAAAAGGGGTTTCAATCACTAAAGTTGGTGAGAAAATGAAAACTTTGAATTTGGGCGGTTGCACTGACCAATTATATGCTCAATTTCTTTTCCGATTTTTTCAAGACTTCCCGAAAATTCATGTTTGTTTGTTTTCACCTCCTTTATTCTACACAGGTCATTCTTACAAAAAATTCAGGGAAATGACTTCTGTTGAGCAAAAATTCCGTAAAGGGTTTCTTATGGATTCTAAAAACTTTGCGGATGTAAGTTCTTGGGGTTTATCATTTTCTATTTTGTCAAGTCAAATTTAATTTTTACCTTTGAGTTATGGTACAACTAGACATACTTGAAATGGACAGTGATTTAATGATTGTCCAAACTGGAAAAAAAACCATTTACAATGTTGATGGTAAAATCTCACTCAATGAATGGGTTAAAGTCAAACCGAAAAACAAAGTTACTTTCCCCAATTTTAAATCAGCTTTCAACGTTGGGGGTAAAAATAGGCTTTATGATACAGAAGCATTCGGTTATCTCGTAACAAATGGAAACAGTGTTGAAAAAAATACTTCAAACTGTTATATCATAAGTGGTCCGCCCAATAGTAATAAATCAGGTACAAATGTCTATTCAGATAACTTTCTAAAAACTACTGCGGTTTTGAGTTCATCAATCTTGGTTAAATCTGATTGGACCAATTCTAAAGATGAATATTTAGTACCAAACGAAAATCATCCTCTATATGAAAATTACCAACACGATTCAATTGTTCTAAGTTTGTTTGATAACTCTTTCGGATTAGTTTCTTTTCGAGGATTGGAACATATGGAACAAACTTTCAACATCAAGAATGAGTTCTTTTGGATTTCTGCTGACCGGATGAAAACTTTGGCTGACAACATGGGTTACGACGAACTTTACAACGACGCTCGTACTTCACCTGACCGTCATGTTTACAAACTACTGTTTGGAACTGAAAACATCTACGAGAAACTTTCACCTGATGCCAAAGAGGTTCTTGATAAAGCAACCGAACTTGTAGAACTCTCCATGGAAATGCGTCAAGTGATGGCGAACGATGAGAACCACCTTAACTCATGGGATGCGGGTTATGCACAACTTAAACTTGTGTGGAAAGAATACTTCCCCGAACAGTTTAAAGAGTTCCGACAGTTATACAAAAATATGGAGGACCGAATGCGTCCTTTGGTATACGAATTGGGATTCTTGATGAAGTAATTTATTGACCCTCACAAATGTGGGAGTTTCTTTTTTATATCAAATGTCTTATACTTTGAAAAAAACATTATGAGTAAAGTAAAAATTTCAACAGACAGAGGTGATATGATTGCCGAGTTGTATGATGAGGCAACGCCCATCACGGTAAAGAACTTCACAGATTTAATTGGTAAAGGGTTTTACAATGGACTAAACTTCCACAGAGTACTTCCAAACTTCGTTGTTCAGGGTGGATGTCCTGAAGGAACGGGTAGAGGAGGTCCTGGTTACAACATTCAATGTGAGGTGACAGCACCAAACCAATATCACGACAAAGGTGTTTTATCAATGGCACACGCTGGTAGAAACACAGGTGGTTCACAGTTCTTCATTTGTCACAACCGTCAGGGAACACAACACTTAGATGGAAACCACACATGTTTCGGAAGAGTTGTGGAAGGTCTTGATGTGATTGATATGATTAGACAAGGAGATAAGATTAACTCCATGGAGATTATCTAAAAAAAGAACCCTCACTCAAAAGGTGGGGGTTTTTATATTTATAATTATGAAATTAGTTATTAAAGAATCACAGTTATACAGATTGAATTCAATCGTTCAAGAACAATTAGATAATAACAACATTGTGCCAGAACTTGAATATGAAATACCCGACTTAACCAAGGTTGATTATAAAGACTTGAATGCCAAACAAAAAGAAAGTTATAATTTTCAAAAAATCTCAGGAGTTTTAGCTGATTATGGATATTTTCCAATTAGATTATCTGATGATTGGGAAAGTGCCGATTTTATTTGTATTAAATGTACCACTAAAAAGTTCCTTAAAGTTCAATTAAAAGGTTCATTCACTTTGGATAAAAAATACATAGGTAAAGACCTTTATATTGCATTCCAAAATAAGAAAACGGGTCAATGGTACTTATACCCACACGATTATATTGTAAAGAAATATACCGAAGATAAAGGGTTGGAAAATAAAGGTTCGTGGGTTAAGATTGGTTACATATTTAATAATCCACCAACAAATTATGATTTAAGTATTCTCGAACCATTCAAATTATAAAACTTACATAAAAGTGGGGGTTTTTATATTTATAAATAAACAAATTCATATGTGGCAATCAAACATTACAATCAACAATAACACAGGATATAACTTAACCATAGATGGTGTGGGACCTGGCAATCAAACAATCGGACCAAACTCACAAGTATCGTGGTCATCAACTGAGGTACACAATACCAAGAGTCTTTTATTTTGGGTTCAGGAGAATGTATGGTATATGCAAGGTAATCTTTCATTCGGTCCTGAGGCGGGAGTATATGTGGACCGTGGATGGATGGCGGACGGTGACCAATCTATAGAGATGGTGGCAAACGCAAATGGTAAGGAATGGACTCAGACATCAAACGGAGGGGAAACTCTCTTACAGTGGAATGAATTCGAAAGTGGGGGTGATATAACACTAACCTTTAACAAACAATAACAAAAGACTCTCAACAATGCTGAGAGTTTTATATTTATGGTAATGGTGAATATTTTTTCCAATTGTTCTTTTGGGTGGTGCGGTATCACTTTTGGTTTTCTCAAAAACAAAGAAGAAAGACTGTGGATGTGGTTCATGTAGTTGTCAACCCAAATTGTAAATTTACCTAAAGATGATTAGGCTTGATGTTAAAGTGGGGGATGTAATCCTTATGGGAAGATTCAAAAACAAAAAGGTAACGGTAAAGACAATAGGACAAGACGAACATGGAATGCCCACAGTAAATGGAAAACCCATTTGTACTTTTAGGTATAAGAAAGACTAAGATTAAAAGGGGGGGATAATTTTATTCATAACAATAGAACAACTATAATTTATACTATGGATTTAGAACAAGAAGAATGGTGTTATTATAGTGATTTACCTTCACCCCTTGCATATGTTAACGTACCTGATGAAGAGGGGGGAAATATTTCTAATTAAATTTTTTCTGTAAAAGTTTGGTGGTTTAAAATTTCTGTTGTTACTTTACAGCATGTTTAACAAAAACCACTTTTAACCATGGAAAATCTATCAGACAAAGAAGTAAAATTGATTAATGAATACCCGAACCTGTATCAGCAAGTGAACTACTTTTTGAATTTTGCTTACTGGTTTTTTGCAATCAGTCTAGCGGGTTGGGTTCTCGGAGGACTTTATTTTCTTATACAACTAGGGGCACGATAAATGAACCCATTACTTAAGACCCTCCACGCAAAGTGGGGGGTTTTTTATTTCATAAAATTTGGTGGATTCAATTATTTGTTGTTTCTTTATACTCTATAAACCACAAACCAAAACAGACATGAAAAAAGTTTTTAGTTTACTCTTCGCATTTCAAAGTCTTCTATTGCTTTCACAACATACTGTGTTTTCAGAAACGGGTCTTAATAAATATGGTACTATCAATATCATTGGTTACCAGTTTCAACCCAAAAAGAGTTCAGTAGGGTTTTTCATTTCTTATGGTGGAAATTTACTTGATGGTGTAATTGGGCTCGATACCAAATACATAATGGAATCAGAAGGTGATTTTACATCAACTGTTTCATGGTATACTAAAGATGGTACTTACTTACCTACTTTACCACCAAATGAGATGTTTACTTCACCTGAATGGGGTAACCGTTTATTAGAGTCTGGCACATGTGTCAATACAGTAGAAATTTGGCTTGGTGATATACAAACTACTCATCGCATATACAATGCAGGTATTGTTTTATCCAATCCTAGAAAAAACTTAACTAAACTTCGACTTGGTTTAGGGGTTCATCATAAAATTCAAAAAGGTCTGGTAGATTATAGTTACTGGCAACACACTTTCCGAGTTTCTAAATATTATGATGAATGGGGAGTTGTTGCACAACCAAGTGGTATATTTGTAGTCGAACGCACACTTAGTGTTCGAGAATGGGAACAAACTAAGCAACTCAATTCCTCCGAATTTAAAGTTAATTTTAGCGCAGCTCTAGATTATGAACTTCAAAAAAACACATCGGTTTCATTAGGTTATAACACGCAAGTTGGTTTTAACTTAGGAATCGGTTATGTATTTTAAATTTTTGTTTTAGTATATTAGTCCTAGAGTAATGGGTAATATAGTTCATGCAGCTCGGGGGTGAGAGTGAAAACCCTAACGGGTTTCACCCCCTTCGCTTTACTCACTAATTCCCCATTACTATATTCATTGACTATGTTGGCCCTTCAGATTTTCTTTATGGTATTGTTTGTTGCTGGATTTTTCCAAATGATAGAATGGTTATTTACCCTACCTCGTACAATTATGGATTGGTGGTATAATAATCATCACAAACATCGTTAACAGGGGGGTACTTGACCACTTAGATTCTGTGGTTATGTTTCCCAAATGAGTTTTGAAGAAAAAAGGTCCCGAAGTGAGGGATGGGAAAAGGCGAAATACGAGGGTCATTTAAACGAAGACAGTTTCACTCAGGAGAATGTTTCATCAGAGATATTAAGTATTTTAGATGAGGATGAACATATAGTATCCATCGGTGGTGGGGGTTCGAATGAGTTAAAGGTAGTGACTTTGTTTGGTTATAAGGCTCCCTCTAAGACCGATAAGGTTATTTTAACAAACAAGAGGTCCATCACCATATCTTTAAAGAAGTCGGATGGTGGACAGGTATATTTGATTCCATCGGACAAATTTTTCAGTGGGTTTGAGATATGGTATAACAGGGAGGTCCCATCAGAGGTGGGGGAGATTATTACATTGTTCACGGGTGAGTCTGATGATGTAGAAAATGTACTACAGGATGAGAGGGTGATGAAACAGAACATGCAGGTCTCACCATCTCAGAGAACTCGAAGGTTGTGTTTCGATGCACTTGATGTATATGATTCTTCAAAGGTTTCAAAGACATTAGAGTGGTTTAGGGAGAACATTGGTTTAATTACTGACTATGTCTTCTCTCGAGGATTATCGGATGATTTCCATCAATTTGCGGAGTATTTGTATTACAAGAATTTTTTGGATGAAGATAACTCGATGGATAAGGTTTTCAAGATATCTGAATTGGCGGATTTATGTCAACAGAATTCACATATGGTCGAGTTTGGTCATAGGTATGGAAGAACATCGATTCAGCTTCCGTTTGGTCATGTGCAGATGCATCAAGACACATTGCAATTCCAGCATAGTTATTCCAAAATATTGGGTTTGTTTGTTGTTAATAATATTTAATTTACTATATTTTTATTATGATTGATTTACGATTAGGAGACTGTTTAGATGAGATGAAGAAGATAGAGTCTGATTCCATTTCATGTATTGTCACATCGCCACCTTATAACAAAAAAGGTTTATCGGGAAAGTCCAAACCTGGCAATCAGGTGTGGAAGAAATATAACATCGACTATAATTCCTATGGTGATGATTTGACTGAAGAAGAATATTCACAATGGATGGTGGATGTTCTCAATGAAATGAAAAGAATTATCAAACCTGATGGTTCTATATTTTTCAATCACAAACCCCGTAGACACAATAATAAAGTACATCTCCCAACAGACTTTATCTCAAAGAGTGACTTACAAATATATCAACTAATCATATGGAATAGATTATCTTCTCCTAACATTAGGAAAGACCTATTACTTCCATGTACTGAACATATCTATTGGCTCACCAAAGGAAAACCTAAAGTATTCAAAGATAATATAGATTCTAAGTTTCATTCAGAGGTATGGACAATTAACCCTGATAAAAATCCTCATCATCCAGCACCATTCCCCCAAATACTTGTGGAGAATTGTATGTTACTAACAACACAAGAAGGTGATACCTGTTTGGACCCATACTTGGGTTCAGGTACATCAGCAATTATAGCTCAGTATCATAATAGAAACTTTATAGGTATAGAGATAGATGAGAAGTATATGAATCTAACTAAAGAGAACCTTAAGAAGTCTACACAAGAGTAAATGTGTAAATCAGTTCACGCAGTTCGGGGGTGAGGTTAAAACCCTAAAGGGTTTCACCCCCTCACTTTGTTCTCTGATTCACACATTCCCCCCCCTTTAACTAGCCCCCCTTTTTAAGGTGACACAACAGTAGGTGGTAGATTATACCTGACTTATATGATGATAAAGACAAAGGGACTTTCAGTCCCGTATGATTCATCATAACCCATAGGTATTTTCTATTGCTAAGGGGGTAATCCCACTTTTACCCACAGGGTTTTATTAGGGGATTTTAATGAGATATTTTTTAAGGTCACCTGTTAATGTGTCAGTTAAATGGGGGGGGGTTTATGGTCGATTATAGGGATAAACTATCACCCTTAGGGTCCTCGTTGAAGGAGATTTCATCTCTCGGGCGGTGTAATCCTATAACATCCTTTTTTTGCTGGAGTTTCTAATACCTTAAAAATTACCTCTGACGCTATCTACAGGGGGGATTTTTTATGGCTGGTGATATAACCAGCAAGAATATGTGGTAAAAAGTGGGGATTAGTGGAGAGGGGGGGACATAGGTAAAACCTATCAAAGGGATTGCCCTTTCCTTAACGCTCAACCAAATTCCTGACAAATTGTCAAAAATCGGACATGGGAGTAACCCCCACTTTCCCCCCCTTTACACCACTACACAGAAAAATCATTTACAATTAACTGAAAAATAATATGTTCCAACTATGGATTTTATTATACCCTCGGATAAACCTCGGGACGAATTACCATTCGTACCACATATAGAACACTTAGGAGATAACCGTATCAGGATTGACCTTTACTCGAAAGAGGGGGGGACATTTTTGGGGATGTTATATTATGAGAGGGCAAAGAACGGGTTTCTAAGGAAACCGATAGGACTAAAGAAGATGGCTTGTGTGGATGCAAAGATAGAGACCCTCTTTAATTTGTTCCCCCAAGTAGAACCGAAAGATGTATTGGACTACTGTCAATCACTTCTAAATGGGGGGGACAAAGATACAACAAATATCTGATTCCACCAAAGAAATATTTATCAACAATTTTTGGTCATCTCAAAAATACTCTGTACCTTTGGGGTGGTTGTGGGTGGGAACCACATAAGAAAAAACAATCCCCCCCTTTCAATGAGATATAAAATATATTTGTCCAATTAAAATATCCGCAGTATATTTGTATCATTATGGAAAACAATATAACAATCACCCTTACCAAGGAGGAGTATGATACCCTCAAAACTATCTTATTCTATTGGGTCGACCAAGTGGAATATGATGTGGAACAAGCAATGAAAGACAATGACCCCAACGGTGAACTCGAGGAGCTAACCGACAACCTCCTTGTCTCTATGAACATCAATAAGAAACTACAACCCACAGAGTAAAACAGGGGGGGGGAATTAAGTAAGATTATTATCCCCCCCGTTTGGTGGAGTCAAATTAATTTCTTATCTTTGAACTATGGTTGACACAGTAATCATTCTCCTTCTTATTATTGCACTTCTTGCAATGGTCATCGGGTATTTCATATCCCAAAACATCGAAGACCTATGAATCCAATCTGGCTCATCCCCATTATCGTATTGGTAATTTTCGGACTACTAATATACTTCACTCGGGACCGCAACTGAACGGGGGGGAGGACACAGCAGCACCCTGTGTTAACCTCCCCTCCTATACAGGGTCCCCCTACCCCCTAATGGGGGGTCCCCCCTGGGTATCCCCCCCTACTACCCCCTATTTTTGGTCACAGGGGGGGACAATACCGTCTGTGTAGCAAAAAAATTTTTGGGAAAAAATTGATATGTTTCATAACTCGACCCTTGTTTTGAAATGGGGGTCAAAATTGAAAATAGAATTTTTGGAAAAAATTGGGAAAATATAGAATATTTAAGAGTATGGGACAAAGGATTACATTATCTGAAAGTGAAAAAAGGAATATATTGAAAATGTATCATCTTGTGGAATGGACTTCTATGGATGAATTAACTCCAGTACCTAAAGATGAGATAAAAAAATATATTTTACACTCTACCGGTGTAGACCCAAGAATTCTTTACGATGAGGGTATAGAACCTAAATGTAGTAGAGATTCTCAATTGTGGAAAAACTATGAATATCCCTGTACTATTCATGCTATGAATTCGTATCTTGAAATTTGGGGGTCTATGATACAAGGTGCTGTTGTCATCGATACTACACGTATACCAAATCATAAATGGTGGTTCGACCCTAAGTTTTATAATCCTAACCTTGAAAATACTCCTCGTGCGGCTTATGGAAGAATGGCGATTGTCACTGATGAGAGAATTCCTGCCGAAGCAATAATAGGTATTTTATGTCCTAGAGACTTGGTTTATATGACGCAATTTTTTAAGGAAAATCCTTCTGATGAATTGACTAAACAATACCTGGATGGAGTTATGGAAGAAAATTTGACAGATTGGTCAAACGATTGTAAGGCTAAGTTAGAAGATTTCAAAAATAATCAAAAACAAAAATAGAGATTTAATCTTTCCATTTCGGAGGGTTTTTTCTTTTTCCAGAACTCGACCCTTGTTTTGAAATGGGGGTCAAAATCAAAAAAGGAATTTTTGGAAAATTTTCCTATTTATTGATATGATAACTCCAAAGCAAAAAGAAATGTTGTTCAAGTTGTGGAATCACCTTGGAGTGAGTATGCAGTCACCCAAGTATCTTGATATTTCTTTTCCTAATCCTCAAGAGTTCAAATATTTGGTTGCACAATTTTATGGATTGAAAAGAGATAATCCAACCGATACTTTGATTGCTTTGGAACAAGATATCAAACAAAAAAGTAATGAGTTTTTATCCTTACCCGAAAACTCTCCATGTGGAGGGAAACTAAGGATGGCTGGTAATAATGCTCTAGCCACTACAGGTTATGGGGGTGTTACACAAAGAAATCAATTTATTGCACTTGGGGGGACATTCGCATTTGAGATTCCTGAAGATTTTGTATGTGAGGACATTGAAGATTATTCTGATATGGATGAGATGCACCGAGTCGAACAATGCTTCACCGACGATTGTATTCGTGGTAGTATAAATAAGTTGAAAGAATATTTGAAAAAAAGATACGGACTCATCCTTAACAACATTCAAATTTCTTCAGAAGACAATTTTATTGGTGACATTCCAATTCAAAAGTATAGTTGATTTCTGAAACTCGACCCATGTTTTAAAAGGGGGGTCAATTTCGATTCTGGAATTTTGGGAAAAAATTCATAAATTTGGGTCTATTTATATCTTATGAAGATTGTCATCTCAGAGGGCCAGTACAAAAGGTTGATTGAAACCGAAGAAGAACAAAAAGTTCTTCGTATACCATCTTTGAAAATTTTCGATGATGATTGGTATGCTTTGCAAAAGTTTTTGGAGTTAAAGGGTAATCCACCTTATTC